>Ga0114129_10000241_pt1 | contig 61333 bp, 46 predicted proteins | sample RhiMetdeltSRZDD1_FD_80071 | JGI IMG/M metagenome (GOLD analysis project Ga0114129, IMG submission 80071) | Populus rhizosphere microbial communities from Tennessee, USA - Rhizosphere MetaG P. deltoides SRZDD1 (version 2) (version 2) | ecosystem: Host-associated > Plants > Roots > Rhizosphere >...
CAGTCCGTCGGAACATCGGCGGCACACGATATCTTAACGGGATCAAAATCTGCGTGGCGGAGTGGGAACGGCAGGCAGGAGAACGAGGTTCCTGCATCAGCGAACGAGCGCAGCGAGTGAGCCACGCGAGCAGAGCGGGGCGAAGGGGGCCCCGCGAGCGAGCGTGTAAGGGGGTTCCGGGGGACGAAGTCCCCCGGGTGACAATGTCACTGTCCGTCATCGTCACGTCTTATCGCTCAGCCGCGCTGCTCGAGCAATGCCTGGCGGCACTCGTCAAGCAGCCCGATGCATCCGAGATCGTCGTCGCTGACTGTTCGCCCGAAAGTCCGGCGGAGGGATTGCGGACGGCATTCCCTACCGTTCGCGTGCTGCACTTCGCAACCCGCAAGACCGTGCCGCAGCTCCGATGGGCTGGGATCTCGGCGACCAGTGGCGAGATCGTCGCCGCTCTCGAGGGCCGTTGCGTGCCGACGTCCACGTGGTGCGCGGAAATCGTTCGCACTCACGCGGGCACGAGTGCGCCGGCGGTAGGCGGTCCCGTCGAGCTGAAGCCGGGAGCGTCGCCGTTCGACTGGGGACTGTACTTTGCGGAGTTCGGGCTGTTCGTGCCGCCAGTACAGCCAGGCGATGTGACCCAGCTCTCCGGTGCCAACCTGTCCTACAAGCGCAACATGCTCGAGCAGTCACGCAATCTGCTGGCGGCGGGCGAGTGGGAAGCCGCGCTCCACGAATACTGGGTCCGTCGAGGACTGCCGCTGCGACTCTCGTCGGCAGGCGTGACCTTTCACAACGGCATGACGATCGCCGACGCGTTTCGCATGCGGTTTCATTATGGATGGTCGTATGCGGCCGCCCGATTCGCGCGGGCCGACGTTTTGCGGCGCGGTGTTTATGTCCTTGGCAGTCCCTTGTTGCCCGCCGTGCTCACGTTTCGCGTCGCATTGCACGCGCACAGAAAGGGATTGGCTGGTCGATTCTGGCGGTCTGCGGTGTGGGTGGTTGCGTTCAACGTCGCGTGGTCGGCGGGGGAGTGTGCCGGATATCTGCTCGGGCGCCCGCGGCCGCATATTTACTGAGCGAGGTCGGCTCTCGGCTCATGGCCTTTGGCCCTGTTTCTGTAGGGGCGGGGCTTAGCCCCGCCCGCGGCGCGGGCTGACGCCCGCGCCCTACAATCTGTCGGCTGGGCGGCCGAATCGTAGCCGAGAGGCCTGCACCCAATCGCCGAGAGCCTTGAGTCAAGAGCCGTGAGCCGGGCCGCATGATTCAATCCGCGATCGCCTTCGTTTGTCCCCTGTGCAAGGGCCCGCTCGAGTCGAGCGTGCTGCGGTACTCGTGTGTGGCGTGCTGGCGTGAGTATCCGATCTGCTGCGGGATTCCTGATTTCCGCATCGAGCCCGACCCGTACATTTCCATCGACGATGACCGGCGCAAGGGGGAGGCGCTGCAGCGAGCCGCTGAACGCCTCTCGTTTGGCGAACTGCTCTCTCATTACTACGCCATCACACCGGAGGATCCGCCGGAACTGGGTGCACGATGGACCGCTCGCGCGCTGGCAGAAGTATCGATTGCCGAATCGCTGTTGCGTGATTCCGGTCTGCTGCCTCCGCCTGTGAACGGCACGCTTCTCGATGTTGGCTGTTCGACCGGCGCGCTCCTGATCGCGACGTCCGTTGCCTACCCGACGGTCGTCGGCCTGGATATCGCCTTCCGGTGGTTGGTGGTGGGCGACCGCCGGCTTCGAGAGGCGAACGTTGGCGCACTGCTGGTTTGTGCGAACGCCGAGCACCTGCCGTTTCGCGATCGATCGTTCAACGTCATCACGTGCATAGACGTCGTGGAACACGTCCGTGACCCTCAGGCCGCATTCTTGGACGCGTATCGGGTCTCAGCGCCACGTGGCATCCTTCTCTGCGCCGCAAACAATCGATACGCGCCCTTGCCCGAGCCCAACATCCACCTGTGGGGAGTTGGCTTCGTTCCGCGTCGCTGGCAGGCGAGGTATGTTGCGGCGCGACTGCCCGCGCTGCTTCCGTACCGCATCCGCCTCAGAGGACCGCTGGAGCTCCGGCGATTCGCGCGCAGCGGTGGCTATCGTGACGTTCGCGTCGATCCCGCGCCCCTCGCGGCGCCACGCTGGAAGGGCACACTGCTGCAGACCGCGATCGCGATCTACAACGCGGCGCGCGCTGTGCCGGTCATCCGGCGGCTGTTGACGTGGGTGGGCCCCCGGTTGCGGATAACGGCGAGCCGGCCGGGAGAAGAGGTTCAGGCACCCGCCACGGCTTCGCTCGCACCATGACCTTCAGCAACTGCACCGGCTGATAGGTGATGCTGGGCCACAGGAACACTTCATTGGTGCAGTGGCACTCCTTTGCGGCAATCGACCGACGGAGCTGACACGCTTCTGGCGAATTCCAAATCTCCGGGAAGGATCGCTGGCGCAGATTCCCGATCGGCGGATGCGTCTCGCACACGCTGACGTCGCCGTTCGAGTAGATGACGCCCGTCAGCTTGCCGGCCTGACAGGGGACGATCTGCCGTCGGGCCTCCGCGGTGCGGATCTTCGCCCACTGCAACATCGGCTCCACCGAGGCGCCGTATCGGTTGCGCTCGCGCGGCGCCCAGAGACGCTGGATGTATTCGTACAGTTTTGCGTACTCGGCGAGCGCTGGGCCCTGGAGCGACGGATTCTTTCGATCGCCGCGAATCAGCGCGAGGTTGTGATGGTCGATCGCCGGGCACCGCTCGTACAGCAACGCGGTAAGCCGCCGGAGCTCGTCGATGTTCGTGTCGGTGGCCGTCGAGATTGCATGCAGGCGCAGCCGCGAGTCGCGTCTCTGCATCTCGGCGAGCGCGTCGTAGGTCGCCAGCGCGCGATCGAACGCCCCGCGCATCCCGCGAAAGCGATCGTGAAACGCGGCGAGACCGTCGAGCGAGAACTCCACCGCGAACAACTCGAGCGTCGGCTCGCGCAGGACCTGATCCAACGCACGGACCGTCCGGTCGACCATCGATCCGTTGGTCGGCACATAGATCTCGCGGACGCCGTTGTTCCGGATGAAGAAGCTGCAGATCTCGCCAAACTCCTTGCGGAGGAATGGCTCTCCACCCGAGAGATTCAGGTTCTCGACTCGCCCGAGGCTTTCGGAAAGGGCGCGGATCTCGTCGACCGTCAGGTCGTCGTGACGGTTCAGGTTGCGCCAGTAAAAGCAGTGCTCGCAGGTCTGATTGCAGAGCGAGTTGATGAACAGGATCAGGAACGGCGGCGTGCCCGCTCGATCGGGTGACGCGTACGTGTGACGCACGAGGCGCAGATGACGCCGCACACGTTGGACCGTGTTCATCGGCTTGGTAACCGTAGCATTCTTCAGACGGCGTCGCTAGTGTACGACCCTCAGCCCTTCGGCCGGCCCAGCGAAATCACGAAGTCGCGCTTGGGATCCAGATCCGATTTGTTGATCTGCGTCTCGGGAGGCTGCTTGGCTATGGTCTCACCAGCCTGCAACTCGACTTCGAGTCGATACCGCCCCTGTGGGACTTTGATCGTATAGCCACCGTTCTGTCCTGTCGTCGCATCGTACCGCGTGCCTGTTTCGGCGTTGATGGCGGTTACCCTCCGCCCGACGACGGGAGCGTTGGTGTCGGTTGAAACGATTCCGGCGATGGTGCCACCGACGTTGGCCGGCTTCGGTGCCTTGTCGATGACCGGCCCGTGGTGGCACGCAACACATGTCAGCAATCCGAGGGCGAGGAACGTCTGAAGGAGTTTCATGTGGCTATTTTCGCTTTTTCGCGGGTGACTTCTTTGGTTTTGCCTTTGACTTGCCCGCGGCAGCTGGTTTCTCCGGCGGAGGGGCAACCTTCGGCTCCGGCGCGGGCGGTGGCGCGTCGGAGTTGAAGATGTCCTCGGCGACCTTCCATTGGGCGTTCGCGGACTTTTTCCACACCGATACGTATTTCCCACGGTCGACGATCATCGATCCGCTCGGATCGTTCATCGTCGTTCGGTACGTTCCTGTCGTGTAGCCAAAATCGCCGGCACCGCTCACCGTGGCGTTCGTGGGCGTCCACTTGAGTGAAAACCCTGGCGCCGAGCTCATTTTGCTATACGCATCGCGGATGGCCGCTGCGCCCTTCACGACGGGAGCACCCGGAGGGTACAGCGACGCGTCGGAGGAGTAGTAGGAGACGAACTTGTCCACGTCGTTCGATGCCTCGGACCACTGTTTGTCGGTCTCGAGGAGCAGCGTGCGTTCGCGCCCGACGTTGACGGTCGAACCGCAGGCTCCGGTCAGAGCCGTGACTGCCACGACGATCCATGCACGCCGATTCATGGTCCGCGCCTTTCAGATGAGAGATGAGGTCGAATGGAATCGCGCACTATTATGCATGAATGCCGCAGTGACCAGCGAACCGCGGGCAGCACGTTCTGTCCCCGCCCCTGACGAGCCGCACAGCGATGCGCGAGGGCGGCGGCCTTCGCGCCGAAGACGCTTCGGCGAGCCACGCCGGTCAGGTAATAGAGCTGGCGGTGGTGGAGCGACCTCTCATCAACGCGACGATCGGCTGGATCAAATTACGAAATGAGCGGATCGGCGGTTGCAATGAGGACAAGCGGACGCAAACCCGCGGCGCGGTATTCTCGTCTAACGCAACTGCATGAGAAACCCAGCCGGCACGATTCGCTACGCAATTCGACAGTTCTGGTCATCTCGCGTTTTCACCGCGGCCGCGGTCCTGACGCTCGCGCTCGGCATCGGCGGCACCACGGCCATATTCACGCTCATCCATGCGGTGATGCTGCGTTCGCTACCTGTGGGCGATCCTTCGCGGCTCTATCGGATCGGTGACGGCGACAACTGCTGTGTCCAGGGAGGGCCTCAGGACCGTTGGGGCATGTTCTCCTTCCCGTTGTTCGAACGGTTGAAGGCCAACACACCGGAGTTCGAGCAGGTCACCGCGTTCCAGGCGGGCGGTGCGCGGCTCAGCGTTCGACGCGAGAGCGTCGACAGATCCGCCAGACCGCTGAGATCCGAGTACGTCACGGGCAATTATTTTTCGACGCTCGGCGTCGGCGCGTTCGGTGGACGCGTGTTCACCGAAGACGACGACCGGCCGGCGGCGGCGCCGGTGGCCGTGTTGAGTCACCACGCCTGGCAGAGCATGTACGGCGGCGATTCATCTGTCGTCGGGTCCACGTTCGTCATCGAAGGCAATCCGTTCACGGTCATTGGCGTCGCCTCGCCGGGATTTTTCGGCGAGACACTGAAAAGCGATCCGCCGGATTTGTGGGTTCCGCTGCATCAGGAGCCGCTGATCAACCGCGACGGCTCGATCCTGCGCCAGCCCGTCTCTGCGTGGCTGCGGGTGATTGGAAGGCTGCGGCCCGGCGCGTCGGTCGACGGCATGGCGCCGCGCCTCACTGACATTCTGCGGCACTGGATTCAGTACGAGTCCGAATATCCGGCCAACTGGATGCCCGAAGTGATCCAGGGTCTCCCGAAGCAGGTCATCGACGTCGTTCCTGCCGGCGCCGGCGTTGGCATAATGAAGGAGGAGTACGGACGGAGCCTCCAGATCCTGCTCGCGGTGTGCGGTCTCGTCCTGTTCATCGCCTGCGCGAACGTCGCCAACCTGCTCCTCGCGCGCGCGGTCGCGCGCCGCACTCAGACGGCAGTGCGTCTCGCTGTCGGCGCCACGCGGCTGCAAGTCGTCACGCAGGCGCTCGTCGAGAGCGTTCTCCTGGCATTGGCGGGTGGTGTAGCAGGCCTGCTCGTCGCGATGGGCGCTGCACGGCTGCTGCTCTCGCTCGCGTTTTCGGACGCGCAGTTCCTGCCGATCAGCACGCGCCCGTCGCTCCTTGTCCTGGCGTTCGCATTCGGGCTCGCGCTCGTCACCGGCATCATCTTCGGTGCGGTGCCCGCGTGGTTTGCCACGCGCACGGATCCGGTGGACGCGTTACGCGGTTCGGGCCGCAGCACGAGCGATCACTCGTCGGTTGCGCGACAAACCTTGCTGATCGTTCAGGCCACGTTATCGGTCGTTCTCGTCGCCGGTGCGATGCTGCTCGCGCGAAGCCTCAACAAGCTCGAGCATCAGGACTTCGGCTACTGGATCGACGGTCGCGTCGTGGTCTCGCTCAAGCGTCCTCCGGCAAGCTACACGCTGCCGAGACTGACGGCGATGTACCGCGACATCGAAGCCCGGCTCAACCAGTTGCCCGGCGTCCAGGGTTCCGGTCTCGCGCTCTACAACCCGCTCACCGACAACTGGGGCGAAGGGATTCTCGTCGCAGGTCATCCTGCGCCGAAGCCGGGCGAGCAATGGGGCGCGTCCTGGGACCGCGTGAGCGCCAACTACCTGCAGAACTTCGGCATGACCATGTTGCGGGGACGCGCCTTCACCGACGCCGACAACGAGACCAGCGAGCCGGTGGCAATCGTTAACGAGGCGTTCGTCAAGCGGTTTTCAGGAGCGACGAGGATCCAATCGGTCAGCATTTCGGACTCGATCTCCCTGAGAACGTCAACACGTTTCGCATCGTCGGCGTTGTGCGTGACGCGAAGTTTGCGGGGTGGGGTCTGAACAGACCGGCTCGCCCGATGTTCTACGTGCCGCTTGCGCAGAACGTCGATTACAAGAACGCGCTGATGAAGCGGATCGAGCTGCAGTCGCATTTCATTGGCGGCCTCATGCTCGTGACCAGCGCGCCGCCGAGCGTCCTCGAGCCGCTGATGAGGAAGACGCTCTCCGAGGTCGATCCTGACCTGACGATCGTCAGCGTGCGGACGATGCAGCAGCAGGTGGAGATGTCGTTCGATCAGGAACGGGCTGTCGCGAGCCTCGCCGGGCTGTTCGGGATCGTCGCGCTGCTGCTGGCCGCAGTCGGCCTGTATGGCGTGACGGCTTACACCGTCGCGCAGCGGACGAACGAGATCGGCATTCGGATGGCGCTCGGCGCCGACCGCGCCGGCGTGGTCGGCCTTGTCATGCGCGGTGCATTCCGACGAGTCGGTCTGGGATTGATTCTCGGCGTGCCGCTGGCTGTCGGCGCCGGCCGTCTTATCGGCGCACAACTCTACGGCGTGTCGTTCTGGGATCCGCTGGCACTCGCGATTGCGGGGGGGTCGCTGGCGATGTGCGCGTTCCTTGCGTCGCTCATTCCAGCACGACGTGCTGCCTCGATTTCACCGATCGGGGCGTTGCGGGCGGAGTAGCAGGATGCTGAAAAAACGCGTCCTGAATGGGAAATGGGAGATGGAAAATGGGAAAAGCCCATACAATTTGCCATCTCCCATTTGCCATCTCCCATCAGGCCGTCTTTTTTCAGCGGCCTGGTAGGGAGAAGGTCAAGTGTCCGGCTTTCGCCGGCGTCCACCGAGTCCGCTCATTCCTGGCGCAGGGCGACCATCGGGCTGACGCGCAGCGCGCGAGCTGCCGGCACGAGGGCGGCGACAACAACGAGGAGCGTCAGCGCGATAGGAATCGTCGCGATGGTCGTCGCGCCGAGCGGGGCAATGCCGTCGAGGAGCCACGCGAGCAGGTGCATCGACGTAACCGCCGAGGCAAGACCAAGGACCACGCCGGCGGCCGTCAGCTCGAGCACCTGTCCAACCACCAGCCGGACGATCTGCCGCGGGCGCGCGCCGAGCGCTACGCGGACGCCAATCTCGCGAGTACGGCGAACGACGGTGTCCGCCATCAACCCGTACACGCCGATGATCGCCAGCCCCAGCGCGATTACGCCGCAGGCGCCCATCAGCGTCGTCATGATTCGATCGAGCGCCAGCGCCTCCGACAGATACGACTCGAAGGTCGCCGCACGAGAGATCCTGACATCGCTATCGGCTTGAAGGAGCACGCGGCGGATCGAGTCGACAACGCCCTTGGGATCCTCGCCGGTCTTCGCAATCAGATGAATGTTCGATACGTATTCCTGTTCGAGCGGATAGTAGATCGTCGGTTGCGGATCCTCCTGCAGCGTCCGGAGCTTCGCCGAAGCGACGATACCGACGATCTCGAGGAGCGGTTGCTGGTCGTCGTCTCTCGCCCGAACGACGTCTTCTACGCGACGACCGACTGCGGCGCCGGCGAAGTATCGTCGCGCGAGCTCGTCGTTAATGATGGCGACCGGCTTAGTCATCGCGCTGTCGCGGTCGTCGAACCGGCGGCCCGCGAGCATCGGGATGTTCATCGTCGCGAAGTATTCGGGGGAGGTGACGACGACATCGACATCGACGCTCTCGCCGAGTACGCCGGCCGCGTCCTCGAATCGAACGGTCCGCGTGTTTCCACGCGCGAGCGGCAGCGTGCCGGACCATGCGGCCGACCCAACCCGTGGGAGGCTGCGTACAGAGTCGAGCACTTTCCGGTGGTAGAGAAGGCCTCGTAGCTGATTGCTGTAGTCGCCTGGCGTCTCGATCGTCAGGAGCGCCATGTTGATATCGATGGCGCCATTGGCGCGCAGCGCGTTGCCGAGGCTTCGAACGAGAAGCAGTGTGACGACGAGCATCACGATCGAGAGCGCAAGCTGCACCGTGACGAGCACCGCCCGCAATCGGCTGCCCCTTTGAACGTCCCCACTTCCAGGTCCATCACCGCGGAGTGCCGTGGATGTCTGGTCTCTGGTGACCTGAACCGCTGGCGCGAGACCGTATACCGCGCCCGCGGCAATCGCAATCGCAAGGGTCAGCGTAAACACGACTGGAGTGAGACGCGTGTCGAGCATTTCGGCCTGTTCGGGCGAGAACTGCGACGGGAGGACGTGCATCGTCCACACGGCCAGCAGCACGCCAATGGATCCAGCGCCGATGGCGATGACGAGGTTTTCGGTGAGCAGAAGTCGGACGACCCGTCCGCGCGTGGCGCCGAGCGCAAATCGCACGGCGATCTCCCGCCCTCGGGCGGTCGCACGCGAGAGGAGCAGACTGCCGGCGTTCGCGCAGGCACTGAGCAGTACGAGCGACGTTGCACCGAACAGCACCACGCCCAGTAAGGTCACGCGGCTGCGAAGCGCCGGGTCCAGACGCGAGTGTGGCAGGACGGACATCGATCGCGGATCGTCGCGACCGGCAGCGGTCCCACGATTCGTTTCCGGGTACTGTTCTGCAAGCCGTCTCGCGATCGCATCGAGCCTCCGTTGCGCCTGTTCGAGCGTCACGCCGCTCTTCAGCCGGCCGACAACGGTAAGTCGCCGATTGGCGCGTCCGACCGCGCGCACACTCGATGTATCGGCTACCGCGAGCGGTATCCAGATGTCAGACGGCCGGCCCAGCTGAAGACCGTCGAAACCTCGAGGAGCGACGCCGACGATCGTGTAGGGGCGGCCTCGAACCGTGATCTCCTGTCCGACGACCGACTCGCTCAGTGCAAACGTGCGCTGCCATAGCCTGAAGGCGATGACCGCCGGATGTCGCCGCGGGTCATCGTTCGTGAAGAGGCGGCCCTGCGCAGGGCGAAATCCGAGTGTCGAAAAGAAGTCGCTCGACACGGATGCGACGCGGACATGCGCGATGGTATCTCTCAGCGGTACTGCCATGCTCGTGTCATCGTCGACGGCCGCAAGGCTCGCGAACAACTGTCGGTCTGATTTCAGCGAGAGGAAGTCCGGATAGGACGTGCGACCGTATCGACTGCCGCTGAACTGTCCGGTGAAAACGGCGACCAGCGTTCGCGGTTCCGCGACGCCGGCCGGTTCGCGAAAGAGCAACGCGCTGGCGAGGCTGAACACTACCGCGTTCGCACCGGTGCCGAGGCCGACACTGAGCAGCAGGATTGCGGAGATGCCCGGTGATCTCGCGAGCGCTCGCAGCGAATAGCGCAGGTCTTGGATCAGTGTCGACACGCTCGGGCGCCCAGGGAATCACTTACCAGTGATGCTGAAACACGCATCCTGAAATGGCAGATCGTAAATGCGAAATGGGAAAAAACCTGGCGATTTGCCCATCTCCCATTTGCCATTTCCCATCAGGCCGGCTTTTTCAGCGGCATGTCACTCGCTCCGCAGAGCGATTGCGGGATCGATTCGCACGGCGCGCCGTGCCGGCGACGCAGTGGCCAGGAAGGCTGCGGTCATCAGCAGCAGGCACGTCACGGCGAGCGTCGTCACGTCCGCCGGTCCGACGCCGAAGAACAGGCTCGAGATCCATCGCGCGATGGCGAACGCGGAGGCGAGGCCGATGAGGACGCCGGCAGCCGTCAACTGAAAGGCCTGCGCGAGGACCATCCGCCGGACGTCGACGGCCCGCGCGCCGAGAGCCATGCGGATCCCAATCTCCCTCGCGCGCTGTGCGACGGTGTACGACATGACGCCGTAAATCCCGAGCATGCCAAGCAGCAGCGCGAGGGCCGAGAACGTCATCACCAGGGCTGCGCGCATCCGAGGCTCCGCGATCGATCGAATCGCGAGATCGTCCAGCGTCCGCACTCCGACGACGATGGCATCAGGATTCAGCGAACGGATTTCCTGTCGAACGATCTTCGCCAGCGCTTCAGCCGCACGGTCGTTTGCGGCGCGGATGACGATTCGCGGATCGTACAGCGGGAATTGCCTGTAACTGTAGTACACCTCGGGCTGGACGTCAGCCGCGAATCCTGCCGAGCGAATGTCGGAGACCACGCCGACGATCTCGCGCCATTCGACCCCTCCCGGCGGCGGCTGACGGAAGCTGCCAAATCGCTCGCGGCTGCCAATCGCGAACCGCTTGCCGATGGGATCCTCTCCGGGCCAGTATCGCCGGGCGGCCGTTTCGTTGATCACGGCGACCAGCGTGCGATCCGCGCGGTCATCCTCGGTGAATCCCCGGCCCCGGAGGAGGGCCATTCCCATTGCCGCAAAGTAACCAGTCGTAACAGCTGTCTGAACGACGTGAGGGGACAACGTCGCAGGTCGGACAGGATCGCCTTGTCGCGTAATCGCTTGACTCGCCAAATTGCCTTCGAAAGGCGCTCCCGTTGCGGCCGCGACCGCTCGAACATCCACCAAACCCGTGAGACGCGGGACCAGCGACTCGACGAACCTCGCTGCATTGCCGCGCGTCCGTAATGACGATGTCGTGAGGTCCGTCGCGACGATCAGCGTGCGCGCTCGATCGAAGCCGACGTCGACCGACTCGAGGTTCAAAACAGTCTTCACGAGCAGCCCCGCGCTGACCACCAGGGCGACGGCGAGCGCGATCTCACCGATCACGAGCGCCTGTCGCAATCGCCGGCTCGCACGCGCTTCCGTCTGTCGATCCGAACGCCAGCTCGTGGCGCGCCACTCGACGAGCGGAGCCAGACCGCAGGCGGCGCTCGTGCCGAGCGTCAGCACGACCGCGAACACGAGTACTCCCCAGTCCATCCTGGCAGTGTCGACGAGCGGAACGCGCTCGGCGAGCGCCGGGACGAGCGCGGCCTGCGTCCACGCAGCGACGAGAAGTCCGAATGCTGCGCCCGGAGCGGTCAGCAGCAGGCTCTCGGCGAGGAGCTGCCGCGCGATCTGCCGGCGCGTCGCGCCGAGGGCCAGTCGCGTCGATACTTCACGATGTCGCGTGATGCCGCGCGCCAGCAGGAGATTTGCCACGTTGGCGCACGCGATCAGCAATACGCAGCAGACGGCGGCGAAGAGGCCGACGAGCGTCAGCCGGTGAGCGCCGACGAGCGTTTCACGGAGGGGGACTACCTTCACCGCGGGGACGGCAGCTGCCGTGGGGTGTCGGAGGGCAATCCGATGGGCGATCGCGGTGAGCTCCGCGGCGGCCTCTGCGGGTGTCGCCCCGGATCGGAGGCGACCAAAAACCGTGTACCACGGGCAGCAGCGATCAGCCGCATCGCGCGGCGGCATCGGCCCGGCGCCCCAATCGCCAAGCGAGAGCCAGAGGCTCGCACCGGAAGGGAAATCGAAGCCGGGCGGCATCACGCCGACGATCGTGAACACACCGCCGCGAAACGTATCGATGGTCAGCCCCTTGCCGACGACCTGAGGATCGCCGCCGAACGCGTCCTGCCAGTAGCCATAGCTGATGACGACCTTGCGGCGGCCGGCACTGAGGTCCTCTTCGCGGCCCAGGACGGATCCGATGAGCGGCTTCACGCCCATCACGTCGAAGAATCCCGAGGACGCGTAGATGCCCTCGACGCGTTCGGGCCCAGTCCGGCCGGTCACGTTGAAGGGCCAGGCCTTGCCGTTCCAGTTCGGCAGCACGCCGAGAGCTTCGAACGATTGCGCTTCGGCGGCCCAATCGACGAAATTCGCCGGTGTCGGGCGGCGCTCGTTCTGGCCCGCTCGTGGATCCTGTTCCCAGACGGTAACGAGTCGCTCCTGGGCGGGGAACGGCAGCGGCCGCAGGAACACCGCGCGCACCAGGCTGAACAACGCGGTCGTCGCTCCGATCCCCACAGCCAACGTCAGGATGACCATCGCCGAGAAGCCGGGATTTCTGACGATGCCGCGCCACGCGGAGATGAAGTTCATGCGTGGTGGATGGTGCAACTTTCCCGCCGGCATGTCCATTTGGAAAGGCACGCGCGTTCGATAACCGAGTGTTCGCTAGCGGAATTCTGTCGTCCGCAACCGGTCGTAAAGCACAAGGCACGAGGCACGAGCCGCGAGGCGTCGGGCACCCGGCACGAGGCACGACACAATTCACCTGCGGTATGCTCGTCCGTTGTCCGCTGTCCTCCTTCACGCCACATCCATCAGTAAGTCGTTCGCAGGCGTGCGAGCGCTCGCCAACGTGTCGTTCGACCTGCTCGCAGGCGAGGTCCACGCGCTCGTCGGGGAGAACGGCGCAGGAAAGTCGACCCTCATCAAGATCTTCTCCGGCGCCGAGCACGCCGACGCCGGAACGCTGGAGATCTCCGGGCAGGTCGTTCGCCGGATGGATCCGGCGACATCCCGATCGCTCGGCATTGCCGCGATTTATCAGCAGCCTGCGCTCTTTCCCGATCTCACGGTGGCCGAGAACATCGCCCTGACGCTCGAGCAGAAGAAACCCTGGCAGCGGATCGACTGGAGAACGCGCGGCCGTGTCGCGGCCCACCTGCTCGAACAGATCGGCGTTGCAATCGATCCGGCGCGCCTCGTCGAGACGCTGAGCATGCCCGAACAGCAAATCGTCGAGATCGCCAAGGCCATCGGCGCCGACGCCAGGATTCTGATCATGGACGAACCGACCGCCGCCCTGACGGACCGCGAGGTCGAGCACCTCTTCGGCGTCGTCGGTCGCCTGCGAAGTCGCGGTGTCGGTATCGTCTACATTTCACATCGTCTGGAGGAAGTATTCGCATTGGCGGATCGAATCACCGTTTTACGGGACGGGACAACCGTCGCAACGCGCTCGGCCGCGGGCGTGGATCGAGCGTCACTCATCAGGATGATGGTCGGTCGTGAGCTGTCAGCTGTCTTTCCAAAACGCGCCGTGAACATCGGCGAGATCGGGCTGGAACTGCGCCGCATGTCCAATCGCGCGGCCGGTGTGCGTGACGTCTCTCTCACGCTGCGGCGCGGCGAGATTCTGGGCCTCGCGGGACTCGTCGGTTCAGGACGCACGCAGCTCGCCGAGACGGTCTTCGGCCTGACGCCTGCAGACGGCGGGGAAATCCTCCTGAACGGGAAGACCGCGAAGATCCAGTCGCCAGCTGACGCCATCCGACTCGGCATCGGCTACGTGCCCGAGGACCGGCGACAACACGGAGTCGTGCTTGAGATGTCCGTTGCTGCGAACGCGAGCCTCGCGAGCCTGAGCGTCGTCTCGCGTCACGGGTTGATCGATCGAGCGGCCGAACGCGCGTCGGCGCAGCGGTACATGGACCAGTTCCGAATCAAGGCGCCGTCAGTACACACCGAAGTCGGCACCCTGTCGGGCGGCAACCAGCAGAAGGTTGCGCTCGCGCGCTGGCTGTCGACGAACCCGTCGGTCCTCATCCTCGACGAGCCGACGCAGGGCGTGGACGTCGGCTCGAAAGCCGAGATCCATGGTCTGATCCAGACGCTCGCCGAGCGCGGGCTGGCAATTCTCATGATCTCGTCCGAACTGCCGGAGATCCTTGGGATGAGCGATCGGATTGCGGTGATGCAGGCCGGCACGATTCGCGGGGTGCTCGCTCGGAGCGAGGCGACGCAGGATGCGATACTCTCGCTGGCGCTCGAAGAAAGGTGCTGAAGAAAGGTGCTGAAGAAAGGTGCTGAGGGTGCTGAAAGTGCTGACCGTGCTGACGGTGCCCACGGTGCTGACGGCGAACGCGCCACCGCGAAGGCGAGCACCCCCAGCATCTTGACTTATGCGCCATCGTAGAGAGATTTCCGTCGCCCTGACGATTGCCGCCCTCGCGCTTGTGCTCGCGATCGGCACGCCCGGCTTCTTCGCGCGTGACAACCTGATTGATCTGTTCCTCGCGAACATGCCGGTGCTGATCGTCGCGCTCGGCATGACGCTCGTCATTCTGACGGCGAACATCGACATCTCGGTCGGATCCATGTTCGCCGTCTGCGGGGTCGCGGGCGGGCTGCTGGCAAAGGCGGGCGTTCCGCTGCCCCTCGTGGCGATCGCCGTATGCGCGACGGGTGCGGCGCTCGGCGGGATCAACGGCGCGCTCGTCGCGTTCACCCGCATTCCGGCGATCGTGGTCACGCTCGCGACAATGGTGGCCTTTCGCGACGGATTGCGATGGGCGACGGAGGGGGCGTGGATTGAGAATCTGCCGGAACGCTTTCAGTGGCTGGGACTCGGTCAGGCTGCGTATCCGCTCGTGGCGGCCGGAATTGCGCTCGGGCTTCAGGCGGGATTCGCGTGGGGCATGCACAACCTGGCCGCGGGCCGCGCGATCTACGCAACCGGCTCCCACACCGAGGGTGCTCGGCTCGCCGGGTTGCATACGGGCCGGGTGACGTTCTCTGTTTTCGCTCTTTGCGGAGGCCTCACGGGCCTTGCCGCGCTGTTGAACGCTGTGCGCTTCAATCAGATTCCCAGCAACGCGGGTCTCGGCCTCGAGCTGAAGGCCATCGCCGCGGTCGTGGTCGGCGGGACGAGCATCACCGGCGGCCGCGGGACGGTGATGGGTACGCTGCTCGGCGTGATCCTCCTGGGAGCGATCGGTCCTGCGCTGACGTTCCTCGGCGTCAGCGCGTATTGGGAGCGCGCAATTCAAGGTGGAATCATCCTCGCGGCCGTCGCCTTCGATGCACTGCGCGTTCGACCGATGTCGCACGCGGCGGCCGTCGCTACATCAGCGTAGACCGCAATGAATTGGCGGTCGCGAATCTTTCCGGATGTGGTGCGCGGTGCCGAGCGGCGTCCCCGGCGCGCGTTTTCGGCGCGCTGGGGTGCGGAGTGGGTGTTGCTGGTCGCGGTGGGCCTCGAGATTCTCCTGTTTTCGGCAATCGCGCCGAACTTCCCGACTCTCGGCAACTTCTTCGAGGTCACGCGCCTCAGCGTCGAGCTCGGTCTGCTTGCGGTCGCGCTGACTCCCATCATCATCACCGGCGGCATCGACCTGTCCGTGGGATCGACGATGGGGCTGGCGGCGGTGCTCTTTGGCGCGGCGTATCGCGACTGGCACCTGCCAATCGTGGTGGCCGCGGTCGTTGCGCTCGCCGTTGGCGTCGTTGCGGGAGGAGTGAATGCGCTGCTCGTGGCGCGAATGCGCATTCCGCCGCTCATCGTTACCCTCGGCACGCTCTCGCTGTTCAGGGGGATAGCGGAAGGCATCACGCGCGGCGCGGTGAACTACACCGGCTTCCCACCGGGTTTGCTCGCACTCGGTCAGGGTTACCTGTGGCGTGTGATTCCCGCGCAGCTGCCGATCTTCCTGCTCGTCTTCGCCGGATACGTTGTCCTGTTGCATCGATCGGTCATTGGCCGCGCGTTGTACGCGATTGGCTTCACGCAATCGGGAACACGCTACGCGGGGATTCCGGTGTCGCAGCGCGTCGGTCTCGTGTATCTCCTGTCCGGGATTGTCTCGAGCATTGCGGCGATCGTCTACGTTGCACATCTCGGGCAGGCGCGATCGGATGCAGGGAGCGGCTACGAGCTCGACGCCATCACTGCCGTCGTGCTCGGAGGCACGTCCGTGTTCGGCGGCCGCGGGACGTTGTGGGGCACGCTGCTCGGCTTGTTCGCGCTCGCGATCCTGCGGAACGGGCTGCGGCTCGCCGCGCTGCCGTCGGAGCTCGCCGGCGTGCTCACGGGCGCGCTGCTGCTCGTCACCATCGCCATCGATCGCCTGCGGCTGCATCGCCGTGTTGACGTATATTCCAGCGACGAGGTCATTGACGTGAAGAACAGCCAGGTCGCCGTCCTGTGCGCAGCCGTGATTGGCGGCTCGCTCATCGTCGCGGGCACGAACGTCTGGCTCGTGCACTCGGTGACGCGTTCCGCAGCCGCGACTGCCACGCCCGCGGCGACTCCATCCGCAGCGGCGCATCGACCGGTGATCGCGATCATGCCCAAGGCGAAAGGGGATCCGTACTTCGTGAGCTGCCGTGCGGGGGCCGAGGAGGCCGCGAAAGAGCTTGGCATCGATCTGATTTGGGACGGTCCCACCGGGCTCGACGCGGCGCGACAGAACGAGGTCGTCGAGAACTGGATCACGCGGAAGGTCGAGGTGATTGCCGTGGCGGTCGAGAACCGCGCCGGTATTTCAACGGTGCTTCGGAAGGCGCGCGAGCGCGGCATCCGGGTGCTCACGTGGGACGCCGATGCCGAACCGGACGCGCGCGACTACTTCGTCAACCAGGCGACGGCGGAAGGAATCGGGACGACGTTGATCGACGAAGCGTCACGCCTGCTGAACGGGAAAGGCCAGTTTGCGATCATCACGGGAGCTCTCAGCGCTGCGAACCAGAACGAGTGGATCGGGTTCATCAAGAAGCGAATGGCGGAGAAGCACCCGGGGCTGACACTCGCGACCATCCGGCCGAGCGACGACGATCGCGACAAGGCGTTTGCCGAAGCGCAGACGATCCTTCGTGTCCATCCGGATGTGAAGCTGCTGATGGCGATCTCGGCGCCGGCCGTACCCGGAGCGGCGGAAGCCATCCGCCAGGCAGGGCGGCGCGACGTGAACGTCATCGGCCTCTCGCTTCCCAACATCAACAAGCCATACGTGCACGACGGGATCGTGCAGACAGTCGTCCTCTGGAACACGCGGGATCTCGGATACGCCACCGTCTACGCGGGCGTCGAGCTGCTTCAAAACAAGCTCTCGGGCGGTGCTCGGCTGCTGCAGGCCGGCCGCTTGGGGTCGCTCGAGATTCGCGGCAGCGAGATCATTCTTGGTCCGCCGCTCAAGTTCACGAAGGCCAACATCGACCAGTTCGATTTTTAGTCCGGGGGACTTCGTCTCGCCGGACCCCCTATCCCACCCCACCGCACTCAATACGTGCGGCGGGGGCCCTGGTATCGCCGTCCCTCGCGGGGCCCCTTCGCCCCGCTCCGCTCCGGCGGGGTCCCCGCCGCGCGTTCGCTGCGCAGTGGGGTGCGGGGCGGCTCGCTCGCGCCGTCAATCGGACGACTTCGTTCTTGGGACTCTCCCGTTGCGCAGAACTCGCTCAGCCGGCCGATCGACGTTTTTGTAGGCTATTCAGCGTCGTCCTACGAAACCGTCGCGCGCGGTCCTTCACTTTCTGCAGCTTTTCCGCCTGTTTTCGAGAAGTCGCCTGGATCGCCTCTTGCTCCTCCGGTACAAATGATTGTCCTGAAGGTGAAGGCCATGGAGTCTTACGAGCTGGTCGAGCGCGTGCGAAGTGAGTTTCTGGAGATGCCGGGCCTGCGGCTGACGCCGGCGCAGGCTGCGCGATTGTGGGGCCTGGACGCCGCCGTGTGTCAGAACGTGATCAAGACCCTCGTCGCGTCGTCGTTTCTGAGGTGGACGCCCTCGGGAATGCTCGTCCGCACAGAGCACTAAAATCCTTCCGTTCTCTCCCTGGCACAATCGTACGGAGGCGCGCGACAGGCGCGCCCGCCGGGCGGAGCGGGGCAAAGGGGCTCCGCAAGACACCGAGAGGGCGTTCCGGGGACGAAGTCCCCGGACAAAACGGACTGCGCCAAACGCCGACGTATAATTTTCGTCGGCGTTTTCGCAGTCCCGTTCAATGCCCGCACACACCCACACGGCCGTCGTCGGCGCCGAAGGCCACCTGATCGATTCACAGCTCCTCAACGCAATTTTCGATATCGTCATCGAGCGCGGGGGAGCATTCGAGGTCCTTCAGTTCGATATCGGGAAAACCAACGACGACTACTCGTCAATCACGTTGAAGGTCTCGGCCGGCTCCGCTCCTGCCCTGCAGCGGCTCGTCGAAGAGTTGATGCCGCTCGGCTGCCATGCGGTCGAGGAGCACGATGCGCTTCTACGAGTTGCGGATCGCGACGGTTGCGCGCCCGAGGACTTCTACTCGACGACCAACATGCGGACGCACGTCCGCGTCAACGGCCGCTGGGTCGAAGTCAAGCGACAGCGAATGGATGCAGTCATCGTCGTCGGTGACGCAGAGGCCGTCTGCCGCAAGCTGCGAGAGATCAAGGCGGGCGATCGTGTCGTCTGCGGGCTCGAGGGGCTGCGCGTGACCCCGGAGTTTCGCGACCGTGAACGCGCGGACTTCGCGTTCATGTCGAACGAGGTCTCCTCAGAGCGCCGTGTGGAAGCGAGCGTTGCGAGAGTTGCCGCGATGGTGCGTGACGCAAAGGCTCGCCGGGGACGCGTGGTGTTCGCGGCCGGTCCCGTGGTAATTCACACGGGCGGCGCCGTGTACCTGAGCGAGCTGATCCGGCTCGGCTACGTCGACGTGCTCCTCTCGGGCAATGCGCTCGCCGTACACGATGCGGAGCTCTCGCTGTTCGGGACGTCGCTCGGCGTCGATCTCGAGGCCGGCGTTCCCGTCTATGGCGGGCACCGTCACCACATGCGGGCGATCAACGCCATCAACCGCGCAGGCGGCATCCGCGCTGCCGTAGATTCCGGCGTGCTCGCGAGCGGAATCATGGCCGACTGCATTCGTAAGGGCGTCGAGTACATCCTCGCCGGTAGCATTCGAGACGACGGACCGATTGTGGATACCGTCACCGACATCGTCGAGGCGCAGGACCGCTACACGGAGGCGCTCGCGTCCGCATCGATCGTCATCATTCTCTCCACGATGCTACACGGGATTGGCGTAGGGAACATGCTTCCGGCGTGGGTACCCGTCGTGTGCGTCGACATCAATCCCGCAGTTGTCATGAAGCTCGCCGATCGCGGATCGTCGCAGACGATCGGCATCGTCACCGACGTCGGCCTGTTCCTGCACCAGCTCGCGAAACGGCTCGGCGAGTGATTGTGACGGGCCGCGGGGTCTGAAGACCCCGCGCTGCAGCGGCTGGCCAGGCCGCATGGCGCTGGAGGCCGGCTCAGACCCGTAGCGGGATGCTGAAAAACGCATCCTGAATGGCAGATGGTAAATGGAAAATGGAAAAAACCTGAGCATTTGGCCATCTCCCATTTGCCATTTTCCATCCAGGCCGGCTTTTTCAGCGGCCTGATAGGGGGTCGGCGTCAGACGCCGCCTGCGTTGGACTACAGCACGTCGCTGAGTGACGAGCCGCGGGATCTCTCTAAAGACCCGCGCTGCAACGTGACTACGCCGCTGTCGCTGATGCCAGCACGGACTTGTAGCGCGGCGTCTTCAGATGCCGCGTGCATTGGATGCGGGTCGACGAATTCCCGCAGGCTGCGCTAGTATTCGACGGTACAGCGAACTCCTGCCCGTCCATCCGGAGGATTCATGAACAAGCAGAGACTTTTCGTCGCCAGCTGCGTGTCGCTCGTGACGACGGCGATGGTGTTTGCTATCCGCGGTGACATCGAGGGTTCCATGAGCGCCGCCTTTCAGCTCACCAAGGAGCAGATCGGCACGATCTGGAGTCCGGCGTTCTGGGCATTCACGGTTGCCATCTTCATCAGTGGTGCGCTTGTCGACACGGTGGGTCTGCGAGCCCTCCACATCCTGTCAGCGTTAGGTTATCTGGTTGGCGTCACAGTGGTCCTGCTCGCGCCGCACCCGGTGGCGCCGGTTCCATCGGTGTTCGCCGAAACAGGCCCGACACTGTTGTACGTCGGCTTCATGATCATGGGGTTGTCGCAGGGCCTCGTCGAAGGCGTGATCAACCCGCTCGTCGCCACGATCCACAGCGACCAGAAGACGAAAAGGCTCAACATGCTCCATGCGTGGTGGCCCGGCGGCATGATCATCGGCGGTCTGCTTGCCGTTGCGATGACGCAGCTCTTCGGCGCGAGCTGGCAGCTGAAGCTCGCCACGATCCTCGTGCCAGCGGTGGTCTACCTCGCCATGGCGGCGACGATGGAGTATCCGAAGACCGAACGCGTGACATCGAACGTGTCGACCGGTGCGATGTGGAGCGAGGCGGCCAAGCCGCTCTTCCTGCTGCTCTTCGTCTGCATGTGGATGACTGCGGCCGCCGAGCTCGGTCCCGATCAGTGGTTCCCGTCGGTGATGGGCGCGCTCGTGCCGCAGCTGCAAGGCGTGTTGTTCCTCGTGTACACCGCCGGGCTCATGTTCGTCCTGCGCACGTTCGGCAGCGGAATCGCGCACAACTCGCCGCTCGGCACGCTCGTCGTCTGCTCGATCCTCACCGGCATCGGCCTCTACTGGCTCGGTGGTCTGCAGCCCGGCGCGAGCCCCCTCGTCGCGTTCGCGGCGGCGACGCTGTTCGGCATCGGCAAGACGTACTTCTGGCCGACGATGCTGGGTGTGACCGCGGAGCAGTTCCCGCGCGGCGGCGCACTGCTGATTTCGCTGATGGGCGGCGCGGGCATGCTGTCAGTCGCAGTCGCGTTGCCGATCATGGGCGCCAAGATCGACCAGTTCGGCGCCGGTGCAGCGCTCCAGTTCGTCTCGATCCTCGGCGCGATCCTGACGGTCGTCTTCGGCGGGCTGTTCCTCTACTTCAAGGCAAAAGGCGGATACCGCCCAGTGCAACTCAGTACCGGAGAGCCGATTCCGGCCGGGGAAATGTAAGAGCAAAGGTGCTAAGGATGCTGAAGAGCACGTGCTGAGGGTGCTGGGGTGCTGAAGGTGCTGGGGTGCTGAAGGTGCGGCGCAGCACCATCAGCACTCGGGTGCGCGCTGATTTGTTGGTAGTCGCTGGCCAGGACGTGGCGGACCGCCTCAGCGGATGCCCACTTCTCCGGCGCCCATACCCAGGGCGCCGTTTGGGGTCATCGCCGTCCGCGCCGCTGCTCTGGGGGCTCCGGGGGAGCCAGCCCCGGGAATCGGTCCACACTACTGAGGACGTGTTTAGTCGGTGAGCCCCGAAGGAATCGAACCCCCCGGCATTTCAGTGCCGGCGGCCGCGCCCTCTTGACCTCCGAGAGGTGACGGCCTAGACTTCTCTCGGATCACGAGAGGAGACGCGCCAGTGAACAAGACGCAGTTGCTGCAGGGCACGCTCGACCTTCTGGTCCTGCGCATCCTCGAACTCGGCCCTAACCATGGCTGGGGCATTTCCACCCGGCTGCAGCAGATGTCGAAGGACCGGCTGAAGACGAGCCAGGGCTCGCTGTATCCCGCGCTGCACCGGCTCGAGATGCGGGGCGAGGTCAAGTCCGAGATGACCGCCTCCGAGAACAACCGGCGGGCGCGCGTCTACACGATCACCCGCGCGGGCCGAAAGCGCCTCAACAGGGAAACAGAGACGTGGCAGGAGTTTGCGGTGTCGATGCAGCGCGTCCTGGGAGAAGGCGGATGATCGCTCGTTTCATTGCCTCGCTGCGTGGACTGCTCGGCCGCCGCCGCATCGACGCCGAGATTCTCGAGGAGCTTCAGGACCATCTCGAGCGCGAGATCGAAGCGCACCGCCTGCGTGGTCTCGCGCCCCAAGAGGCTCGTCGGCTGGCCGTCCGTGATCTGGGAGGGCTGACGCAGACGATCGAATCCACTCGTGAGGTCCGCGCGACCTGGCTCGACAGGTTCTGGCGCGACCTGGGATACGGTGCGCGGCTGTTGCGGCGCTCGCCCCGCTTCACGGTCACGGCGCTGACCGTGCTCGTCCTCGGTATCGGCTCGACGACGGCGATTTTCTCGATCGCGTATGCGGTTCTGGTGCGGCCGTTGCCCTATGCAGACGCGGAGCGCCTGGTCTTTCTGTCCGAACACGCGGGCTCCGGCATCGCGTGGCCGAACTTCCACGACTGGCGCCAGCGCGCGACGTCGTTCGACGGCATGTCGAGTTCACTGGCCGACGCCGTCATCGTCACGAGCGGTCAGCTCCCCCAGCGGCTCGACTCGCGAAGCGTGACGGCGAACTTCTTTGGCGTGCTCGGCGCGACGCCGTTTCAGGGCCGCCTCTTCGACGAATCCGACGCCCGGCCCGACGCCGCCTCGACCGCGGTCGTGAGCCACCCCTTCTCGATGCGGGAATTCGGCAGCGCGCCGGCTGCTATAGGCCAGACGCTCTCGCTGAACCGCAGGTCATACACCGTGATCGGCGTCCTGCCTCAGGGCTTTCGTTACATGACGGCCGCGGACGTGTATCTGCTGCTCGAACCGCAGGTGGCGGCGAACTACCGCACGATGCAAAACCGCAGCAGCCACACGTCTCTCTATGCTGTCGGCCGGCTCAAGCCCGGCGTAGACGTAACCTCGGCGCGTGCGGAAATGCAGAACATCGCGGCCGCGCTTGCACTGGAACATCCGGAAACCAACAAGGGCAGGAGCGTCGATGTCGTCCCGCTTGCCGACCGCGTGGTCCGGGATATGGCGCCAACGCTTACTGTGCTCGCCGGCGCCGTCGCGCTGCTGCTGCTCATCGCCTGCGTCAACCTAGCCAGCCTGCTGCTGAACAGGAGCGCTTCGCGCGCGCACGAGTTCGGCATCCGCGCGGCGATCGGCGGCAGCCGGTGGAGCCTGATACGTCAGCTTCTCATCGAACACGGGTTGCTCGTTGGGGCCGGTGGCGTGCTCGGTGCACTTGCCGGCGCCGCGATCCTCATCGGTCTCGTCAGCGTCGCGCCCGCGGATACACCACGCCTTGACGAGATCCGCCTCGACGTCGTCGTGCTGTCCTGTACGACGCTCTTCAGTTGTGCCTGTGCGTTCCTCTTCAGCGTGCTGCCCGCACTGAGGGCGTCGGGCGCCGCGGGCCATGCGACGGTGTTGCGGTCGGGCCGCGGCTCGACCCGCCAGAACTCGCTGCTGCGCCGCAGCCTGCTGATTGGGGAAGTGGCTGTCGCGACGGTGCTGCTCTCCGGATCCGCACTGATGGTCCACACGATGCTGCGGCTGTCGCGCGTCGATCCTGGTTTCGATCCGCACAACCTGCAGACCGTCATGTTCTCGCTGGCCGGGCCGGCCTGGCCGGACCCGCGAAGGCAGGCGTTCTTCGCCGAAGCGGTCGAGCGGCTCCGAGCGGTTTCCGGCGTCGAGAACGCCGCCATCACGTATTCGCTCCCGATCCTGGGCTCGAACTGGTGGAACTGGTTCACGGTGGCGGGCAGGCCCGTCCCGCCCGGTGCAGTCATGATGGACCTGCCAAGTGCGGGAATCGTTCCGGTGAGCGCGACCTACTTCGAAACGCTGAAGATCCCCCTCATCAGGGGGCGCTCGTTCGACCGGTCCGACACGCCAGACTCTCAGCCCGTTGCCATCATCAATACCAGTCTCGTCAACCTGTATTGGAAGGACGAAGATCCGATCGGGCAGCAGATCAGGCTGGCAGGTACGCGTCCGACGGAGGGCTACGGCCCGTGGCGCACTATTGTCGGCATTGTCGGGGACGTCAAGCAGCACGGCCTCGATCAGGACACACCGCAACAGATCTTCCTGCCAGTCGTGCAGCAGACGCGGACGACTGTATTTGCGGTCGTGCGCACGAGGGGCACGGTCTCCATTTCCTCGATCGAAGCGGCGATCCGCGATCTCGATCGTTCAGTGCCTGTTTTCAACGACCGCACGGTCGAACAGGTCGTGAGGGAGGCGGGCAGCCGACGCCGCGTGGCGGCGATCGTGCTCTCGGTCTTTGCCGGCGCGGCCGTGCTTCTGGCCGCGATCGGGCTTTATGGGGTCATCGCGCAGAGCGTGAGCGAGCGCCGGCAGGAGATCGGCGTACGCATGGCACTCGGCGCGACGCACGATCAGATCCTGCGGTTGTTCCTGCGACACGGGCTGATCGTCATGGCGATTGGGATTGGAGCCGGGATCGCCGGCGCTGTGGCCGCGAGAGAGAGCCTTGCGAGCCTGGTGTTCGGCGTGACCGTGACCGATCCTGTCACGCTCGGCACGGTAGCCGCCCTCTTGATAACAGTCACGTTGCTCGCGTGCTACATCCCGGCGCGATCCGCAACACGACTCGACCCCATGACGACCTTGCGATCGGAGTGAAATCAGTTCAGGCGATCCAATCCCAACTCCTGAATAGTCGCCAAGGTTAGCAACGACAACCTGCCGTTCGCCGCGTCGTCCGTCCATTCGGAGCCGCTTGGTGACCTCAAAGCCAACGGATTACTCGCGGAAAGTCGCCCAGTTTTTAGTAATCCGGAGGACAAGCTCGAATCGAACTATTCGAGTTGGGCGACTGCTGCGGTTCGTGCCTGTGAGGGTTTGTTACCCTCTCTTCGCACCCTCAGCACCTTTAGCACTGTTCTTGAGATACACGTTACGGAACTCGACCTTCATCGGATCCCCCACGTGCATCTGAAAGCCGATCAGCCCCTTCAGCGCGCGGTTCTGTGTGTCATCGTCGACGAACACGGCCGTGACGTGACCGTTCAGGATGTGAATCAGCGTGCTGCCGCGCGCGATGATATGGAACTGGTTCCAGTCCTTGTCCTTGATGTAAGCCTTCAGCGCATCGCCGCTCTCGAGCGCGCCGATTGAGCCGCGACGGCCGTCGGCGGCATACCCGGCCGTTCCGCGGGGCGCGAGGAATCCGCGGCCGCGCTCTTCGTAGAGCATTCCCGTGAAGGCGTTCTGGATGTCGATGTCCGCCTGGTAGCCCTTCAGCACCCATTTGCCGGTTTTCTCGTCAGGCGGGACCTGCACGCTTCGGTACTGGATGCCGCTGTTCGTGTTGTTGATCCGGAACTCCACCTTCAGCTCGAAGTCCCCCGGCTCGCCGCCGCGCCAGATCAGAAACGTGTTCTGCTGAAGTTTCTTTTCGGGCGTGCTCTCGCCCGTGAGCGCACCGTTCTCGACGCGCCAGAACGTCGGGTCGCCGTCCCACCCCTTCATCGATGTTCCGTCGAAGATCGATTCGAAGCCGGTGCGATCCTCGAACGGAATCGGCGGGGAGCCGCGGGCCTGAAAGAAGGTGCTGAGGGTGCTGGGCGTGCTGAAGGTGCTGAAGGTGCTGGTGCTGAAGGTGCTGAGGGTGCTGGAGGTGCTGAAGGTGCTGAGGGTGCCGCTGGTACGAACCGTGGCGAGCGCGACGATCGACGACGTGAGCGCGGCGGCGGCAACGGCGCGCCGTGTGAGGCGTTGAATGACGGGCATGAGTCCTCCTACCGGCGACCTGTCAGCGGGCCGCGCGCGCCGCGTCGCCTTTCTGCGCGGACGCGACCGGCTCCCACTGCCGGGTCTTCGCCGATTTCAGGATGGCGTCGGTGACGTGGTCGGTCGCGAGGGCATCGCGGAACGTCGGCGGAGCGCTCGTGTTCTCGGCGAGTCCCTGCACGAAGTCGGCGAACTGATGGATGAACGTGTGCTCGTAACCGATCTGCAGCCCCGGGACCCACCAGCGCTTCATGTAGGGATGATCGCTGTCGGTGATGTGAACGCTGCGCCAGCCGCGCACCCGCCCTTCGTCGCGATGATCGAAATACTGAATGCGATGGAGATCGTGCAGATCCCAGAACGCTGACGCGTGCTCGCCGTTGATCTCGAGCGTGTAGAGCGCCTTGTGTCCCCGCGCGTAGCGCGTCGCTTCGAACATCGCGAGCGATCCGTTCGAGAACCGGCACAGGCACGCACTCGCATCGTCGATGCCGACCGGCTCGATGCGTCCCGTCAGGTTGTGCTTCCGTTCCTTCACGAAGGTTTCGGTCATCGCCGTCACTTCCGAAATCGATCCGTTCAACCACATGGCGGTGTCGATGCAGTGCGCGAGGAGATCCCCCGTCACCCCGCTGCCGGCGACCTTCACATCGAGCCGCCAGAGCCCTTCGCCGCCTTGCGGCAGGTCCTGCGAGATGGTCCAGTCTTGAAGGAACTTTGCGCGGTAGTGGAAGATGCGTCCGAGCTTGCCTTCGTCGATGAGCAGCTTCAGCAGGACCACCGCGGGGACGCGGCGGTAGTTGTACCAGACCGTGTTGGGCACGTCGGCCGATTCCACAGCCGCAACCATCTCCTCCGCTTCCTTGGCCGTTCTGCCGAGCGGCTTCTCGCACAGCACCATCTTGCCGGCTTTCGCCGCGGCGACGGCGATATCGCGGTGCGTGTCGTTCGGGCTCGCGATGTCGATCAGATCGATGTCCTTGCGCCCGACGAGCGCGCGCCAGTCGCTCTCGATCGATTCGTATCCCCAGTTTGCCGCAAACGCCTTGACGCGATCCGGATTCCGCGCGCAGACGGCCTTCAGAACCGGCCGATACGGCAGCTCGAAAAAACGCGGCGCCTGCAGGAACGCGTTCGAGTGCGTGCGTCCCATGAATCCGTATCCAACCAGGCCGATGTTGAGGTTCTTCATGGCAAGCTCGCTCCAGCTCCGGCATTCTGAAAAGTGAATGATATGTGAAGTTGGACGGATTCTCGTCACTGACCGGGCGATTCAGGAATCTGGAGCGTGTCTCGTCGGCCGACGGCTGTTCGTGCGCCGGTCGCGAGCACGATCAGCTCGCTGCCGTCGATCCTGAGCGCGACGTCGAGGAACGCAGGAGCTGACGATCCTGGACTCTGGTGCAACTGCACACGGAACCGGACGTCAATCGGGCCCTGTCCTGAGCGCGCCGTTACAGCCGCGGCTTCCGCGCGGAAGACGTCTGGACCGGTCGAGCGGGTCGAGCATCCCGATCTCCCCGGCTCCCACCACCATGCGCCGTGGGCGTCGGTCGGATCCACTGCCACACAGAAAGGCGCCGCGCGGATGCCGATGTCAATCGGCATGTCCGTGACAACGTAGCGTGAAGCGGAGTGTGTGGTATTCGTGGACGCACAGGACACGAGCGCAAGCCCTGCGAGGGCACGAAGAAATGTCGATCTGACCCTCAGCCACATCATACGCCTCGCGAGCCTCATGAGCGCCGCCCTTTTGGCGGCCCGTCAGAGCACTCCGCCCCACTCGGCGATCAAGCGCATCGCCGGTTTGCTGACGAAGCTCTAATGGTGAAAGCGCGATCCCCACGCGAGCGCCGTCACATCACAATACTCGTGCATCGATTCATCGTCTACGCCCCGCAGCTGCTTGCGCAGCGAGGTGCGGACGTTCGGATCGGCGCCGTGGTCGAGCAACAGCCGCGCGAACACATCGTCATACCGCAAGCGAATAGGCTGACTCACCACACATCCAGTGTGATCACCAAAGCCCTCCTCGTCGACCTCAGCTCTGACGTTCACGTCGGCGCCGCGCGCGATCAGCCATCGGGCAATGTCGATTTCGTCGTAGTCGACGCAGAGGTGGAGGAGCGTCGCACCCGGCCAGTGGTGTTGCGTGGAGCGCAAGGGAATGATCGGTGTGGCACCCGAGCTCTGGTGGATAGATTTCGTCGTGAGTAAAGGTCCTGAAGAGGAGGTCTGCGTCGCGCGCGAGATGCCGTTCGAGGAGATCGATTCGGCCGCGGTGGATCGCCATCGGCGCTGTATCAGCAATGCTGCATGACGAGATAGCGAACGGCATCCGCATCGTCGCGACAAATGGCATCGGTCATGCCGATCCAAAGGTCTTCGCAGCATACGTTGACCGGTTCGAGCTGACGGGTCAGTCATTTGCTGGGGAGCGAGCTGGCTGTCAGGCTTCTTCTTCACCGGTCTGCCAATTCTATTGCGCGCAGGATTCTCCTCGTGGCCCGCATGATGATCAGGATGATCGCAAACGCCACCCAGGCGATCAGGAACGTCAACGCGGCCACGGAAGCGCCGAGCAGCCGTTGGAGGTTGTCAGTGGTTCGATGCAGGTACTCGAGCCGCGCATACATGCCGAGGGTGGCGACCACGGTGATCCATCCCAACGCGTATACACGTCTTTGGAAACTGTCGATGGCATCCAACGATTTTCGAAGCGGGGTTTCGATGTCCTGAGCCATCAGATCCTCCTGTTTCGATCGAGTTGTCGCCGAAGCGCCGCGAGCCCGTAGGCGAGCCGCGACTTCGTTGTCCCCAACGGAATCTCGAGAATCGCGGCGACATCAGATAACGAGAGCTCTTCCTGGAAGTGCAGAACGAGAACCGCGCGGCTCGCCGGCGAAATGCCGTCGATTCGCGACAGTTGCGATAGCAGATCGTCTGTTGGCTCAGTGTTCGGCGACGGAATCTGCTCCAGCACGAACTCGTCCGCCGCTCGATCGGCCCATCGTTTTCGCCGTTTCAACCACCGGAACGCTGCGCGACTGGCAATCCGAAGCGACCACGGGCGAAAGAGCTCGGGGTCGTCGAGCCATATCAGCTTCCGATAGAGAATCAACAGGACGTCCTGTAGAACGTCGTCGGCGTCATCGCTGCCGACGAGACTGGACAGGTATCGACGCAGCCACGACTGCGCCCGGCCGAGCAGCAGCTCGAGCGCCTCGCGGTCGCCGCATTGTGCTCTCAGGATCCAGTGCGCTTCCTGTCTCGACGCGCTCACACAGCCCCATGGAGAAGAGGCACGTTCCTACGGGAAAGGTTCGAACGGATCAGAGCGGCGAACGGAAAAAATCGCTGCTTGCCAGGGTTCCCGGGAGGTGAGGGCGGGGGGCCGCCGTGACTCAAGGAGCTGGCGGCGGGGGTGACTTAAGCTGGCGTTCGTATTCGGCCTCATCAGCCAGAAGCCAAAAGCCCAGCGTCTTAAGTGCGCGCTAGTCCCACCCGTGCGCGTCGCGGACGGCGATCATCGTGCTCAGCACGTCGTTCCACGTCTGCTGCTGGCCCATGACCGCATTCGGGAACATGCAGCCGTCCCAGCAGATGTGATCCAGCTTGCGCGTAATTTTGCCGCTGTCGTCGCGCAGCCAGAATCCCGCGTGATGCGCGATGTCCAGTTTGCCGTTGGGATCGAGCGGCAGGCAGTGATGGCCGGTCTTGTCGTGCGATCCGGATCCCTTCACCGTTGCGTCGTTCTGCGCCACGTGAAAGTCCGTTGTCCAGGGTCGCAGCGCTCGCGTCATCGTCTTCAGCGCATCGTCCAGCACGGCCCGGTTCGACCAGTCGTACCCCTCCGGCAGGATGCGATCCTCGGGAGCGTTGTAGCCCATCGTGAAGAGCAGCGTGTGGGCCATGTCCGCCTGGAATCCGAGCGTCTGGGGGCGGTTCACCATTTCGAGGAGCTCCACGTTGCGTTTCCAGCTGTGCATGCCGCCCCAGCAGATCTCTCCTTCAGCGGCGAGCCGTTCGCCATGATCCTCGGCGATGGTGCAGGCCTCGCGGAACGTGTCGGCGATTCGTTTCTGGTTTCCGGCAGGATCCTTCGCCCATTCACCGGGACTCGATGCGGAGTCGATCCGGATGATCCCGTACTTGCGGATCCTGAGGTCGCGCAGCTTCTTCCCGATCACGCATGCCTTGCGTACCTGCGTCAGGAACGCCTTCCGCTCCTCGTCACTGCCCATCGCTGAACCACCGCCGGTCGGCGGCCACACCGGCGCGACGAGCGACCCGACCACGAGGCCGCGTGAGCCGACGTTGTCCGCGAGACGTCGAAGGTCCGCGTCGGACGAATCGATGCTGACGTGCGGATCGAAGAGAAACAGGTCGACGCCGTCGAATCTGGTCCCGTCGACCTTCGCGGCCGCGGTCAGGCCGAGCATCGTGTCCAGATCGATCGGCGGTTCGGCGCCCGGACCGCCCTTGCCGACGAGCCCGGGCCACATCGCGTTATGGAGTGCCGGATGTCTGTGCATTTGTGTCCCCGGCTGGCAAAGGAGGCGAGGTGCGCTCCGTCTCCTCCGACCGGCGGTGAATCTTTGCAGGCCCAAAGCAGAGCCCTGAGCCCAAAGCCCCAAGCCTGGTTTATCCCACTCGCCGCAATCCCTCCGCATCCGGACTACCAGGGCCGAAATGCTTCAGGATCACGAGCGGATCCGTCTCACTCGAATTCTCGATGCGGACGCCCGCCTGTGCGGCGGCGGCCGTGACAAACAGCTCGTCCTCGGTCGATTGTCCGTACCGGATCATGGACGGGGTCGAGACCGAAAGCTTTCCGAATTTGCCGTATCCCTGCGTCAGGATAATCCCGTATGCCGCGCTGTCGCGAACCGTAACCGTTCGCTTCGGCAAAACCGTCAGCTCCTTTGCCGAATACCAACCGGTGCCGTAGCAGATCCACTGTTCGCGATAGCCATCGGCCTCGCTTTCCTGGAACGGCCGCACCGGCCTGGGGAAGCAGCGATTGTCGGCCGCGAACCTTGGATTCACATTCGCGTCCCAATCGAGCATGCCAATCAAGTAGTCCAGATCGTGATGATGTTCCAGCGGGACATCCTTCGTCATCAACTCCCACGGGACGATACGGCCTTCGACCTCGGATTGGAACATCGCGAAGACATCACTGTTAACCTGCGGCTCGTAGGTGACGAGCGAGCCCGGTGCGTGCAGGATGCCCGGGTTGATCTGCCATCCGGTCCCGGGTTCGAGCCGGAACGCGCGGGAGAGATTCAGGATACCGTTGTCTCCCTGGTTCCATCGCTCGAGGCACCTCCGCACATCCTCCTTCGTCGTGCCCGGCTCGAGACCCATGAATGTATGGGGAAAGTTGTTGAACGTTTCGTTGTACTGCGGTGGAAAGTAGTAGGCCTCCGGCTTCCCGCGACGGCCGACGAGCTTCGCATGCGCGTCACTCTGATGCATGTGATGCGGGATCGGTCCCATGTTGTCGAAGAACTTGCAGAGGAGGTTCCATCCACCGTCGCGCTCCATCACAGCGGACCCGAGGAGCAGATCCCCAGCGGTCTCGACCGCGGCCTTCAGCAGAAACCGCTTGCCATCCGAGCTCCTGAAGTAACTCAGGCCCTCGTCGTCCGGGGTGCCCGGTCCGTTGTCCGCGTTGGTCGTCGACGAGAACCACCGCTCGTTGATGCCGCCGCGATGGCCGCCGTACGCATAGGCATCATCCGGGTGGAGCTTGAGGCGCCGGCCTGGAATCATGAACGACCGTGGCACCCAGCAGGGATCGAGCCTGAGAAGCCCGCCGCCGGCATCGATGATGTGTTGCACCTGAGATCGATCGAGCATCTGATGTTCCCCGAGCGAATGACGCGTGCGCGTGACGTTTCCGGTTTGCAGCAATCCTGGACAGTACAATTTGCGGCGTGTTCAGTTCAAGACCCGTCTCTGGTCTCTGGTCTTTGGTCTCTGGTCTTTGGTCCGTCTCTGGTCTTTGGTCAAGTAGTCGGCCGGCGTGGCTCACAATCGGCGTCCGTCCGCCACCAAAGACAAAGGACCGACGACGGCCCGTTGACGGGCACGCGGCTGGCGTAGTAGAACGCGCAGGCTGTGGAAGAGAGAAGGTGCTGAGGGTGCTGAGGGTGCTGGAGGTGCTGAGGGTGCGGTGCTGAAGGTGCTGAAGGTGCGGAACATTTAGCGTCGAGAAGGGAACACCTCATATGGTGAGGAAGAGCCCAGGCGTTCGATCCGGGGCGGCGGGGCTGTCGCTCGTTGGGGCCGTTGTCGTTGCCCTCTCGCTGCCGGCGCTTGCCGGCAGAAGCCGTGCCGAGCGCACGCTGGCCTTGGAGACGGGAGGGCAGGCGAACGTGGCGAGCGCGGACCGAACCGGGCGCGCGGCCGACGCACGACCGATCCGCGTGTTGTTCCTCGGGCACGATCAGGAGCGTCCGCATCCCTCGCCGGCGATGTACCCGCTCCTCGCCGCGCCGCTCGCGCGGCGCGGAATTCAGCTGACGCACGTGCCGACGCCAGAAGCGGCGTTCGTGCCCGAGAAGCTCGCGCACTACGACGCACTGATGATCTACGGCAATCACGAGACGCTGACGCCGGCGCAGGAAAACGTGCTGCTGAACTTCGTCGAAAGCGGGAAGGGCCTCATTGCGGTCCACTCGGCCTCCGCGATGTTCACGAACTCCGAAAAATATGTTTCGCTCATTGGTGGTCAGTTCCTCCGTCACGGCACCGGAGAGTTCATCGCGGAGATCGTCCAGCCGAACCACCCGGCCATGCAGGGAGTGCAGCCGTTCCAGACGTGGGACGAAACCTACGTTCACACGAAGCACAACACGGTCGATCGCACCGTGCTCATGGAGCGTGTTGATGAGCAGGGGCGTGAACCATGGACGTGGGTGCGCACGCAAGGGAAGGGCCGCGTCTTCTACACTGCCTACGGCCACGATCAACGCACGTGGGGCAATCCGGGATTCCAGAGGCTGATCGAACGCGCGGTTGTGTGGGCCGTGGACAGCTCCGCGCGCGAGTGCTGGGAACAATTGAAGATGCCGGAGGTCACCTACATCGACGGCTTCAACGTGCCGAACTACGAGAATCGCAATCCGCCGCCGAAGTACCAGATGCCGTTCACACCTGAAGACTCCATGAAGTTCATCCAGGTGCCGGCCGAGTTCAAGCTGGAGCTGTTCGCGAGCGAGCCGGACATCATCAAGCCGATCTCGTTTTCGTTCGATGCGCGCGGGCGACTTTGGGTCATCGAGGCGAACGACTATCCGAACAAGGTGCTGAACGGCGCGCCGGGCGACGATCGGATCAAAATCCTCGAGGACACGGACGGCGACGGACGGGCGGACAAGTTCACTGTCTTCGCCGACCACCTCAATATCCCAACGAGCCTCACGTTCGCCAACGGCGGCGTCATCGTGTCCGCTCCGCCGCACATCCTCTTTCTGAAGGACACGAACGGCGATGACAAGGCCGACGAGCGCCGGATTCTGAGCACGGGCTGGGGCACGCGCGACACGCACGCGAGCACGTCGAATCTCCAGTACGCGCCAGACAACTTTATCTGGGGCGTGGTCGGCTACTCCGGTTTCGACGGAGAAATGAACGCGAAGCCGATGCAGTTCACGCAGGGCGCGTATCGGTTCAAACCGGACGGCAGCGGATTCGAGTACATGACCACGTCGACGAACAACACCTGGGGGCTCGGTTTTTCCGAGACGTTCGACGTACTCGGGTCCACCGCGAACAACGATCCGAGCTGGTACCTCGCGATTCCGAACCGGTACTTCGAAGGCATTCAGGGGCTGCCCGCGACCACCGCAGGCGGGCGCATGAGTGGAGCCGGATATCAGAGTGCCGCATCGTTCTACGCCGTGCACTACATCACGCCGTACATTCGACAGGTGGACGTGTTCGGCGGCTACACGGCAGCTGCAGGCCATCATCTTTATACGGCGCGCGCGTTTCCAAAGGAGTACTGGAACCGCATTGCGTTCATCAGCGAGCCGACGGCTCACGTGATCGGTCAAGGCATCGTGGAAAATCAGGGCGCCGGGGTCGTGACGCGGGATGGCTGGAACCTCCTCGCGGGCGCCGAGGAATGGGTCTCGCCGGTGCACGCGCAGGTCGGGCCGGATGGTGCCGTATGGGTCGCCGACTGGTACAACTTCATCAGCCAGCACAATCCAACGCCGCCCGGCTATAGCAACGGCAAGGGGAACGCGTACGAGACCTCGATGCGCGATCGGCTTCGCGGCCGCATCTATCGAATCTCGTTCAAGAATGCGCCGCCGGCGAAGAACCGCTCGCTCTCGGGCAGCGATCCTGCGGCCCTGCTCGAAGCGCTCGCGTCCGACAACATGTTCTGGCGCCTCACTGCCCAGCGGCTTCTCGTCGAACGCGGTCAGAAGGACGTCGCCCCGCAATTGCTGACCCTGGTCCGCAACAAGTCCGTTGACGAGATCGGCACCAACGGTGCAGCGTTGCACGCGCTCTGGACCTTGCACGGGTTGCACGGGCTCGACCCCTCGAACACCGAGGCTTATCGTGCCGCTGTGGACGCGCTGAAGCATCCGGCGGCAGGCGTGCGCAAGGCGGCCGCGATGGTGCTTCCGCGCACTGCAGAAGCAGCGACCGCAATCCTGAACGCCGGCCTGCTACAGGATCCGGATCTCCACACCCGTCTGGCGGCAACGCTGGTGCTGGCGGACGCGCCGACGAGTCCTGCGATTGGGCAGGGAATCTACCAGGCGTCGCAGCAACCGGAGAACTTCCGCGATCGGTGGTTGAGCCGCGCGTTTTACATCGCGGCCACCAGACACAAAGAAACATTCCTGACGTCGTACCGCGCCGATTCCGCCGCGCTGCCCACCGCGGCGCTTCCGCTTCCGTTGCGCATCGGCCCGTTGAAGCCGGACTGGCGCACCCCGAAGCCTGACGAGATTGCCTCGGATTGGAAGGACATGCAGGTCCCTGGCAACTGGGAAACACGGGGCTTGCCCGAGTTCGACGGCGTCGTCTGGTTCACGCGGACCTTCAGCGTGACGCAAACCACGGCGGCGAATACGCTGTCGCTTGGACGGATCGGGAATGTCGCCGAGGTCTGGGTCAATTCGATGTCGGTCAACGCGCAGGCGCCCGTTGCGGCGCCCGGCGGCGGCCGCGGGCGAGGCAGCCTGCCCGCGACGTTCTCGCTACCCGCCGACGTGCTGCGGACCGGTCAGAACACGATTACCGTTCGCATCCAGAACAACCGCAGCGAAGGCGGGTTCCTTGGCGAGCCCGACTCGATGTACGTTCAGGCCGGCGAGAACCGGATTCCGCTGGCGGGTTCGTGGAAGTATCGAGTCGAGCGTCAGACAAACGCCGGCGCGTTGTACACGAAGCCCGGCGAGCTCGCAGCACACGTGGCGTTTGCGGCCGAGAGCAGCGGCACCGCCTCGACGGCTGCCACTCTCGGGCCTGCGACGGGCATCGCCCCCGACGTGGTGCTTCGCCTGTCGGTAGTGCCAAACCAGATGAAGTTCGATCTCAGCGAGCTGACGGTCGCGGCGGGACAGCTCGTCGAAGTCATCTTCAACAACCCGGATGTCATGCAGCACAATTTCGTGCTCGGTGCAGCAGGCTCGCTCGAACAGATAGGGGCCGCTGCCGACGCGCTCGCACAGACACCGAACGGCCTGGCGCAACAATACGTGCCGGAGGTCGCGCAGGTCGTGTACGCGACGCGGCTGCTCGATCCGAACCAGTCGATGACGTTTCAGTTCAGGGCGCCCGTGCAACCAGGCCCCTACCCGTACGTGTGCACGTTCCCGGGGCATTGGCGAATGATGAACGGCACACTGAATGTCGTGGCGCGGCCGGGCCGTGGCCGGGCGGGGCAGTAGCGGCCCGCGCGCGCCGGCTCTGGGCTCTTGGCTTTGGGCTTTGGGCGTGACGAGAAATTGTGGTGTCGTGTACCGAGCGGGTTCGAAGCAGTGAGCAGATCGACTAGAAACCCGGACAATCGTGTTCGGCAGGGCGCGCCGAGAGCCAAGAGCCTCGAGCCTTAAGCCGACTGGCGGCGGAGTTTGCCATGTCGTCGATCATTCAGAGAACGCTCGTATCGGCAACGGTCATCGGTCTGGCCTTCGCCACGTCCATGCATGCGCAGGGATCCTCGACGAAGCAGGGCGCCATCGAGGTGCTCTTCCTCGGTCACAAAAGCACCCATCACGATTCGGCGCGCTTCGCGCCGATGCTCGAGGGTGCGCTGGCCTCCGACGGCATCACGTTCACCTACACTGACGACGTGAACGATCTCAACGCCTCGACGCTCGCCAAGTACGACGCGCTGCTGATCTACGCGAACCACAAACAGATCACGCCCGAGCAGGAGACGGCACTGCTCGATTTCGTCGCGAGCGGTAAGGGCTTTCTGCCAATCCACGCCGCGTCATACTGCTTCCAGAACTCGCCCGCGTACATCGCACTGGTTGGCGCGCAGTTCCAACGCCATGGCACCGGTGAGTTCACGACCGAGATCGTCAGGCCGGATCATCCGGTAATGGCGGGCATGCAGCCGTTCCAGGTCTGGGACGAGACCTACGTTCACACGAAGCACAACACGGATCGCACGGTGCTGATGGAGCGTGTCGACGAAACCGGGCGCGAGCCCTGGACGTGGGTGCGCACGCATGGCAAGGGCCGCGTGTTTTACACCGCGTACGGGCATGACGAGCGCGTCTGGAGCAACCCGAACTTTCATCGGTTGATGCGCAACGCGATACGATGGGCAGTCCGTCGTGACGCGGGGGCGAGTCAGAATCGCTAGCGGCTCTCATCGAGACTTCTTCATGCCTGATGCAATCAACCGCAGGCGCCTGTTCATCGGCTGCGTGGTCTCGCTCGTTGCGACCGCGTTCGGCTTCGCCGTCCGCGCGGCCATCCTCGAGAACTGGCGCACTGAGTTCAACCTGACCCAGGAGCAAATCGGCTACCTGCTCGGCGCCGGACTGTTTCCGTTCGCGATCTCGATCATCCTTTTCAGCCTGATCATCGATCGCCTCGGAAACGGCGTGTCCATGGCCATTGCATTCACGCTGCACGTGCTGTCGGCGGTCATCACGCTTGCCGCACCGCTCGCGCTCGCCGGTCCGGGCTCGAGTCCCGACGCGGTCCTGAGGGGACAGAAGCTCGGGTTCGCGCTCCTCTACATCGGCACGTTCACCTTTGCGCTCGGCAATGGCACCGTCGAGGCCGTCGTGAACCCGGTCACGGCTACGCTCTTCAGCCGTGACAAGACTCGATACCTGAACATCCTGCACGCCGGCTGGCCGGGTGGGTTGGTGCTCGGCGGGCTGCTCGCGATTGCGGTGAGCTCGATCGATCCGTCGCGAGTGCCGGGCCGCCTGTGGCAATGGCAAATGGGGCTCGTGCTCCTGCCGACGATCGCCTACGGGCTGATGCTCTTCAAGCAGCACTTCCCGGTGCAGGAGCGTGTCGCGGCGAACGTGCCGTACATCGACATGCTGCGTGAATTCGGAGCCGCGAGCTGCTTCATCGTCTGTTTCTTCCTGATTTCGGGTCTGAATCAAATCCTGGTGATCCTCGGCGTGCCGACCTGGTCGCTGACCGCGCAGCTCGGGATTGCGCTCATGCCCGCGATCCTGTTTGCGATGTACGTGAAGACGTTCGGTCGGCCGATGTTCGTCCTGCTGCTGCTCGTCATGGTGCTGCTCGCGACGACCGAGCTGGGCACCGACAGCTGGATTGCCGACATCATGCGCACCGTCCTGCAGAGCCCGACGCTCGGGACGCTGTTCCTCGTCTGGACGTCGCTCATCATGTTCGTGCTGCGGTTCTTCGCCGGTCCGATCGTGCACCGCATCACACCGCTCGGCCTGCTGGCCGCGAGCGCCGCGATTGCGGCGATCGGCCTGACGTGGCTGTCGAAGGCCGGGACAGCGCCGTGGACTCTTTTTGCGGCCGCGACGTTCTACGGTCTGGGCAAGACCTTCTTCTGGCCGACGACTCTCGGCGTGGTGAGCGAGCAATATCCGCGCGGCGGCGCGCTGATGCTGAACGCGATCGCCGGCGTCGGGATGATTTCCGTCGGCACCATCGGCAATCCGGCAATTGGTGCCGTGCAGGACCATGCGTTCACGGCCGCGGTTCGTGAGGCCGATCCGGCCCTCGCGTCGCGAGTGATCGAAAGGCGGCCCGGTCTGTTTGGAGAATCGTACGCGCTCGATCCCGCGCAGCGCGCGCTGCTCGTCGAGGAGCTCGGGGCTGCGGCGGCACGCGTGCAACGAACGCTGGGGGGTGGCGACGGGACCGGCCTCAAGCTGCAGGCTGCGCTCGAGGCCGACCCGCAGTATCGAACGCTCGCGCGTCAGAACGAGCTGCTCGCTCGAATCGATCGTGAGACGAAGCAGGGCGCGCTCGGCACGATCGCCATCCTGCCAACGCTGATGCTCGTCTGCTACATCGGCTTGATCGTGTACTTCAAGGCGACCGGTGGTTATCGAGCGACGCACTTGGTGCCGGAAGATGCCGAGGCGGCTGCGACCGGACCTGTAGGGCGCGGCCTTCAGGCCGCGCCGCGCGGGCGGGGCTGAAGCCCCGCCCCTACAGGATTGGCGATGCTTCGAGCCCGTTGGCCCAGAGCCCAAAGCCCAGAGGCAGAGCCGAAAGCCTTTCACTGAGGACTCTCCCGCATGCTCACTGACAAGAAGATCCGCGTCGCGATCGTCGGACTGGGATTCGGAGCGGAGTTCATCCCGATCTACCAGCGACATCCCAACGCGGAGATGTTCGCGATCTGCCGCCGCAACAAGAAGGAGCTCGACGCGTGCGGCGATCGCTTCGGCGTGAAAACGCGATACACCGACTACGACGAGCTTCTTCGCGATCCGAACGTCGACGCGGTCCACATCAACTCGCCGATCGCGGATCACGCCCCGCAGTCGATCGCGGCGTTGAAGGCGGGGAAGCACGTCGCCAGCACCGTCCCGGCGGCAACGACGATCGACGAGTGCCGCCAAATCGTCGAGTGGCAGCGGCAGAGCGGCAAGGTCTACATGATGATGGAGACCGTCGTCTTCAGCCGCGAGTACCTGTTCGTGAAGGAGCTCTACGACAAGGGTGACCTCGGGCGGATCCAGTTCCTGCGCGGCAGCCATCAACAGGACATGGATGGCTGGCCCGGATACTGGGAGGGCTTTCCGCCGATGCACTATGCCACCCACTGCGTGAGCCCGTGCCTTGCGCTCGTCGGCAAGCTCGCCGAACACGTCGTCTGCCACGGCTCCGGCCGCATTGCGGAGGATCTGATTGCGAAATACGGCAGTCCGTTCGCGATCGAGACGGCGACCTTCAAGCTGCGCGACTCTGATGTCTGCGCAGAGGTCACGCGGAGCTTGTTCAACACCGCGCGGCAGTACCGCGAGAGCTTCGACGCGTACGGCTCCAAGAAATCGTTCGAGTGGCAGCAGGTCGATGGCGAGGATCCGGTGATCCACACCAAGAGCACGGCTGCGGCGCCGCTCACCGAAGCGCAGATCCCGCAGAGCGTCAAGATCCCCGATTACGCACACCTTCTACCGGAACCGATCCAGCGCTTCACGCAACCTGCCTCGATCCAGGACGCCGAGCACCTGTCGTTTCTGCAGGGAGGCGGCCACGGCGGATCACACCCGCACCTCGCGCACAATTTCCTGGCGGCGTGTCTCGGAGAGAAACCGGCGATGCCCGATGCCGAGACATCGGTCAACTGGACGATGGTCGGGATTTGCGCACACCAGTCAGCGCTCAAGGGGGGCGAGAAGATCGCGATCCCGCGATTCTAGTCAGGAGGTAGGAGGTAGGAGGCAGAATCCAGAAGTTAGAAGTGAGAGCGATAACGCTGTGCTGATCGCCTTTCCCGCCGTGCATTCGAAAACGCGGATCGAACCGCTATCAACCTAAGGTATTCTCCGTGTGCTCCGCGGCTCCGTGGTGAACGCTTCTTCCGTGCCTCCGTCAACATCGTGAGCTCGAGCGCTGCGAGGAGCATCGATGCGTAATCTCAAACCGCATTGGCCATATGCGCTGTTGATCGCGGCGTGCGTGGCGGTGCTGACCCAAGCGATTGGCGGCGCACAGACCGCCCAAACGCCGCCGCCACAAGGCCGTGGCGGTCGGCAGGGGCCACCTCCGGGCCGCGGGGGCGCGCTCATGGGCGCCGGCCCAAGCGATCTTCCTGCGGTTGACCCTGCGGCAGCCGATCGGGGACGAAAGACGTACGCCAATGAATGCGTCAACTGTCATGGCACGCAGGCGAGAGGCACCGATAACGGCGCGAACCTGGTGCGGTCGGAGCTGGTCCTGCACGATCGGTTCGGGAGCGAGCTGGGGCCGTTTCTGAAGAAGGGCCACAAGACCCAGAGCGGCACACCGAGCGCGAATCTGACGATGGAGCAGGTCGTCGATCTGTCACACTTCCTGCGCCAGCGCGTGAACGACACGCTTCGCGGGTCGCCGATCTTCGAGCCGCAGAACGTGCTGACCGGTGATCCGAAGGCGGGGGAGGCGTACTTCAATGGCGAAGGCAAGTGCAACAGCTGCCACTCGCCAACGGGCGATCTCGCGGGCATTGGCAAGCGGTTCGATCCAGTCAATCTTCAGCAGCGGTTCCTGTTTCCTCAGCCGGCCGGTCGCGGCGGGCGCGGCGGCGGCCGTGGGGCGACCGGGAAAGTGATCACGATTACCGTGACGCCTCCTTCCGGTCAGCCGATTACCGGTGTGCCCGTCGTGCTCGACGACTTCTACGTCTCGTTGCGCGACGAGTCAGGTCAGTACTACTCGTGGAAGCGCACACCCGAGTTGAAGGTCGTGAAGAACAACCCGTTCGAGGCTCACATCGACCTGGTCGAGCGGATCACCGACAAGAACATGCACGACGTCGTTGCCTACCTGGAGACGTTGAAATGATCCGCTTGGTGTCACTCTTCTGTTTCGTCGCGCTCACGGCCGCGGTCACGGCGCAGACCAAGTCAGGAGTCGATCCCGCGAAGCTCCTGAACCCGGGGACCGACAGCTGGCCCGGCTACAACGGCGACTACTCAGGCCGACGCTTCAGCACGCTGACGAAGATCGACGCGTCGAACGTTCGGACGCTGAGCCTCGCGTGGGTATCGCGCATGAATCCCGGCGCGGGCGTCGGTGGCGTCACGGTCAAGGGCACGCCGGTGCAGGTCAACGGTGTCATGTACGTGACGGCGCCGGATCATGTGTGGGCCATCGATGCGCGCACCGGTCGCGAGATCTGGCACTTCGCCTGGGAATCGACGGGCGGGATTCACATCGGGAATCGTGGCGTTGCTGTACTCGGCGATTCGTTGTACTTCGAGACGCCCGATTGCCACCTCGTGGCACTCGACATCAAGGATGGAACCGAGCGATGGCGGAAGCAGATCTGCGATCTCGACCTTTTCTACTACGGCTCCGTCGCGCCGGTCGTGGTGAAGAATCACGTCATTGCCGGCGTGAGCGGGGACGATCTCGACGTTCCCGGCTACGTCCAGGCGCACGATCCGAAGACCGGCGAGATGCAGTGGCGGTGGTACGTCGTCCCGCAGAAGATGGGGGAGCCCGGGTCGGAGACGTGGCCGAACGAGGACGCGATGAAGCACGGCGGCGGGATGACGTGGCAGCCGATCACCTACGATCCCGACCTGAACCTGATTTACGTGACGACGGGGAATCCGCAGCCGGTGATCGCGCACAAGAACCGCGCCGGGGACAACCTGTTTACCGCCTCCATCGTGGCGCTGAGTGCCGACACCGGGAAGATGGTCTGGTATTTCCAGTCGTCGCCGCACGACACGCACGACTGGGACTCCACGCAGACGGCCGTCCTCTTCGACGCCGAATTCAACGGCCAGCCACGGACCCTGATCGCACAAGCCGCGCGGAACGGTCATTTCTTCGTCCTCGATCGGACGAATGGCAAGGCGCTCGTCTCGTCTGACTACGCCGGCACCAACTGGTCGAAAGGCTACAACGAAAAAGGGCAGCCGATCCCCGATCCCGCGAAGATGCCGCAAGTCGACGGCGCGCTGGTCAATCCCAATCAGGGGGGCGCCACGAACTGGTATCCCCCGAGCTTCAGTCCGCAGACGGGTCTCTTCTACGTGAGCGCGGGGCGCACCTGGAGCGTCTACTACATCTACGATCCCGGCGATAACCCGCAGGGATGGGGCGGCACCGATCGGGGCGGCTACTCGGAGGCCCTGCTCCAGGCGATCGACTACAAGACCGGCAAGGTCCGGTGGAGCCACAAGTGGGAGGCGAGCGGCACGCGCTCGGGTCTGCTGACCACCGCGGGCAATCTGTTGTTCTGCGGCGGCAGCTCGAACGATCTCGTTGCACTGAACGCGACGACCGGCGAGGCCCTGTGGCAGGCGCGCTTGAACGCGGGCGTCACCAACGGCCCGATTACGTACGAGCTGGACGGCTCGCAATACGTCATCGTCGCGGCCGGCGACATGATCTGGGCGTTCATAAAACATTGAATCCCTAATCCCTAATCCCCGATCTTGAATCTCTAATCACTCAATCCTCAAATCGTCGAACCGGTGAATCGGCGAATCGGCGAGCGATGATGAGGGATTCGAGAGCAGGGATTAGTGATCAGGGATTCGCGGTTTTGGCGGTTGCAGCCGGAGACAACACATGAATCCAATAGGCGTAAGCACTTGGGTCTGGACCTCGCCGTTGACAACGGAGGCGTTCCCGCGCGTGGCGAAGCACATCGCGGAGCTCGGGTTCGATCTGATCGAAGTGCCAATCGAGGATCCGAGTGATCTCGATTACGGTCGGGCGGCGAGCGTCGTCCGCGATCTGGGGCTCGGAGCCAGCGTGTGCGCGGCAATCGGTCCGGATCGCGATCTCATTCACAAGGATGCGGACATCCGCGCTAACGCGATGGGTTATATCCGTCACTGCATCGACGCCGCTCACACGCTCGGTGCACGCCACGTCGTCGGACCGCTGTACAGCGCCGTGGGCAGGACGTGGCAAGCCACAGCCGACGAGCGCAAGCGGGATCTCGATCGGCTCGTCGCCGAGCTGCGCGAGCTTGCAGCCTATGCCGATGGCCACGGCGTGGATCTCTGCGTCGAGCCGTTGAACCGCTTCGAGACGAGCTTCATCAACCTGGCCGAGCAGGCCATCGAAGTCGTCGACCGCGTGGACCACCCCGGCTGCGGCATTCTGCTCGACACGTTTCACATGAACATCGAGGAGCGATCCGTTGGGGCGGCTATCCGCGGTGCGGGTCCGCGGCTGCGGCATCTGCACGCGTGCGAGAACGATCGCGGCGCGCCGGGATCGGGCCACGTACCGTGGAGCGAGGTCGCCGATGCCTGCCGTGCGATCAGCTACGATGGCGCGATGGTGATCGAGTCCTTTACGACAACGATCCAGACGATCGCGCGGGCGGCGGCCATCTGGCGTCCGCTTGCGCCAACACAGGATGCCCTGGCGATGGACGGTCTGCGGTATCTGCGCGCGCTGCGGTCGCAGATCGTCGGCGCCGCCGGCGCGAAAGCGATCGGCTCGAGCTGACGTTTACGTGGTCTGCCCGATCGAGACGCGCGGCGCTGAGGTCCACAGCGCGCGCGTCGCGAATCTCAAGTACACTACGCGGATCATGGCCGCCCACCGCGCTCTGGTCATGAAGGACGTGTCGTGAGCACTCACTTCCTCGCGCTCGATCTCGGGGCCGAGAGCGGCCGTGCAGTGCTCGGACGGCTGAACGGCGACGTCCTTGATCTGACGGAGCTGCACCGGTTCCCGAACGAACCGGTGCGCTGCAGCGGCGCTCTCCACTGGGACCTGCTTCGACTCTGGCACGAAGTGAAGCGCGGCCTCGACGCTGCTGCCGGAACGCGCGTCGAGAGCGTGGGCGTCGACACGTGGGGCTGTGACTACGGACTGCTGGGTGAGGGACGCACGCTCGTTCAGAATCCGTATCACTATCGCGACCGACGTACCGACGGTGTCATGCAGGCGGTCATCGATCGGATCGGGTCGGACGCGATCTATTCGATTACCGGAATTCAGTTCCTGCCCTTCAACACGCTCTATCAGCTGTACGCCGCGTGTCGCACGACACCGAAGATCATCGAAGCGGCGTCCGCGTTCGGCACGATCCCGGATCTGCTCAACTACTGGCTCACCGGCGAGATCCGCTGCGAGTTCACCAACGCGTCCACGACGCAGTTCGTGGACGCGAAAAAGCGCTCGTGGGCTACGAGCCTGTTGTCCGATCTCGACATTCCAACGCGGTTGTTTCCCCCGCTCGTCGAGCCGGGAACCGTGCTCGGCCGGGTCGAGCGCGAGGCGTCCGGGGCACTAGAAGGGACGCCGGTCGTCGCGCCGGCGTGTCACGACACCGGTTCGGCGTTCGCGTCCGTGCAGGCGACCGGGCACCGCGCGTTCGTCAGCTCGGGAACGTGGTCGCTGCTCGGCATCGAGCTGCCGGCGCCGGTGATCACGCCACGCGCGCGCGAGCTGAACTTCACGAACGAAGGCGGCGTGTTCGGGACGACGCGGTTGTTGAAGAACGTGGCCGGCTTGTGGCTGCTGCAAGCATCTCGACGCCATTGGTCGGAGCAGGGCCGGCATTTCGAGTACGAGGAGCTCCTGACGAGCGCCGCCACCGAACCGCACGCGTTCCGGTCGCTGGTTGACCCGGATCATCCGTCGTTCCTTCATCCAACGTCGATGCCGGAGGCCATTGCGCGCTACTGTCGTGACACGGCGCAGCCCGCGCCTGACGGTCCGACGGCGTTCGTCCATACGATTCTCGAGAGCCTCGCATTCAAGTACCGCGTCGTGCTCGATTCACTGGAAGAGCTCACCGGCGAACGTATCACCGAGCTTCGGATCGTCGGAGGTGGATCGCGAAACCGGTTGTTGAATCAGTTCACTGCCGACGCGACCGGGCGTGTCGTGGTGGCCGGCCCGGTCGAAGCGACCGCGCTCGGCAACATCGTCATGCAGATGGTCGCCACCGGCGCAGTAAGCTCGCTGGACGAAGCCCGCAGCATCATTGGCGATTCGTTCGCGGTCGAGCGTTTCCTGCCGGTGGAGTCCGAGCGGTGGGCATCCCATTACCCGCGCTTTCGGGAATACCTGGAGTTGACCTGTGTCTGACACATCGATCGTCGAGACCACGTTTCTGCAGAATCTGTGGGATGCGACCGAGGCGGCGCGGCTCGAGGTCAGGCCGCTCGACCTGCTGCGGTATCGCTCGAATCTCCTCGGCGCGGATCTCCGCATCACCAACTTCGGCGGTGGCAATACCAGCTCGAAATTCGAGATGCCGGATCCGTTGACGGGCAAGCCCGAACGAGTCATGGCGGTCAAGGGCAGCGGTGGCGATCTCCGCTCGATCGGCACACACGGTTTTGCCGTGCTGTATCTCGGGAAGCTGGAGAGCCTGATCGCGGTGTATCGCGGCGAGGCGTACGAGGACGAAATGGTCGCGTTCTATCCACTCTGTGCGTTCGGTGAGAACCGCGTAGCGGCCTCGATCGATACGCCGCTGCACGCGTTTCTACCATACCGGCACGTCGATCATCTCCATCCTGATTGGGCCATTGCACTTGCGGCCAGCGCGAACGGTCAGCAGAAGCTCGACGAATTCAACCAGCGGTACCGCCGCCACATCATCTGGGTGCCGTGGCAGCGGCCGGGGTTCGAGCTCGCGCTGATGCTGAAAAACGCAGTCGAGGCTCGCCCCGACTGCGACGGGATCGTGCTTGGTGGTCACGGTCTTTTCACGTGGGGCGATACGCAGTGCGACTGTTACCTGAACAGCATCAAGACCATCGATCAGATGGGAGAGTTCGTCCAGGAACATGCGCGCCGCTCGTCGCGGCCGGTGTTCGGCGGGGCGGCTGTTTCGGCCGCGGCCCCTCGCGAGGAGACCGTCGCGGCCTTGCTCCCGTACCTCCGTGGCGCCGTCTCGTCGACACGACGTGTCGTCGCGCACCACGAAGCGAGCGAGGACGCATTGACGTTTGCCGGTTCACGCTGGGCGGAGGAGCTCTGCCGGATGGGCACGAGCTGTCCGGACCATTTTCTCCGCACGCGCATTTCGCCGCTGTTCGTCGCGTGGAATCCTGCGACAGATGATCTCGCGGAGCTGAAGCGGCGCATCGGCGATCGCCTCACGCAATATCGGAAGGAATACGCTGCGTACTACCAGCAGTACGCGCAGCCGGAATCTCCCGCGCTGCGCGACGCGAATCCGTCGGTCGTCGTCGTGCCGGGACTCGGATTGTTCGGGTTCGGCAAGGACAAGCGCGAAGCCCGCATCACGTCGGAGTTCTTCGTCAACGCGATCCATGTGATGGCTGGCGCGAACGCTCTCGATGAGGGGCAGTCAGTGACGGCGCCACCGCAGGCGCGGCGACTCGAGCAGGCTGACGAGTTCAAGAGCTTTCGAAACTACGTCGCGCTGCCGCGATCGGAGGCGTTCCGGATCGAGTATTGGGCGCTCGAGGAGGCGAAACTCCAGCGGATGCCGCCGGAGCGCGAGTTGAGCCGCAAGGTCGTCGTTGTCGTCGGCGGCGCGAGCGGAATAGGCCGCGAAGTCGCGTTGCAGGTCGCCCGTCGCGGCGGGCACGTCGTCGTCGCGGACCTGAACGTCGCGAGCGCGCAATCGGTCGCCGACGAGGCCGCGGCCCTTGCATCGAGCGAGATGGTGCTCGCGGCTGCCCTTGATCTGACGTCGCGCGAGAGCGTCGCCGCGGCCTTCAGGGCCGCCGTCCTGAGATTTGGCGGCGTCGATGCGATCGTGAACACGGCGGCCGTTTATCCGACGCCACCGCCCGGGACGCCCGCCGAGGACGTCTGGGATCGCGCAATCCGCGTCAACGTCACGAGCAACTACGTCCTCGCTGAAGAAGCCGCGAAGATTCTGAAGGAACAGAATCTGACGGCGTCGATCGTGCTCACGAGCTCGGCCAATGCCGTGGTGCCGAAGTTCGGCAGCGAGGCCTACGACGTCAGCAAGGCCGCCATCAATCACCTGATTCGCGAGCTCGCGATGGGGCACGGCCCGCTCGTCCGCGTGAACGGCATCGCGCCGGCTACTGTCATCGAAGGCTCGTCGATGTTTCCTCGGGATCGCGTGATCGTCGCGCTGAAGAAGTACGACATCGCGTACCCCGAGGACGAGTCGACCGAGAGCCTGCGCTCCAAGCTGGCGGAGTTCTACGCGCGGCGCACGATCACGCGGCGGCCGATTCTGCCGCTCGACTGCGCAAACGCGATCTGCTTTCTCCTCGGGGAGCAGAGCGCCAAGACGACTGGCCACGTGATCCCGGTCGACGGGGGCCTGCCCGAGGCATTCTTGCGCTGACCGTACTCATACCCGGAGGGTGTCATGTCTACGACGGAGGTCAACAAAGCGCTCGTTCGACGGTTTTACGAGGAAATTGACAAAGGCAATATTCAAATTCTCGATGAGCTCGTCGCTGAAGACTACGTGGACCACAATCCACCACCATTCCCCACGAACCTGACCGGCCGGCGCCTGAAGCAGGATTTCAAGCTCTTTGCCGATGCGACACCTGGCTCTCATCACATCGAGGATCAGATCGCCGAAGGCGACAAGGTCGTGACGCGTCTGACGTCTTACGGGAAACATGAAGGCGATCTGCCGGGCGCGCCTCGAACGGGCAACGAGATGAAGATGACGTCGATCACGATTCATCGAATTGCGGCCGGGAAGCTCGCCGAAAAGTGGTCCGAGAAGGACATGATCGCTCTCCTTCAGCAGATCGGCGTGATGCCGCCAATGCACGCGAAGGGATGACGATCGCGCGCAGTCAGTCCGATAAGGTCTGGGACGATGAAGAGCCGCGCGCGCGGCGCGGCTCTTCACGCATGAGCACTGAGGGTCTCTTATAACGGACCTGCGCCCCACGGACCCCAAATCGCGAGCGTCGCCGCTCGTTCGAACGGCTCGGGCCCGACGGGTATCTGGACGGCGCTTTTGTACGGCTGTGTCGTCCGCATCGTGCCCCGGCCGTACAAGTTCACGAACAGCGTCCGACCATCGGGGCTAAAGCACGCTCCGGCAAACTCGATCGTGTTACGCAAGTTGCGCGCGAAGTCGAAAATCTCTCCTGATGGTGAGATTCCACGCAGGAACTGCGCAGCTGTTGCGTCTTCACACACGATCAGCCCACCGCCCGGCGTGACGCACAGGTTGTCGGGGCCGTCGAAGACGTGATGGCTTGGCGACTCGACGACGAGCGTCAGCGTTTCGGCCGCCGGGTCATACACCCAGATCTGACCGAATCCCATGTTGCCGCCGTTCGTGGAGTCGAAGTAGATGCGCCCGCCGGCGTACCAACAGCCCTCCAGCCGCCGGAATCGTGCGCCGCCAAGCGCGAGTCCCGCTGTGAAGACGGCGGAGCCGGCGGCGCCGGTCGCGGGAACAGGATCGGGATTCGCGATGGTTACCCATTCGACGGCGAGCGGCGCGCCGATCGACTGATTGATCGCTGTTTCGTAACCATTGACGCCCACAACTTTCAGCATCTGCAGGACGCCACCCGTAGCTGCAAGGTCTCCCGGGCTGTTCGGTTTCACCGACGGAACGAAGCGATAGAACCCTGACCCGTCGCCTTGATCCTCTGTTTCGTACACGATCCCCGTGGCAGGGTCGACCGCAACGGCCTCGTGCGCGAAGCGTCCCAAGCCCTTCAGCGGGACCGGTGTGACAGGGACACCGGGGACGGTATCGATCGGGACTTCGAAGATGTAGCCGTGGTTCTGGGCATAGCCGGTGGACGTACTGCTTTCGAGGGTTTCTTCGCACGACAGCCAGCTTCCCCACGGTGTCAGCCCGCCGGCGCAATTCCGCACCGTCCCGACGAGGCTCCAGTGCTGCCCCATCAGACGACGATGGCCGTGTGGTTCCACTTCGAGCGTCACGGTGCCGCCGCCGGCATATGCGTCGTACGCAAATGAGCGGGGACCGTAATCTGTCTCGAGGATGCTGTTCAGGATGCCTTCCGTCGACGACGTGCTGCCGGGCGGCCGCGGACGGAAGAACGCTCCTGCCTGTCCGTCCTCGTGGTTGCGCACGAGCAGCACGTTTCCGTTCGGCAGCGCGAACGTGGCCATCCCATCCATCGCCTTCGGCGCCGGAAACCCGTCGTCCATCGGGTCACCTTCATTGGTGATCACGCGATAGTGAAAACCTGCTGGCAACGCCAGATCGTCGCCCGCAGGGCTAAGGGGCCCATACCCGACGGCGCCGCCGCGTCCGCGGGAAGGACCGGCGAACGCGGCGCGTGCGACGAGGGCGTCGAATATGCCGGCCCCGAACGTGGTGGCACCGGCCGCCATTGCGGATCGAGCAAAGAACTCGCGACGATTCACACCCGAGACCTGTTCCGGCATGGCCAGACCTCCTCGGCGAGAAAAGCCCGTTTCACCCGGTGTGGAGGAACGTGTTCGCGTCCGGGCCGGGCGGTGTTGGAACGACTGTCGCGTGCAGCGCTGGGATTCTAATGCAGGCCGTGAGGAGGAATGCGAGTCGTGAAAAGTGCGTTCAGTTAGTCAACTCTCGAGCCGCCGTGGATCGTCGTGGGGGAAGACCGATGCTCCGAGTCATTCTGTTCTTGGCAGGGATCGCGCTGCTGGTCATCCTGCTGTGGCACTTAGGGCCTTCCGAGATCGTTGCTTCGCTCGAACGAATCGGCTGGTACTCCATTCCAGTTCTGGCGTTGTACGCTGCAAACCAGTTTGTGCGCGCACTGGCGCTGCGCGTCTGTGTGCTCAGACCAGGCCTGCTCGCCTATCGCGACGCGCTGGCGACTCGGCTGTCAGGCGAAGCGATTCAATCGCTCACGTTGACCGGCCCCCTGCTCGCGGAACCAACGCGCGCATGGCTCCTCACACGGCGAGGACTGACGCTGCAGGAGGGTTTCGCGGCTGCAATTACGGAATATCTGATCAATTCGTTCGTGACGGCCGCGATGTCGATCGCCGGACTCGTCTACGTTGTCCGTCGTTTCGAACCCGCGTCGGCGATCGCGGGCCTCGCCATCAGCATCATCGTGCTCTTCAGCGCGTTTCTCGTTGCCGCGGCCATCGCGATCATCCGCCGCTTCTACCTGCTTGGGACCGTGATCGCCTGGCTGGCGCGTATCGGCGTGCTTCGAGGACGGCTGCGACCCGACATGCCCTGGATCAATCGCATGGAGGACCTGCTCCTCGCCGTCCTGCGCGATCGGCCGGGTCGCTTCGTCTCGATTGCGCTGCTCGACACCGCAGCACAGGGACTGCTCGTACTCGAGTTGCTGTGCCTGTTCCGCGCCCTTGATGTCGCCTCGACCGCATTGACGGCATGCCTCGTCGAAGCGTCGACCAAGATTATCGACATCGCGTTCCTCTTCGTCCCGCTGCAGGTCGGCGTCGCCGAGGGAACGTATGCCCTGGTCTTCACGGTCATGGGCCTGCCATCGGCGGCTGGCTTTGCCGTCGCCTTCGTGCGGCGCATTCGCAGCCTGGTCGTTGCCACCGTTGGATTGGTTACGTTGGCGCTCCTAACCCGCGAGGTTCGAAATCATTGATTTCGGCTTATGGGTATGAGGGCGGCATCGCCCTAGCACGATTACCGCGTCAGATGGCGACGGCCGCGCGCGCGGCGACTTTCAGGCGCGCGCGGAGTCTAGCGCCTTTCAGGCGGTAGTCGTTCAGATGCCGCGAAAGACGTGCGGCTAACGGCCCGCGGATCCGTCAACGGAAGTGTTCGAGCAGCATGAGATCGCTGGCAGTGCGTTCGTGGACGACATAGAGCATCCAGCGGCGATCGGGTGACACTGCGAGTCCCGGACTCGTGTGAGCCTCGATCGTCGCCACGGTGTTGGTAGTCCGATTCGCGAAATCGTAAAAATGCACCCGGCCGGGGGCGGGCGGCTTGATGGACGCGATGAAGTAGATGCCGTCTTCGAATACCGCGAAGTGACTCCATCGGTGTAACGACGGGAGGACGACCTGCTCACCGCCGCCTTCGGCTGAAACCCGCCAGAGACTAGTCGGGCCGTTGCTCTTGGCGTAGTAGAAATACCGGCCATCAGGAGACTCGAAGCCGCCATACCCCGCACTTTTTGTGATCTGACGTGGCGGCCCACCGTGTTCCGGCATTTTCCAGATCTCGAACGCCCCCGTACGGTTGGAGGCGAAATAGATCGACTGACCATCTCGCGACCAGCTTGCGACGACGTCTCTCGAGCCTTCATGTGTGACGCGGCGCACAGGACCCCGCTCGCGCTTACCGTGAAAATGTCGTCGTTGCCGTCGACGATCGATCCAAACACGATGGTCTTGCCGTCCGGCGATCAGCGCGGCGCACCGGAGTAGAGCAAACCTCCCGTCAGCCGGACCGCGTTGGATCCGCCGCCGTCGGAGACCCAGATCTCCATCGCTCCCGCTCGTCTCGATGCGAAGGCGATGCGAGTGCCGTCTGGAGAAATCTGCGGAGTCATGTCGGTACGCGTGGACGAGATGAGTCGCCGCGACAGATCCCCGCGCACAGGTGCGCCGCTGAGGGGAGCGATCGCAATGTCGAGATCCTCGGTAGCCGCAGCGTAAGCGATACGATCACCCTGAGAGGAGATGGCAGTACTCGTCCCCTTTTGTCCGACCGTAAAGACGACGCGGGACTCGGCCGCACCATCGACCGGCACACGCTTGAACACCGTACTCCCGTCGAGATAGGTCACGTACAGAACATCCCGGCCGTCGGACATCCACATAGGGTTGTACAAGTACCCATTCTCGAATGTCAGCCGCGTAGGAGACGTCTCTGTGGGAGCTGCCGCCGTCAACGGCAAGAGGTAGATGTCACTCGACGCAATCGTTGGACTTCGCACGAACGCCAGCGTCCGACCGTCAGGCGAGACAGACGGCGAATCATCGCCCATCGAGAACGCCAGCGCACGGGTCATAGGACGCCTCTCGCCGGTGATCGTCGAAAGTTCGAACAGCGACTGCGATTGGGTCGAAGGGTCCGCGTCCGCCACGATGAGCGCCCGGCCGTCGCGGCTCCAGGCGAGGTGCGAGATCCACGCGAGCAGCGGATCGTTGAGGGTTCCTGGGCTGACTTCGCTGATTTTGCGTTCGCCGCCGCCGGTCGATGGAATCAGGAGGATGTCGGCCTTCGACCCGTCCTGCGAGCGCAGGAAGGCGATGAATCGTCCATCGGGTGACCAGATCGGGTTGTAGTCGGTTGCGGCACTCGTCGTCAGCCTCAGCGTCGCAGTGTCATCAACCATCCTCACGTAGATGTCGAAGTTGTTCTGCTGGTCACCATTCCAGACAAACGCCAGTCCGGTGAGAAGGATGGCGCAGTTTCGAAACCCTGATACGCGGTCAGCGACCTGACCTGTGGTGCCTCGATGCCCCTCCTGGAGCGCAGCATCCTCGTCGACACCAACCCCATGATTGTGAGGCTCACGACGCCGACGACGATCACGGCGCCCCAACCCCGACGTCCTGATCGACTGTGGGTAGCGACGGTTCGGACGTCGGATCGGCATCGAGCTCGGACTGCCGGCTGTGCCACCACGCGTCGAGTTCACTCCGGTAGGCGTAAATCGAGCTGCGGGTCTTGTGGGCGTGTCGATGGACTGGAAGACTTTCGGTTCGCTCCCACCGCCGAACGGTACGCTCGGCGCGTCGAAGGTGAGCGGCAATCTCTTTCCACGAATCGAGACGGTCCGACGTGGACCGCTGGGACGCGAGAGGACCGCCGGCCGGGGAAGCGGTTGTCATCGGGGAGCCCTCACGCCTGGCAGGAATCCAAACCCGAGCAGATCATACCGTCGGCGATCGGCACCCGCAAATTCAAGTGAGCGCCGAAATGACATCGGCCAAATGCGGTCACAGCCGTGTGGCCGCTGATGTCCGTTGCGGGAGTGTGCTGCCGCGCGTAGGTTCAACTCCAGACGTCACGTCACTGATCAATCAGCGACTCGGAGAACATCGCCATGACTTCGGCCCGTGCCATAACGCTCCTGCTGGTGTTGTTGCTGGAAGCCTGCTCGAAGGGCACGTCTGTTCAACGAGCCAAGTGCCAGTCGAGACTGGCGCTGCTCTGGACTCGTCAGGCGGTCATGAACCGGCACGCCTGCCGTACTACGCCAGGCTCGAGCGAGACTTCGAGCCCGTCCACTCCGATGAATGGGCGGCGATCGTGTTCTATCGTCAACCGGGATGTGTTCGACCAGGCTTCAACCTACTCGACTTTATCGACATCCCAGCTGCGTTCGGCTGCACAGTGACGGTTGAGGGCTTCGCCATCTTCAAGGACCCATTCCCCGCACGACCCATCCAGGTGAACCTGCAGGGACTCGGCGCCGTACCGATCTGGTTCGTGTCCTGGCCCGAGCTGCAGGCGGCTATGGCCGACGGTGTGGTAAGGATCGGCGACCTACAGGGAACGAGGTCGCTTGTCATCGGATCGGCCAGCATCTTCCACGAAACGCTTCATCCTGGCGAAAAGCTGGTGATGACAGCTCAAGGCATGCTGGCCGATCGCCGGGCGTTCGGCCTGGAGGTCTCATACGCTGGCGGAGCGCTCAGGCATGTGAGCACCGCATTTCGCTAGCGCGCTGATCGACTGGCCTCGCCATTGACGCGAGTGTGATGGCGTCGACGCTTGCTCATGGAGCCGAATGGGTCTGCCCCGGCTCACGTCGCGCCTCGTCTTTCACCACCAGCAAGGACGTGCACGACGTGCTCGAGGCCGTCGACGACGGCAGCGAGACGTTCGAAGTCGATCTTGTCCGGCGTGTCGTCCGGCGTGTGATACCACGGATACCGGAACGGCGCGGTGTCGGTGACCATCAGCGCCGGATAGCCCGCCTGCCAGAACGACCACTGGTCCGACCACCCGACTCCCGGAACGGCAGCAGGTACGGCGGCCGCCCTCATCGCAAAGGGCGTTCGAGCCTTGAAGGCCCGACTCGCCCGCCGCAACAGCCTTGCGGAACCGATGTTCGAGACGAACGCGATGAAATGGCCCGTCGAGGGATACATGATCGCAAGTGGCGCGACCGGATACCGCTGGCTGCCGCGTTCGTCCGAGTAGTACCCGATCGTTTCAAGCGACAGCATGCCCACGATCCGATCCGCTCTTCCGCGCGCGGCCTTTGCGTAGACCAGACTGCCCATCGAGTCGGTCTGGAAGAACGGCGGCTCCTCGTTGACGAACGCAACGAAGCGAATCGTGTGGGCGCGAGGCCGGCCGGCGAAGCGACGGGCAAGCTCCAGCATCGCGGCGACGCCGGTAGCATTGTCGTTCGCACCCGGGCAGCCCGTGACGGTGTCGTAGTGCGCGCCGACAACGACAACCGATCCAGGCGACGAAGCGCCATGCAGGATCGCTTCGACGTTGCGGACTCGCAAGCGGTACACGTCAAAGTCCTGGAACGTCACCGCGTACCCGTACGAGCCGAAGCGTTCTGCGATGTACTCCTCCGCACGTTGAAGCGCCGCGTACCGCCACACGTGACGCTCCCCAATCGTGACAGCGAGCATTTCGATGTGATCGCGAAGGATGCGGGTGTTCACTCGAACGTCTCTATGCTTCAGTGCCGGTGCGGGACGTCAGACGCTCCAGCGGCCACGCCACGACGTCCTGCCGTTTCGCGAAGTGCAGCAACGGTTTCATCGAAGGCGGCGTGAGGCCCGCTGCCTCGGGCATCGTGTTCGCGGCGATGTCTGCCTCCGCCACTTGCAGCGGCCAGGGCAGATGGTGAATCTCCAGCCGATACGGCCGGCCCCCATCGACGGTGTACAAGCAGTAACGCTCGGTGAGAAAGTGCTCGAGCGATCCGGGTTTCGGCTGGAACACCGCTCCGACGGGCCGGTACGTGGCCGTGAGCTTCGCCGGCGCGGCTCTCGACTCGGCTCGGGACAGGCTGCCGCCCGTCCGCTCGCTGTTGTAGTGGATTGTCTCGCTCCCCTCCTCGACCTGCATGGCTGCCAAGTAGTACGGCAGGTGAAACAGCGTCCTCGCTGCGACGACCGCGAGCGGGTTGCCGGCGTCGAGGCTGAAGAAGTACACGCCAGGCTTGTCTTCGAAGCGCACGTAGGTGCGAACGTTCAGTTCCGGAAACGCGGACACCCAGGGGAGCGACGGTACGCCGCGTGGGGCGACGTTCGTCATCCGGAAGGGCACGACCCCCAGCCATGCCTCCTGATCGAACAGATCCAGCTGAAGTGGATGCGGCACCTTGGACACGAGCAGCTGCACGTCAATACGCCAATGGGCGAACAGGAGATTGTGCCAGGTCTGCGACATGATCCACGGGCCGTCCGGCATCGGCCACGGGCGGTGCGTCGTCTCTTCCAGGATGCGGTAATTGAAGTCGCCCGGCACCGTTGCCCTCCATCGGATTCAGCCCTCTCGTCCTTGGGTCACCGCCGGATGTACAGAAGATCAGGAGGACAGGAGCACAGGAATCCTGGTTCTCGCCCACAAAAGTCTCCTGATCTCCTGAGCTCCCGTAAGAGACTACCGGCGCATCGAATTGTCAGGGCCGTCGCTCGGCAGCGCGCCAATGTCAGGCGATTGAATCACGTCTAGGTCGGGCGGAGGAACTCAGGCTCCGTCCGTTTCGGCGAAACGCCGCACGAATTCGGCAAGAGCGGTTTATGAAGCGAGTCGAAGGAAGGTTTCACGGAACGACTGATTCGAGTTTCCAGCGTATCGTGAGCGTGTGATTGCCGGCGTGGACGCCGGCTGGCAGCGGCGCCAGTTTCCAGGTCACATCGATATTGCCGTTGTTCGCGTTGGTCTGGCTCTGGAGGACCATCGTGTACGCCGTGGAGCTCAGTGTTCCGTTGGCGCCGGTCGCGCGCGTGGGACTGGACGTCGTCCACGACACGTACGCTGCAGGAATTCGCGTCGTTCCGTTCGGCGGCGTGAACGTTGAGGTGTCTGCCCTGACGCTGACACGAAGTGCCCGATTGGGAAGTAGTACCGCCTGCTGGAACCGAAGCGTTGTCGGGTTCGGAGTGGCGGTCACGTTATTCGAGATGTTCGTCACGTTGAAGGCGAGGCTGGACGGCAGCGTGATTCTCACGGTCTCTTGCGCAGCGGTCGAACTCGCGAATGCCAGGATCATCAGTCCGATGAAGAGCGTGCGCCGGCACACGACACTGACGATCGGCGACAGGTGAAGATCGATCGGCATCACCGCGCCAACTCCTGCAGAACGATCTTTTTCTGCTTCTTCACGACGCGGAAGTCCACGCCAATCGCGGGCCGATCCGGTGCGAGCGTGACAACGATTTCTGCAGGCGCCGTCGCTTCGTACTGCGCGGAAAGGCGCTCGGCAATGAGGCTGACCCGGTATTCGCCGGGCGCCACGTTGCCGAACGTGTACGCGCCATTCTGATCGGTTGCGGTCGCGCGATCGCCGAGCCGCAGGGCAACCGACGGCACCTCCTCGCCCGGGTCGAGCCGTTGGTTCTGATTGAGGTCGCAATACACGTGACCGTGAATGGCGTTGAGCGGCACGACGATCAGATCGAGGCGATCATGCGTGGTCTTCGTGACGATCAACTGCCGTTTCGCGGTGCCGGGCGCGAAGCTGGCGGGAATCGTCTCGTCATCGAGCGACAGTTCGTAGACGCCTCGCGGCAGCCGGGTGAACACGTACCGGCCCTCACGGTCGCTTACCGTTCGGTACGGTCCAAGGCGGACGCCGATTCCGGGGACAGGGAACCCTTGCGTGTCGAGCACGTTTCCGGCAATCTGACCGCCCGCGGCGGGTGTGCTCACGTCGTACGCCTTCCGCAGCACCAGCTTGAATCGCGGGCGCTCGCCATCGAATGTCGCGACCGATTGGAACGCCGACAGGCGTCCGTATTCGGCAACGACCGAGAAACGCTTCGGCAACGCTTGAGCAATCTGCATGCGAAGCTGGTCTGGCTCCGACAGATTCGGGAACGCGGTGAAGGCCTGGAGCTCCGTCCCTCGCGAAGCGCGGAACGTCGTGTGCAGTTCCTGCCACTGCCGCACACGCCCGTCGGGCTGCCACTGGTTCGCCATCTGCACGGCGAAGCTCAGTTGCCGCGTAGGGGAATACGATGCTGCGCTCTGCAGCTGCCGTTGATCGCCGGCGAATGTACCGCGCTGCCGGAAGTACGAGTACTCTCCCCATTGATAGCGCTGCATCAACCGAATCGGACCGAGCGGAAGGTTGACGGCCATCAGGCTCGCGTTTTGCTCGGATCGATCGGTTGCCGTTGCCGACCGCTCGAGCGTGACGCTCACCTGATTGCTGACTGGAAAGCGGACGCCGATAGTCCGCCATTGCAACGAGTCCACGCCAGTCGACACGCGCACACCGCCCTGAATGGCGACTCCGCGCCAGACGGCATACGCTGCATAGAATCCTTTGTCGGCATGGTGTTGCGCTGAATCGACGCTTCGATAGGAGGCGTCGAGGCTCAGTCTCGCTTTGGCGAGCTGGCCTTTCACGAGGTACCCCCGATCGGAGCTCAGCTCAGCGCCGACAAGCATCCCCGAGAACAGCTGCAGCTCATTGGCGTACGCCAGGACCGGCGGCGATTGCTCGACCGAGTAACGCGCTACGAACAGCGAGACCCGCTGCCGGAACGTGTCGGACGCCAGCCACGAGAACCGCACGCCCCGGCCGGGGCCGCGGAGCTCCGAGAACAGGTCGCCGCCTTCGGCCGACCACCGATTGTCGTCGCCGCTCAGCATCACGTGACCGCTGTACAACGTGAGGCCCAGTGGCCCCATTGTCAGGAGCGCGTTCAAATCGGTCCGCACGCCGGCGCTCGACCCGAGCGCGCTGATCTCAATGGCACTATCCGCACCCTGAACGTACCCGAATCCGATCGTCGTTCGAATCGCGTCGTGCTGCGGAGGAAGGAGCACGTCGGCGGTGCGCGGGGCGGGTGTGCCTCTGCCCGGAATCGCGGAATCGGGGCCGTAGAGCTGGTCGTGCAGTTTCTGTTCTTCGGGAGTCTTCTGAATGATCAGCTCCTGCCAGCCCGAACGCGATCCGGAATCACCGGATCCGGCAGGAGTGGAGATCGCGTCGGGTGATGGCGTCGGAGCCTGGGATGGCGGTCGCTGCGTCGGATCAGCCGGACTCTGGGCGCTCGTTCGCGCCGCGGTCGCGAGCAGCAGCCCGAGAGTCAGTCCTATCGCGAGAGAGCTCCACGATGCGGAGCAGGTTCGCATGGGACTCGCTCATGACTATCGTCGGACATCCAGCTCGCGCTGCACGCCGATGTAATGATCCAGGCCGATGTCGACGACGGCGCGGACGAGATACCGGCCGGATGGCAACACGGATTCGCCGGGCAGCGTCGCCGTGAACAGGCTCGTGGAGACCGGCTCGGTCAGCAGGGAGCCGCGAGGAATCGGAGCCGTTGCGACCGGCTTCTCTTCGCCTGGATGCATGAACTCGAAGCGCCCCTCGACGCCGAGCGGCGCGTTGCCGACATTGCGCAGCTTCACCGTCGCGGCTGTCGGCTGCACGGTCACGTCGACGATCTCCGCCGCGCGTTCGACGGGATCGATGTAAATGAAAATGCCGGTTGACACCGACGCGACGAACTTCACGCCGACGTCGTCAGCGGCCGCCATCGGATCGGGAATCTCGTCCAGCGTGAGCACGCACCAGTAACCGCCGGGCTCGGCATCGGTCGAGACGTTGACGGTGATGCGAACGCTCATGGTCTGTCCAGGGTCGACGGCCGACTGCTCGGGATTGAGCGACACCCATGTGCCGCACGAACGCTTCAGCGTCCCGGGCGCTGCGTAGAACGACTGCGAACCGTCTTCGCTCCGCCACCAATCCTCGACGTGTGCCTTGAAATGCGTCCGAGGCTGGTCTTTGTCGAGCGTGAGATCGAACCGCCGGGTAATGACTTGACCCGGACGAGCCTGGACCTTGATCGAGCTCAGTGCGGCCGTGAACGTGACTTCACGAGCCGTGCTCGACGAAGAGGCCAATATCAGCGTGACGGCCGATGCGCACGCAATCTTCTTCAGCATGATCGAAACATTCGAGCAGGATGGCGGACCGATCCTTCCATCGGTCCGTGACTTGCACGTGGGCAATGACGATGCGAACTGTGTCCGGACGATCGGGATTGGTACCGGGCCGAGGCAATCCGACGAGTGTGAGCGATCCTCAGATCCGCGCAATCCGAGTGAATCCGCGTCTACGAGCCGATGCTCTCGAACTTCCAGGTGACCGTCAGCGTGTGATTGCCGGATCGTTTCACTGCGCTGTTCGCGCCGAGCGTGAACACCAGCCCCGTCGTGCTGCAGCTGGCCGCGTCCGCGCTGCACGTCGCCACGGCGCCGAACGACGAGCTGCTGAGCGTGCCGCTCGTGCCCGTGGCGTTCGTCCAGGTCGCGGCGTTCCAGCTGACATCACCGGCAGACCAGGTCGTGGCTCCGGCGACCGGCGGTGTAAAGCTGGCTGCCGCCGCCTGCAGCGAGATCCTCAGCTGCTTCGTCGCGCTCGCGAGCGCGATGTTGCTCACCGATGCCGGCGCCGCAGCGGCCGGCGTTGCGTTCGTCACGTCGCTGACGTTGAAGTTCACCGCCGCCGGCACCTGTATCCGTGCCTGCTCGCTCACCGTCGCCGTCAACGTCGTCGTCTGGCTCGTATCTGGCAGCAGTACCGTTGTTTGGGCCGCCGCAGTACCCGCTGCTGCGAGCAGCAGACCCAGCACCAGTGTTGTTCGTACGATCCCGTTCCCCATGTCCTGTCCCTTCCGGAAGTTTGATGTCAGTGCGCGGACGAACAACGCACCGTGTCGCGCAGGTCACAGGCAATTGTTGGACCAGTTCGCATACGCGCGGATTTTCCGCACACGCCGTGTGCCAGACTGGACTCACGCAGAGGTAGGGTGTTTGAAACTAGGTAGTTATGGAACTGCGTGTCGTGGGAAATCTCGGGCTTCTGCCGGAACGCGCAGCGCCGCTCTCGCCCCGAATCACAGAACCGTATCCAAATCACAGAATTGCTCGGAGAGACCGCCGGCGTGCGGTAAGTCTTTTCGGGGCATCGCATGTCCGACGACCTACTGACAGGGTTTGAACGGGAAGTCCACGCCGCGCGCTTTTCCATCGATCACGCCCTCGATCCGCGCTGTGACCGAGCGATCGGCGCCCTTGCGATAGACGATCCGCTGAGGAAAATCGTGAGTCGGGTTTTCGAACACCACCTCGTCATCGGTCATCGCTTTGAGTGGGAACGCCGCTTCGGGCTGGCCGGAGGGTTTGGCGACGTAGGCGAGCTTGCCGCCGGCCTCATTGATCTGAAGGAACTCGAATTCGGTTGTGCGGCCTCCGCGCACGGTCCGGCTCATCCCAAGCATCGTTCCGCCGGATGGCTTCATCCAGTGTTCTTCGGTCAATCCATCCGGGCGCGTTTGGGCCCAGCAGCCGCTCAGCCAGGACAGACGCTCGATTGAGCCCGCCGAGTTCTGAGCCGAATTGATCGGAATGATGGCGCAGGCCAGGGCCATTGAAAAAAAGAGGTGTGTCAGCATCGTTCTCGAAGGCTACGTTGTGCGTGACGGACGGGTCTTGTAGAAATGCGACCTCCGTCCGCTGAAGCGGGTTCTGACGTCATCGCGAAGGCGAACGCAGGATCGTACTGAAGGCGGCAGCCAGGCTCTCGTCGGTCACCTGAAAGGCGGACGGCGACTCTCCGACGAATGAGCGGAAGTCGTGAATGAAATGCGCCTGATCGTAGAAGCCGTTGTCGACTGCCACCTCGGCCCACCGATTTCTCGTCTCGCCGCCACGGAGCGTGCGCAGCACCTGCTGGAACCTCAGGATCCGCAGCAATACCTTCGGCGAGAGCCCGATCCGTTCGTGGAATACGCGCTCGAGCTGCCGCGAGCCGACATCGACCTGGCGCGCGAGATCAGCAACGCGCACCAGCCCGTGACTGCCGATGGCGATACGCACCGCGCCGTGTGCGACGGACGGCTCGAGCCTGTCGGGCACAGCGATTTGCAGCGTTCGATCGAGGGCCGCGACCATTCGTGGGCCATCGTCCAGCACCGCCACTTCGTCGCGCAGACGGCGAGCGAAAACCCGATCGATGTCGCGAAGATCGGCGATGCGGTCGACGATCTCGTACTGCGGCTGACCGAAGAGCGCGTATGCTCCGTCCGGCGTCAGGCGTGCGCCCACCAGTCGCGCGTACCCGCGCGGCTCGACGTGTACGGCCCTCGTCGCCTGCCCCGCGAGCAGGAGCGGTTCCTGCACTCGCCAGCTCGAGTCCGCTTCGCGCTGAGCGAACGGTTCGCCCGCATGGACGATGATCTCCGTATGGCCGTCGGGGGGAATCGGATCTGCGGCAATGCTGGCCGGCGATCCTTCGAGCCACCAGAGCCGGTCCACGATTGAACGAAGCCGCGGCGACGGCTCGAACTCGCGATAAATCACGACCTGAGTCTAACGCATCGCGAAAAGAGCTACCGAGCCACCGAGCTACCGGCTCTTCTCTCGCTGTCTGAGTGTGCTCAGAAACTCGGTCGGCGTTTCGACACGTATGCCGTGCCTCAGCGCAGCGATGAAGTGACGCCGATTGTCCGTCACGATAACGCCAGCACCAGCGGCGCGTGCGACCTCGGCGATGTGGACGTCGTAGATGCGCCCGCCGGCTGTTCCGTCTTGCGCGGCCGCGGTGAGCATCATGAATCGATCGGCGTCTGGCAGATCGTGGACTGCCATCCGCGCGAAGACCTCGTCCTTCA
>Ga0114129_10000246_pt1 | contig 60999 bp, 56 predicted proteins | sample RhiMetdeltSRZDD1_FD_80071 | JGI IMG/M metagenome (GOLD analysis project Ga0114129, IMG submission 80071) | Populus rhizosphere microbial communities from Tennessee, USA - Rhizosphere MetaG P. deltoides SRZDD1 (version 2) (version 2) | ecosystem: Host-associated > Plants > Roots > Rhizosphere >...
CCTGAAAATCGTGCCGGTCTCCGCGGCGCCCCAGGGAGCGGTCACTGAAGACGACGTGCGAGCGTTGCTGGCAGAAGGCACGCGCGCCGGCGTATTCCTCGCCTCCGAGCGCCGCCTGGTCGAGGGCGTGCTGGCGCTCGCCGACCGCAAGGTCGGGTCGATCATGATTCCGCGGCAGGACGTGATCTGGCTCGACCTCGACGAGCCGATCGAAGTGCTGTGGCAGCAGGCCAAGTCGAGCGGCCACGCGCGGTTTCTGATCGCGCGCGAGAAGCTCGACACGCTGCTCGGCATGATCACACTGGCGAACCTCAGCGAGGCCGTGCATCGCGGCGGGCTCGATCCAGATCATGACCTGGAGCCGCCGCTGCACATCCCGGACTCGATCTCGGTGCTGCAGCTGCTGGACCAGTTTCAGAAGTCGAGCACGCACCTCGCGGTCGTGACGGACGAATACGGCGAGATCGAAGGCATCACGACGCCAATCGACATCCTGAAAGCAATCGCCGGCGAGTTGCCGGAGCTCGGCAGCCGCGAGCGGCCGGAAGCCCTGCAACGCGAGGACGGCTCATGGCTGATCGACGGCCACCTGCCGATCGAAGAGCTGCAGCGCCGCCTGAACCGCCGCGACATGATCGGCCGCGACTATCAAACAGTGGCGGGCTTCGTGCTAGCACGTCTCGGCCGCATCCCGAAGGCCGGTGACACCGTTACCTGGCGTGATCTCAAGGTCGAAATCGTGGACATGGACGGCGTGCGCATCGACAAGATCCTGCTGTCGAAGATCCCCTCTGCGCCCATCGCCAACCGCTAACCGCCAGCCGCTTCATCCTTCTGCTGGTGCTCCTCCAGCCACTCGCGCCAGACCGCCAGCGATACTGCGAGCAGCACCGGGCCGATGAAGAGCCCCACGAGCCCGAACGCCAGCACGCCTCCCAGCACGCCGAACACCACGAGCAGGAACGGCATGCGCGTCGCGTTGGAGATCACCAGCGGTCGCACGATGTTGTCCATCCAGCTCACCAGCAACACGCCCCACAACAGCAGGCCGATGCCACCCCACAGGTTGCCGGTAACGAGCATCCACAGCGACAGGCTGCCCCACACGAACGGCGCGCCGAACGGAATCAGCGCGATCAGCACGGTCAGCGCGCCCATCAGTGCCGGCGCCTCGACGCCGAAGATCCAGTAACCGATGCCAGCGACGGCGCCCTGCGCGATGGCGCCGAGGATCAGCGCGTAAACCACGGCCTGCGTCGTTGCACCGACCGCATCGAGATAGTCGTGCACGCGCGGCCCGAGAATTCCTTCGAGGATCGCGCGTGCTTCGCGCACCAGACGCGGCCCATCGCGCAGCAGGAAGAACATCGAGAGCACGGCGAAGAACAGCTTCGCAGCGTTGCGCCCCACGCCGCCGATCAGCTTCGACATTTCGACCGACGACTGCTCCAGCGTCAGCACGAGCTGCTCGCGGATCGCGGTCGGATCCGCAGACAACTGCTGCAGCATGTCCTGCGCCCAAACGCCGACCCAGGGCAGCTCACGCAGCGCCGGCGGCAGTGAAGGTTTCGATGCGAGGAACGCCTGCACCTTGGCGTACGCAGCGACGGCTTCGATGCGCACCATCAGGATCAACCAGATCAATGGCACGACGATGATCGCTGTCACGAGCAGAGTGGTCAGCAGCGAGGCGAGCCCGTTGCGCCCGCGCACGGCTCGCACGATGCGCTGCTGCAGCGGCCAGCTCACATACGCGAGGATGCCGCCCCAGATCAGCGGCACGACGAACGGTCGCAGCACACTGAACGTGAGCAGCACGATGCCGAGGATCAACGCGGCCACGAGCACGCGTCGGAACCAGGGTGCGGTCGGAAGATCGGCGAGCATGCGGGTGCGCGTCAGTCGCTTTGGGTTCGGCGGGCGTAGAAGTCGGCCACGAATGCGTCGAACCGTCGTTGTTCGATCGCCGCACGCATGGACTGCATCAGGGTCAGGTACTGATGGAGATTATGAATGGTGCCGAGCCGTGCGGCCAGGATCTCGCCGCACTTGTCGAGGTGCCGCAAGTAAGCGCGGCTGTAGTGCCGGCACGTGTAGCAGGTGCACGCCGGATCGAGTGGCGCAGTATCGGATTCGTAGCGCGCGTTGCGGATCTTGAGCACGCCATTCGAAACGAACAGGTGACCATTGCGTGCGTGCCGCGTCGGCATGACGCAGTCGAACATGTCCATGCCGCGCCGGACCGCCTCGACCAGATCCTCGGGAGTGCCGACGCCCATCAGGTAGCGCGGCCGGTCGGACGGCAGGTGCGGCTCGATCGCTTCGAGCATCCCTTCGCGTTCCTCCTTGGGCTCGCCGACTGCCAGGCCGCCGACCGCGTAGCCGTCGAAGTCGATATGTCGTAAGCCCGCGAGCGATTCCTGCCGCAAGGCGGGAAACATGCCGCCCTGGACGATGCCGAACAGCGCGTGCGGATTCTCCAGTCGCACGAACTCGGCACGGCTGCGCGCGGCCCAGCGCAGCGACAGCTCCATCGACGTGCGCGCTTCCTCTTCGGTCGCGGGGTACGGCGTGCATTCGTCGAAGATCATCGCGATGTCCGCATCGAGGTCGCGCTGAACCTGCATCGAGCGCTCCGGCGTCAGCAGCACCGGATCGCCGTTGTGCGGCGAGCGGAAACTGACGCCCTCCTCCGTGATCTTGCGCAGCGTCGCCAGGCTGAAGACCTGGAAGCCGCCCGAGTCGGTGAGGATCGGCCGCTCCCAGTGCATGAAGCGATGCAAGCCGCCGTGCGCGCGGATCACGTCCATGCCCGGCCGCAGCATCAGGTGGAACGTATTGCCGAGCACGATCTGCGCGCCGCTCTCGAGCAGTTCCTCGGGCGTCATCGCTTTCACGGTGCCGTACGTGCCGACCGGCATGAACGCAGGCGTTTCCACGTTGCCGCGGGCGAACGACATGCGTCCGCGGCGCGCGCTTCCGTCGGCGCCGAGCAGCTCGAACTTCATGCGCGCTCCAGGAACATCGCGTCGCCGTAGCTGAAGAACCGGTAGCGCTCGCTCACCGCATGTCCATAGGCCTGCATGACTGCATCGTAGCCTCCGAACGCACAGACGAGCATCAGCAACGTCGACTCCGGCAGGTGGAAGTTCGTGACCAGCGCGTCGACGACCGCGAATCGGAAGCCTGGGGTGATGAAGAGCCGCGTCTCGCCGGAGAACGGTGCGAGTCGACCGCCTTGTGCGGCCGATTCGAGGCTGCGTACGACGGTCGTGCCGACCGCGACGACTCGCCGCCCCGCCGTTCGTGTTCGCTCGATCGCCGCGCAGACTTCGGCGCTCACCGTTACGCGCTCAGCGTGCATGCGATGCTCAGCGAGATCGTCGACACGCACCGGTTGGAACGTGCCTGCGCCGACGTGCAATGTCACGAACGCAGAGCTCACTCCCATCTCCCGACATCGCGCGAGCATCGCTTCGTCGAAATGCAGACCGGCCGTCGGTGCAGCAACTGCGCCGGGCTCGCGCGCGTAGACAGTCTGATAGCGCTTCGCATCGTCGGGTTCCGCGGGACGTTCGATGTACGGCGGCAGCGGCATCGAGCCGTGTTGCTCGAAGTACGGCAACGGATCGGTGCTGAGCTCGAGCTCGAACAGATCGTCGCGGCGACCGAGGTAGTGGGCCTGCACGCCGCCAGGCAGCGTCACCGGCGCATCGCTGCGCAGAGGTTTGCTCGCGTGCACATGCGCGAGGATGCGGCGACCTTCGAGCACTCGCTCGAGCAGAATCTCCACTTGCCCGCCTGTCGGCTTGCTGCCGACAACGCGCGCCGGAATCACACGCGTGTCGTTGAAGACGAGCAAGTCGCCGGCGCTCAACAGCGTTGGCAGATCTGTGAAGCGCAGGTCGTGCACACGGCCCGTCGCGCGCTCCAAATGCAGCAAGCGGCTCCCCGATCTTTCGATCGGGGGCCGCTGTGCAATCAACTCTTCGGGCAGTTCGTAGGCGAAGTCGGCGCGCCGCATTGGGCGCGCATGGTGGACTACACCGGGTCTTCCGGCAACGTCACGCTGACCGGGCCATCACTCGGCACTTCCAGACGTTCGACACGGATGCCGGGAGCGCCCGGAGGCGTCATGGGGAGCGCCTGGATGATGGGCCCCTGCTGGAAGCCACGTTCGAATCGCGCGCCGTCGATGCGTTTCTCCCACGTCGCGTTCTCCGGCATCGTGATATCGAACGACATGCGCTTCTTCATGCGCAGGATGTTGAGCTTCAGCTTCTCGCCGGGCTGATACGACGAGAGGATGCGCAGCGCGTGCGACGGGCTCGCCGGCGTGCGGCCGTCGATGTCCACGATCACGTCGCCGTCTTCCAGCTTCAGGCGGCTGTCCTCCGGCGCGCGCACCACCAGCAGCCCGTTCTCGGTGCCGAAGTACTGGCCGAGCTTCGGCGTCATCGGCACCAGCTCAGCCGAGCCGAACACGCCTTCACCCCGCATGAACACGAAGTCCGGCATGCGCGGCATCGGCGGGATGCCCGGCGCCGGGACGGCCATCGTGAAGAAGCGATCCTGCAGCGGCTGCGCGACGACCGTGGTCTTGACCACCTTGTTGTCGCGCCGGTAGCTGAGTGCCACGGAGTCACCCGCCTTCACTTTGCGCATCGCGCTCAGCAGCTGCTCGCGCGCCGACTCTTCGCCCTCACTCTTGAGCGCCTTGCCGTTGATCTCTGTCAGAACATCGCCCGCTTTCAAGCCAGCGCGTTCCGCTGCTCCGCCCGGGCTCACGCTGACGACTTCGACGCCGCCGCCCTTCACCTCGTCGTTCGCGCCCAGGTTGATGCCGAGGACGGCGCGCGGCGGACCGCCGCCCATCACTCTGCCGAATGCGTGCATAGGCGGCATGACGTCGTCGGACAGGGACATGCTCAGGTTCGCGACCTCGCGCGCTGCTTCGTCGAGGCGCTTGCGCGCGTCGGCGAGCTTGCGCTCCAACTCGACCTGCGACTTCGCGTCGTTGTCGGTGGACTTGCTGTCCTGTTCCGCGGCGCCCGCTGCTGCGGCAAAGGTCAGCAGCGCAGCCAGCGTCATCGAAGCGAAAAAGGTCTTCTTGTTCACAAGACTGCTCCTCATGGGGATGCTAAAACGTCACTCCGCCTTCGGCGTAACGCACCTTCACCAGCGAATCCATCAGCTCGACGCGCTCGCGCCACAGGCGCCGCGTCTGCTCCTCGTTCAAGCCGCTGTCCGAAGCGTCGGAGAGCTGGAAGTCCAGCCACTGAATGCGGTCTTCGATCGTGTCGATCATCGCGGCGGTCGACACGCGCTCGATGCGCGGCCGCTCGGGCAGTCGCTGCAGCAAGCCTTCGAGGTGCTGAGACTGCGCGACCAGCTCGGGCACGCGCGCGTTTTCAACGGGATCCTGCGGCTGCGCCTGATCCTCGGCCGGCGCCGTCCTGCGTTCCGCCAGCGGCGGCGTCGTCTCATCGCGCAACGCGACGAAGAAAATCGTCGTCAACGTCAGGAACGCCAATCCTGCGACCAGGCGTGCCGACACTACGCGGCGCGGTGCAGTGACGGGCCGCGTCATCGCGCGCTGGATTTCCTGGAACGACGATGGCGCGTCGAGTTGCGGCAGCGACTGCAGCCGCGCTCGCGTCTCGCGGAGGTTGTTCAGCTCGGCGGCACAACGCTGACACTGCTCCACGTGCGCTGCCGTCGCGGCATCCACGGGCTGGCCGTCGCGCAAGCTCAGCAGATGGTCGATAGATGCGTGCATGGCAAGGACTCGGACTTGGGATCGAGCAGCTCGCGCAGGCGTTGATGCGCGCGCGCGAGCTGCGACTTGGAAAAACTGGTAGTGCGTCCCATCAGTCGTGCGATTTCTCCGTGTGTGTAACCTTCGACGTCGTGCAACCACACGACGCTGCGTGTCAGCGGCGGCAGCGAAGCCAATGCCCGTTCGACATCGGTACTCGCCTGGACCTGGGTCTCCGGCCCCGACGCAGCGTCGATCAGCAGATCGGCGATCGGCTCGTTCTCGTCCGCGTCGAGGTACGCAAAGCTGCGATGCCACGGCGAGCGCAGGTACATGAGGCACTTGTTCACCGCGATCGCGCGCACCCAGCCGCCGAATGCGCCGTCGCCCGAATAACTGCGCAAGCTGCGCAGGATCTCGATGAACGTCTCCTGGAACAGCTCGTCCGCGATCGCCGGCCGGGCGATCAGTCGCCGGATCAGCGAATAGACCGGTCGCTGGTACGAGCGGTAGATCGCTTCCTGGGCGCGGGTGTCACCGTCGCAGGCTGCGCTGAGCACTTCCGCCGTGACATCTGTTCCCGCGAATTGCGACATGTTGCAGCTTTGATGCTGCTGCCCGGAAAAAGGTCGCAGGAGCTCGATGGCAGATCCAGTGAGCACGCTAAGTGATTGAAGCGATTGAGAAGCGCAACGATGGTGCCCGAGGTCGGAGTCGAACCGACACGCTTTTAACGGCGGCGGATTTTCTTACCACTTCGGCTTTCGCCGCGCCGCGCGGGATCGCCCGCAGGTTCGTGGTCTGGAGCACGCCTTCACCGTAGCCTTTCAGCCGTAGGTGCCCGCCGTCTGCTCTCTACACCTTCCCCGGCTCTCCAGGGCTTGGCTCGGCGTTAACTCGAGCTGCACAGCTCAGGGTCTTCGCCGACTTTGACGGGCTTCACCTCGGGGATTTCTCCGCGAGGGCTCAAGTTGTGTTGTCTGAGTCCGCTGCGTCTACCAATTCCGCCACTCGGGCATCGAGGGGGATCAATCAGGGTCCGGGAGTATAGAGACCGCAGCGCCAGACTCAAACCTTGATGTCGAAAACCGCCGGACGACTCCGACTTCCAGGCGAAGAGACCCCGCGGTGGGGGTCTCGAGCCAGGAGAGAGTCATGAGCACACGAGTCGAGCGAGTTTCGGTCAGGCAAAAAGTGGAAGGCGCGGTCGAGGCGCTCATCTGCCTCGCCTCGGGCGCGGTCGTCCTGATCGGCACGATCGCCATCTGCTTTCCAGCCACGACGCTGCTGCCGGGAGCTTGAACATGAGCCAAGCCCGCTGCGGTGTCGCTCTATCCGACCGGCATCGCAGCGGCCAGGCTCACTCGCCGCCCTCCGGCGTCGCCGTCGGCTTGCGACCTTGCTTCTCCGCTTCGCGCGCACCCGCAAGAATTCCCGGCAACGCATAGTTGCCTTCGTGGCAGGCGTACTCGTAGAGCGGTTGGTCGATCGCATTGAGCGGCACCTGCCCGCCCCATGATTGCGTGAAGATCTCGGGATCCTCGACCGTGAATTCGTACAGGATCGTGCGCGGACCGGTGCGCTTGAAGCGCTCGATCACCTTGAGGTTCTCGCTCGACGGCACGTAGCGATAGCTGCCGCCGCCACCGATGGAGATGTATTGCTCCTTGCGCAGGAGCGAGGTCTCGACCACGAGCGTCTCGCCCTCCCAGCGGCCGACCGAGTGTCCCATCCACTTGCGCATCCCGTCGGGCAGCGAGGTGTCGTCGAGATGGATGATCCGGACGTCATGCGGCATCTCGACCAGGATCATCACCGTGTCCGCCGTCTGCACGATCTGGTAGTTGCTGTTGTACATGACCGGCAACATCGGCGGTCCCGATGCATTGCCGAACGCGAGCAGACAGCGCTCGCCGAGCGGCCGCTGCTCGGGGCCGTCGTAGCCGCGCCGCTCCGCCGCGCTCACGAGTTGCTGAGCCTGCGGGTGCAACTGCGGCACCCTGCCCTGCGGCGGATCGACGATCAGCGAGCTGCGGCGCTCGCCGTTGACGATCGCAACCTGCGTGCCGAAGTCCGCCCAGAACATGTTGTAGCCGCCGACCGCCTGCCCGGCGCGCTGCACCTCTTGCGGATCACTTGGCGCGTTCGCCGCTTCCATGCGTCGCGCCATCTGGCGCTCCATCGCTGTCGCCTCGGCTTCGGACAAGACCAGCTTGCTGCCGAGCGCTGCCGGCCGTTCCACCGGCGTGAGCGTTGCGTTGGTCCAGAAGCCTTGCAGGTCCGGCTGACCATCGCTGGTGCGCGGGGCCTTATATGTGTCAGCTTGAGCGCCCACGCAACCCAGCAAGACGGAACCTGCAACGGCGATCGACAATTGGATTGCGGTACGCATGGCGCGATCATACGCGCCAGCATGTCAACCAACGTCAGGAGGTCAGTCATGAGATCGAATGTTCGTGCCACGGCGCTGTCTGCGCTGCTGCTCTTCGGAACGGGCCTGGCAGTCGCCGGCGATTCCAAAGTGTCGCTGACGGGAGGCGAGGAGGTGCCCGCTGTGCAAACCGCGGCAACGGGCACGGGAACGATCACTGTCGGGGCGGACAAGTCCGTCAGCGGCAGCGTCACGACGAAAGGCATGAAGGGCGTTGCTGCTCACATCCACCAGGCGGCGAGCGGCAAGAACGGACCGCCGATCGTGTCGCTGGAGCAGAGCTCGGACGGCGTGTGGAGCGTGCCGAAGGACTCGAAGCTCACTGACGCGCAGTACGCGGCCTACAAGGCTGGCGAATTGTACGTCAACGTGCACAGCGCCGAGCACAAGGGCGGCGAGATCCGCGCGCAGATCAAGCCGTAACAGCCTGCGACTCCGGGCCGCGGGTGGCGTCGCCCGCGGCCTGTGACGTCATTGCTACCTGCGCACGACCGACTTCGCACCGCTTGCCGGAGACAATCCGTCTCGACCCTCGCAACCTGGAGATCGAGATGAGTCTGCGACTCGGCGACACCGCACCGGATTTCACGGCAGAAACGACCCGCGGCAGGATCGATTTTCATGCCTGGCTTGGCGATAGCTGGGCCCTGCTGTTCTCTCACCCGCGCGACTTCACTCCCGTCTGCACCACCGAGCTCGGCCAGGTGGCTCTGCTGGAGCGCCACTTCGAACGGCGCGGCGTCAAGCTCATTGGCTTGTCGATCGACACCGTGGTCTCGCACGAGCAGTGGCTGCACGACATCCGCGACACGCAGGGCACCAACGTGCATTTCCCGATCATCTCGGACATCGACCGTTCCATAGCGACGCTTTACGGAATGCTGCACCCGAATCACGACTCGAATCACACCGTGCGCACGGTCTTCGTCATCGATCCGGCGAAGAAGGTGCGGCTGACGATCGCCTACCCGCAGACGTGCGGCCGCAACTTCGACGAGCTGCTACGGGTGATCGATTCGCTGCAGCTCACGGATGCGCATGCAGTGGCCACTCCCGCGCACTGGCGCGTTGGCGAGGACGTGATCATCCTGCCGTCCATTTCCGACGAGGAAGCGCGCAGCCGATTCCCGCGGGGCTGGCACGCACTCAAACCTTACTTGCGCGTGACGCCGGATCCGCGCGCGTAGTCGTCGCCGCCAGGTCAGGGAAGACCTTCGAGACCTTGCTGAGCAGGTACTCGCCGTAAGTCCCCTGCATCGCGTGCGGGTCGATGCGATCCCAGCGCACGTTCGTGTGCGGCTGATTCGAAGCGGGCCTGACGCCCGGGAGCGGTTCGAGCTTCGCATCGAAGGAAGGATCGAGGAACAGCACCATCGACAGGCGCTCGCGCGCGCTCAGGTTCTTCGCGCGATGCAAGGCCGACAGATAGCGGCCGTTGGTCAGACGCTCCAGCATGTCGCCGACGTTGCAAACCAGCGAACCGGCGAGCGGCGAAACGTCGAGCCAGCGGTCGCGATTCAGCACCTGCAGCCCACCGACGGCATCCTGCTGAAGTAGCGTGAGCAAGCCGTAGTCGGTGTGCGCACCGACGCCCCACCCTTCGCGCGCCGCTTCATCGGGCGGATAGCGGAAGATCCTGAAGAGCACCGTCGGATCGGCTGTGAAGCGACGCTGAAAGTAGTCGGCATCGAGACCCAGTCCCTCCGCCATCAGCGACAACACTTGCTGGCCGGCGCTTTCGAGCGCGCTCATGTAGTCGAGCACGCTCGCGCGAAACTGCGGCATGTCGGGAAACAGGTTGCGACCGTGCATCGGCGTGCCGGCGCGCACGCGCGGATCGTCATCGCCGAGTTCGGTGCCGAAGTACAGACCTTCCTTGAGATCCGGCGTGCCGGACGTGAGCTCCCCGCCGACAGGGAAATAGCCGCGCCACGCGCGGCCGCCGCGCGACATGTGGATCTGCATCTTCTCGGCCGGGTCGCGGGCGAAGAATTCGCGGGCGAGCGACAGCAATCCATCGGTGAGGCCCGAGTCGACGTCATGGCCGACGAGATAGAAAAAACCGAACTCGCTGCAAGCGTGATCGAGCTGACGCGCGACGGCCGAGCGCGCCTCGGCGCCGCGTTGCGCGAGGCGTAGATCGATCACGGGCAGCGATGCTGAAATGCTCACGCAGCAGAGGATACCAATCGGCGGGACGCACGCGTAGCATTCCGGGCGATGTTGATCAGCTGCGTTGCATACCAGAACGGCGAAAAGCTCGCGGATATCGAGCCGAATGACATCCACAAGTACATCGCGCGGCCCGACTGCTTCGTATGGGTCGCGTTGTTCGAGCCGGACGAGCGCACGCTGGAGCTGATGCAAGCGGAGTTCGATCTGCCTCCGCTCGCGGTCGAGGACGCGCGGCACGGCCACCAGCGCCCGAAGATCGAAGAATATGCCGACTGCCTGTTCGTCGTGCTGCACATGATCGAACCGGGCGAGAGCGACCTGCGTGTCGGCGAAGTCGACGTGTTCGTCGGTCGCAACTACATCCTGTCCGTGCGCAGCGGCGTCGAGAAAGGCTTCCGCGACGTCCGCGCACGCTGCGAGCGCGAGCCGGAGCTGCTGCGCCGGGGGCCCGGATACGTGCTGTACGCGCTGATGGACGCGGTCGTCGACCGCTACTTTCCGATCCTGCAGACGATCGAGGGCGAGCTGGAGCGCGTCGAGGAAGAAATCTTCGCGGCCACCTCGCCGCGCGCCAACATCGAGGCGCTCTATGCATTGAAGCAGCGCCTGATGGTCTTCCGTCACGCCGTGAGTCCGCTGCTCGAAAGCCTGGGGAACCTCAGCGGCGCACGCGTGCCGGGCGTGTGCAGCGGCATGCAGGAGTACTTCCGCGACGTCTCCGACCACCTGCACCGGCTCAGCCAGACGATCGAGTCGATTCGCGACAACGGCTCGACGGCGATCTCCGTCAACCTTTCCATGATCACGCTTCAGGAAAGCGAAAACATGAAGCGGCTCGCCGCGTACGCGGCGCTCATCGCGGTGCCGACGATGATCGTCGGCATCTATGGCATGAACTTCGACTACATGCCGGAGCTGCGGTGGCGCTACGGCTATGCGCTGGTGATAGCCCTGATGGCGGCGATCGACGGCTACATCTTCTACCGACTGCGCAAGGCCGGGTGGCTATGAAGTTCTGTTCTGCCTGCGGCCAACCGGTAGAGATGAAGATTCCGGACGGCGATCACCTGCCGCGCGCAGTCTGCACGGCGTGCGGCACGATTCACTACGACAACCCGCGCATCATCGCCGGCTGCGTCATCGACGTGGGCGGCAAGATCCTGATGTGCAAGCGCGCCATCGAGCCGCGCCACGGCTTCTGGACGATTCCGGCCGGGTTCATGGAGAACGGCGAATCGGTGCAGCAAGGCGCGGCGCGCGAGGCGATGGAGGAAGCGCTCGCACACGTGCAGATCGGCTCGCTGCTGGCCGTCGTGAGCGTGCTGCGCGCTCACCAGGTCCACATCATGTTTCGCGCGCGGCTCGATCCCGAGCACCCGGACTTCGGCATCGGACCCGAGAGCCTGGAGACGCAGCTCTACGCCGAGTCGGAAATTCCATGGCCGCAGGTCGCGTTTCTCAGCGTCGAATTCGCCCTGCACCGCTACCTCGAAGACCGGCGCAACGGCGTGGAGCGGCTGCACTTCCGCACCATCGACTGGCAGGACGGCAAACTGGTGACCATCGATACCTGATGGCACAATGCATGCCCCGCCAGCGGAGTCGCCGATGACCTTCGTCGTCACTGAAGCCTGCATCAAGTGCAAATACACGGACTGCGTCGAGGTCTGCCCGGTCGACTGTTTCCACGAAGGCCCGAATTTCCTGGTGATCGATCCGGACGAATGCATCGACTGCACGCTGTGCGAGCCGGAGTGCCCGGTGGAGGCGATCTTTTCCGAGGAGGAGCTGCCGGCCGGCCAGGAGCAGTTCCGTCAGCTCAATGCCGAACTCGCCAAGGATTGGCCGGTAATCACCGAAAAGAAGGCAGCGCCGCCCGACGCCAAGGAATGGGAAGGCAAGCCGGATAAGACAAAGCTGCTCGAACGCTGATGAAGATGTCGGGCTGAAGCCTGCTGCGCAGGGATGCGCGAATGCCGCGGGCGCAGGATGCGCTGGAGCGGCCGACCTACAGCGCGCTTACGAGCCTTTCGGCGGTTTGCCTTCGGACTTGTCGAGCGCTTTCACCAGATCTGCCGGCGGCAGATAGCCGCCGATGTAATCGCCGCTGGGCGAGAAGATCGCCGGCGTGCCGCGCACACCGAGGTCTTCGCCGAGCTGGTACTGCTTGGCCACCGGCGTCGCGCCGCACTTCTCGCCTTTCACGAGCTGGCCGAGCTTCGCCTGCGTGATCGCAGTCTGGCGATCCTTCGAGCACCACACTGCTTCCATCTTGCGCCAGTCGTCCGAATCCGGGCCGGCACGCGGATACGCTGCGTAGCGAACCTTCACGCCGAGCTTGGTGAGCTGATCGATCTGGCTGTGAAGCTTGCGGCAGTAGCCGCACTCGACGTCGGTGAAGACCGTGATCGTGTGCTTCACGACCTGCGGCGAGAACACGATCATGTCGCGCTCGTCGAGCTTGGCGAGCAGCTTGACGCGATTGGTTGCGCGACCCTGCTCCGTGAGGTTGGCGCGCGTGTCGATCTCGAACAGATCCCCGGCGAACAGGTAGCGCCCGTCGGCGCTGACGTAGGCCATGTCGGCACCCATCGGAATCTGAAAGATGCCGGGCACCGGCGAGGGCTGCACGTCGTCGACCTTGAGCTCCGGGAATTTCTTGACGATGGCCGCGCGCGGATCGGACTGCTTGTCCGCGTCCTTGTTGTCGCCGTCGGCCGCGAGCGCAACCCCGCAGAGCATGGCGACGACTATTCCCACGAGTGCACGACAGGAGAGCGTATTCATGACGGCCTTTCGCTTGGACCCAGGCGGCCCTGTTCGTTCGACGCCGGGGGCGCCCAACGGTTCCGGAGTCTAGCGCAAGGCAGCTTCAACCGCGCGGATGGTGCTGCGCGTGCAGCTCTTTCATGCGCTCGCGCGCGACGTGGGTATAAATCTGCGTCGTGGAAAGATCGCTGTGGCCCAGCAGCATCTGCACGACGCGCAGGTCCGCGCCATGATTCAGCAGATGCGTGGCAAACGCGTGACGCAGCGTGTGCGGAGAAAGCGCCTTCGCCACGCCCGCCTTCTGCGCATAGCGCTTGATGATGTGCCAGAAGGCCTGACGCGTCATGCGATCGCCGCGGCGCGTCGGGAACAGGTATTCGGTCTGCCGCTCGAGCAGGATCTCGAGCCGCGGGCCGCTCATGAACTTCTGCAGCCAGCCGACGGCTTCTTCGCCGAGCGGGATCAGGCGCTCGCGATCGCCCTTGCCGACGATGCGCAGCACGCCCTGGTTCATGTTCACCTGGCTCGACTTCAGGTTCACCAGCTCCGAAACGCGCAGCCCGGTGGCATACAGCACTTCGAGCATCGAGCGGTCGCGGTTACCGAGCGGATCGTCGATCTCCGGCGCGTTCAGCAGCGATTCGACTTCCTCTTCGGTGAGCGACTTCGGCAGCGAGCGGCCGATCTTCGGCATTGCGATTTGCGCAGTCGGATCTTCCTTGATCGCGCCTTCGCGAATCAGATAACGGTAGTAGCGGCGGAAGCTGGAAAGCTGGCGCGCCGTCGAGCGCGGCCGCGCGCCGGCTTCGACGCGGTATGCAATGAATGCGAGCACGTCCGCGCGCTTGGCAGCGAGGCTGGAGCCGCCGCGGGTTTGCAGCCAGCGGTCGAGCGCTGTCAGGTCGGCACGGTACGCCGAGAGCGTGTTCGGCGACAGGCCGCGCTCCATCCACACAGCATCGAGAAAGCGGTCGATCGACGCCAGCGACGGCGTGTCGGGCGTGTCTTCCGCGGTCCTCGAGTAAACTGACGCTTTCGTAACGGTGCTCATCTCGTTGAGGCTAAACGCAGCAGCCAGCCGGCGCCGACCCCGTTCCTGCGGTGCCTGCAGTATGCAAAGGGGGGTCTGCACGGGACGTGACAGTTATCACAGAACCCCGGTACGGTTGACATAAAGAGACACAGTTCACAGAAACCGACCCCCGGTTTTCGGCATTCACACGGCACCCAGGCATTTCCGCTCCCATGGTTTCATCGTTCAAGCGCGCCCTCTTCGGCCTGCTCGAGATCGCTTACGGTCTGTACGCGGTCACGGCCTTCTTGGTTTGCGGCCTGCTCGCTTTCGCGCTGGTTTTGTTGCCACTGGGCATTACCGCCCGGCGCCACATGACTCACTTTGCGGCGCGGTCGTTTTTCCGACTCGCCGGGATGCCGGTGCGCATGCTCGACGGCCAGCATTTGCCCGCCGGCCCGTGTGTCGTCGTCGCAAACCACGCCAGCTACCTGGACGGTGTCGTACTCAAGGCTGCACTGCCCGCGCGCTTCTCGTTCGTGATCAAGAAAGAGGTTTCGCGTCTGCCGCTGGCCGGCTTCGTGTTGCGGCGGATCGGCTCGGAATTCGTGGATCGATTCAATCGCCACGCCGGCGGCATGGACGCGCGGCGTCTGTTCAAAGCCGCGGACGCGGGCCAGGCACTGGCGTTCTTCCCGGAAGGCACGTTCCTCGCACAGCCGGGCCTCGGAAAATTTCACACGGGCGCGTTTGCGATCGCGGCGCGCGCGGAGCTGCCGATCGTGCCGATCGCGATCCGCGGAACGCGCCACATCCTTCCCAGCGGCCGGATCCTGCCGCGCCCGGGACGCATCTACATCCAAGTGCTGCCGCCGCTCGGCCCGCTGCCGGGGCTCGATCCCAATGCGGCGACTCAACAGACGCGCGACCAGGCACGCGCGCGCATTCTCGCCGCGCTCGACGAGCCGGACTTGTCGGAGACGGATGGCGTTGCAGCGCTGCAAGGCCGCCGCTCCTGATAACGCATTGAATTACCGGTTCCGGCCGCAACTATCGCTTGGTCGGGCCGCTCGACCCCCTGTAAAATCACGCCATGAGTGAAGACATCTACATCGTTGCCGCACGCCGGACTCCCATCGGTGCTTTCCAGGGCGCACTCAGTGCGCTGACCGCGCCACAACTTGGCGCAGTCGCCGCGCAAGCTGCGATCAAGGACAGCGGAGTCGATGCCGCACAGATCGACGAGACGATTTTTGGCTGCGTGCTGATGGCCGGCATCGGCCAGGCACCCGGGCGCCAGGCAGCGCTCGCGGCCGGCGTCCCGCAGAAAGTGCCGGCGACCACCGTGAACAAGATGTGCGGCTCCGGCCTCAAGGCCGTGATGCTCGCAGCGGATCAGATCGGCGCCGGATCGGCGCAAATCGTGCTGGCGGGCGGCATCGAGTCGATGACCAACGCTCCTTACCTGCTGCCGAAAGCCCGCGCCGGCCTGCGCATGGGCCACGCGCAGCTCATCGATCACATGTTTTTCGACGGCCTGCAGAGCCCGTTCGACGGCAACATGATGGGCTACTTCGCCGACGCCACGTCGAAGAAGTACGGCTTCACGCGCGGCCAGCAGGACGAATACGCAGCCGAATCCGTGCGGCGTGCGGTGACGGCAGTCGAGAAAGGCTATTTCGACGCCGAGGTCGCAGCAGTCACGGTGCAGGACCGCAAAGGCGAGCGCGTCGTGGCGAAGGACGAAACGCCGTTCACCTGCGACATCGCGAAGATTCCCAACCTGAAGCCGGCCTTCAACAAGGACGGCACCGTGACCGCAGCGAGCTCGTCTTCGATCTCGGACGGCGCAGCAGCGCTGGTCGTCGTGAGCGCAGCCACGGCACGCGCGAGCAATCTGAAGCCGCTCGCTCGCATCGTCGCTCACGCCAGCTACGCGCAAGCGCCAGAGTGGTTCACCACCGCGCCCGTCGGAGCAATCCAGGCCGTGCTCGCCAAGACCGGCTGGAACGCGAACCAGGTGGACCTGTTCGAGGTGAATGAAGCGTTCGCGTGCGTCGCGATGGCAGCGATCCACGACCTGAAGCTCGATCCCGCCCGCGTCAACGTGAATGGCGGCGCGTGTGCGCTCGGTCACCCGATCGGCGCGACCGGCGCACGCATCCTCACGACGCTGCTGCACGCATTGAAGCGCCGCGGCGGCAAGCGAGGCATCGCGTCGCTGTGCATCGGCGGTGGTGAAGCGACCGCCGTCGCGATCGAGCTGGTTTAAACCGCCCTTCTAAACGGAAATCGGCGCGTCCGGCGAAATACCGGCGAGCTCGTATCCGCGCTGATAATCGCGGACGTGCTTCGACATCCACTTCCTGGCTTCGTCCGCGTTCTTGTCACGCACCGCAGCGATGATCCGCCGCTGCGCATCCGCGATGCGCTGGCGCGCCTGCGGCACTGTGTCGATCATGCGGGCCAGTGAAGGAGCCAACGCGTCGGTCAGCGACTGTTTGGCCAGCACCAGCACCTGATTGCGCGCAGCCGCGCCCATCGCCTGAAAGAACTCCGCCACGACGGCGACAGCATTCGGGTCGTCCTTCGGCCAGGTCCGAAACGCCTCGGCAGCCTGGGTCAATGCGTCGAGATCGGCCTGGGTGCGCCGGCTCGCCGCGAATGCGGCGACTTCCGGCTCGATCACCATCATCGCTTCCCACACGTCCACGAACGTGACGTCGTGCATCACCAGCGCGTGCCGCATGCCCGAGGACACCTTCGCAGCATGCGGCCGGCTCACGACCATGCGCTTGGCGCCCGGCGGACGGGTCACGAGCCCGGAACTCTCGAGTTGCCGCAATGCTTCCCGCACCGTCGAGCGATGGACGCGGAACTGCTGCGCCAGCTCCGTTTCCGCCGGGAGCACGTCGCCGTCGCGCAGCGCCCGCGACAGGATCTTGGATTCGATCGCCGAGGACACCCGGAAATAAGCCGGCTCCCGCTCGACCGGGTCGAACAGCGGCTCTGCCGCTGTGCGTCGGGACTTGGCGGCCGCCGCCGGGGTGATGAGCTTCTTGTTCATCTGGTCGGATTGTCGGACAATAGGACAACTTTCACAAGCCTGCCGAACGGAGCACGCCGATGCAGGATTTCGACTTCGGACTCGGGGAAGACATCGACACCTTGCGCGCCACTGTGGCCAAGTTTGCCGCGGAACGCATCGCGCCGCTCGCCGCCGACATCGACCGCGACAACCGCTTTCCGCGGGAGTTGTGGCCGCAGCTCGGCGAGCTCGGGCTGCTCGGCATCACGGTCGAGGAGCAGTACGGCGGAACCGGCCTCGGCTATCTCGCGCACGTCGTCGCGATGGAAGAGATCAGCCGCGCCTCCGCCGCCGTCGGCCTGTCGTACGGCGCGCATTCGAACCTCTGCGTCAACCAGATGCGCCGCTGGGGCACCGCGGCGCAGAAAGAGAAATACCTGCCGAAGCTGATCTCCGGCGAGCACGTCGGGGCGCTGGCGATGAGCGAGCCCGGCGCGGGCTCCGACGTCATCGGCATGCGCACGCGCGCCGAGAAGCGGGGCGACGGCTACGTGCTCAACGGCAGCAAGATGTGGATCACCAACGGCCCCGAGGCCGATGTCGCGATCATCTACGCAACGCTCGATCCGCAACTCGGCCCAAAGGGCGTAACGGCATTCATCGTCGAGCGCGGCACGCCCGGCTTCAGCACCGCGCAGAAGCTCGACAAGCTCGGCATGCGCGGTTCCGACACGTGCGAGCTGGTGTTCAGGGATTGTGCGATTCCAGCCGCGAACCTGCTGCACAAGGAAGGATTCGGCGCGCAGGTGCTGATGAGCGGCCTCGACTACGAGCGCGTCGTGCTGGCCGGCGGCTCGCTCGGCATCATGCGCGCCTGCATGGACCTGGTGCTGCCGTACGTCCATGAGCGCAAGCAGTTCGGCAAGCCCGTCGGCACTTTCCAGCTCATGCAAGCCAAGATCGCCGACATGTACACGACGATGAACGCCTGCCGCGCTTACGTGTACTCGGTTGCAGCAGCTTGCGATCGCGGACAAGTGACGCGCTTCGACGCGGCCGGCTGTATCCTGCAGGCCTCCGAGCGTGCGACGTGGATGGCGCTCGAGGCGATCCAGGCACTCGGCGGCAATGGCTACATCAACGACTTCCCTGCCGGCCGGCTGCTGCGCGACGCCAAGCTGTACGAGATCGGCGCCGGCACCAGCGAGATCCGCCGCATGCTGATCGGACGGGAAATCTTCGAGGCGACTGCATGATTCCGACGCGGGTGGACCCGAACTCCGAGGCCTTTCACACCAATGCTTCCTACATGCGGGCGCTCGCCGACGAGCTGAAGCAGCGCGTCGCGATTGCCGCCGAGGGCGGCGGCGAAGATGCGCGGCGCAAGCACACGGAGCGCGGCAAGCTGCTACCGCGCGATCGCGTGAGCACGCTCCTCGACCCCGGCTCGCCGTTCCTCGAGCTGTCGCCACTCGCGGCGGACGGGATGTATGACGGCGGTGCGCCGGCGGCCGGGGTCATCACCGGCATCGGCCGCGTGCACGGTTCCGAAGTCGTGGTGATCGCGAACGATGCGACGGTGAAGGGCGGCACGTACTTCCCGATGACGGTGAAGAAGCATCTGCGAGCACAAGAGATCGCAGCAGAGAATCACCTGCCCTGCGTCTACCTCGTCGATTCCGGCGGCGCGTTCCTGCCGCTGCAGGACGAGGTTTTCCCGGATCGCGATCATTTCGGCCGCATCTTCTACAACCAGGCACGCTTGTCGGCCGCCGGAATCACGCAGCTCGCCGTGGTGATGGGCTCCTGCACTGCCGGCGGCGCGTACGTCCCGGCAATGTGCGACGAAGCGATCATCGTCAAGAAGCAGGGCACGATCTTTCTCGGCGGTCCGCCGCTGGTGCGCGCGGCGACCGGCGAAGTCGTCGACGCGGAGTCGCTCGGCGGCGGCGACGTGCACACGCGCATCTCAGGCGTTGCCGATCAGCTCGCCGACAACGATCAGCACGCGCTGGCGATGGCGCGCGACGCCGTGAAGCACCTCGCGCGCCGCCACAAGCCGTGGCTGCCTCAGCAGGAAATCCGCGAGCCGGTGCACGATGCCGAGGAGATCTACGGAATCATCCCGCGCGACACGCGCTATCCGTACGACGTCCGCGAGATCATTGCGCGCATCGTCGACGCCTCCGAGTTCCACGAGTTCAAGCCGCTCTACGGCAAGACCATCGTGTGCGGCTTTGCGCATCTCTACGGCTATCCGGTCGCGATCGTCGCCAACAACGGCATCCTGTTCTCGGAGACGGCGCTCAAGGCCTCGCACTTCATCCAGCTCGCGAACCGCCGCGGCGTCCCACTGATCTTCCTGCAGAACATCACAGGCTTCATGGTCGGCAAGAAGTTCGAGCACGGCGGCATCGCGAAGGACGGCGCGAAGATGGTGAACGCCGTCGCCTCCTCGCGCGTGCCGAAGTACACCGTGATCATCGGCGGCTCGTTCGGTGCGGGAAATTACGCGATGTGCGGCCGTGCTTATTCGCCGCGCATGATCTGGACCTGGCCGAACGCACGCATTTCCGTGATGGGCGGCGAGCAGGCTGCACAGGTGCTCGCGACCGTCCGCAGCGACGGCATGAAGGCGCGCAATCAATCGTGGCCGGACGAGGAACGTCAGGCGTTCATGAGCGAGATCCGCGGGCAATACGAAGCGCAAGGCAACCCGTACTATGCGACTGCGCGGCTGTGGGATGATGGCGTCATCGATCCGATCGACACGCGCCGCGTGCTCGGCCAAGCCATCAGCGCCGCGATGCGCGGTCCGAAGCCGGGCGCGGAGCGCTACGGCGTGTTCCGCATGTAGGTGATGTCGCCATGCCTCTCGTCACAACCACTATCGATGCACGGGGCGTGGCGACGCTGACGCTGAATCGTCCCGAGAAACACAACGCGCTCGACGGCGCGACCGTACAAGAACTACACACCGCGCTCACGACACTTGCCAACGATGCACGAGCGCGGGTCGTCGTCGTAACGGGCGCGGGCGCGAGCTTCTGCGCCGGTGCGGATATCGGTCACATGCGCTCGATGATGGGCGCGACCGAGCAGCAGAACGTCGACGATGCCCTGCTCCTCGCACGCTGCTTGCGTGCGCTGGATGAGCTCGACAAGCCCGTCATCGCACGCGTGAACGGCAACGTTTATGGCGGTGGCGTCGGCCTCGTCGCCGGCGCGGACATTGCCATCGGCGTCGAGACTGCCAAGTTCGCGCTGACCGAAGTGCGGTTGGGCATCGTGCCGGCGGTCATATCTCCCTACGTCGTCGCGGCGATCGGCAATCGGCAGGCGCGACGCCTGTTCCTGACCGCGGCGCCGTTCGAGGCACCCGAAGCACGGACCATCGGCCTTCTGCACTTCACGGCGACTGCAGAGCAGCTCGATACGGCTGTCGAGACACAGGTCGATCACTTGTTGCGGGGCGGGCCGGAAGCGCTGCGTGCGGCGAAGAGGCTCGTGCGCCGTATGGCGCAGCTCGGCGACCGCGAAGCTCTCGGGCTGGAAACGGCGGAACTGCTTGCCCGCCTGCGCGTAAGTCCGGAAGGTCGCGAAGGCCTGTCGGCATTCCTCGAGCGCCGCAAGCCGGGCTGGCAAGGGGATAAATGAGATAACATTCCGCGCCTTATGCAGCTCGAACAGAAGCTCATCGTCATCACCGGTGCCGGTCGCGGCATCGGCCGGGCCATGGCCCTGGCCTTCGCGCACAAGCGCTCCAATCTCGCCCTGCTCGATCTCAATCAGGCCGACCTCGACCGCACGCGCGAGCTGTGCGAGGTCGAGTCGGTCCAGTGCCGCACGTATCTTTGCAATGTCGCGCGCGAAGAAGACGTCTCGAACACGCTCGACAGCGTGGTGCGCGACTTCGGCCGGCTCGACGTGATGATCAACAACGCCGGCATCACCAAGGACGCGCTGCTGGTCAAGGTCCAGGACGGCAAGGTCGTCGGCAAGATGTCGCTGGACCAGTGGCGCGCCGTCATCGATGTAAATCTGACCGGCGTGTTCCTCGGTGCGCGCGAAGCCGCACAACGCATGATCGGCCTCGGCAACGGCGGCGTGATCATCAGCACGTCGAGCATCTCGCGTGCCGGCAACATGGGACAGTCGAACTACTCGGCGACGAAGTCGGGCGTCGTGGCAATGACGGTCGTGTGGGCGAAGGAGCTGGCGCGCCATGGCATTCGCACCGGCGCAATCGCTCCCGGTTTTACGCGCACCGAGATCCTCGACGCGATGAAGCCCGAGATGATCGAGCGCGCCGTCAGTGCAGTGCCGCTCAAGCGCATGGCCGAGCCTGGCGAGATGGCGCATGCGGCAGTATTCATTGCCGAGAATGATTACTTTTCGGGCCGTGTCATCGAGGTCGATGGCGGGCAGAGAATCTAGGAGTCGGGCTGAGGCCCGACCTACAGGGGACCATCGATGAAATTGAATCAAATTCGGGCCGTCATCACCGGCGGTGCTTCCGGGCTGGGCAATGCTGTGGCACAGCGCCTCGTCGCCGCGGGTGCGCAGGTCACGCTGATCGACGTGAACGAAGCCGCTGGGCAGGCCGCCGCGAAGGCGCTCGGCGCGGCCGCGCGTTTCCAGACCGTCGACGTCACCAAGGAAGAGGCTGTGACCGCGGCAATGCAGAAAGCGCAGAGCGACATGGGCGGCGTGAACGTCGCCGTCAATTGCGCGGGCATCGGCTGGCCGCGCCGCATGGTCAACAAGGAAGGCCCGCTGCCCGGTGAGATCTTCCGCAAGGTCATTGAAGTGAACCTCGTCGGCACGCTCCTCGTGGCGAAGTCGGCCGCGGGCGTGATGGTCAACAACACGCCCAACGATGAAGGCGAGCGCGGTGTCATCGTGATGACGGCGTCGGTCGCAGCCTTCGACGGCCAGATCGGCCAGGTCCCCTACTCCGCTTCGAAGGGCGGCATCGTCGGCATGACGCTGCCGATGGCGCGCGACCTCGCCGGCAACGGCATTCGCGTGATGACGATCGCACCCGGCGTCTTCAAGACCCCGATGGTCGCCGCACTGTCGCAGGAAGTGCAGGACTCGCTCGGCAAGCAGGTCCCGTTCCCGTCGCGCCTCGGCCGACCGGATGAATACGCGGCACTGGTCGCGCACATCTGCGAGAACACGATGCTGAACGGCGAGTGCATCCGCCTCGACGGCGCGATCCGGATGGCGCCCAAATGACCGATCGCGAGGTGATGGAATACGACGTTGTCGTCGTCGGCGCCGGGCCGGCCGGCCTTGCGTGCGCCATTCGTCTGAAGCAGCTCAAGCCGGACACCAACATCTGCGTGCTCGAAAAAGCCTCGAGCGTCGGCGCGCATTCGCTGTCCGGCGCCGTGCTGGAGCCTGCGGTGCTCGAAAAGCTACTGCCGAACTGGCGCAGCGAATACACCGGCATGAAAGTCCCGGCAGCCGAGGACGACGTGCGGCTGATGACGAAGACCGGTTCGTTCAAGCTGCCGGGCTGGGCGATCAATCTCTCGCCGATGCGCAATCACGGCAACTTCATCGTCTCGCTCGGGCAGCTCACGCCGTGGCTGGCGCAGCAGGCGGAGAAGCTCGGCGTCGACGTGTTTCCAGGCTACGCCGCTGCGGACGCAGTGTTCGACGAGCAAGGCGCGGTCAAGGGCGTGCGCATCGGCGACATGGGACTCCACAAGGACGGCACGCCGGGACCGAACTACACGCCCGGCATCGAGATCCATGCGGGCACGACGATCCTCGCGGAAGGCTCGCGGGGCTCGCTCGCGAAGCAGCTGATCGCGAAGTACAACCTGCGCGAGGGCAAGGATCCGCCGACGTTCGGACTCGGCTTCAAGGAGCTGTGGCAGTTGCCGCCCGGTCGCGTGAAGCCCGGCCGCATCGAGCATGCGTTCGGCTGGCCGCTCGACACCGGCACCTACGGCGGCAGCTTTCTGTATCACCTCGACCAGGATCGCGTGTACGTCGGTTATGTCGTCGGCCTGAACTATCGCGATCCGCGCTTCAAGCCGTTCGAGGCGTTCCAGCAGTTCAAGCACCATCCGCGTATCAAGCCGCTGCTCGAAGGCGGCGAGATCCTCGCCGCCGGCGCGCGCACGATCGCGGCCGGCGGTTACCAGTCGCTGCCGAAGCTGGAGATGCCGGGCGCGCTGCTGATCGGCGACGCCGCCGGCACGCTCAACGTTTTCAAGATCAAGGGCATTCACCAGGCGATCCGCTCCGGTGCGCTGGCCGCCGAGCACCTGGCGGAGACCGGCAAGCCTGCGGGCTACGATGCGCGCTGGCGTGCATCCGAAGGTCATCGCGAGCTGCGCGCGATTCGCAACTTCAAGCCGGCCTTCAAGCGTGGCTTGTACTTCGCCATGTTCAACGCCGGCATCGATTCGCTGCTGAAGGGACACGTGCCCTGGACGATGCACAACTCGGCCGATTGGGCGCTGGAGAAGCTCGACGAATACACCTCGCCGGATCGCGGCTGGGTCGAGCGCTCGCTGCCGCCGCGCGATCGCCTCGCCGAGGTGTTCTTCGCCGGCAACGTGCACGACGAATCGCAGCCGGTGCACCTCAAAGTGCAGGACACGTCGATCTGCGCGACCCGTTGCACGCAGGAGTTCGGCAATCCGTGCGAGAACTTCTGCCCCGCCGGCGTCTACGAGATGGTTCCCGACGGCCAGGGCGGACGCCGCCTGCAGATCAACGCCGCGAACTGCGTGCATTGCAAGGCGTGCGACATCAAGGATCCGTACGAGATCATCACCTGGACGACGCCGGAAGGCGGCTCGGGCCCGAACTACCAGAATCTCTAGGCCGCAACCGCTCATCGCCCATGGAGCCGATCTGGTCGCCTTCGCCGGAACGCATCGCGCGCACCCAGATGACGCGCTTCATGCGTTTCGTGCGCGAGCGCCATCACGCGCCGATCCCCGACTACGCCGCGCTGCACCGCTGGTCGATCGAATTCCCGGAGAACTTCTGGAGCGCTCTGTGGGATTTCTGCGAGATCCGCGCACAGACGCGCGCCACGCAGATCCTCGAAGACGGCAATCGCATGCCCGGCGCGCGCTGGTTCATCGACGCGCGCTTCAACTACGCAGAAAACCTCCTGCGGCGCGACGGTAATACGCCGGCGATCATCTTTCGCAACGAGCGCGGTGAGAGGCGCGAGCTTTCGTGGGCGCAGTTGCGTCGCGAGACGGCACGCATTGCCGACGGCTTGCGTGCAGCCGGTGTGCAACCGGGCGATCGAGTCGCGGGCTACCTGCCGAACATTCCTGAGACAGTGATCGCGATGCTCGCCGCGACGAGTCTCGGCGCGGTGTGGTCGTCGTGCTCGCCCGACTTCGGCCCGAGCGGAGTGCTCGACCGCTTCGGACAGATCACGCCGAAGGTGCTGTTCGCCGCGGACGGCTATCGGTACGCGGGCAAAACGCTCGACTGCATGGCGACCGTGCGCGCGGTCAAGGAAAAGATCGCAAGCATCGAGCGCGTCGTGCTCGTGCCGTACTCGAACGAACGACCGGCGCTCGACACGATCGACGACGCAGTCGCGTTCGCAGACTTCGGCAACGCTGACGCGCAACTCTCGTTCGAGCAGCTTCCGTTCGAGCATCCGGCCTTCATCCTGTATTCGTCCGGCACGACCGGCGTGCCCAAGTGCATCGTGCACAGCGCCGGCGGCGCCCTGCTGCAGCAGATGAAGGAGCACATGCTGCATTCGGACATGGGACCGGACGATCGCTTCTTCTATTACACGACGTGCGGTTGGGTCATGTGGAATGCGCTCGCGAGCGGCCTCGCGACAGGCGCGACCATCGTGCTGTTCGACGGTGCGCCGCTGCAGCCGGATCCACGCGTCCTGTGGCGCATGGCGCACGACGAGCGCATCACGATCTTCGGCACCAGCCCGCGCTTCCTGGTCGGCTGCGAACAGGCGCAAATCCGGCCGCGTCGCGAGTTCGAGCTGAGCGCCTTGCGCACGATCATCTCCACCGGTGCGCCGCTCAACCCGCCGAGCTATCGCTACGTCTATCGCGAAGTGAAGCCGGACGTGCTGCTCGCTTCCATCACCGGCGGCACCGACCTGATGGCGTGCTTCGGCGGCGGCTGCCCGATTCAACCGGTGTACGAGGGCGAGATCCAGGTGCTCGGCCTCGGCATGAAGACCGAGGTCTACGACGACGATGGCAACCCGCTGCAGGGGGAACAGGGCGAGCTGGTCTGCAGTGCGCCCTTCCCTTCCGTGCCGATCGGCTTCTGGGGCGACACGGATGGCTCGCGCTTCCGCGGAACGTATTTCTCACGCTTTGCGAACGTCTGGTGGCACGGCGACCTCGCGACGATCACGTCGCGCGGCGGACTCATCGTGCATGGCCGCTCCGATGCCGTGCTGAATCCCGGCGGCGTGCGCATCGGCACTGCCGAGATCTATCGCCAGGTCGAGAAGATCGAGGAAGTGGCCGAGTCGATCGCGATCGCGCAGCAATGGCAAGGCGATGTGCGCATCGTGCTGTTCGTCCGCTTGCGCGACGGACTGACGCTCGACGAGAACCTGCGCGACAAGATCCGCGGCACGATCCGCAGTAACACGACGCCGCGGCACGTACCTGCACGCGTCGTACAGGCTCCGGACCTGCCGCGCACGATCAACGGCAAACTGGTCGAGCTGGCAGTCCGCGACACCGTGCACGGGCGGCCGGTGAAGAATCAGGACGCGCTCGCGAACCCGCAGGCGCTCGACTACTTCAAAGCCCTGCCCGAGCTGCAGGCGTGAAGGTCGCGGAGCTTTACGAGCGTGAGTGCGCCCGCCTGGGCTACAAGCCGGATCGCGCGCAAGCACAGGTCGTCGCGCTGTTCGATGAACTGCGCGATCGTTTGATCGCTGCGCAGCCGAAGCGGCGGCTGCTCGGCGGACTTCTGTCGGGCAGCAAGCTGCATGAATTGCAGCGCGGCCTGTACGTGTGGGGCGGCGTGGGACGCGGCAAAACCTGGCTGATGGACCTGTTCTTCCAGAGCCTGCCGTTCCGCGACAAGCAGCGCAGCCACTTCCATCGCTTCATGCAGTCGGTGCACGACGAGTTGAAGAAGCACAAGGACCAGGCCAACCCGCTCGATCGCGTCGCGAACCGCCTGGCACAGAAGGCGCGCGTGTTGTGCTTCGACGAGCTGTTCGTCACTGACATCGCGGACGCGATGCTGCTCGGTAACCTCTTCCGCGGACTGTTCCAGCGCGGCGTCACGCTCGTCGCGACTTCCAATGTCGTGCCCGACGATCTCTACAAGGAAGGATTGCAGCGTGCGCGCTTCGTACCCGCGATCCGCCTGTTGAAGGAACACACGCAGGTCGTGCACATGGACGGCGGCTCCGACTACCGGCTGCGCCTGCTCGAACGCGCGCACACGTGGTTCGATACGCGCGAAGCGACCGCTGCCGCCGAGCTCGAGAAGCTGTTCGACGCGATCGCCGCCGAGCCCGGCGCGACGGACACGACGCTGATCCTCAACCATCGACGCTTGCGCGCGCATCGTCACGCCGACGGCGCCATCTGGTTCACGTTCAAAGAGCTGTGCGACGGTCCGCGCGGCCAGGCCGATTACATCGAGATCGCCCGCTGCTATCACACCGTGTTCCTGACGGACGTGCCGGTGCTCGGGCCGGACGCGGAGAACGCCGCGCGCCGTTTCATCTCGCTCGTCGACGAGTTCTACGATCGCGCGGTGAAGCTGGTCGTCTCCGCCGCCGTACCGGTGACCGAGCTCTATCGCGGCTCGAAGCTCAACTTCGAGTACGAACGCACCAAGAGCCGCCTGATCGAGATGCAGTCGCAGGATTACCTGTCGCGCCCGCATCAAGCGTAGGCGCGGTGCACTCCGAACTGCGCCTTGGTGCGAGCCTCGGCGCTCTCCAGCGCCCGCGCTGCGCCGGCGCTGTCGCCGTTGAGATCCATCGACCGCGCGGTGAGCTGCCAATTGAACGGGCTCGAGGGCTTGAGCTGCGTGCGCTCGGCGATCAGGGCGCGCGCCAGCCGGCTATGCCGTGCACGCAACGCCGCCTCTACGAGCGTCAGATGAATGAGATCGCGCTGGGCATGGCTGCCGCCGAAGCGATTGGCGATCGTGCGGATCGGCTGCAGCAGCGCAATCGCGTCGCCATAGCGACCGGCAGCGAATGCCGTGACGGCGCGTGCCAGCGGCAAGCCGACGTCACGCGTCATCATCGCATTCGTGCCCGTGCCCGCGGACCTGCGCTCCATCGCGACGATCGTTCGCTGCGCCAGGTCGACGCGGCCGGCCCCGACGAACGCCATCACGGCATGCGCGTCGTTGAAGGCGTAGTAGGAATGCTCGGCGAGCGGCTCCCAGCAGGCTGCGAGTCTCTTCCAGCGGTCGCCGACGTTCGCCGAGCGCAGCTCCAGGCGCCAGAGCAGCGCCGTAGCGTCGATCATCTCGAGCGGCACCTCGGACGGTGCCGGCCGGATCCGCTGGTCGTACAGCTCCAGCACGCGCGCGTAATTGCCTGCGTCGAGGTGGAACAGCGCCAGATGCCACCAATTGTGAAACGCGAAGCCATTGTTCACGGACCAATCGCCTTCGCGTGTCGTGAGCCAGTCGATCCCATCGCGCAACCGGCCCTGCATTTCCATCACGTGGGTCACCGCGTGGACGGCCCACGCGTCGCGTCGATTGATGTCGAGCGCGCGTCGACCGATGTCTTCCGCCCTCGAATACAGCGCGGTCTCCTCCAGCCCGAAGGCGTACATGCCGAGCACGTAGCCGTAGCCGGGCGTGCTCGTATCCCACATCGGCAGCACCTGCGCGAGCCGGTCGCGGAGCATCGAGGACTGGCCCAGGAAGAAATCGCCGACATGCGCGACCTGCAGCGCCAACAGGTCGTGCGGATGGTCCACCAGGATGTCGCCATAGCGGTGGATCGAGCCGGCAAAGTCACCCTGCAGCCACGCCCGGGCGGCCGCAGCATGAGCACGCTCACGATCGTTGGCGCGACGTCCCAGCGCCTCGATCGCCTCCACGCTCTCCGTCAGCATCGGCACCGCGCCACGGTCGGTGGCCATGACAGCCAGGCCGGCCCGCAGGCAATGCCCCATCGCAAACGTCGGATCGGCGTCGAGCGCCTTCTGGATCGTCGCCAGCGGGTCGAGCTGGTAGCTCAACGACAGATCGAGCGCCTGCTCGTATTGTTGCAGGGAACCACTGCTGGAGGTCGAGGTCGGGCAGCCGCGGGCGTCGGTGAGCATGATTTCTCCGGTAGGGTGAACGCAGGAGCAACTGTAGGCAGCGCCCGTGAGGCTATGGTCTCGACAGTCGTGAAAAATACGTGAAAATGGGTGCCCAAAGAACGAGCGGGCCCGGGGACCTCCCTTGACAGAGCTGAATCTGCAGGTGCTCGGCGCATTCCGCGTGCAGGACGCTGCGGGCGCCGAGATTCGCATTGCGTCACGCAAGGGCCGCGCGCTGCTTGCCTACCTGGCCCTGCGTCCCGGCGAACCGCACAGCCGCGACCGGCTCGCCACGCTGCTGTGGGAAGACGCGGACGAAGAGCTCGCACGCACGAGCCTGCGGCAAGCGCTCGCAGCGTTGCGAAAATCGCTGCCCATCGATGCTCACAAGGCGCTGCTCGCAGACACCGAGTCGGTCGGCATCGATCCTGCAGTCGTGCACAGCGACCTGCATGCGTTTCGTCGCGCACTGAACGCCGGCACACGCACATCGCTGCAGGAGGCGATGGGCCACTATCGCGGCGATCTGCTCGACGGCTTCGACGCGCGCTCGACTGCGTTCGACGAATGGCTGACGAGCGAGCGCCTGACCTTGCGCAAGGAGCTGAGCGATGCGCTGAACAAGCTCGCCGAGCTGTGCGTCGCGAATGGCGACAGCGACGGCGCGCTGACGGCGGCGACCAAACTCGTCGCACTGGAGCCGCTCAACGAAGCAGCCCATCGCAGAGTCATGGATCTGCACGCGAAGCGCAACGCGTATGCGGAAGCGCTGCGTCAGTATCGGGTGTGCCGCGACGTGTTGCGACGAGAGCTCGATGTCGCGCCCGAGCCTGCGACCGAACAACTCTATCGCGACCTGATGCGACGACGGCGCGCCGCGCTCGGCAGCTCCGAAGGCGAAGATGCGTCGCTCGACGACACCGCTGCACACGAGATCCCGCGCATCGCCGAGCCGGCTGCGCCGCCCGTCGAGCTTCGGCCGCAGTTGCTCGATGCGACCATCATGGTGGCGCGCCTCGAAGGCTTGCTGGAGTTCGAAGCTCAGCTCGATCCCGAAGAGGCGCACGCGCTCGCGACACAATTCCATCGCCGCGTGCTGGAGGCGGTTACTGAATTCGGCGGCCGCGCCGATCGGCGCGTCGGCAGCAGCGTCCTCGCGGTGTTCGGTATCCCGACTGCATACGGCAACGAACCGGAACGCGCTGCGCAAGCTGCGCTGGCCTTGCAGTGCACGGTTGCGAGTACACCGTGGCCGGCTTCCAGCACGCTCTCACTCCGCATCGGAATCACGCAAGGCCAGGTGCTGTGCGGCGCGGAGATCTTTCCGCTTACAGGGCGACCGACGCACGTCGCACATACGCTTGCAGCCCGCGCCGGCGACGGCGAGATCCTGATCTCCGAAGAACTGCGCGCGTCGCTTGGCGAACGCGTGAGTGGCACGCGCGCCGCGAGCTCGCAGCCGGGACAAGCTGAGTCGGTGCTCGCATGGAGCCTGCAAGGTCTACGCAGCGAGATCGGGCCGGGCGCTCAGCCGTTCGTCGGCCGCCGGCCGGAGCTTGCGATGATTCTCGCGGCGCTCGACAGGTGTACCAGCAGCCGGCACGGCCGCGCGATCGTCGTGCGCGGCGAAGCCGGTATCGGCAAGACGTGCCTGGTCAACGCGATTCGGGGTGCAGCGCGCGAACGCGGCGTCGCAGTGCACTCGGCGCAGGTCTTCGATTTCGGCCAATCGCCCGGCCGGCGGCCGATCACTGCACTTGCGTTGAGTCTGCTCGGTCTCGGTGCGGATGCACCGGCAAACGAGCGGGCCGCGGCGGTCAGGCGCGCGCTATCCGGCCGCAACGCCGTCGACCAGCTCATCTTCCTGAGCGACCTGATCGACGCTCCGATCGATGCAGAGCTCGCGGCGCTGGAAAAAGCGATGGAAATCGCGACCCGTCAACGCGGCCGGGCGCTGGCGCTCGCGCAGCTCATCGAATCGGCCGTGTCGCGTGGGCCGCAACTCCTGGTCGTCGAAGACGTTCACTGGGCCGATACCGACGAGCTGGCGAGATTCGGCGAGATCGCTGCAGTCGTCGCGAACTGCCAGATCCTGTTCATCATGACGACGCGGCCGGAAGGCGATCCGATCAACGCCAGTTGGCGTGCGCGTGCGCGCGGTTGCCCGGTCACCACCGTCGACCTCGCGCCGCTCGCCGAGGACGAGGCCCAGGAGCTTGCAGCGCATTTCCCGGAGCTGCCGCAGGAGACGATTGCGGCGTGCATCCAGCGTGCCGACGGCCATCCGTTGTTTCTGGATCAGCTCCTCCGCGCTGCTCGCGCCGGACACGATCTGTTGCCCGGCTCGGTGCGCTCGGTGGTGCTGGCGCGGGCCGCTCGATTGTCTGCTCGCGATCATGGTGCCTTGCAGGCTGCCGCCGTTCTCGGACATCGTGCGGCGCTGAGTGCCTTGCGGCAGCTCCTCGATAACGAGGACTACGATCCGACGCCGCTGACCGAAACCGCGCTGGTCCGCTTCAACGGCGTCGAGCTGGAGTTCGTCCACGCATTGTTCCGCGACGCGATCTACGAATCGACGCTCAAGTCGCAACGTCGCGAGCTGCATCGCATCGCCGCCGAGTGGTATGCGCACGGCGACCAGGCGCTGCGCGCCGATCACCTCGCTGCAGCCGACGACGACCGCGCGACGCTGGCGTACCTCGAAGCATCGATCGCCGAACAGGCCGCGTTGCGCTTCGAGCGAGCGCTGGGTCTCGTCAACAAAGCGAGCGGGCTCGCGCGCGAACCGGTTCTGCTCCACAAGAGCAGCCTGCTGCTCGGCGAGCTGTTGCTGCAACTCGGCCGCACGCACGACGCGCTGACTGCGTATCGCGAGGCGCTCGACTTCGCGATCGACCAGACCGGCCACGGCAGCGCCTGGATCGGCATCGCGTCGGCGCTGCGCATCATGGACCGGCACGAGGAAGCGCTCGAAGCGCTGGAGCACGCGGAGGGCGCGCTCGGCGATTCCGCGGATCTCGAAACACGCGCACGCATCCACACGCTGCGCGGGAACCTGTGCTTCCCGCTCGGCCGCCTGGACGCGTGCATGCAGGCACACGAACAGGCGCATCGCTTCGCGCTGCAAGCGCAATCGCACGGCGAGATTGCCCGAGCGTTGAGCGGCCTCGGCGACGCGTACTACCAGCGCGGCAGCATGGTGACGGCGCGCCAGCACTTCGCCCAGTGCATCAAAGAAGCACGCGATCACGATCTCGTGGGAGTGCTGCTGTCGAACCTGCCGATGCTCGCGATCACGAACACGTATTGCGGTGACGTCGCCGCCAGCCGCGAGAATTGCCGCGAGGGACTCGAGCTCGCACGACGCGTCGGCGATCTGCGCGGCGAGCTGCTCGTGCACCTGACGATGGCGACCGGCCTGCTCATGCAGGCGCACATCGACGACTGCCGCAATCACGCGCGTCAGGCGATGAAGCTCGCTCAGCAGCTCGGCGCACGGCGCTTCGAAGCGGAGTGCATGGGCATGGTCGCGCAGACGATGGTCGCGGTGGATCCGGCCCAGGCGCTGCAACTGACCAAGGACGGCCTGCACCTGGGACGTGAGACCGGCATGTCTTATTGCGGACCGATGCTGCTCAGCATGATCGCGCGGTTGACGCCCAATGGCCCGGAGCGCGCGAGTGCGCTAGCCGAGGGCGAGCAGCTTCTCGCGGCGGGCTGCGTCAGTCACAGCTATTTCGAGTTCTACGGCAATGCCATCGAAGCAGGCCTGCAGGATCGCGACTGGGAATGTGTCCGGCACTACGCAGGCAGTCTCGAAGAGTACACGTCAGCCGAGCCGCTGCCGTGGACCGACATGCTGATCAAGCGCGCGCGGTTGCTCGCGGATGCGGGGGAGAAAGGGATGAGCAAGCAGACGCGAGCGGGATTGGAGGCGCTGCGGGCGGAATGTCAGCGGATGAGCGCGAACACGGCGTTGGTGGCGGTGGAGAAGGTATTGTCGGGCTGAAGCCCGACCTACAGCGCACTTACAGGGTCAAGATCTGCCGCACGGTGCGGCCGTCGGCGAGGCGGTCGAAGCCTTCGTTGAGCTGGTCGAGCCCGATGTGCTCGCTGAGCAGCCGATCGATCGGCAGGCGCCCTGCCCGGTACAACTCGATGTAGCGCGGAATGTCGCGCGCCGGATCGCAGCTGCCGAGATAGCTTCCCTTGATCGTGCGCTCTTCCGCGACGATGCCGACCTGCGGGATGGAGAACAGGTGCTTGGGGTTCGGCAGTCCTGCGGTCACGGTCGTGCCGCCCCGTCGCGTGGCCGCGTAGGCAAGCTCCATCGCTTTGGTCGATCCCGCCATCTCGAAGGCATAGTGCACGCCACCGCGCGTGAGATCGCGGATCTGCTCCAGTGCTGTCGCGTCGCCCGCATTGACCGTGTGCGTCGCGCCCATGCTGCGCGCGAGCGCCAGCTTGTCCTCGCTGAGATCGCATGCGATCACGATCGCCGCTTCCGACAAGCGCGTGCCGAGCAGCGCGGCGAGCCCGACACCGCCGAGGCCGATCACAGCGACACTCGAACCGCGATGCGGCTGCACGGTGTTCGTAACAGCGCCGACGCCGGTCATCACGGCGCAACCGAATACGGCTGCTTCGTCGAACGGCAGGTCGGCGTCGACCTTGATCAACGACTGCCGCACCATGATCGCGTGCTCCGCGAATGCGGAGACGCCGAGATGGTGATTGACGATCGCGCCGGCGCGGCGCATGCGCTGCGCGCCGCCGAGCAGCGTGCCGGTCGAGTTCGCCTTGAACCCCGGCTCGCAGAGCGCCGGTCGTCCCGTCGTGCACGGCTCGCAACTGCCACAGCAGGGAACGAAAGCGGCGACCACGTGATCGCCCGGCCGCAGATCGCGCACACCCGCGCCGACCTCCGCGACTTCGCCGGCGCCTTCGTGACCGATGATCATCGGCATCGGCCGCGGCCGGTCGCCATTGATCACCGAAAGATCGGAATGACACAGCCCGGCGGCCCGCATGCGGACGAGCACTTCACCGGGGCCCGGAGGGTCGAAGTCGATTTCTTCGATCGTGAGCGGACGAGTCTGAGCGTAGGGACGGGCGCGCCCCATTTCGTTCAGGACGGCAGCGCGTGTCTTCACACGAAGTTCGCCGGCGTCTTCGCCTTGATGTCTTCCACGCTCACGCCGGGCGCACGTTCGAGGAGCTTGAAGTGCGACTTGCGGTCGGGACGCGCGAACACGGCGAGATCGGTGATCAGCATGTCGACGACGTTCGCGCCGGTGAGCGGCAGCTCGCAGCGCGGCTTGAACTTCGGCGCGCCGTCCTTCGACGTGTGCTCCATCACCACGACGACGCGCTTGACGCCCGCGACCAGGTCCATAGCACCGCCCATGCCCTTCACCATCTTGCCGGGCACCATCCAGTTCGCGAGATCACCATGCTCGCTGACTTCCATGCCGCCGAGGATCGACAGGTCGATGTGACCGCCGCGGATCATGCCGAAGCTGTCCGCCGACGAAAAATACGACGAAATCGGCAGCTCCGTGATCGTCTGCTTGCCGGCGTTGATCAGGTCCGGGTCCTCCTCGCCTTCGTACGGGAACGGGCCCATGCCGAGCATGCCGTTCTCCGACTGCAGCACCACTTTCATGCCGGCGGGAATGTAGTTCGCCACCAGCGTCGGGATACCGATACCGAGGTTGACGTAGAAGCCGTCGTGCAGCTCGCGCGCGGCGCGCTCGGCCAATTGCTCGCGGGTCCAGGGCATGGGTGATTCCTCAAGTCACGTGCGCTTGCGCACGGTGCGGTGCTCGATCGATTTCAGGTAGCTCGCGCCCTGGATGATCCGCTGCACGAAGATGCCGGGCGTGTGGATGCCATCGGGATCGAGCTCGCCGGCCTCGACCAGGTGCTCCACTTCAGCCACGGTGACGCGACCGGCGCTGGCCATCATCGGATTGAAGTTGCGCGCGGTCTTGCGATACACGAGGTTGCCTTCGGTGTCGCCCTTCCACGCCTTCACCAGCGACAGGTCGGACGTGAGCCCGGTTTCGAGCACGTACGTTTCGCCGTTCACGACGCGCTGCTCCTTGCCTTCCGCAACGAGAGTGCCCGCGCCGGTCTTGGTGTAGAAGCCGTAGATGCCCGCGCCGCCGGCGCGAATGCGTTCGGCGAGCGTGCCCTGCGGGTTGAATTCGAGCTGCAGCTCCCCGGCGAGGTACTGGCGCTCGAACTCCTTGTTCTCGCCGACGTACGAGGAAATCATCTTGGCGATCTGCCGCGTCTTGAGCAGCTTGCCGAGGCCGAACTGGTCGACGCCGGCATTGTTGGACACCACGGTCAGGCCGTGCACGCCCGAATCGCACAGCGCGAGGATCAGGTTCTCGGGGATGCCGCACAGGCCGAAGCCACCGCACATCACCGTCATCCCGTCGCGAACGACGTCGGCGAGCGCGGCTTGCGCGCTCGGGAAAACCTTGCTGATGGTCATAGAGGAATTGTAGCAGTGTCAGGCTAAAGCCTGACCCACAGTCGCTGTTGTGGGTCAGGCTTCAGCCTGACTCTTTACGCCGCGTCTGCGTCCGAATCCGACCCGTACCCCAGGTTCGGCGACAGCCAGCGCTGTGCTTCGTCCAGCGTGATCTTCTTGCGGGCGGCGTAGTTCTGTACCTGATCGAGGTCGATCTTGCCCACCGCGAAGTAACGCGACCCCGGGTGCGAGAAGTACCAGCCGCTGACGGCCGCAGTCGGGTACATCGCATACGATTCGGTCAGCTGCATCCCGGCATTGGCCGTGGGATCGAGCAGCTTCCACAGCGTCGCCTTCTCCGTGTGATCGGGGCACGCCGGATAGCCCGGCGCGGGACGAATGCCGCGATAGCCTTCGCGAATGAGCTGGTCGTTGCTCAGCCGCTCTTCCGGTGCGTAGCCCCAGAACTCGCGCCGCACCCGCTCGTGCAGCCGTTCGGCGAACGCCTCCGCCAGGCGATCGGCGAGCGCCTTCAACATGATGCTCGAATAGTCGTCGTGGTTCTGCGCGAAACGCTCGAGGTGCGGCTCGATCCCGAGACCCGACGTCACCGCGAATGCCCCGATGTAGTCGCGACGCCCCGAAGACTTCGGCGCGATGAAGTCCGCGAGCGCATCGTGCGACTGGCCGGCCGGCTTGCCCTTCTGCTGACGCAGGAAATGCAGGCGCGTCAGCACGCGCGTGCGCGATTCGTCCGTGTAGATCTCGACGTCGTCGTCGTCGACGCTGTTCGCCGGGAACAGCCCGATCACGCCGCGCGCGGTCAGCCAGCGCTCGCGGATAGCCTGCTTGAGCATGCGCCGGGCGTCCGCGTACAGGTTGCTCGTCTGCTCGCCGACCTTCTCGTCGGTGAGTATGTCAGGGAACTTGCCGCCGAACTCCCAGGCGTTGAAGAACGGCATCCAGTCGATATAGCGCGTCAGGTCCTCGAGCGAGTAGTCGTCGAACACGCGCACGCCGAGGAACCGCGGCACCGGCGGCACGTACGTATCCCATCCGCCGTTGAAACGGTTGGCACGCGCCTGTGCGATCGTGAGCTGCGGACTCTTGATCTTCTTGCCGTGGTGCTGCTCACGCCGGGTCGCGTGCTCGCTCTTGAGCTTTGCGACGTACTGTGCGCGCTGGTCGCCGGCCACGAGCTGCTGACAGATGCCGACCGACCGCGACGCATCTTTCACGTACACGACCGGGCCTTCGTACTGTGGATCGATCTTCACTGCAGTGTGCGCCGGCGACGTGGTCGCGCCGCCGATCAGCAGCGGCAGCTCGAAGCCCTGACGCTTCATCTCCTTCGCGACGTGCACCATTTCGTCCAGCGACGGGGTGATCAGGCCGGACAGCCCGATCATGTCGGCACCTTCGCGCCGTGCGGTCTCCAGGATGCGCTCGCACGGGACCATGACGCCGAGATCGATGACCTCGAAGTTGTTGCACTGGAGCACGACGCCGACGATGTTCTTGCCGATGTCGTGCACGTCGCCCTTCACCGTCGCCATGATGATCTTGCCGTTCGTGCGCAAGGTGCCGCCGGCGGCCTTCTTCTGCTGCTCGATGTAGGGAATGAGATAGGCCACCGCCTTCTTCATCACGCGCGCCGACTTCACGACCTGCGGCAGGAACATCTTGCCGGCGCCGAACAGGTCGCCGACGACGTTCATGCCGTCCATCAGCGGGCCTTCGATCACCTGCAGCGGCATATCGAACTGCTGCCGCGCTTCTTCGGTGTCCTGCACGACGAATTCGTCGATGCCCTTGACGAGCGCATGCTCCAGGCGCTTCACGACCGGCCAGCTGCGCCACGCGAGATCCTCGGCCTTGCGCCCAGCCACCTCGCCCTTGTAGCGGCCGGCAATCTCCAGCAAGCGCTCGGTGGAATCGGGCCGGCGGTTCAGGATCACGTCTTCGACGCGCTCGCGCAGCTCCGGCTCGATGTCCTCGTAGATCGCGAGCTGGCCGGCGTTGACGATACCCATCGTCATGCCGGCCTTGATCGCGTGGTACAGGAACACCGAGTGCATCGCCTCGCGCACCGGATCGTTGCCGCGGAACGAGAACGACACGTTGCTGACGCCGCCGCTGATGTGCGCATGCGGGCAGCGGCGCTTGATCTCGGCCGTGGCCTCGATGAAATCCTTCGCGTAGTTGTTGTGCTCCTCGATGCCGGTCGCGACCGCGAAGATGTTCGGGTCGAAGATGATGTCTTCGGGCGGAAAGCCGGCCTGCTCCGTGAGCAGCTTGTAGGAGCGCTCGCAGATCGAGACTTTGCGCTCGACCGTGTCGGCCTGCCCTTTCTGGTCGAACGCCATGACGACGACCGCGGCGCCATACGCACGCACTTTGCGTGCGTGCTCCAGGAACGACTCCTCGCCTTCCTTCAGGCTGATCGAGTTGACGATGCCCTTGCCCTGGATGCGCTTCAGGCCCGCCTCGATCACCGACCATTTCGACGAGTCGATCATGATCGGCACGCGAGAGATGTCGGGCTCGGCGGCAATGAGATTCAGGAAGCGCGCCATCGCTGCTTCCGAGTCGAGCATGCCTTCGTCCATGTTGATGTCGATGGCCTGCGCGCCGCTCGTGACCTGCTGGCGTGCGACGTCGAGCGCGGCGTTGTAGTCGTCGGCCTCGATCAGGCGGCGAAACCTCGCCGAGCCGGTGACGTTAGTGCGCTCGCCGACATTCAGGAACAGGCTGTCCGAGCCGATGTTGAGCGGCTCCAGCCCGGAGAGGCGCAGGCGACGCTCGATCTGCGGCGGCTTGCGCGGCGGCAACTCGGCGACGGCCTCGGCGATATGGCGGATGTGCTCCGGCGTCGTGCCGCAGCAGCCGCCGACGATGTTGACGAAGCCGCTGCTCGCAAATTCGCGGATCAGCTCGGCCGTCTCGCAGGCTGCTTCATCGTATTCGCCGAAAGCGTTCGGCAGACCCGCATTCGGATAAGCGCTGACGTAGACGTCGGCGATGCGCGAGAGCTCCTCGATGTACGGCCGAAGCTGCTTCGCGCCGAGCGCGCAGTTCAGACCGACCGCGAGCGGCCGCGCATGCCGTACGGAATTCCAGAACGCCTCGGTCGTCTGTCCCGACAGCGTGCGGCCCGACGCGTCCGTGATCGTGCCGGAGATGACGATCGGGATGTCGATGCCGGATTCGTCGACCGCTTTACGCGCGGCGAAGGCCGCAGCCTTCGCGTTCAAGGTGTCGAAGATCGTCTCGATCAGCAGCAGATCGACGCCGCCCTCGATCAGCGCGCGCGCTCCTTCGAGATAGGTCGCGGCGAGCTGGTCGAACTCGATGTTGCGGAACGCCGGATCGTTGACGTTCGGCGACAGCGACGCCGTGCGATTCGTCGGACCGAGCGCGCCGGCCACGAATTTCGTCTTGCCGGTTTGCGCGGCGTATTCGTCCGCCGCGCGGCGCGCGATCTGCGCGGCCGCCAGGTTGATGTCACGCACCAGCTCCTCGGCGCGGTAGTCGGCCTGCGAGGAATAGTTCGCCGTGAACGTGTTCGTCTCGATGATGTCCGCGCCCGCATCGAGGTAGGCGCGATGGATTTCGGCGACGATCGCCGGCTGCGTCAGCACGAGGATGTCGTTGTTGCCTTTCAGATCGCACGGCCAGGACTTGAAGCGCTCGCCGCGATAGTCGCTCTCGTCGAGGCGATAGCCCTGGATCATCGTGCCCATGGCGCCGTCGATCACCAGGATGCGCTCCGTCAGCGCCTGGCGCAGGGCCTTCAGTCGTTCGGTTCGTGCAGTAGACATGCGTAAGACTCTCAGCCCGCCGCCGCCTGGGCAGCCGGCGTGCGGACGTTCAGCGCGTGACAGATCGCGTACGTGAGCTCGGAGCGGTTGAGCGTGTAGAAGTGGAACTCCTCCACGCCGTGCTGTTGCAATGCCTGCACCTGCTCGATCGCGACGGCCGCCGCGATCAGGCGTCGTGTGTCAGGATCGTCGTCGAGTCCGGCGAAACGATGCACCAGCCAGTCCGGCACGCTGGCTCCGCAACGCTGCGCCATGCGCAACATCTGCGGAAAACGCGTGATAGGCAGGATGCCCGGCACGATGCTCGCCTCGATGCCCGCCGCCGCGCACTGGTCGCGGAAGCGCAGGAACAGCTCGTGATCGAAGAAGAACTGCGTGATCGCGCGCGCGGCGCCCGCGTCGAGCTTGGCCTTGAGGTTGTCCAGCTCGAATGCCGGGTGCGGTGATTCGGGATGCGGCTCGGGATAGGTCGCGACTGAGACCTCGAAGTCGCCGACCGACTTCAGTCCCCTGACCAGGTCGACTGCATAGGCGAAGCCGCCCGGATGCGGCAGGTACTTGCCGCCACCGGCCGGGGGATCGCCGCGCAATGCGACGATGTGCCGGATGCCGTGCTGCCAGTAATTCCGCGCGATCTCCAGGATCTCCTCGCGCGATGCGCCGACGCAGGTGAGATGAGGGGCGGCAGTCAGCGTCGTGGATTGCTGGATCCGCGTGACGATGTTGTGAGTACGCGTGCGGGTCGAGCCGTCCGCGCCGTACGTCACCGAGACGAAGCGCGGTTGCAAGGGCGTCAGGCGCTGCACCGACGTCCACAAAGTCCGCTCCATCTCCTCGTCTTTCGGCGGGAAGAATTCGAAGGACACCAGCGGCCGTCCGCGCAGGCGGCTGGCAGCAGTGCCGATGCGATCCGCAATCTTTTCGAGGGTCATGCCGATTGCCTCGTGTCCACGACAGGCCGGCGCGCGAGCGCGACCAGCAGATGAGAATTTTCGGTATCCACGGGATGCACGCGCTGGCAGTCGAGCCCGGCGCGCGCGAACCACTCGCGCAACGTCGCGATCGGATTTGCGGCCCCGGCTGCGCTCAGCGCATCGAAGTCTTCGATGACGATGGCGCGCCCGCCGCTCTTCAGGATGCGTGCGATCTCGCTGACGACTGCGGCAGGCCGCTGTGCTGTAGCAAGAATTCGTTCGAGGGTGACCGTATCGAAGAGAGGACCCGCAAACGGCAGGTCGTACATGTCGCCGCGCTGTAACTCGCAGTGACTGAGGCCGGCGCCATGAACGTTTGTACGCGCGAGCCGCAGTGCATCGCTCGAAATGTCGACGCCGACCGCGCGCGTCGCATTCGCGCCGAGCAGCTCGAGCAGGTGTCCGGAGCCGGTACCGACGTCGAGCAGCACGCCGATCGGCGCGTCCGCCAGCTCGCTGACGATGATCGAGTCGACTGCGCTCGACGCCGCGATGCGCGATTCGGCCGGCACCTGATCCGCCGCGCGGCGCGCACGTTCGCGGATCACCTGCTCCATGCGCTTGCGATCACGCCGCAGCAGGTCGTCATCCTCGTGGACCATGGCGAGCAATTGCTGGACGGTGCCGCGCTGAGATCCGGATGCAGGCGCCCGGTAGTAAACCCAGTGCTGTTCGCGAAAGCGATCCAGCAGTCCGACGTCGCAGAGCAGCTTGAGATGTCGTGAGACTCGCGGCTGGCTCTGTCCGATGACTTCGCAGATCTCGCCAACCGTCAGCTCCGCGCGGGCGAGCAGCGCGAGCAGGCGCAGACGCGTCGGCTCGGCGGCGGCACGAAGGGCGGAAACGGCAGGCAGGAAGGATGTGGGCATCGGTGCTTGGGCACGTAAGGATATAAGGATGTCCTTATATTCGACGAGGGCAAAAGTCGCAAGAGAGCCTGCCGGTTCCCAAGAACGGCGAGCAATTCCTAAGTGTTTGATCAGTGACGCGTTTCGCTGCCGTCGGCAGCGGGCGTCGTCGCGAAGAGCTGCTCGATGTCGACGGGATCGAACCGATAGGCCCGATTGCAGAAGTCGCAGCGGACTTCGACCTCGCCTCGCTCGGCGAGCACCGAGCGAATCTCCTCGGCGCCCAGGCTGCGGAGCATCCCGACCACTCGCTCGCGCGAGCAGCGGCAGCGGAAGTAGACGGGCGCGGACTCGAACAGCCGCACGTCGTCCTCCGCGAAGAGTCGCCGCAGGATGTCGCGATCGCTCAGCGCCTGCAGCTCTTCGCCACGCAACGTGTCGCCGAGCAATTGCACTCGCCGCCAGGCGTCGTCGATCTCCTCCGGCTCCGGCAACTCAACGCGTCCGCTCGCGCCGGTGCGGGCGCGCACGCTGTCGTCCGACAGACGCTGCAACAGCAATCCGGATGCGCCCTTCTCCGTTGCGTGCAGCCAGAGGCGCGTCGGCAACTGCTCAGAGGATTCGAAGTACTGGCGCAGACAATCGGCGAGTCGCTCGCCGCTCAGCGGCACGACACCCTGGTAGCGCTGCGAGAGATCGTCATTCTCCAGCGTGACCGTCAGGTTCCCTTCGCCTGACAGCGCCGCGAGACCACGGTCCTGGTGAGCTTCGCGATAGCGCGCGACCGCACGCACGCCGAGCTCGCTCGAACATTGCGCGAGCATCAGATGCATGGGCCCCTGCCCTTGCAGCTGCAGGCTCAGCGTGCCGTCGAACTTCAGCGTCGCGGCGAGCAGCACCGACGCCGCGACGGCTTCGCCGAGCGTGTCGCGAATCGCGGGCGGATAATCGCGATGCTCCAGCAGCGCGCGCCACGAGGCATCGAGGTGCACGATGTGCCCCCGGATCGGGTAATGCTCGAACAGGAAGCGATGTAAGCAGTCGCGGTCGTGCATGCACGTATGTTGTCGGGCTAAAGCCCGACCTACAGGAGCTTCTTCTTGAGCAACTCGTTCACCTGGGCGGGGTTCGCCTTGCCGCCGGTCACCTTCATCACCTGGCCGACGAAAAAGCCGAACAGCTTGTCCTTGCCGGAGCGGTAGTCGGCGAGTTGCCGCGGATTCGCCGCCAGCACCTCGTCGATCGTCTTCTCGATCGCCGACGTGTCGGTGATCTGCTTCAGCCCCTTGCTCTCGATGATGGCGTCCGCGTCCTTGCCTTCCAGCCACATCTGCTCGAAGACGTCCTTGGCGATCTTGCCGGAGATGGTCGCGTCCGCGATGCGTGCGAGCAGACCGGACAACCGCAGCGCGTCGATACGCGACTGCGCGACTTCGATGCCCTCCCTGTTGAGCGCGCCCGAAAGCTCGCCCATCACCCAGTTCGCTGCCAGCTTTTCGTGACCGGGAACGCCCGACACGACGGCCTCGTAGTAGTCGCCCATCTCGCGGCTCGCGGTGAGGACGCCGGCGTCGTAAGGCGACAGACCGAACTTCTCGACGTAGCGCGTGGCCTTCTCATCCGGCAGCTCCGGCAACGTCGTGCGCACGGACTCGATGAACGCGTCGTCGAGCGCCACCGGCAGCAGGTCCGGGTCCGGGAAATAGCGATAGTCGTTCGCCTCTTCCTTGGAGCGCAGCGCGCGCGTCTCGCCCTTGTCCGGGTCGTACAGGCGCGTTTCCTGCTTGATCGTGCCCCCGCCCTCGAGCACTTCGATCTGCCGCGCGACCTCGTAGTTGATCGCCTTTTCGATGAAGCGGAACGAATTGAGGTTCTTGATCTCGCAGCGCGTGCCGAGCTTGTCGGCGCCGGCGCGCCGCACCGAGACGTTGGCGTCGCAGCGGAACGAGCCTTCCTGCATGTTGCCGTCGCAGATCTCCAGGTAGCGCACCAGCGTGTGGATCTTCTTCATGTACGCGACGGCTTCCCTCGCCGAGCGCATATCGGGCTCGGAGACGATTTCCAGCAGCGGCGTGCCGGCGCGATTCAGGTCGATCCCCGACTGGCCCTGGAAATCCTCGTGCAGCGACTTGCCCGCGTCCTCTTCGAGATGGGCACGCGTGATGCCGACCGTCTTGTGCGCGCCGTCGTCGACGATGATCTCCAGCCGGCCCTTCTCGACGATCGGCTGCTCGTACTGGCTGATCTGGTAGCCCTTCGGCAGGTCCGGATAGAAGTAGTTCTTGCGCGCGAACACGGAGCGGCGCGCAACCGTCGCGCCGACTGCAAGGCCGAACTTGACGGCCATGCGCACGGCTTCGCGATTGAGCACCGGCAGCACGCCCGGGTAACCGAGATCGACGAGGTTCGCCTGCGTGTTCGGTGCCGCACCGTACGCAGTGGGCGCGCTCGAGAAGATCTTGCTGCCGGTCGAGAGCTGCGCGTGGATCTCCAGACCGATGACTGTTTCCCAAGTCATTCGTAGCCCTTCGGAATTCGCTTGTGCCATTCGGTCTCGCGCTGGTACCCGTGCGCGATGTTCAGCAGTTTCGCCTCCGCGAAGTGCGGCCCGATGATTTGCAGCCCGACGGGCAGTCCACCGGAGGAGCCGCACGGCACCGACGTGGCCGGCAGGCCGGCCAGGTTGGCGCCGATGGTGTAGATGTCGTTCAAGTACATCGTGACCGGATCGTCCACCTTCGCGCCGATGTCGAACGCGGGTGTCGGCGAGGTCGGCCCCATCAGCACGTCGACCTGCTTGAACGCGCGTGCAAAGTCGTCCGTGATCAGGCGTCGCACCTTCTGCGCGCGCAGGTAGTAGGCGTCGTAATAACCCGCCGACAAGACGTACGTGCCGGTCATGATGCGCCGCTTGACCTCGTCGCCGAAGCCCTCGCCGCGCGAGCGCTTGTACATGTCGAGCAGGTCCTTCGGGTCCTCGCAGCGATGACCGAAGCGCGCGCCGTCGAAGCGCGACAGGTTCGACGAGCACTCCGCCGGCGCGACCACATAGTACGCAGGCACCGACAGCGGCAGGTTCGGCAGGCTGACTTCGACGAGCTTCGCGCCGAGTTTCTCGTACAGGCGCAACGCCTCGCGCACCAGCTTGCCGCTCTCCTCTTCGAGGCCCTTCTCGAAGAACTCCTTCAGGAGTCCGACCTTCAGACCCGCGAGCGGCTGCTCGAGCGCACCCAGATAGTCGGGCACCGGGGTGTCGACGCTGGTCGAGTCACGCGGGTCGAAGCCCGCCATGTGCGTGAGCAGCATCGCGGCGTCGCGGACCGTGTGCGTCAGCGTGCCCGCCTGATCGAGGCTCGACGCGAACGCGATCATTCCGTAGCGCGACACACGACCGTAGGTCGGCTTGAAGCCGGTCAGTCCCGTAAGCGCTGCAGGCTGGCGAATCGAGCCGCCGGTGTCGGTACCGGTCGCTGCGGGCGCAATGCGCGCCGCGACCGCAGCCGCAGAGCCGCCGGAGGACCCACCCGGGACCTTGTTCGTATCCCACGGGTTGCGGACCGGCCCGTAGGCGCTGTTCTCGTTCGACGAGCCCATCGCGAACTCGTCCATGTTGGTCTTGCCGAGCATCACGACGCCCGCCCCGGCCAGCCGCTCGACGACGGTGGCGTCGTAGGGCGCGACGAAGTTCGACAGCATCTTCGAGCCGCAGGTCGTGAGGACCCCGTCGGTGCAGAAGATGTCCTTGTGGACGAGCGGCAGACCGGCGAGCGGCAGCGCCTCGCCGGCCGCGAGCAGCTCATCGGCCCTTCGCGCAGCGGCCAGCGCCTGCTCGCCTGTGACGGTGATGAAGGCGTTCAGCGTCGGGTTGAAGCGCTCGATGCGCGCGAGGAAGTGCCGCGCGAGCTCGACGCTGGAAAAGCGGCGTGCGCGCAGACCCTCGTTGAGCTCTGCGAGCGTCAGGCGATGCAGTTCAGTCATGAAATCGATACCCGCGTCTCATTCGATCACTTTGGGCACGAGGTAAAGTCCCGCCGCGACGCTCGGTGCGTTGCGCTGGTACTTCTCATGCTGATCGGCATCGACCACTGCGTCCGGGCGCAGGCGTTGCACCTGCTCGGCGAGCGGGTGCGCCATCGGCTCGACCGCTGCCGTGTCGGCCGCATTGAGCTGTTCGACGAAGCTCAGGATCTTCGACAGGCTGTCGACGTATACAGGCAGCTGCTCCTCGCTGATCGCAAGACGGGCGAGGTGTGCGATGTTCTCGACATCGCGGCGGGTGAGACTCATCGCAAGCCCAGTGCTGAAAGACAATTCTGGATGAAAAAAACAGTGGAAAAAGCCTGAAAAAACCGTGCCCAATCATACGCCTTTTACTTGTGTAACGGGCGACCCGTTGTTAGAGTACCGCAACTTTTTTGCCCCCCCCCTTCTGCGACCAATAAGTTTCTCTCGCCACTCGTTCGACTAAAGAACCATGTTCAAGAATCTGCGCGGGTATTTCTCGAACGACTTGTCGATCGATCTGGGCACTGCAAACACTCTCATCTACGTTCGCGGCAAGGGCATCGTGCTCAACGAGCCTTCGGTCGTCGCGATCCGCGAGGAGCCGGGCCGCGCCGGCAAGAAGATCGAAGCCGTCGGCCAGGAAGCGAAGAACATGCTCGGCCGCACGCCGGGCCACATCACCGCGATCCGTCCGATGAAGGACGGCGTCATCGCCGACTTCACCGTCACCGAGAAGATGCTGCAGTACTTCATCGAGAAGGTGCACGGCAATCGCCTGATGCGGCCGAGCCCGCGCGTGCTGGTCTGCGTGCCCTACGGGTCCACGCAAGTGGAGCGTCGCGCGATCCAGGAATCCGCGGAAGGCGCCGGCGCACGCTGGGTGCGTCTCATCGAAGAGCCCATGGCTGCAGCAGTGGGCGCCGGCTTGCCGGTGCACGAGGCACGCGGCTCGATGGTGCTCGACATCGGCGGCGGCACCTCCGAAGTCGCGGTGATCTCGCTCAACGGCATCGTGTACGCCTCGTCGGTGCGCATCGGCGGCGATCGCTTCGACGACGCCATCATCAATTACGTGCGTCGCAACTACGGCATCCTGATCGGCGAGTCGACCGCCGAGAAGATCAAGATCGAGATCGGCTCGGCCTATCCCGGCCAGCAGGTCAACGAGATCTCGGTGAAGGGCCGCAACCTCTCCGAGGGCGTGCCGCGCAGCTTCACGCTGAACTCGAACGAGATTCTCGAAGCGCTGCAGGAGCCGCTCGCGGGCATCGTCGGCGCCGTCAAAGTGGCACTGGAGCAGACCCCGCCCGAGCTCGGCGCAGACGTCGCGGAGCGCGGCATCGTGCTGACCGGCGGCGGCGCCCTGCTGCGCGACATCGACAAGCTGTTGATGGAAGAGACCGGCCTGCCCGTCGTGGTCGCGGAAGACCCACTCACGTGCGTCGCCCGCGGCGGCGGGCGTATGCTCGAGCTGATCGATGAGCACGGTCCCGCACTCTTCAACCTGGAATAGCGCTCACCCGCACGTCCACTCATCGTGGTCACGCTAAGCTCCGACAGCCGCCCGATCATTGGTCGCGGGCCGCCGCTCGGTGCCGGCTTGTTCTTTCTCGGCATCGTCTCCGTGATCGTGATGGTTCTCGATCATCGCGGCGGCTACCTCGAGACCGCACGGCTGTGGATGAGCGCAGCCGCGAACCCGATCTATGCCGTCGTGCAGACGCCCTATGAGCTGTGGACCTGGCTGACGGGCAGCTTCGCCGATCGCGGCCGGCTGCGCACCGAGAACGCCCAGCTCACCGAGCAGCTCCGCGTCGCCCGGAGCCAGCTGCTGCGGTTCGAGGCGCTCAACGAAGAGAACCGCAGGCTGCGCGAGATCCGCGAGGCCTCCAAGGGGCTCAGCGAGCGCACGCTGATCGCGGAGATCATCAACGTTTCGGTGCAACCGTTCCGGCACATGGTGGTCATCAACAAGGGCGCGGACGACGGCGTGTTCCGCGGCCAGCCGGTCCTCGACGCCTTCGGCGTGGTCGGCCAGGTCATGCAGGTGGGCAAATCGACCGCGACATTGATCTTGATCACGGACGCCGAGCACTCGGTGCCGGTACAAGTGAACCGCAACGGTATCCGCTCGATCGCCATGGGCACCGGTGACGGCGCGAGGCTCAGCCTGCCCTACATGACAGTCGAGTCCGACGTGCGCCGCGGCGACCTGCTGGTGAGCTCGGGCCTGGACGCAATCTTTCCGGCCGGTTATCCGGTCGCGACGGTGACGAAGGTGGAGCGCAATTCTGCCGAGACGTTCGCGCTGGTCGAAGCAAAGCCGCTGGCGCAGCTCGACCGCGACCGCGAAGTGCTGCTGCTGTGGGCTGACAAGCCGAAGGTTCCTGCGCCGGAAGAAGCGATCGAGGCGGTCCAGAAATGAGCGTCTCCGACGGACGCATCAGTCGCCTGCGCGTCACCGCGACGGTGGTCATCGCGCTGATTCTCGCCGTGCTGCCGCTGCCGCACTGGATGGACGTGGCGCGTCCGTACCTGCTGCTGCTGCTCGTGATCTACTGGTCGCTGAGCGCGCCACGGATCGCGGGGCTCATGTTCGCGTGGCTGTGCGGGCTCGCCATCGACGTCCTCAAGGGCACGACGCTCGGGCAGCATGCCCTGGCCTTCCTGGTCGTGAGCTTCCTCACGCACAAGTTCCAGCTCCGCATGCGCATCTTCCCGTTGTCGCAACAGACGCTGACCGTGCTGCTGCTGTTGCTGCTGTACGAATTCGTCGTGTTCTGGACTGACGGTATCATCGGCTACCCGGTCACGACCTGGATGCGCTGGATCCCGGTGTTCACCAGCGCGCTGCTGTGGCCGGTACTCGTTGCGATCCTGGACACGTGGAATCGCAGGAACCGCTGAAGCCATGGCCCGCTCCGTCCGCATCAAGGACCATCACGCCGAGCAGCGCCTGTTCGAGGGCCGGGCGATCGCGGCGGCCGTGATCATGCTGATCGCGCTGGGCTCGGTGATCGCGCGGCTGGTGTGGCTGCAGGTCGTCCAGTACGACTACTTCGCGGACCTGTCGCAAGGCAACCGCATCAAGGTCGAGCCGATTCCGCCGAACCGCGGGCTGATCCTCGATCGCAACGGCCTGCCGCTCGCGACCAACGCGCCCTCCTACCAGCTCGAGCTGACGCGCGAGCAGGTCACCGACATCGACGCGACGCTGGTCGGGCTGGCGCAGCTCGGGCTGCTCGACAACGCGGACTTCCCGAGCCTCAAGAAGGACATTCGCAGCCGGCGCATCTTCGAGGCCGTGCCGGTCAAACTGCAGCTCACCGAGGAAGAGCTGGCGCGCTTCGCCGCTCGCCGCTACCAGTTTCCCGGCGTCGAGATCCGGCCGCGCCTGACGCGCTACTACCCGCTCGGCCCCAGCAGCGTGCACGCGATCGGCTACGTCGGCGCCATCAGCGAGGAAGACGAGAAGACGCTGGATCTCAACGAATACGCCGGCACGACGCTCACCGGCAAGAGCGGCGTCGAGCGTGCGTATGAGAAGGAGCTGCACGGACGCGCCGGTGTCCAGCAGCTGCTCGTGAACGCACAAGGCCGCACGGTGGAGCGCATCGGCAAAGACGCGGTCAAGCTCGATCGGCGCGAGCCGGTCGCCGGCAACGACCTGTTCCTGACGATCGACCTGCGCGTTCAGCAGGCTGCTGAAGAAGCGCTGCGAGGTCAGCGTGCCGCCGCGGTCGCCATCGATCCGACCAACGGCGACGTCATCGCGTTCGTGAGCACGCCCGCGTTCGATCCGAATCTGTTCGCGCGCGGCCTGAGTCGCCCGCAATACCTGGCGCTGACCGAAGATCCCGATCGTCCGATGTACGACCGCGCGCTGCGCGGCGTGTATCCGCCGGGCTCGACGGTGAAGCCGCTGTTCGCAATTGCCGCACTCGAGGCCGGCGTGGTGACGCCCCAGGATACGCGCTACTGCCGCGGCACCTGGTACGCGCAAGGCTACGGACGCGTGAAGCGCGATTGGAAACCCGGCGGTCATGGCACCGTCGACATGCGCCGTGCACTGGCTACTTCCTGCGACATCTACTTCTTCGACATCGCGCGCCTGATGGGCATCGACCGCATGGCGAGCGTCGTCTCAAAATTCGGGCTGGGCGCCGCAACCGGGATCGACATCGAAGGCGAGCGCCTCGGCATCGTGCCCTCGACCGAGTGGAAGAAGCGGGCCTACAAGAAGCCGGAGTTCCAGGTGTGGTTCCCCGGCGACACGATTAACGTCGGCATCGGCCAGGGCCAGATGCTGGTGACGCCGCTGCAACTGGCGAATGCGATCGCGGGCCTTGCCGCAAAAGGCCAGCGCTACAAGCCACGACTCGTGCGCGCCGTTCGCGACGTGCAGACGGGCAAGGTGAGCGAGGTTCCTCCGGTGTCGTTACCCACAGTCAAGGTTGCGGATCCGGGCGAGTGGGACATCGCGCAGGGCGGCATGTTCGACGTCGTCAACGCGCCGCACGGCACTGCTCGTTACTACCTGCAGCCTGCTCCCGTCTACAAGATGGCAGGCAAGAGCGGCACGGCGCAGGTTTTCAGCGTCGCTATCAACGAGCGCGTGCGCAAGGCGGGCGAGCTCACCGAACATTTGCGGGACCACGCGCTGTTCGTCGCGTTTGCACCGTTCGACGCGCCGAAGATTGCCGTTGCAGTGGTCGTCGAGAACGCTCCCGGCGGCGGTTCGGCATTCGCGTCGCCGATCGTGCGCCGGATTCTGGACCGTTACCTGCTGACGCCCGAGCAATGGGCGGAGCAGGAGGCCAAACGCAAGCCGACCGGGCCGGTGGCAACGCCGACGAACACTGAATGATCCTGGCCGAATGACATGAGCTACGAGACCCTCGACACCTCGCGGACCCAGCGCACCCTGACGGGTGGCGCGCAGCTCTTGCTCGCGCTCCACCTGGACGGGCCGCTGTTCGTCGCGCTGTGCCTGGTCGGCGGCGTCGGCAGCATCGTGCTGTTCAGCGCCTCGGGCCGCAGCATGCCGATGCTCGAAGCACATCTGCTGCGCTTTGCGCTCGGACTCGTCGCGATGATCATGCTCGCACAGATCCCGCCGCGCCTGATTCGAACGATCGCGCCGTGGGCGTACGTGGTCGGGCTCGTGCTGCTGTTCGCGGTGATGTTCCTCGGCGACATCTCGATGGGCGCGCAGCGCTGGCTCGATCTCGGCGTCGTGCGGTTCCAGCCCTCCGAGATCATGAAGCTCGCGGTGCCGCTGGCGTGTGCGTGGTACCTGCAGGAGCGGCCGTTGCCGCCGAGCTTCATCTCACTCGCAGTCGTCGGCGTGGCGATCGGCGTGCCGACGCTGTTGATCGCCGAGCAGCCGGACCTCGGCACGGCGCTGCTAGTCGCCGCGGCTGGCGGCATGGTGATCCTGCTCGCGGGCCTGCAGCTCCGCTACATCCTCTCCGCGGTCGGCCTGCTCATCCCGGTTGCGTATGGCGCGTGGCGCTTCCTGCTGCACGATTACCAGCGTCAGCGGGTTCTGACATTCCTCGATCCGCAGAGCGATCCGCTCGGCAGCGGCTATCACATCATCCAGTCGCAGATCGCTATCGGCTCGGGCGGCGTGTTCGGCAAGGGCTATCTCAACGGCAGCCAGGCGCAGCTCGAGTTCCTGCCGGAACGCTCCACCGATTTCATCTTCGCCGTCGTCGGCGAAGAATGGGGACTGATTGGCCTCACCACGGTCATACTGCTGTTCATGTTCGTGATCGGCCGCTCGCTTTATCTCGCCGCGACTGCGCAGGACACTTTCGCGCGGCTCGCATCGGGCAGCCTCGCGCTGACGTTCTGCGTCTACGTGTTCGTCAACACCGGCATGGTGACCGGACTGATGCCGGTCGTCGGCGTGCCGCTGCCATTCATCAGTTACGGCGGCACGGCGATGGTGACCCTCATGGCGGGCTTCGGTATTCTCATGTCGCTCTGTGCGAAGAAGAAGCTCGTTTCAAGATGAATGACCTGTCGAAGATCCTCGCCGCATCGCTTGGCTGTCTCGTCTGCACTTCCGCTGCTTTCGCGCTGGACGTGAAACGTCCCGAGGTGCGCGCGTTCATCGAAGAGACCAGCCGCGATCTCGGCTTCGAGCGCAACCAGCTCGAGTCGCTGCTCGCACAGGCCGAGACGAAGCAGGCGATCCTCGATGCGATCAGCCGCCCGGCGGAGCGCGTCGTGCCGTGGTTCGAGTACCGCGACCGCTTTCTCACGGAAAAGCGCATCCTGCAGGGCACGGACTTCTGGATCGAGCACGGCGAGACGCTGCGGCGCATTCCCGACCCGAACGTCGCGGCGAGCGTCGTCGGCATTCTCGGCGTCGAAACTTCCTTCGGCCGCATCACCGGTCGCTATCGTGTGATCGACGCGCTCGCCACGCTCGCCTTCGACTATCCGCCGCGCGGCGATTTCTTCCGCAGCGAGCTGCAGCAGTTCCTGCTGTTGTCGCGCGAGGAAGCCGTCGATCCGCGCACCGCGCTCGGCTCGTATGCGGGTGCGATGGGTGCTCCGCAGTTCATATCCTCCAGCTACCGCACCTATGCGATCGACGGCGACGGCAACGGCAAGCGCGATCTGTGGAACAGCTGGGACGACGTGATCGGCTCGGTCGCGAACTACCTGCTCGCATACGGCTGGCGCGAAGGCGAGCCGGTCGCCGTAACTGCTACGCTCGATGGCGACGTGAGCCGCTTCAATACCGCGAAGCCCGAACTGAACGAGACTGTGAAGTCGCTGCGTGACAAAGGCGTGCGTTTCGAGACGAGCATGCCTGCCGATGCGCCGGCGCTGCTGATCGTCGCGCAGGGCAAGGACGGTCCGGTGTATCGCGTCGGCTTCACCAACTTCTACGTGCTCACGCGTTACAACCGCAGCCCGATGTACGCAATGGCCGTACACGACCTCGGCGAAGCCGTCGTCAATTTCATGCGCGATGCGACTCGTTAAGGCATTTCCCCTCGTTCTGCTCATCGCGGGCTGCTCCAGCGCCCCGCTCCGCCCGCCGCCCCATCCCCCGTTGCCGCCTCCTGGCGACATTGCACCTGGCGACATCGCAAAGCTCCCCGAGCCGGTGCCCAAGGCGGAACCTCGCTCGAAGAAGGGCAATCCGCCCTTCTACACCGTGCTGGGCAAGCGCTACTTCGTGATGGAAAAGGCCGAGGGATATTTCGAGCGCGGCGTTGCCTCGTGGTACGGGCCGGGCTTCCATGCCGCAGCGACCTCCAACGGCGAGCGCTACGACATGTACGCGATGACGGCTGCGCACAAGACGCTGCCGCTCCCCGCCTACGTGCAGGTCACGAACCTGCGCAACGGCCGCAGCGTCGTGGTGCGCGTGAACGATCGCGGCCCGTTCAAGGACGGCCGCATCATCGATCTCTCGTACACGGCGGCGAGCAAGCTCGGCATGCTCAACGACGGGACGACCTTCGTCGAAGTGCGCGCGTTGACGCCGGCGCAGAAGGCAGCGCCGCCCGCGCCGCCGCAGACACCCGATGCGTTGTACGTCCAGGCGGGGGCCTTTGCCTCGGAAGCCAATGCTTCGCGATTGCTGGAGCAACTGCGCGCCCAGGGTATCGGGAAAACCTTCGTCCGCGAGGACAGTGTCGATGGGCGTCCGCTGTACCGCGTGCGTGTCGGTCCGATCCCGAGCGTCAACGAGTTCGATCGCGTCCTGGCGCGCTTGCGCTCGCTGGGGATGTCGGATGCGCAGCTCGCGGCGGACTGATGCCCGCAGCGCGCCACCATCTGCCATGATTCGCCTACATTCTCCGCGCCGCGCTCGGTAGAATCCGCGGCGTCCAACCCCGAGCCTGGAAGACTCATGCATCCACGGACCTTGCTGCTCGCCGTCTGCGCGTTCGCCCTCGTCGCCTGCTCCGATTCGGACTCCACGACACCGCAGGGGACACGCAGCGTCGCGGCACCAGTCGGCGGCGTCGCGCCGCCGGCGACGACAGCGCCGGCGCTGAAACCGCCGCCGATTCCGGCAGCGCCGCAGATCAGTGCGCGTGGCTACTACCTGATGGACTTCACGAGCGGCCAGGTGCTCGCGGAGGTGAACGCGGACCAGCGGCTGGAGCCCGCAAGCCTGACGAAGCTGATGAGCGCCTACGCGATCTTTCACGCGCTCAAGGATGGCCGCATCAAGCTGACCGACGAGGTCCGCATCAGCAAGCACGCGCGCGACCAGGATGGCTCGCGGATGTTCGTGGAAGTCGGCACGACGGTGAGCGTCGAGAACCTAATCCAGGGGCTGATCGTGCAGTCCGGCAACGACGCGACCGTCGCGCTCGCCGAACACGTCGCGGGCAGCGAACCGGTGTTCGTCGACCTGATGAATCAGTACGCCCAGCGGCTCGGCCTCGCGAGCACGCACTTCCAGAACAGTCCGGGCATGCCCGGACCGGAGCACTACACGACGGCGCGCGACATCGCTGTGCTGTCGGCTGCACTGATTCGCGAGTATCCCGAGTACTACAAGTGGTACTCGCAGCGGGAATTCACCTGGAACAAGATCACGCAGCCGAATCGCAACGGTCTGCTGGACCGCGATCCCACCGTCGACGGACTGAAGACCGGTCACACCGATACGGCCGGCTACTGCCTGGTTTCGTCCGCGAAGCGCGGCGACATGCGACTGGTTTCGGTCGTCATGGGCTCGCCGAGCATTTCCGCACGCGAGGACGCGAGTGCGGCGCTGCTCAACTACGGCTTCAACTTCTTCCAGACGCGCAAGCTCTATGACGCCAATGCGACGGTGCTGACGATTCCCGTGTGGAAGGGCACGGCGGAGACCGTGAAGCTGGGTGTCACGCATGACGTCTACGCTGTCATGCCTCGCGGCCAGGAAAGTGCGCTCAGTGCCGCTGCCGATGTGCCGGAGCCGCTGTTCGCACCGCTCGCGCGCGCCAACGAAGTGGGCAAGTTGCGCGTGAACCTCGGCGACAAGACGCTCGGCACCTACTCGCTGCATCCGATCGAGGACGTCGGCGAGGCTGGCTTCTTCAGCCGCATGATCGACGACGTGAAACTCTGGTTGCACTGACATGGCCGAGCCGCTGTCCATCTGCTATCTCAACGGCGAATACCAGAAGCTGCGCGATGCCCGCGTTTCGCCGCTGGACCGCGCCTTCCTGTTCGGCGACAGCGTTTACGAAGTGCTGCCGGTGTTCGCCGGCCGCATGTTCCGCTTTCGCGAGCACTTCGACCGGCTGGCGCGCAGCCTCAACGAGATCCGTGTGTCCTCGCCGCACACGCACGCGCAATGGCTCGAGATTCTCGACGAGCTGATCCGTCGCAACGGCGGCGGCGACATGTACGTCTACGTGCAGGTCACGCGCGGCATGGAGTTCGGCCGCAATCACGCGTTCCCGGTGCCGCCGGTCACGCCGGGCGTGTTCGCGATGGCGTCGCCGTTGCCGGTGCTCACCGACGAGTTGCGCGCCAACGGCCTGTCGGCGATCACGGTGGAGGATTTCCGCTGGGGACGCTGCGACATCAAGACCACGGCGCTGCTCGCCAACGTGCTGATGAAGCAGCGCGCGGCGGATGCGGGTGCTCAGGAAGCGATCATCGTGCGCGACGGCGAGGTCATGGAAGGCTCGTCGACGAGCATCTTCGTCGCCTCGAAGGGCGCAATTGCGACGCCGCCGAACAGCAGTCGCATCCTGCCCGGCACGACGCGCGACGTCGCGCTGGAGCTGGCCGAAGGCGCCATGCCCGTCACGGTCCGACGCATCGACATCGACGAGTTGCATGCCGCAGACGAAGTGTGGATTTCGGCGGCGACGCGCGACGTCATCCCGGTGACGCGCATCGACGGCCGCCCGGTCGGTACGGGCAAGCCCGGACCGCTGTGGAAGCGCATGAACGAGTCTTTCAACGCGCTGCGCGAGCGCCTGGCCGGCACGCCGGTGCTGTGAGCCCTGGCGCCTCTTGTTCTCGAGCACCCGTGCCTCCACATAGCCCCGCATGACCGAAGCAACCACCCTCTTCAAGTTTCCGTGCGATTTCCCGCTCAAGGTGATGGGGCGGCGGAGCGACGACTTCCGCAGCATCGTGCTCGGCATCGTGCAGAAGCACGCCGGGGCGATCGGGCCCGAGCGGATCGAGGAGCGCCCGAGCCGGGACGGCAACTACCTGAGCCTGACCTGCACGTTCGCCGCGCAGAGTCGCGAGCAGCTCGACGCGCTCTACCAGGAGCTGACGTCCTGCGAGCGCGTGCTCGTGGTGCTGTAAGGTTGTCGGGCTAAAGCCCGACTACAGGGAGCTAACCTTCGCCGGCTGCAACGCGAATCACGACCTTGCCTTGCGAGCGCCGGCCGTTGAGCACGTCGAGGGCCTCGGCGTAGCGCTCCAGACCGTCGAGCTCGGTGACGTGCGGGCGGAGCTTGCCGGACTCGAACAGCTCGAACAGCGCCTTGAGGTTGGCGGCGTGCACCTGCGGCTCGCGTCGCACGTGCGCGCCCCAGAACACGCCGACCAGCGAGCAGCCCTTCAATAGCGGCAGGTTCAGCGGAATCGCCGGGATCTTGCCGCCGGCGAACCCGATGACGAGATAGCGGCCGTTCCACGCCATGCTGCGCACGACCTGCTCTGCGTAGTCGGCGCCGACCGGGTCGTAGGCCACGTCGATACCGCGATCGCCGGTGAACTCCATCACCTTCGCCTTGATGGTGTCGCGCGTGTAGTCGAACGCGCCGTCCGCGCCATGGCGCTTCGCGAGCTCGAGCTTTTCGTCCGAGCTCGCGGCAGCCAGCACGCGCGCTCCGAGTGCCTTGCCGATTTCGACGGCAGTCAGGCCGACGCCGCCCGCCGCACCGAGCACCAGCAGCGTTTCGCCGGCCTTGAGGTTCGCGCGCTGCACGAGCGCGTGATACGTCGTGCCGTAGTTGACGAGGAAACCCGCAGCGGCGGCCATGCTCATCGACTCCGGCAACGGAATCAGCGACTCGGCCGACGCGACGCATTGTTCGGCGAGGCCACCCTGCCCCGCCATCGCGAGCACGCGCGCGCCGGGCTTCACCGAGTGAACGTCGGGCGCCACTTCCGTCACGACGCCGGCAGTCTCATTGCCGGGCGTGTACGGCGCTTCGGGCTTGATCTGGTACTTGCCCGCGACCATCAGCGCGTCGGGAAATCCGAAGCCGACGGCGTGCACGCGGATGCGCACGTGACCGGGCTTCAGGTGCGGCGGCGGAATCTCCTGCACGCCGAGTTGCGACGGAGGGCCATAAGTGGTCAGGACGACAGCGCGCATGCGGATACCCCGTTGTGGAACGGTCAGAAAACTAGACCCAGCGCGCTTCGAGCGGCATGCCGAGCGCTGCCAGCAGATGTGGCGCCAGCAACTCGGCGGCACTGCGCAGCTCCAGCGAGACGCCGAGGGTGCGCAGATCGATCACTTCCAGCCCGCGGTAGCCGCACGGATTGATGCGGCGAAACGGCTCCAGGTCCATCGCGACATTGAACGCGAGGCCATGATAACTGCAGCCGCGGCGGATCCGCAGCCCGATGCTCGCGAGCTTGCGGCTCTCGACGTAGATGCCGGGCGCATCGCGCCGGCCGACCGCAACAACGTTCCGCGATGCGAGCATGGCGATGATGCCGTTCTCCAACGCGACGACCAGCTCGCGCACGCCGAGCCCGCGACGACGCATGTCGATCAACGGATAGACGACGAGCTGACCCGGACCGTGGTAGGTGACCTGGCCGCCGCGATCGATCTGCACCAGCGGAATGTCGCCCGGTGCCAGCACGTGCTCCGGTGCCGCATTCATGCCGAGCGTGAAGACCGGCGGATGTTCGAGGAACCAGATTTCGTCGGGCGTCTCGGCGCCGCGCTGCTCGGTGAACGCCTGCATCGCGCGCCATGTCGGCTCGTACTCGGCGCGGCCGAGCCACTTGAGAAGCGGTCCGCTATCCGCCATCCGCTATCCGCTTCAAGCCTGCGTTGTTGCGTTCGAGCGCGCGCTCGGCGCGGTAGCTCGAGCGCACCAGCGGACCGGCAACGCATTCGAGGAAGCCCTTTGCGAGCGCCCACTCGCGGTAGCGCGCGAATTCTTCGGGCGTGACCCAGCGCTCGATGGCCAGGTGGTTCGCGGTCGGCCGCAGATATTGGCCGAGCGTCAGCAGATCCACGCCGGCCGCGCGGATGTCGTCCATGGTCGCGGCAATCTCTTCGTCCGTCTCGCCCAAGCCGAGCATCAGGCTGGTCTTCGTGAGCACGTCAGGGCGAAAACGCTTGGAGTGCGCGAGCACTTGCAACGTCTGCTCGTATCCCGCGCGTGGATCGCGCACCGGATGAGTCAGGCGTCGCACCGTCTCGACGTTCTGTGCGAAGACGTCCAGGCCGCTCCCCACGACCGTCTCGACATCGGCTAGCACGCCCTGGAAATCGGGCGTGAGAGCCTCGACGGCCGTCGAGGGATTGAGTCGCTTGATCTCGCGCACGCAGGTTGCGAAATGACCCGCACCGCCATCGGCAAGATCGTCGCGATTCACCGAGGTGAGCACGACGTACTTGAGCCGCATGAGCTGCACGGTGTGTGCGCTGTTCGCCGGCTCATCCGCATCGAGCCAACCGCGCGGGTTACCCGTATCGACTGCACAGAAGCGGCAGGCGCGCGTGCAGACAGCGCCCATCAGCATCAGCGTCGCGGTGCCGGCATTCCAGCACTCGCCGATGTTCGGGCACTTCGCTTCTTCGCAAACCGTCGCGAGGCGGTGCTCACGGACCGTCGCGCGAACTGCATCGAACGCCTTGCCAGCGGGCATCGGCGCGCGCAGCCACTGCGGCTTGCGACCGACCGTCAGCGGCTCGGCCGCGGCAGCAGCCTTGATGCCGTCCTTGATCGCAGTGAAGCCTTGCGGGGTCCGGTACTTGTCGCCGCTGCGAGGCTTGGGCTCCGCGGCCGGGACGATGGGAATGCCTTTGAAATCGCTCACAGCGCCATTCTACTCCGCAGGTTTCTGAACCCGAAAAAGCGAAGCCCGGCATTGAGCCGGGCCTCGCGTATCAGCTTCGAGCCTGAAGCAATCAGGCCTGCAGAGTGCGGATCTCCCACATCTCGGCGAGGTCATGCCACTTCGAGTCGGCCTTCACGGCCTTGAACGCCTGGCGAGCGGCGTCCTTCTGATTCTTGCGCAGGTAGGCGATGCCGAGGCTGACCTGCGCCTCGTCCACGTCCGTCACGCCGCCCTTCTTGATGCCCCGCTGCAGGGCGCCGATGGCTTCGTCGAACATGCCGTAGCTCAGGTACGCCTGACCGAGTGCGACGTCGGCCTGACCCTGCGTGGCTTTCTCCGCTTCCTTCGCGAGCTGCGGGAGCGACGCCTTGTCGGTGGTCGCGGACTTCTTGGCGCCGGCGAGCAGGCGGTCATAACGACCCTGCGTGGTCTTGTCGTCGCTCTTCAGCGTGCCGTTCTGCACGCCCTTCTCCATGATCGCTTGCGCTTCACCGGGAACGCCCGCGTCCATGGCGAGCTGCGCAGTCTCCATGTAGTCGTCGGCCTGTTTCAGCGTGCCGACGTCGTTCATCAAGCGGTAGAAGCCGAGCGTCACGCGATCGCTCGTGTCCTTGCGCCGATAGATGTCGAGCAGGTTGTCCCAGTACTCGCTCTTCGGATAGTAGCGCACGAGCTTCTTGAGCGCTTCGGCGATACCGTCCTTGTTGTCGAGCTTGAACTGCGAGCTCAGCACGATCTGCAGCCAGTTCTCCGACGGCGTACGCCCGCCCTTCTCGGAGGAGTTGACGACGGCCATCATCGTGGTGGCGGCGTTCTTGTAATCGTTCAGCAAGTAGTACGACTGGCCGAGCAGCACGGTCATCTCTTCGTTGCCCGGATGCTTGTCGAGCCACTTCTTGGCCCACTCGGCGGCCTTCTTGTAATCCTTGTTCTGGAAGTGGAGCTGGGCGACGGTCTTGGTGCGCTCGTCGACCTGGTCGGGCGGCATGAAGCCGCTGTTGAGCATGCGCTCGAACACCGGCGTCGCCTCGTTGAACTTCTTCTGCTGGATCAGCACGTAGCTGAGGAACTCGTCGATCTGGTAGGCCTCGAACGGGGTCTTCTTCTCGACCACCTGGGCCTTCTTGATCTCGGACAGGGCAGTGTCCCACTGCTTGTTCTTCATCGCCTCCTGCGCTTTCTTCAACGGCTCGGCGACCGCCTTGGTGGTCACCTTGCCGGCCGGCTCTGCAGCCTGCGCAGTCGTCGCGGTCAATACGGCGGCTGCCGCGACCGTGCCCATGGCAAGTGTCAGCGCCAGGGCGATACTTCTTGCTCGAGTCATGATGGTTCCTGCTACAACAAACAAAGCCGAAATCCGGCAGGTGATGAAACTGGCCACACGCGCCCATTGTTCAACAACGGCGCTCAACACTGGGTTCATTACTGCAGGGCAGCCCACCGCGGAGGCGGCACGTTACCTACATGCCGTCAGCATAACGCACGGCCCAACGAATCACGCGCCCGGCTTCATTCCATGAATTGTTCGTTGCCGACGAAGCCGATGCGCTGCATGCCGTTGCGCTGAGCGAGTGCCAGCACCTTCGCCACGGTGTCGTAGTTAGCGCGGCGATTCGGCCGCACGTGGACTTCCGGCTGCGGGTTCTTAGCTGCTTCGACGCGGAAATAGCCTTCGAGGGCGCTCAGCTGCACGGGCGTCCCGTTCCAGATCACCGTGCCGTCCCAGTCCACTTCGAGCTGAATCGGCTCGATCACGACCGGCGGCGGGTTCGCGTTCTTCGACTGCGGCATGTCGAGCTTCACCGCATGGGTCATCACCGGGAGGGTGATGATGAACATGATCAGGAGCACCAACATGACGTCGATCAACGGCGTCGTGTTGATATCCATCATGGGTTCGTCGTCCCCGCCTCCGCCTACGCTCATCGCCATGGTGAATGATCCTCGACCTAGTACTGACTGCCCGTCGGCCCGGGCTCCGTGATGAAGCCCACTTTCTGGATGCCGGCCCGCTGCGCCGTGAGGATCACGCGCCCGACGTACTCGTAGCGAGTCGTCTGGTCCGCGCGCACGTGTACTTCGGGCTGCGGCTTCTGGACCGCCGCGCTCTTCAGCCGCTCCAGCAGCGCGTTGGTGTCCGGAACCAGCGTCAGGTTCCAGAAGATCTGACCGTCGCGATTGACGGAGATGTTGACGTTCTCCGGCTTGGTCTGCGTCGCGAGGTTGCGGACATGCGGCAGATCGAGCGGCACCGTGTGCGTGATGACGGGAATCGTGATCATGAACACGATCAGCAGCACCAACATGACGTCGACGAGCGGCGTCGTGTTGATTTCAGACATCGCCCGCTCTTCTTCGTCAGCGGGCGGCGCATTCATGGCTGAATACGAAGTCATAGCAGCTCCGGTCAGCGATGCAGTTACTTGCGAACCGCCGCGCCCGCGGCGGGACGCGCAGCAGCCGGCGCACCGGTGTCGACACGCGCACCGCTCACGAGATACGAGTGCAGGTCGGCCGCGAAGTAACGCAGCTTCTCGACGATGTCCTTATTGCGGCGCAACAGCCAGTTGTAGCCCATGACCGCCGGCACCGCGACGAACAGACCGATCGCCGTCATGATCAGCGCTTCGCCGATCGGGCCTGCGGTCTTGTCCAGGCTCGCCTGGCCGGCGAGGCTGATCGCGATCAGTGCGTTGTAGATGCCCCAGACCGTGCCGAACAGTCCGATAAACGGGGCCGTAGAGCCGGTCGTCGCCAGCACCGCCATGCCGCCCTGCAGGCGATTGGCGATGCTGTCAACCGAGCGGTGCAGTGACACGGTGATCCACTCGTGCAGTGGGATCTGGTCGGTGAGCCGGCCTTCGTGATGCTGGGCGGCGCGGATGCCGTCCTCGGCGATCATCTTGAAGGCGTTGTCCTTGCCGGTCAGCTTGGCAATGCCGTCGCGCAGGTTACCCGCAGTCCAGAAGCCCTTCTCGACTTCCTTGTAAGCCTTGCGAATCCGCCGCTGGTCCCACAGTTTGGTCAGCATGATGTACCACGAGGCGAAGGACATGATGACCATGATGGCGAAAGTCGCTTTGGCCACGACGCCGCCCTGGGCGAGCATCTGCTGAATGCCAAACGGGTTATCTGCAACGACTTGAGTTGGTTCGGCCATGGGAGCGCAATCCTCTACTGTTAAAGCTATGACCTGCGTCAGGTGGGTTGAGTTCTGAATCCGCTGCCGGACTCCGTCAATCCGTCAGCTTGAATGTGACGGCGAACTGCCCCCACATCGGCACCGGCTTACCGTTCTCAGTTCCAGGCACCAAGCGCCACGAGCGCTTGACTTCTCTCACCGCGGCTTCATCCAGACGCGGGAAACCACTGGACTGTTTCACCCGGGC
>Ga0114129_10000247_pt1 | contig 60820 bp, 60 predicted proteins | sample RhiMetdeltSRZDD1_FD_80071 | JGI IMG/M metagenome (GOLD analysis project Ga0114129, IMG submission 80071) | Populus rhizosphere microbial communities from Tennessee, USA - Rhizosphere MetaG P. deltoides SRZDD1 (version 2) (version 2) | ecosystem: Host-associated > Plants > Roots > Rhizosphere >...
ACGACCGAGGCCATCTCCGACGAGATGTTCCGGGAGATGAAGAAGTCCGACCAGATCGGCTCGGAGTTCAACCCGATCTACATCATGGCGGACTCGGGCGCCCGCGGATCCAAGGAGCAGGTCCGGCAGCTGGCCGGAATGCGCGGACTCATGTCCAAGCCCTCGGGCGAGGTCATCGAGACGCCGATCACGGCCAACTTCCGCGAGGGCCTCTCGGTGCTGCAGTACTTCATCTCGACGCACGGCGCCCGCAAGGGACTGGCCGACACGGCTTTGAAGACGGCGGACTCGGGATACCTGACCCGCCGGCTCGTGGACGTGGCGCAGGACGTCATCGTCATCCAGGAAGACTGCGGGACTTCCGACGGCATCACGGTGTCGGCGATCATGGAGGGCGGCGACACGCTCGAGCCTCTCCGCGACCGCATCGTGGGCCGCGTCTGCCAGGACGACATCTTCGACCCGCTGTCCGAAGAGAAGATCATCGGCATCGGCGACGAGATCACCGAGGAGCTCGCCTCACGCGTGCAAGAGGCCGGTATCGAGCGCGTCCGGATCCGTTCGGTGCTGACCTGCGAGACCAAGCGCGGCGTCTGCCGCCTCTGTTACGGCCGCATGCTGGCGACCGGCAAGATGGTCGAGATCGGCGAGGCCGTCGGCGTCATCGCGGCGCAGTCGATCGGCGAGCCGGGCACGCAGCTGACGATGCGGACTTTCCACTACGGCGGAACGGCCTCGCGCGTCACCGAGCAGTCCAAGCACGCCGCCAAGAACCCGGGAACGGTCAAGTTCCTGTCGATCGCGACGGTCCAGCGCAAGGACGGCAACCTCGTGGTCGTCAACCGCAACGGCAAGATCACGATCGTGGACAACAAGGGGCGCGAAAAGGAGCGCTACTCGGTGGTCTACGGCTCGACGATCAAGGTCACCGACGGCCAGGAAGTCGTGCCGGGGCAGGAGCTCGTGGAGTGGGATCCGTTCACCTCGGCGATCCTGACCGAGGTCGGCGGGGCCGTCGAGTTCCGCGACATCGTGGAAGGCGAGAACCTCCGCGAGGAGACCGACCGCGTCACGGGTCTGGCCCAGAACATCATCGTGGAGACAGTGGGCGCCGAGAAGCGGTCGCCGCAGGTCATCGTGCGCGGCAAGTCGGGGGAGAGGAAGTACCTGCTCCCGATCGGCTCGCACCTGATGGTCGCCGACAAGCAGGAGGTCTCGCCCGGCGACGTGCTGGCCAAAATCCCCCGCGAGACGACCAAGACCAAGGACATCACCGGCGGTCTGCCGCGCATCGTCGAGCTCTTCGAAGCGCGGCGGCCCAAGGACGCGGCCGTCATCACCGAGATCGACGGCAGCGTCTCGCACGGCCCGATCGCCAAGGGCATGCGCAAGGTCATCATCACGGGCGACGACGGAGAGACGCGCGAGTACCTGATCCCGCGCTACACCCACGTCAACGTGCAGGAGGGCGAGCGCGTGCGCGCCGGCGATCCTCTGATCGACGGCCCGATCAACCCGCACGACATCCTGTCGATCCTGGGAGAGAAGGAGCTGCAGCGGTACCTGGTCGACAAGATCCAGGAGGTCTACCGTTCGCAGAACGTGGCCATCAACGACAAGCACATCGAGGTCATCGTCCGGCAGATGATGCGCAGCGTGAAGATCGAGGAGGTCGGCGACACCGACTTCCTGATCGACGAGCAGGTGGATCGTTTCCGGTTCGAGGAGGAGAACGAGCGGGTCATCGCCGCGGAGGGGCAGCCTTCGACGGCACGCCCGATGCTGCTCGGGATCACAAAGGCCTCCCTCTCGACGGACTCGTTCATCTCGGCCGCGTCGTTCCAGGAGACCACGCGCGTCCTGACCGAGGCCTCGATCTCGGGGAAGGTCGACAGCCTGCGGGGCCTGAAGGAGAACGTCATCGTCGGACGGCTCATCCCCGCCGGAACGGGAATGGAGTACTACCGCAACGTCGTCCTCGAGCGGGAAGAGATCCCGCAAGTCGAGGAGCCGGCGCTCGAGGACTTCCTGACCGACCCGGCCGAGGAGCTGGCGCTCGCCGAGGCCGACGCCGAGGTGGACGCGAGCGAAGAAGAGTAGATCAAAGCGACTCGAAAATCGAAGGGGCCCGGCAACGGGCCCCTTTTCGTTTCCGGGCGAGATCTAGGGAGCGGACCAGATCAGGTCCCGGTTCTTTCCGTAGAGGACGAGGCCGTGCGCCTTGCCGTCGCTCTCGCTGACGAATGCGATCCCCCTCCCGTCGTTGATGGTCGTCAGTCCGCTGCGGGCGACGTGTCCGTCGTCGAAGAACTGAATCGCCGGGGAATCCTTGCGCAGGGCGACCCAGAGCCTCTCGATCCCCTTGTTGTCCCGAAGCACGAGGCGAGGGCTCTCCTCGCTGACCTCGAGGCCCGCCGATCTCTTCCCGTCGGGAGCGACGAGGGCGACTCGCGGTCCTCCGGCTCCGAGGCCAAGAGACAACTGTTGCGATCCTCCGGGGTCGGCCATCTGGAGGACGGCCCGGCCGTCCTGCAGTCCCCACGAGCCGATCCGGGCTCCCGCGGCGTCGATCAGGACGAAGCTTCGGGCTCGCACCTCCTCGGGCTCGGCCGGCCTCTTTGCCTGCCCCGTGACCAGAGCGCCGGCGAACAACGTGATCAGCATCACCAGGGCGCGGCGGTGCCAGCGAACCTGGCGCCTCAGATCGTCGATTCTCTGCTCAAGGGCATCGTTGCAATGCTCCACGCGCATCCTCCTTTGAGTTCCACCCTGTCGTCCCGGAGTATCTCCCGCGAACGAGGCATTGCTTGACCGCTTGTCCGCCTGCCCGTACCATGCTCGGCACGTTCCCGTTTCGACACGTTTCCCGCCCAACCAAACGAAAGGAGCCTGGTATGAAGAGGGTCCTCGTCATCGTGGCTTCGATTCTCTGCGTCGGCGTGGCTGGCGTCATCCTCGCGCAAGTGCCGGAGAGCGCACGCACACTCGTCACCGATCCGAACGTGCTCGCGTCCATGGGGTTTCCACGGAACGCCACGAACGTCTACATGGCCAAGAACCTGACCAAACCCGTGGAGATGCAGACCCCCAACGATTTTGGTGGGGGCTTCCACTTCACACCCGTGTCTCCGCATTCTTTCATCGGGAGACAGAACACGGCCGCCACACCGTGGTACTACGATTTGGGAGCGACCGCGGACACCAATCTAGTACTCAGCCGGGCCGGTACCGAGCAGTTCGCGGATTCTCCGATCCAGCTGCCGACGGGCGTGAACCTCGCCGCCTTCCGCTGGTGGGCCAACGACATCAACGCCGGCGCGAACATCGGCATCTTCGTGTTCGAACAGTGTCATCCGAGCTTCGGGCCCGGCGGGGAAACCGTCACGACCATTGCCTTCGAGGACCCGGCGACGACGGGCTCGGGTGGGAACCAGTCGGATGTTCTGGCCGGCTCCGGAACCACCGTCAACAACCAGGACTGCAACTACGTGGCGCGCGTGCGCTTCGATGACACCTCGGGCCTGGAGTTTCAGAAGCTCCGCGTCCAGTGGAACAGGCAAGTCTCACCCGCCCCCGCCGTCGCGACCTTCCTCGACGTTCCGACCAGCCATCCCTTCTTCCAGTGGATCGAGGCCCTCGCGGCATCGGGAATCACCGCCGGCTGCGGCGGCGGAAACTTCTGCCCGGGTCAGGCGCTGACCCGCGGACAGATGGCCGTCTTCCTGTCGATCGCCCTCGGTCTGAACTTCAACTAAGCGAGCCGGCACGGATGCCGGTCCTCGGGGCCCGCTTCGGCGGGCCTCTCGTTTTTGTGAAGTAGCATTTTGAGAGCCCGAGCAAACCGATGACCCCCGAGGACTGGCGTCGCCTGAAGGAAATCCTCGACGAGGCTCTTGCTCTCGAGAGGGAGGCCCGGGAGGAGTTCCTGGCGAAGGCCTGCGGCGGAGACGCCAGGCTGCTCGCGGAGGTCCGCTCCCTGATCGCGTCGCACGAGGCGCCGTTCCCCATGCTCGACGCGCCCCTCCCGCCGCTTTCGGCGGCGGCGTTGTACGAGACGGCCGGACCCCAGGCGGGAGAGCGCATCGGCCCCTGGGAGCTTCTCGAGGAGATCGGCCACGGCGGGATGGGGACCGTGTATCTGGGCCGTCGCGCGGACGAGGCCTTCGAGAAGAAGGTCGCGATCAAGCTCGTGCGCGGCGGCATGGACAGCGAGTCGGTGCTGCGGCGGTTTCGAACCGAGCGACAGATCCTCGCCAACCTCGAGCATCCGCACATCGCCCGCCTCATCGACGGCGGAGCCGCCGACGACGGCCGGCCCTACTTCGTCATGGAGTACATCGAGGGCCTTCCTCTGCCGGAGTGGTGTGTGCGGCGAGGGCGGAACGTTCGCGAAAGACTGGGCATCTTCGTCGACGTCTGCGCCGCGGTCGAATACGCCCACCGAAACAGAGTCGTGCATCGGGACATCAAGCCGGCCAACGTCCTCGTCACGGCCGACGGCTCGGCCAAGCTCCTCGATTTCGGGATCGCCAAGCTGATCGTGCCGGAGCTCTTCGGCGCGAAGATCGAGGAGACGGGCACTCTCTTCCAGCTGCTGACGCCGGACTACGCGAGCCCGGAGCAGGTCCGCGGAGAAGCGGTGACTCCGGCGAGCGACGTCTACGCGCTCGGCGTGATGCTCTACGAGCTGTTGACGGGCCGCAGGCCCTACGCCGCCGGAGCCTCGGTCGCGGAGATGGTCCGGGTCGTGTGCGAGACCGAGCCTCCCCGGCCCTCGGAAAAAGCGACGCGCTCTCTCGCCCGGGAGCTGGTCGGAGACATCGACACGATCGTCCTCAAAGCCATGCGCAAGGAGCCGGCGCGCCGCTACGCCTCGGCGGGCGAGATGGGGGAGGACATCCGCCGCTTCCTCGACGGCCGGCCGGTGCTCGCCCGCCCGGACACCATGGGCTACCGGACGAGGAGGTTCGCGCGCCGGCACTGGGCCGGGCTGGGCGCCGCGGCGATCGCCGCGATCTCGCTCGGCGCAGGTGCCGCGGCCCTCCGCCATCAGGCGCGGCCCGTGGCGGCGACGGCGTCCGCGACGGCGCTCGCCGTTTTGCCGTTCCGCCCTCTCGCGCCGACGGGCCACGATTCGGTCCTCGAGCAGGGCATGGCGGACACTCTGATCGCGAAGCTCAGCGGCGTTCCCGGCATCGCGGTGCGGCCAGTCGGCGCCGTGCTGCCGTACTCGGGCGACGGGACCGACGCTCAGCGCGCGGGCCGCCTGCTCCGCGCGGATACGGTCGTCGAGGGCAGCGTCCAGCGCGTGGGGGACCGCATCCGCGTCGACGTGCGGCTCGTGCGCGTTTCCGACAGCCGGCCAATCTGGGGCGAGACCTTCGACACCGACTACGCGCGGGTCTTCGAGGTCCAGGACGCGATCGCGCAGAAAGTCGCCGAGACGCTCACTCCCGGCCTGAGCGCCGCCGCGCGAGCGAGGCTGGCCCGGCCCGGCACGCGGGACCTCGCGGCCTACAGGGCGTATCTTCGGGGCCGGTATTTCTGGAACCGACGGACCGAGGCCGATTTTCGCAAGGCGATCGAGGCCTTCGAACAGGCGATCAAAGAGGATCCGGAATACGCGCTGGCCTACTCGGGCCTGGCCGACTGCTACAGCCTGCTCGGCGTCTGGGGCGCCGGTCCGGCCGACGAGACTCACGGCCGCGCGCAGGTCGCAGCCCGGCGCGCCGTCGAGCGGGCCGACGCTCCGGCCGAAGCGCACGCGTCCGCGGGACTCGTCCTATGGGTCTACGGCTGGGACTGGGACGGCGCCGAGGTCGAGTTCCGGCGTGCCATCGCACTGAACCCGGGATACGCGACGGCGCACCAGTGGCGCGCGTACTCGCTCGCCTCGCGTGGACGGTTCGACGAGGCGATCGCGTCGGCCCAGCGCGCGCAGGCCCTGGATCCCCTGTCCCTGAGCCTCATGACGGACCTCGGCGAGATCCACATGTGGGCCGGCCGATACGACCGGGCCGTGGTCCACATTCGCGAAGCGCTGGAGCTCGAGCCGAACTTCGCGCTCGCCCACAACATGCTCGGGATGACCTACCTGAAGCAGGGACGCGCCGAAGAAGCCGTGCCCGAGCTCGAGCGGGCGGCGCAGCTCGAGGACGAGCCCCGCATGCTCACGACTCTGGGCTACGGTTACGCTCGCGCCGGCCGCACCGACGACGCCCTCCGCATCCGGGATCGTCTGGCGGCTCTGGCGAAGACGCGGTACGTCTCGCCTTTCGCCCTGGCGGTCGTGGACACGGGACTCGGGCGAGCCGATTCGGCGTTCGTTGAGCTCGAGCGGGCCTACGGCGAGCACTCGGACACGATGGCCATCTTGCGCACGTATCCGCTTTTCGAGAGTCTTCGGAGCGATCCGCGTTTCTGGGATCTCTTGCGCCGGGTCGACGAGTGGAAGGCCACCGCCGAGTGAATCCGCATGCTATCCACTTGCGGATCTGAGGCTTAGAGCGCGGCTCCGGAGTCGGGAGGCCGGGAACGCGGGCGAGAGGGTGGCCGGACGGGTCGTCGGCGACGCCAAGCCGCGGCCTGAGAAGAGTTTCCGCTTGACAGACCCCCCGCGGGCGCGTACGATTCGCGGGTTTTTCCTCACGACTCCGGCGAGTCGGTGGGCCTGTCTCGCCCGGTCTGAAGTAAAGCGTTTACGGTCGATCTCGGGTCCTTCCACGGCTCCGGGGGACTCGGGGAGATCAGGAGAGTCGATGCCGACAATTTCTCAACTCGTCCGGAAGGGCCGCGAGCGGCTGGCGGTGAAGACCGCGTCGCCGGCGCTGCAGCGTTCGCCGCAGAAGCGCGGCGTGTGCACACGCGTCTACACGACGACGCCGAAGAAGCCCAACTCGGCTCTGCGCAAGGTCGCGCGCGTGCGCCTGACCAACGGGATCGAGGTCACGACGTACATCCCGGGTGTCGGACACAATCTCCAGGAGCATTCGATCGTCATGATCCGCGGCGGGCGCGTCAAGGACCTGCCGGGAGTTCGCTACCACGTGATTCGCGGAACGCTCGATGCGGTGGGCGTGGCCAACCGCAAGCAGGGGCGTTCCAAGTACGGCGCCAAGCGCCCGAAGGCCTAAGAAGATGCCCAGACGCCGAGTCGTTGCCAAGCGCGAAATCCTGCCGGACCCGCTGTACAACTCCCAACTCGTCACCAAGTTCATCAACTCGGTGATGGGAGAGGGCAAGAAATCCGTCGCCGAGGGGATCCTCTACGGCGCGCTGAACCGCGTCGCCGAGAAGACGCAGGACGATCCGATGAAGGCCTTCAAGAAGGCGATCGAGAACGTCAAGCCGGCCCTCGAGGTCAAGTCCCGCCGCGTCGGCGGCTCGACCTATCAGGTGCCCGTGGAGGTGCGGCCCAACCGCCGGACCTCGCTCGCGATCCGCTGGATCATCGAGTACGCCTCGCAGAGAGGCGAGAAGACGATGAAGGAGAAGCTCGCCGCCGAGTTCCTCGACGCCTCGAACCTCCGCGGCGGCGCCGTGAAGAAGAAGGACGACACGCACAAGATGGCCGAGGCCAACAAGGCCTTCGCCCACTACCGCTGGTAACGACGAACCTGAAACTGGAACCGGAAACCTTTAAGACCATGCCCCGCACGCACCCTCTCAAAGACACCCGCAACATCGGGATCATGGCGCACATCGACGCCGGCAAGACGACGACGACGGAGCGCATCCTGTTCTACACGGGTGTGAACTACAAGCTCGGCGAGGTGCACGAGGGCACGGCGACGATGGACTGGATGGTCCAGGAGCAGGAGCGCGGCATCACCATCACTTCCGCCGCGACGACGTGCTACTGGAAAGCGTCGGGGTCGGGGAATCTCGTCCGCATCAACATCATCGACACGCCCGGCCACGTGGACTTCACGGCCGAGGTCGAGCGCTCGCTTCGCGTCCTCGACGGCGCCGTGGCGGTGTTCGACGCGGTCGCGGGTGTCGAGCCGCAGTCCGAGACGGTGTGGCGCCAGGCCAACCGCTACGGCGTCCCGCGCATCGCCTTCGTCAACAAGATGGACCGCGTGGGGGCGAACTTCCCGCGCTGCGTCGAAATGATGAAGACGAAGTTGAACGCCAAGCCCGCCCCGATCCAGATCCCGTGGGGCACCGAGGCCAATCACAAGGGCGTCATCGACCTCGTCGCGATGAAGGCGATCGAGTTCCACGATGACGCCCAGGGCTCGAAGTTCGACGTCCAGGAGATCCCGGCCGACTTGAAGGAAGAGGCCGAGAAGTACCGCGAGATGCTGGTCGAGACCGTCGCCGAGACCGACGACGCGCTGCTCGAGAAGTACCTCCACGGCGGCAAGGTCGAGGCCCAGGAGATCAAGGACGCGCTGCGGCGCGCCACGATCGCCGGCCACGTCCAGCCGGTCGTGTGCGGCTCAGCCTTCAAGAACAAGGGCGTGCAGCAGCTGCTGGATGCGGTCGTCGACTACCTGCCGTCGCCCCTGGACATTCCGCCGATCAAGGGCCACGACGACGTGGGGGCGGAGCTCGAGCGTCCGGCCTCCGACGACGCTCCCTTCTCCGCGCTGATCTTCAAGATCATGACCGATCCGTTCGTCGGTCAGCTCGCGTTCTTCCGCGTCTACTCGGGCCACCTCGACGCCGGCTCCTCGGTCTTCAACTCGACCAAGGACGCCCGGGAGCGCATCGGGCGGCTGCTGAAGATGCACGCCAACAAGCGCGAGGAGATCAAGGAAGTCTGGGCCGGCGACATCGCCGCGGCCGTGGGTCTGAGGAACGTCCAGACCGGGGACACGATCTGCGACGAGGACAACCCCGTCATCCTCGAGGCGATGAACTTCCCCGAGCCCGTCATCGCGGTCGCTATCGAGCCCAAGACCAAGGCGGACCAGGAAAAGATGGGCATGGCGCTCGGCAAGCTGATGCAGGAGGACCCGACCTTCAAGGTGCACACCGACAAGGAGACGGGCCAGACCATCATCCGCGGCATGGGCGAGCTGCACCTGGAAATCATCACCGACCGCATGGTCCGTGAATTCAACGTCGGCGCCAACATCGGCAAGCCCCAGGTCGCCTACCGCGAGGCGATCACCAAGGAAGCGCCGGGACACGGACGGTTCGTGCGCCAGTCGGGCGGCCGCGGCCAATACGGCGAGGCCAAGATCCGGATCAAGCCGGCCGAGCCGGGCCACGACTTCGTGTTCGAGAACGCGATCAAGGGCGGCGCGATCCCGAAGGAGTTCATCAAGCCGATCGAGCAGGGCATCAAGGAGGCCATGGAGACGGGCGTCCTCGCCGGATACCCGACCACCGGCGTGCACGTTGAGCTCTACGACGGTTCGTTCCACGAGGTCGACTCCTCCGAGATGGCCTTCAAGATCGCCGGCTCGATGGCATACCAGGACGCGGCCAAGAAGGCCAAGCCGGTCATCAAGGAACCCATGATGGACGTCGAGGTCGTCGTGCCCGAGGATTACATGGGCGACGTCATCGGCGATTTGAACTCGCGCCGCGGGCACATCAAGCACATGGAGCCGCGTGCGGGCGTCCAAGTCATCACGGCCCGCGTCCCGCTCTCGGAGATGTTCGGTTACTCGACGAATCTGCGGTCGATGACGCAGGGCCGCGGCAACTACTCGATGCAGTTCGCCGTCTACGACGAGGTTCCCAAGTCGGTCAGCGAAGAGATCATCGCGAAGGTCGGCAGCAAGTAAGAGGAAAGCATGGCGAAAGAGAAGTTTGATCGTTCGAAGCCGCACGTGAACATTGGGACGATTGGTCACGTGGATCACGGGAAGACGACGCTGACGGCGGCGATCACGTTGATTTTGTCGAAGAAGGGGTTGGCGCAGGCGAAGGCGTACGACCAGATCGACAACGCGCCGGAGGAGAAGGCGCGAGGGATCACGATCAACACGGCGCACGTGGAGTACGCGACGGACAAGCGGCACTACGCGCACGTGGACTGTCCGGGGCACGCGGACTACGTGAAGAACATGATCACGGGGGCGGCGCAGATGGACGGGGCGATTCTGGTGGTGTCGGCGGCGGACGGGCCGATGCCGCAGACGCGGGAGCACATTTTGCTGGCGCGGCAGGTCGGGGTGCCGTTCATCGTGGTGTTTCTGAACAAGACGGACATGGTGGACGACCCGGAGCTCTTGGAGCTGGTCGAGCTGGAGGTACGGGAGCTTCTGACCTCTTACGGGTTCCCGGGGGAGAAGATTCCGATCGTGAAGGGATCGGCGTTGAAGGCGGGGGAGTCGGGGGATCCGAACTCGCCGGATGCCAAGTGCGTTCTGGATCTGATGGACGCGGTGGACGCGTACATTCCGGTGCCGGAGCGAGCGATCGACAAGGATTTTCTGATGCCGATCGAGGACGTGTTCTCGATTTCGGGCCGCGGCACGGTGGTGACGGGGCGAGTCGAGCGGGGCGTGGTGAAGGTCGGCGAGGAAGTGGAGATCGTAGGGATTCGTCCGACGCAGAAGAAGGTCGTGACGGGAGTGGAGATGTTCCGCAAGTTGCTCGATCAGGGGCAGGCGGGAGACAACGTCGGGCTCTTGCTGCGGGGGACGGAGAGGAAGGATGTCGAGCGCGGGCAGGTGTGCGCGAAGCCGGGGTCGATCACGCCGCACCTAAAGTTTACGGCGCAGGCGTACATCCTGACGAAGGAAGAGGGAGGGCGGCACACGCCGTTTTTCAACGGATATCGGCCGCAGTTTTTCTTCCGGACGACGGACGTGACGGGGACGGCGCAGCTGCCCAAGGGCGTGGAGATGGTGATGCCGGGGGACAACGTGAACCTGGAGATCAACCTGATCACTCCGATCGCCATGGAGAAGGGCCTGCGATTTGCGATTCGGGAAGGCGGCCGCACCGTCGGCGCCGGAACGATCGTGGAAATCCTGGAGTAGCCGCGTGAGCCCGAAGAACGACAAAATCCGCATCCGCCTCAAGGCCTTCGACTACCGGATTCTGGACCAGTCGGCGAGCGAGATCGTCGACACGGCCCGGCGCACCGGCGCGAGGGTTGCGGGGCCGATCCCCCTGCCGACGGCGGTCTCGCGGTTCACCGTGAACCGTTCGCCGCACGTCGACAAGAAATCGCGCGAGCAGTTCGAGATGCGGACGCACAAGCGCCTGCTCGACATCCTCGAGCCGACGTCCCAGACGGTAGACGCCCTCATGAAGCTGGAGCTTCCGGTAGGCGTGGACGTCGAGATCAAGGCGTTCGGAAAGTAGAGCCATGGCCGTACACGGAATCATCGGCAAGAAGGTCGGGATGACCCAGATCTTCAAGGAGGACGGGACGGTCGTGCCCGTCACGGTCGTGCAGGCGGGGCCGTGCCTCGTCGTGCAGAAGAAGACCGCCGACAAGGATGGCTACGATGCCGTCCAGATCGGCCTCGTGGGCGCGCGTCCGGACCGCCGCGCGAACAAGGCCGCGCGTGGACGCTTCGAGAAGGCCGGCGTGGCTCCGATGCGCACGCTCATGGAGGTCCGGGCGGACAAGGGCGACGAGCTCAAGCCCGGCGACAAGGTCCTCTGCGACGCGTTCAAGGAGCAGGACCACGTCGACGTCATCGGCACGTCCAAGGGCAAGGGCTTCATGGGTGTGGTCGCCCGGCACGGGTTCCGCGGAGGCGCGGCCACCCACGGCTCGATGTTCCACCGCGCGCCCGGCTCGATCGGTCCCTCGGCGTTCCCGTCGCGCGTGTATCCGGGAACGCGGTCCTCGGGACGCTTGGGCGGACGCCAGGCCACGACCAAGAACCTCACGATCGTCCGCGTGGACGTCGAGAACAACCTTCTCTACATCTCGGGGCCCGTCCCAGGGGCTCGCAACGGCCTCGTGAAGATCGTGCGCTCGAGCTTCGCGAAGAGGGCATGACGGGAATGAGCACTACCACTAGGGCGAACACAAGCACCGCGGCCGCGACCAAGGTCCCGGTCGTCAACTGGAAGAAGGAGCAGGTCGGCGAGGTCTCGCTGCCGGCCGGCGTCTTCGCCTATCCCTACCGCAAGCACCTGGTGTGGGAGGTCGTGAAGGCATACCTCGCCGGACAGCGGGCGGGCACGCACAAGACCAAGGTCCGCTCGGAGGTCTCCGGCTCCGGCAAGAAGCCGTTCAAGCAGAAGGGCACCGGGCGGGCGCGGCAGGGCGGCGGACGTCCTCCGATCCACCGCCACGGCGGCACGGTCCACGGGCCGGTCCCGCGCTCGTACGCGCAGGACGTCTCGGTCGGCGAGAAGAAGAACGCCTTGAAGTCGGTGCTCTCGCGGCGGGCGGCCGAGGAGCGCATCGTGGTCCTCGACCGGATGGAGCTGGAGAGCTTCAAGACCAAGGACCTCCGCAGCGCCGTCGGCGCGCTGGGGATCGAGGGCAAGACCCTGTTCGTGGATGCCCGAGGCAACGAGAACTTCGAGCGCGCGTCGCGAAACGTGAAGGCCTGGAAGCTCGTGGACCCGCTCGCGGTCAACGCCTACGACGTCCTCGCCCACGGGACCGTCGTGCTGACGAAGTCGGCGCTCGCCCGCGTCGTCAAGAACCTGGGAGGCGAGTAATGGAAGCGCAGCAGCTGATCCGCCGTCCGCTGATCACCGAGAAGGCCACGCGGATGAAGGAAGGCTCCAACACGATCTGCTTCGAGGTGGCCCGCTCGGCCAACAAGATCGAGGTCCGCCGCGCCATCGAGAAGCTCTTCGGGGTCAAAGTCGTGGACGTGCGGGTCGCCAACCGTCAGGGCAAGTGGAAGCGCATGGGCCGCTTCGTCGGCCAGCGCAAGGCCTGGAAGAAGGCCTACGTCCGGCTCGCGCCGGATCAGAAGATCGAGTTCTTCGAGGGCGTGTGATGCCAGTCAAGAAGTTCAAACCGACCTCCGCCGGAGTCCGGTTCCAGACCAAGCTCGACTTCCAGGAGCTCTCCCCGGTGCGCCCGGAGAAGCGCCTGACGGTGGGGCTGCGCTCGACCGGCGGCCGCAACAACCAGGGACGCATGACGTCGCGCTTCATGGGCGGCGGCCACAAGCGCCTCTACCGGATCATCGACTTTCGCCGCGACAAGCAGGACATCCCGGCGAAGGTCGCCTCGATCGAGTACGATCCCAACCGGACGGCGCGGATCGCCCTGCTGCACTACGCCGACGGGGAGAAGCGCTACATCCTGGCGCCCAACGGGCTCCAGGTCGGCGCGAAGGTCGTGTCGGGTCCGGCCGCCGACATCCTGCCCGGCAACGCGTTGCCGCTGAAGGCGATCCCTCTGGGCACGACGATTCACAACATCGAGCTGACCCGCGGCAAGGGCGGCCAGCTCGTGCGCTCGGCCGGTGCCGCCGCGCAGTTGATGGCCAAGGAAGGCGCCTACGCCCAGGTCCGCCTGCCCTCGGGCGAGGTCCGCGAGGTCCACATCGACTGCTACGCGACGATCGGCCAGGTCGGCAACCTCGAGCACGAGAACATCGCGATCGGAAAGGCCGGCCGCAACCGCTGGATGGGCTGGCGGCCGCACAACCGCGGCGTTTCGATGAACCCCGTGGATCACCCGATGGGCGGCGGCGAGGGCAAGACCTCCGGCGGACGGCACCCCGCCTCGCCGTGGGGCTGGAAGACGAAGGGTCTGAAGACCCGCAACAACAAGCGGACCGACGGATTCATCATCCGCCGCCGCAAGTCGAAGGCATAAACGATGGCGCGTTCGATCCGAAAGGGCCCGTTCGTGGACGCCCACCTCACCAAGAAGGTGGCGGCGCTGAACGCGACCCGCGAGAAGAAAGTCGTGAAGACGTGGTCCCGGCGCTCGACCGTCGTGCCCGACATGGTGGGGCACACGATCGCCGTGCACAATGGCCGCAAGTTCATCCCGGTGTACATCGCCGAGAACATGGTCGGACACAAGCTCGGCGAGTTCGCGCCGACGCGGATCTTCAAGGGACACGGCGGGAAGAAGGCCGCCGAAGCCGGCGCCGCCGTGGCCGGCGCTCCGGGCGCTCCGGGAGCCCCCGGCGCTCCGGGCGTGCCGCGTCCGGCCCCGGGAGCCGCTCCGGCCGCTCCGAAGTCGTAGAGCAGAGACATGAAAGCGACAGCGAAACTCCGGTACATGAAGGGCTCGGCGCAGAAGGTCCGCCTCGTGGCCGACCTCGTGCGTGGCAAGAAGGTCAACGACGCCGTCGCGATCCTTCGCCACGCGAAGAAGGCCGCCGCCCGGGACGTCTTGAAGACGCTCCGGTCGGCCGTGGCCAATGCCGAGCAGAAGGAAACGCAGCTCGACGTGGACGAGCTGGTGGTGCGGCGGATTACGGTCGACAAGGGGCCTCAGGAGAAACGCGTGCGGCCGGCCCCGATGGGCCGCGCCTACCGCGTGCTGCACCGCAAGAGCCATTTGACGATCGAGCTGTCGGACGAGGTGTAAGGATGGGTCAGAAAGTTCACCCCTACGGCTTCCGGCTCGGCTTCAACCGGACCTGGCACTCGCGCTGGTTCTCGGAGAAGGAGTACGAGAAGTTCCTCCACGACGACCTGAAGCTCCGCCGGGAGCTGAAAGGACGGCTGTCGCACGCCGGCGTCTCGGAGGTCGACATCGAGCGGTTCGCCGGGAAGCTGAAGGTCAACATCCAGACGTCGCGGCCCGGGATCATCATCGGCAAGCGCGGCGCCGAGGTCGACAAGCTTCGCGACGAGCTGCAGAAGCGGACGAAGACCGAGGTCCACATCAACATCATCGAGATCCAGCGTCCCGAGACCGACGCCCAGCTCGTGGCCGAGTCGATCGCCCTGCAGCTGGAGCGCCGGGTGGCGTTCCGGCGCGCGATGAAGAAGGGCATCGAGTCCGCCTTCCGCTTCGGCGCCCAGGGCATCAAGATCCGCTGCGCCGGCCGGTTGAACGGAGCCGAGATCGCCCGCGCCGAGTGGTACCAGGAGGGCCGCCTCCCGCTCCACACGCTGAAGGCCGACATCGACTACGGCTTCGCCGAGGCGAACACCACCTACGGAAAGATCGGCGTGAAGGTCTGGATCTATCGCGGCGAGCAGCACAAGGCCAAGAACCGCCGCAAGTCGGCGGCTTAAGAGAGTTCTCTCATGTTGATGCCTTCGAAAGTCAAGTACCGCAAGCAGCAGCGCGGACGCATGCGCGGCAAGGCGCACCGCGGCGGCACGCTCGCGTTCGGCGACATCGGTCTCCAGGTCCTGGAGCCGGGCTGGATCACGGCCCGCCAGATCGAGGCCGGCCGCATCGCGATGACGCGCGCGGTCAAGCGCGGCGGAAAGATCTGGATCCGGATCTTCCCTGACAAGCCGTACACCAAGAAGCCCGCCGAAACGCGCATGGGCAAGGGCAAGGGCGCGCCGGAGGGCTGGGTCGCGGTGGTCAAGCCCGGACGGGTCCTCTACGAGATGGAGGGCGTCGACTTCGCCACCGGCAAGGAGGCCCTCGAGCTCGCGGCCGACAAGCTGGGGCTGAAGACGCGGCTGATCACGCGCGAGTCCGAGATGGAGATCCGATGAAGAAGAAGGAGCGCGAGACGCTGGCCCAGCAGGGCCTGGCGGATCTCGTCGAAAAGGAAAAGCAGCTGAAGGAGTCGGCCTGGAAGCTCCGGCTCCAGAAGTCCACGGGCCAGCTCGAGAACCCGAGCCGCCTGCGGGTGCTGCGCCGGGACATCGCCCGGGTCAAGACGTACCGGCGGGCCCTGGAGAAGAACGCGGAGGCGGGCAAGTGAGCGAGACGGCCGCGAAGAAGGGACGCGCGACCAAGGTCGGCCGCGTGGTTTCCGACAAGATGGAGAAGACGATCGTCGTCGAGGTCGAGCGGCGCGTGCAGCACGCCGAGTACACGCGCACGATCAAGCGCACGAGCCGCTTCCACGCCCACGACGAGGAGAACGCCGCCAAGGTGGGAGACCGCGTCCGGATCGAGGAGACGCGTCCTCTCTCCCGGCGCAAGCGCTGGCGGCTGCGGGAGATCGTGACGAAGGCGCAGGCCTAGGAGCATCGCGATGATTCAGATGGGCACCATCCTCGAGGTGGCGGACAATTCCGGGGCGCGCAAGATCGCCTGCATCCGGATGCGGGGCGGCTCGGCCGGCCAGTACGCCGGCCTGGGCGACATCATCACGGCTTCGGTCAAGGAGGCCGCGCCGGATTCGCCGTTCGTCGAGAAGCACGGCAAGCGGGTTGTGCGGGCGGTCATCGTCCGGACGCGGCGCAACCACCGCCGCAAGGACGGGTCCTACATCCGCTTCGACGACAACGCCGCGGTCCTGATCTCCAACGAGGGGGAGCCGATCGGGACGCGCGTGTTCGGGCCGGTGGCCCGCGAGCTGCGCGAGAAGAAGTTCATGAAGATCATCTCCCTCGCCCCGGAAGTGCTGTGATGCAGAAGAAGACCAAGAAGCCGAAGCTCAAGAAGAACGACCTGGTCGTCGTGATCGCCGGGCGCGACCGCGGCCGCCAGGGCAAGATCCTGCGGGTCCTGCCGGGCGAGGGCCGCGTCATCGTGGAGCGCGTCAACATGATCAAGCGGCATACGCGGCCGAACCCGTCCAAGAACATCGCCGGAGGGATTTCCGAGAAGGAAGCCACGATCCACATCTCCAACGTGATGCTCGTGGACCCGGATCGCAACGTGGGAACGCGGATCGGCCGCCGGCGCGACTCCGAAGGCAACCCCGAGAGGGTCGCCAAGAAGAGCGGCGCCGTCCTGGCATAGACCTGAGACAGAGAAGGACATGGCAGCAAGACTCAAAGAACGGTACGCAAAAGAGGTCGCCCCGGCCTTGAAGAAGGAGTTCGGGATCGACAACTCCATGGCGATTCCTCGCCTGGAGAAGATCGTGCTCAACATGGGTCTGGGCGAAGCCGTGTCCAACCCCAAGCTGATCGACCCGGCGGCGGAGGAGCTCTCCGCAATCGCGGGGCAGCGGGCCGTCGTGACGAAGGCCAAGAAGTCGATCGCGACGTTCAAGCTCCGCACCGGGATGTCGATCGGCGCGCGCGTGACGCTGCGCGGCGACCGCATGTGGGAGTTCTTGGACCGGCTGATCAACATCGCGCTGCCCCGGGTGCGCGATTTCCGCGGCGTCTCCAACAAGGCCTTCGACGGCCGCGGCAACTACACCCTGGGGGTCCGGGACCACTTCATCTTCCCGGAGATCGATTACGCGAAGACAGACAAGTCGAAGGGCTTGAACGTGACCATCGTGACGACGGCGGGACGGGACGACCGGGCCAAGGCGCTTCTGCGCGAGCTCGGCATGCCGTTCGCCAAGTAGAGGAAAGAAGACTCATGGCCACTCGGGCGATGCGAATCAAGGCGGCGAAGAAGCCGAAGTTCATGACGCGCACGATCCGGCGCTGCCGGGTCTGCGGCCGACCACGCGCGGTATTCCGCAAGTTCGGCCTCTGCCGCATCTGTTTCCGTCAGAACGCCAACATGGGGTACATCCCGGGCGTTCTGAAGGCGTCGTGGTGAAGCGATGAAGACCAGCGATCCGTTGAGCGATCTGTTGACGCGCCTGCGCAATGGCATGCGCGCCGGCCACGACAAGGTGGACGTGCCGTCCTCCCGCGTCAAGGAAGCCGTCCTGAAGGTCCTCGAGGAGGAGGGTTACATCGCCTCCTTCCGGAAGGTCCAGGAGGCGGGCCGGCCGGTGTTGCGGGTGGGCCTGAAATACGACTCCGAGGGCGAGCCGATCGTTTCGGGCCTGGAGCGCGTCTCGAGGCCGGGCCGGCGTGTCTACGCCGGGGCCGACGACATCCCGTCGGTGCTCGGAGGCCTGGGCATGTCGATCGTGTCGACTTCGAAGGGCATCGTGACGGACAAGACGGCGAGGCAATCGCGCCTCGGCGGCGAAGTGCTCTGCAACGTCTGGTGAGGAGAACCCAACCGTGTCGCGCATAGGGAAAATGCCGGTCGCGATTCCCAAGGGAGTCGAGGTCAAGGCGGACGCCGAAAAGGTCCGGGTCAAGGGGCCCAAGGGAGAGCTCGTTTCCGCCATTCCGGCGGGCCTGACCGTCGCCGTCGCGGACGGACAGGTGAAAATCGCCCGCGGCTCCGACGAGCCGCATATCCGCGCCTGCCACGGCCTGCTGCGCAGCCTCGTGGCCAACAACGTCGAGGGCGTCACCAAGGGCTTCACCAAGGAGCTGGAGATCTCGGGCGTCGGCTACAAGGCCGAGGTCAAGGGCAAGTCCGTCGTCTTCTCGCTGGGCTACTCACACCCGGTGGACTTCCCGATCCCCGAGGGGATCGCGGTCTCCATCGACGCCAAGGCCGGCAAGATGACGGTCACGGGCGCCGACAAGCAGAAGGTCGGACAGACCGCCGCCGAAATGCGGGGTCTGCGCATCCCCGACCCCTACAAGGCCAAGGGAATCAAGTACGCGAACGAAGTGATCAAGCGCAAAGTCGGAAAGGCCGGCGGGAAGTAGTCATGAATCGATCGCAGGCACGCACGGAAGCCCGTTCGCGGATCCGGATCCGCGTCCGCCAGAAAGTGCGCGGCGCCGAGGAGCGCCCGCGTCTGGCGGTCTACAAGAGCGGCCGGCACATCTACGCCCAGGTCGTCGACGACGGGAAGGGCGCGACCCTCGCGCACGCGTCCTCGCTGGATCCGGGGCTGCGCAAGGAGACCGCCAAGGGCGGCTCCCGCGAAGCGGCCGGCAAGGTCGGGGCCCTCGTGGCCGAGCGAGCCAAGAAGGCCGGCGTCACCAAGGTCGTGTTCGACCGCGGCGGTTACCGCTATCACGGCAGGGTCAAGGCCCTCGCCGACGCGGCCCGCTCGGGCGGTCTCGAGTTCTAGGAACAGGACGGAGAGGGAACCATGAGCAGCAACCGGGGGCCGAGGGCGCCGCGCGAGCGCGAGAAAGAACGCGATGCGCAGGGACGCGAGCTGATCGACCGGGTCGTCCACATCAATCGCGTCACCAAGGTCGTCAAGGGCGGCAAGAACTTCTCCTTCTCCGCTCTGGTCGTCGTGGGCGACGGGCAGGGACGAGTCGGCTACGGCTCGGGGAAGGCGAAGGAAGTGCCGATGGCCATCAAGAAGGGAATCGAGATGGCCAAGAAGAACATGCAGAAGGTCTCGCTGAAGGGGACGACCATTCCCCACGCGATCATCGGGGCCTACGGCGCCGGGCGCGTGCTCTTGAAGCCCGCGGCGGCCGGAACCGGCGTCATCGCGGGCGGACCGGTGCGGGCGGTCCTCGAGTCGGTCGGGATCCAGGACATCCTGACCAAGTCGCTCCGGACGACCAATCCGCACAACGTGATCAAGGCGACGTTCGACGGCCTCCTGCGCCTGAAAAACGAGGACGAGCTGGCGAAGCGCCGGGGCCGCGGTGCGGCCGAGCCGCCGCCGGCTACGGAGGAGAACGCGTGACTGCCGTGGCCGCCGAAAAAGGGAAGGGAAAGAAGGAAGGCAAGGACCGGCTGACGATCCGCCAGGTCAGGAGCGGGATCTGCACGCCCAAGGACCAGAAGGCCACGTTGAAGGGCCTCGGATTCCGCCGGATGGGGCAGGAGGTCGTCCGCGAGGATTCGCCCGCGGTGCGCGGAATGATCCGGAAGATCCGTCACCTCGTCGAAGTCTCCAAAGCCTAGGGCGTAAGGACTCACAATGGTCGAAAAGAAGAAGACGACGAAAGCGGGCAAGCCCGCCTCCCGCAAGCCGGCCAGGCCGGCGGCCAAGGCGGCCGCGCCCAAGCCCCCTGCGAAGGCGGCGGCAGCCGCGCCTCCTCCGCCGCGTGCCGCGCGTCCGCCGCGTCCGAAGAAAGCGGCCGTGACGCCGTCGCGTCCGCCGGCGACGGGAATCCACGACCTCGCTCCGGCTTCGGGCGCAACGCACTACCGCAAGCGCGTAGGCCGCGGCCCCGGCTCGGGGCACGGCAAGACGGCCGGACGGGGCAACAAGGGCCAGCAGTCCCGGACCGGCTACCGGCACCAGCGCGGATTCGAGGGCGGCCAGATGCCGCTCCACCGCCGGCTGCCCAAGCGCGGCTTCACCAACATCTTCCGCGTCGAGTACGACATCGTGAACCTGCGGGACCTCGCCGCGTTCGACGCCGGTGACGCCGTCAATCCCGAAATCCTGGCGGCCGCGCGTCTGACGCGCAAGAACCGCCCCGTGAAGATCCTGGGCGACGGAGAGCTCCAGAAAGCTCTGACCGTGTCTGCCCACAAGTTCTCGGCGTCCGCGAAGGCCTCCATCGAGAAGGCCGGAGGGCGCTGCGAGGTGCTGTCCCGTTGAGCGCTCTCCAGAGCTTCGCCAACATCTTCAGCGTGCCGGATCTGCGCAAGCGGATCCTGTTCACGTTCCTGCTGCTCGCGGTTTACCGGCTCGGAGCCCACATCCCGACGCCGGGCGTGGACCCGAATGCGATCAACGCCTACTTCAAGGCGTCGGCCGGTTCGATCTTCGGGTTCCTGGACATCTTCTCGGGCGGCGCGCTGCGAAGGCTCTCGGTTTTTGCCCTCGGCATCATGCCGTACATCTCGAGCTCGATCATCCTCCAGCTGCTGACGGTGGTCTGGCCCTATCTCGAGAAGCTCTCCAAGGAAGGAGAGATGGGGCGCAAGAAGATCACGCAATACACCCGCTACGGGACGGTCCTGCTCTCCTTCATCCAGGCCACCGGAATCGCGCTGTGGCTGGAGAAGCAGGTCGCTCCGGGAGGCGCGCCGCTGGTGCCCCACCCCGGATGGGCGTTCCGGCTCATGACGGTCCTGACGCTGACGACCGGAACCATCTTCATCATGTGGCTGGGCGAGCAGATCACCGAGCGCGGGATCGGCAATGGAATCTCGCTGATCATCTTCGCCGGCATCGTGGCCAACCTGCCGCGGGCGATCTTCGGTCTCTTCAACCAGATCCGCAACGGCAACATCTCGATCCTGACCCTGATCGCCGTCCTCGCCTTCATGGTCGCGATCGTGGGCCTCGTCGTCTTCGTGGAGCGGGCCCAGCGCCGCATCCCGGTGCAGTACGCCAAGCGGGTCGTGGGCCGGCGCGTCTACGGCGGCCAGAACACGTACCTGCCGCTGCGCGTCAACACGGGCGGCGTCATCCCGATCATCTTCGCGATCTCGATTCTGTCGCTGCCGAGCTACCTCGCGCAGATCTCCGGCGCCGACTGGATGAAGCGCGTGGCCGAATCACTGTCGATGGGGCACCCCCTCTACCTCGTGCTCTACGCCGCGGGCATCCTCTTCTTCTGTTACTTCTACACGTCGATCGTCTTCAACCCGACCGACACCGCGGACAACATGCGCAAGTACGGCGGCTTCATCCCCGGCATCCGCCCGGGAAAGAAGACGGCCGACTACATCGACACGGTGCTCTCGCGCATCACGATCGTGGGTGCGGCGTACCTGACGTTCGTGGCGCTGCTGCCGGACATCCTCAACAACGGGTTGAAGGTCCAGGGGATCCCGGTGATCGGACCCTGGCTGGATGCCGCCTTCCCGCGCTTCCTGACGCAGGGCTTCGGATTCAACTTCTACTTCGGCGGCACGTCGCTCCTGATCGTCGTGGGCGTGGCCATGGACACGGTCCAGCAGATCGAGTCCAAGCTCGTCGAGCACCACTACACCGGCTTCCTGAAGAAGAGCCGCATCCGGGGACGTCGGAGCTAGCCGGGGAATGCGCGTCGTGTTCCTCGGGCCTCCGGGCAGCGGAAAGGGCACCCAAGCCAAGCTCCTCGCGGAGCGGCTGGGAGTGCCGGCCATTTCCACGGGCGAGATCCTTCGGACCGCCGTCCGGGAGAAGACCGCCCTCGGACAGAAGGCACAGGCGATCATGGAGAGGGGCGACCTCGTCTCCGACGATCTCATCGTGGACCTGATCCGCGAGCGGACGTCCCGTCCGGACGCCCGGACCGGCTTCATCCTCGACGGCTTCCCGCGTACGATCGCCCAGGCGGAGGCTCTCGAAAGACTGCTCGGCGAGAAGGGGGACGGCCTCTCGGCCGTCGTCAACTTCCGGGTCCCCGACGAGGAGCTGACCCGCCGCATGCTCGGCCGTGCCGAGGCGGAGGGCCGCGCCGACGACCGCCCGGAGACGATCCGGGAACGGCTCAAGGTCTACCGGCAGAAGACCGAGCCCCTCGTGGCCTTCTACCGCGAGCGGGACCTCGTCGCCGACGTCGACGGCGTTGGGACGGTCGACCAGATCGGCTCGCGGATCGATTCGGCGCTCCTGTCGGTTCGAAAGGCGGGGGCGACCTCGTGATCACGATCCGAAGCCACGAGGAGCTCCTGAAGCTCGAGGAAGCGTCCCGGGTGGTCCTCGAGACCCTCGACGTGGTCGAAAAGGCCGTGGCTCCGGGGGTGACGACCGAGGAGCTGGACTCGATCGCCGAGGCCGAGATCCGCCGCCGGGGGGCCCGTCCCGCGTTCGTCGGTTACCGGGGATACCCCAAGACGCTCTGCACCTCGATCAACGACGAGGTCGTACACGGCATCCCGGGCAAGCGCAAGCTCCAGGAAGGCGACGTCGTGGGGATCGACTGCGGGGCCGTGGTCGGGGGCTACTACGGAGACGCCGCCCGGACCGTCCCGGTGGGGAGCGTCCCGCCCGAGACAGCCAAGCTGCTGGAAGTCACCCGGAAGGCCCTCTCCGTCGGAATCGCCGCGGCGCGTCCGGGCGGGAGGGTTTCCGACATCGGGGCGGCCGTGGAATCCGTGGCCCTGGTCCACGGTTATGGTGTCGTTCGCGACTTCGTCGGCCATGGTGTCGGGACCGCCCTCCACGAGGAGCCGCAGATCCCCAACTACGGGCCCGCGGGTCGGGGGAGCAGGCTTCAGGCGGGAATGGTCCTGGCGATCGAACCCATGTTCAATCTGGGCCGGGCGGAGGTCTCGGTGGATGCGGACGGCTGGACCGTCCGGACCCGGGATCGCTCGACTTCGGCGCACTTCGAGTACACGGTGGCGCTCGAGGCCGGCGGGGCCGTGATCCTGGGGACCGGCGCCCTGTCGGCGCTGCGGCCGGCGGCGGTCGGATCCTAACGTGGCCAAGGACGAGGCCATCGAAGTCATGGCGACGGTCGTGGAGCCGTTGCCCAACGCGATGTTCAAGGTGGAGCTGGAGAACAAACATCAGGTGCTCGCGCACATCTCGGGGAAGATGCGGAAGAACTTCATCCGCATCCTCCCGGGCGACAAGGTCCTCGTGGAGCTGTCGCCCTACGATCTGACGCGGGGCCGGATCATCTATCGGTACAAGTAGGGAGCCGTCGTGAAAGTTCGGGCAAGCGTCAAGAAGATTTGCGCCAAGTGCAAGATCGTGCACCGCAAGGGAGTCGTCCGCGTCATCTGCACGACGCCCAAGCACAAGCAGAGGCAGGGGTAGGACATGGCACGCATCGCGGGAGTGGATCTGCCGCTGAACAAGCGGGTCGAGATCGGGCTGACGTACATCTACGGGATCGGACGGCCCAAGGCGAACTTCATCCTCGAGAAGGCCGACGTCCGGGCCGACACCCGGGTCAAGGATCTCTCCGAGGAGGAGGTCGTCCGGATCCGCAAGGTCATCACCGACGACGTGAAGGTCGAGGGCGACCTGCGCAAGGACATCGCGATGGACATCAAGCGGCTGATGGACATCGGCTGCTACCGGGGGCTCCGCCACCGGCGCAATCTCCCGGTGCGCGGCCAGCGCACGCACACCAACGCCCGGACCCGGAAGGGCCCGCGCAAGCAGACGATCGCCGGCAAGAAGAAGGCGACGAAGAAGTAAGAGGACGACATGGCTGAACCGACTCCGGCAACCGCCGCCGCCCCCGAAAAGGGCGCCAAGCCCGCCAAGGGCAAGCGCGTCCGCGCGGCCAAAAAGGAAAAGAAGAACATCCCGCACGGGATGGCGACCGTCAACGCGTCGTTCAACAACACGATCGTCTCGATCGCCGACGCCGAGGGCAACATCCTGGCGTGGTCGTCGGCCGGACGCATCGGGTTCAAGGGCTCGCGCAAGGGCACGCCGTTCGCGGCGCAGCTCGCCGCGGCCAACTGCGCCGAGCACGCCAAGGAGCACGGCGTGCGCTCCGTGGACGTGCGGGTGACCGGCCCGGGTGCCGGCCGCGAGTCGGCGATCCGGGCTCTCCAGGCCAACGGGATCGACATCAAGTCCATCAAGGACACGACGCCGATCCCCCACAACGGCTGCCGGCCGAGAAAGCGCCGCCGGGTCTAGCTTCGGTTTCGCCGTCTGTAAACCGGCTCACCGATCCTGGCCGGGAGGAAGGACGTTAACCGCAACGAGGGATCGAGGAGGTTTCGAGTTTGGCCCGTTACACCGAATCGGTTTGCCGGCTGTGCCGGCGCGAAGGGATGAAGCTGTTCCTGAAAGGGGACCGCTGTTTCAAGGACAAGTGCGCCATCGAGCGCCGCAACTATCCGCCGGGCCAGCACGGCCGGAGGCGTAGCAAGCTGCTGGGCTACGGCATCCAGCTGCGCGAAAAGCAGAAGGTCAAGCGGATCTACGGGCTCCTGGAGAGCCAGTTCCGCCTGGCGTTCGGCCGGGCGAACAGCCGCAAGGGCATCACCGGCGCCAACCTGCTCGAGGAGCTCGAGCGGCGGCTCGACAACGTGGTCTACGCGCTCGGCTTCGCGGCCTCGCGCGCGCAGGCCCGCCAGCTCGTCCTCCACGGCCACGTCACGGTCAACGGGAAGAAGGTCTCGATCCCGTCGTACCGCGTGTCCAAGGGACAGGTCGTGGCGATCAAGGAGAAGAGCCGCACCAACGAGCAGATCAAAGCCTCGGTCGAGACCGCGCGTGCGCGCGGCGTCCCGACCTGGCTGGACCTCACGCCGGAGTCCTTCTCCGGAAAGGTCGTGGAGCTGCCGAAGCGCGAAGACATCAAGCTGCCGATCCAGGAGCAGCTGATCGTCGAGCTGTACTCGAAGTAACCCGCTCAGAGGAGATTCCGATATGACGCTTTGGAAAGGTTTTCAGAAGCCCAAGCGACTCGAGATCGACACCGAGACGCTCACGTCCACGTACGGCAAGTTCTACGCCCAGCCCTTCGAGCGGGGCTTCGGCACGACCATCGGCAACGCGCTGCGGCGCGTGCTGCTCTCCTCGATCGAGGGCGCCGCGATCACGGCGGTCAAGATCGAGGGCGTCCTGCACGAGTTCTCCTCGCTGCCGGGCGTGGTCGAGGATGTCACCGACATCATCCTCAACTTGAAGCAGATCCCCATCAAGATGCACACCAACGAGGAGAAGATCCTGACGCTCGACGTCGAGCGCAAGGGCAAGGTCACGGCCGCCGACCTCCAGGGAGACTCGGCGATCGAGATTCTGGAGCCCGAGGCTCCGATTGCGACGCTGTCGGAGAACGGCCGTCTGCGGATGGAGATGCGCGTCTCCACGGGCCGTGGCTACGTCTCGGCGGACAAGAATTTCGACGACGACATGGGGATCGGCTACATCCCGATCGACTCCGTGCACTCGCCGGTCCGCCGGGTCAACTACCACGTCGAGGCCGCCCGCATCGGGCAGGCCACCGACTACGACCGCCTGGTGCTGGAGGTCTGGACGAACGGCACGATCTCGCCGACCGACGCCGTGGGCCTGGCGGCGACGCTGCTCCGCGATCACCTCACGATCTTCGTCAACGCCGAGCACGAGACTGCGCTCGAGGGCGCGGGCGAGGGAGAGCTGCCCGAGAACCTGGCGGAGTACCTGAACAAGTCCGTCGACGAGCTCGAGCTCTCCGTGCGCAGCGCCAACTGTCTCAAGAACGCGGGCATCCGGACGATCCGCGACCTCGTGCAGCGGACCGAAAAGGACATGCTCGAGACCAAGAACTTTGGCCGCAAGAGCCTGAACGAGATCAAGGACATCCTCCGGCCCATGGGGCTGTCCCTCGGAATGGAGCTCGAGCCGGTCGAGGCCAAGAGCGAGTAAGTCATGCAGCACAACCGCGCGGGGCGCAAGCTCCGGCGCTCGACGCCGCATCGGCTGGCGATGTTCTCCAACCAGCTCGCCTCGCTGATGACGCATGAGCGCATCCAGACCACGCTGACGAAGGCCAAGGAGCTGCGGCCCCTGGCCGAGAAGCTCATCACGACCGCGAAGACCGACGGGGTCGACGCGCGGCGGCGGGTCTTCCGCTGGATTCCGGACCGGACCACCGTCAAGCGCGTGTTCGAGACGATCGCTCCGCGCTTCGTGGACCGTCCCGGGGGCTACACGCGGATCCTGCGCCTGGGCGCCCGCAAGGGCGATGCCGCCGAGGCCGCCATCCTGGAGTTCGTGGACTACAAGTTCGAGCCCAAGGAGAAGGGGCCCAAGAAGGAATCCCTCGCCGACCGGGCGCGCCGCGCGTCGGGCGGCCGGGTGGAGACCGTCCGCAAGGCCAAGCCCGAGGCGGAAGGCGCCGAGGAGGCCCGCGAGGGGCAGAAGCCCCCGCGCAAGGCCGCGGCTCCCAAGGCCGAGAAGGTCAAGCCAGCTGCCAAGCCGGCGCCCAAGAAGGGTCCGTCGCGAACGGGCCCGTCCAAGCGGGGGGCCTGAAACGACCCCGGTTGTCGCTGTTCCCGAGAAAGGCGCCGCCGAAAAGCGGCGCCTTTCGTTTGCCGACCGGCTGGAGATCCCTCGCGGCCGCGCCCGCCGATGGGCCGTCGTGTGGGGCTTGTTCCTGCTCACGCTGACCTCGTGGCCGTCGCCCCCGGAGGTCCCGGTCGTCTCGCAGATCCCGGACTTCGACAAGCTCGTTCACTTCACGCTGTACGGGGTCCAAGGTTTCCTGCTCTATTTCGCGATCACCTGGCCCGACCGCCGCTTCTCGTGGCTTCGCGTAGCGACCATCGCCGCGATCGTCGCCGTATGGGGGATGCTCGACGAGGTGCACCAGGCCTTCATCCCCGGGCGCTTCATGGAAGGGGCGGACGTGATGGGAGATCTCGCGGGCGGGACGGTCGGCGCGATCCTGGCGTCGTGGGTCTCGACGAGGTCACAAGTCCCAAGTCCCAAGTCCCAAGTCTTACGAACTTGACCTGGGACCTGGGACCTGGGACCTGGGACCTGGGACTTACTCTTCCTTCACCACCACGTATTTCCCGGTCGGAAGGTTCTTGACCACCTGCACCTTCCCCAAAGGCCAGTAGATCGTCAGGCTCTTCAGCGACGTCTCGGCGCCGAGTCCGAAGAGGACGCGGGGGTCGGAGGAAGACAGGTAGCTGTTGCCGGCGTGGACCAGGCGGGTGAGCTTGCGTCCCGACGGCGTCTCGCCGACGAGCCGCGCCCCGATGCCCTTCCGGTTGGACTTCGTACCCGACAGCTCCACGCCGACCCAGTTGGTCTTGGGCCCGTCGTTGCGCAGGAGCTGAAGCACCCCGCCCGAGCTCGACACAGCGATGTCGGGGTCGCCGTCGTTGTCGTAGTCGGCCACCGCGGAGCCGCGTCCGACGAATTCCTTCTCGAAGGCGGGACCGCAACCGCGCTGGCGAAAGTGGCCCTTCCCGTCGTTCCAGAGCAGGAACGGTTTCTGCGCGTAGCTCGTGCCCTGCCTCCGGGGATTGTCGAAGATGTGGCCGTTGGCGATGAACGCGTCGAGGTTGCCGTCGTTGTCGAGGTCGAGGAGGTTCAAGCCGAAGCCGACGTAGGTCAGGACGGTGCCGGCCCACCCCGATGAGACCGAGAGGTCCTCGAAGACTCCCGATCCGAGGTTGCGGTAATACTCGTTGGTCTCGCCTTCGTAGTTGGCGACCACGATGTCCGGCAGCCCGTCCCCGTCAAGGTCGCCGATGTCGGTGCCCATGCCTCCCTGGGGATTGCCCTCGAGGCCGAAGGCCGTGCCGGAAGCGACCGAGATGTCCTCGAAACGGCCGTCGCCGAGATTGCGAAACAGGAAGTTCATGACCTCGTCGTTGGCGACGTAGAGGTCCGGCTTTCCGTCCAGATCCACGTCCGCGAAGACGACGCCCAGACCCTTACCCAGCGCGTGTGTGATGCCGGCGCTCCGGGAGATATCGGTGAACGTGCCGTCGCCGTTATTGCGGTACATCACGCTGACCGAGGGGGGATACATGACGGGCGGGCAGTACATCTTGTGGCCCGTGACGGGATCCCCGCAGAACATGTCCTTGTCTTTGGAGTCGTCGACGTAGCTGGCGATGAAGAGGTCGAGGTCTCCGTCGCCGTCGATGTCGGCCCACGCCGCGGACGTGCCCCAGCGCGGCCCTTTGATTCCGGACTTTTCCGTCACGTCCTTGAACGTGCCGTTGCCCTCGTTGTGCAAGAGCATCGGACCTCCCCAGTTGGTGACCAACAGGTCGACCCAGCCGTCGTTGTCGTAGTCGGCGGCGATCGCCCCCATTCCGTAGCGGGTGTCGGAGAGTCCGGCTTTCGCCGTGACGTCGACGAACCGGCCGTGGTCGTTGCGGAAGAGACGGTCCTGGGCCTTCGGGCTTCCGTTGGGCGGGAACGGGCCCGACTGCACAACGTAGAGGTCCATCCAGCCGTCGTTGTCGTAATCGAGCCAGGCCAGCCCCGCGCCCACGGTTTCCGGCAGCCGGCGCTCGGGGGTCGCCCCGCGCTCGTGGGCAAAAACCAGTCCGGATTTCGCCGCGACGTCGGTCAGGGTGACCGGGCAGCCGCCGGGATTCGAGGCCGCCAGAAGGAGCGCGAGGGACATCATCGCGATTCCTCGACCCGGAGGCGTTCGGCCGCGAGCCGGCGTTCGACGCGGGCATCGTCCGGCGCGAGCGCGCGGGCGCGCTCGAGCGTGCGCAGCGCCTCGGCGTGGCGATCGAGGCGCGAGAGAGCCTCCGCGCGCCCCAACAGCGTGTCGACGCTTTCGGGAAAGCCCGAGAACCGGGCCAGGGCGTCCTCGACCTTGCCCTGGTGGAGCTCGGCCCAGGCCAGGGAGACCTCGCCCGTCCGCGAATCCGCCTCGGAGACCAGCTTGAGGCCCCTCTCATAGAGCTTGCGATGGGCCGCGAGCTCCGCGTCGCCCTCGGCCTTGCGTCCCTGGCGCACCAGGAGGCGTCCGAGGGCGTAGTGGCCGCGCGGCAGGTTCGGAGCGAGCTTGACGGCCCGCCGATAGGCCGCCTCGGCGTCGTCGAGGCGTCCGAGCGATTCCAGGGCGCGGCCGTAGTCGAGCAGAAGGTCGGCGGACTTCGGGTTCAGCTGCACGGCCGCTTCGAGCTCGGGCAGCGCGCGATCGTAGGCGCCCGCCCGCGACAGCGCCCGGCCGAGCTCCGCGCGGGCGTCGGCCGACGATGCATTCTCACGAGCTGCGGCCGTGAAGATCTCGAGCGCCTCGTCGGAGCGGCCTCCCTGGCGGTACGCGTCTCCCAGGAGGAGCAGCAGCGCGACACCCTGCGCGCCGTGCTTGCGCGCGGCTTCGAGCTTTGCGGCTCCGTCGAGGAAGCGCTCCTGCTCGACCAGCGCCCGGCCGTAGCGCGCCAGCAGGTCCGGATTGTCAGGAAACCTGGCGAGAGCCTCGTCCATCGCCTGGTTGCCGGAAGCCGTCTGGCCTACCTGCCAGTAGAACTCGGCCAGCCCGGCGCGGTTGGCGGCGACTTCCGGCTCGCGGGAGATGGCCCGGCGGTACGTCTCGACCGCTCGCTCGTCGCCGATCGAGGCGTATGTGTCGGCCAGGACGCGCAGGGGGGCCGTCGCGTCGGGTTTCAAGGCGACCGCCTTTTCGAGCTCCCGTACGGCCTCTTTCGGGCGGCCGGCGGCCTTGAGGGTCAGTCCGTAGATGTAGCGCGCCTCGGGAGCCTCGGGCGCGAACGCGGCTGCCAGACGACCCTCATCGACGGCTTCCCGGGCCTTTTTCTGGGCAAGGAGAGCCAGCGCGAGGTCACCGTGCGCCCGGGCGTCGGATGGAGAGGCCGCGACGACCTTGCGGAGCGCCTCCTCGGCGCCCTTGTAGTCCTTCTTGGCGAGCAGGCGCTCGGCCCGGGAGAGGTCCTCGTCGGGTACGGGAGCTGCCGCGACGCACACGAGCGCCACCAGAATGGAAAGGACTGTTTTTGGGAGCACTGAGGGCGGATTCTAGCTCGCGGGGGAGAGGCGATGAAAGGGATCCCTCGCCGCTATGCGGCTCGGGATGACGCGCGAAGGACCGCGCAGCGGTCTTCGCGCGTCACTTCTTGAAGAATCCGCCTCCGCCGCCGCCCTGCGCGGCCGCCGCTCGGCCCCCGCCTTCGGCCAGCACGAGACGCTGATTGAGCTCCTTGATGCGCTCGTTCAGCTGGGCGATCTTCTGCTGGGTCTCGCGGTTGACCCGGTCGGCGTCTGCCTTCAGCCTGGCGTTCTCGGTCTCGGAGTCGTTCAAGACCTGGTCGCGGCCCTCGATGACCCGGCGCTGATCGCGCAGCTCCATCATGTACTTGTTGATCTCTTCGTCCTTCTCGGAGAGGCGGAGCTTCCACTTCTCCTCCTGCTCCTCGTAGAGCCGCTTGATCTCGAGCAGCTGGGTGATCTGCGAGAAATCGCTGTCGGACGCCATGAGGCCTCCTCGCTGGTCTTCCTCGATCTGAGGGAACATCTTGCGGAGCTTCAGCGACAGGTCCTCGGGGTCCGTCGAAAGCTCCATCGCCTTCGCGTAGGTGATCCGCTTGTTGCAGAGCAGCGCGATGAGCGACTGGTTCATCGACTGCATCTTGTAGTAATTGACCGAGTTCTCGATCTCTTCGTGGATCTCTTTGACCTCTCCGGCCAGGATGTGCTTGGCGATCTTGGGCGAGTTGATCATGATCTCGACGACCGGGGCCCGGCCCGAGCCGTCGGAGGTCTCGATCAGGCTCATCGAGCAGATCGCCTGCAGAACGATCGAGAGCTGGGAGCGGACCTGCGCCTGCTGCTCCTGGGGGCAGGAGTCGATGATGCGGTCGATCGACTGCGCCGCGCTGTTGGTGTGGAGGGTCGAGAAGACGAGGTGGCCGGTCTCGGCGGCCGTGATCGCCGTCTGCATCGTCATCCAGTCGCGCATCTCGCCGACCATGATGACGTCGGGGTCCTGCCGGAACATATTCTTGAGGGCCTCCCCGAAGCTCGGGGAGTCGGTGGAGACCTCGCGCTGGGAGACGGCGGCTTTACCGTCGGCGAAGAGGAACTCGATCGGATCCTCGATCGTCACGATGTGGACCGGCCGCTTCTCGATGACCGAGCGCATGATGCCGGCCAGGGTGGTCGACTTTCCGGAACCGGTCGGCCCGGTGATCAGAATCAGCCCCTTCTGCAGGTGGACGAAGCTCTCGAGGACCTCGGGCAGGTTCAGTTCCGAGATCGAGGGCAGCTTGAACGGAATCCGGCGGAAAACGGCGGCGTAGGAGCCCCGCTGGACGAAGATGTTGCAGCGGAACCGGGCCACTCCCGTCAGGCCGTATCCCACGTCCACGGACTGGTTACGCTCGAGTCTCTCTTTCTGGGCAGGGGTCAGGATCTGGAGAAGCATTTCCTCCAGGTCCTTGGGCTGCAGCGCGTCGGCATTCAATGGGATCAGACGCCCCTTGATGCGCAGCAGGGGCGGCCTCATGGGCTTCAAGTGGAGGTCCGAGGCCTCCTTCTTGGCCATGAACTTGAGCAGTTCGGCGAGGGTCAATGTGGCGAGATTATAGCCGGGGACAGGGTCTGTTGGACCTGTCCGATCAGCCAGTTCCGCGCTTCACGGCGGCTTTTCACTTCCCCGGCTGCGGCCGCGAGGCGAAGCTCGTCGAGGAGCACTCCGACGGCCGGACCTGGTGAGATTGCGCACCAGTGCATCACATCGGCGCCACTGATCCGGAGCCGGCGCAGGGGTGCCCGGGCCAGTCGCGAGAGCTGCGCGGCGCTCTTCCGGGCTCCCGGGACGGCGCGGGCGGCGAGATACACCGCGTCGGCGGCGAGAGTGCCGGCGTCCAGCAGCCATCTCCACCGGCCGCGGCGTCCCCTCAGGCGAGCGGCGCGTCCCGCCAGGTCTACCAGGAGCCCGATCTCATCGGCCTCGCGCCGGGTCCACCGCCTCTGCGAGAGCCATCGGCGAGCCTCCCGCGCGTCCAGATCCAGGCGCATCGCGAGCATCGCCATGCGCAGCCGGCGGCGCCTCTCGGGCGAAAGGCGCCGAGTGGCCGGATCGTCGAGCGCCGAGAGAGAGCGCGCCAGAGCCGCGGCGCGGCGCGGCGTCAGGTTCACGCCGAATGTGGAGGCGAGCAGCCGCGCTCTCGCGGCCCACGCGAGAGCGGGCGCCGCGCGCGGGCTCTCGAGGAGCCTCGCGAGCTCGGTCGAAATACGCTCCACGGCGACGTCCGCCATCCGCGGGGCGGCGGCGCGGGCGGCTGAAAGCGTGCCTCGATCGGGCGCCAGGCCGTGGCTCGCGAGAAAGCGCGCGGCGCGCAGGGCCCGGAGGGGGTCCTCCCGGAGGTTTGCCGCGCGGACACAGGAGAGCCGGCGCCGAGCCACATCCGAAACGCCGCCGAAGGGATCGACGAGCGATCCGTCGGCGAGGTCGACGGCGATCGCGTTGACGGTGAAGTCGCGTCGGGCCAGGTCGGTCTCGATCGCGCCGCCCTCGACTTCGGCGATGTCGATCGGGCGCCGGCCGGCCACGCGGAAAACGCGGGGCCCCGGACGATCTTCCGAGAGGAAGACCGCGCGGCCGGATCCCTGCCGGTCGAGCGCGGCCGCGAGCGACTGCGCGTCGCCGCGGACGGCCACGTCGATCTCCGGAACCGGTCGTCCCATCAGTGCATCCCGAACGGCGCCTCCGACGATCCAGACCGAAACGCCGCGGGCCTTCGCCGCGTGCGCGAGCGCGCGCATTTCGACGCGGCGCCTCAGACCCGCGAGCCGCCGCCGCACGGCGGGAGAAACCGGCGTGGGCATCGAGCGGGCAGGTTACAATTTTCACGATGTCTTCGTCCTCCGCCATTAATCCGGAAGTGGTGCGCAAGGTGGCCGAGCTCGCGCGCCTGTCGTTGCCCGAGGAGGACCTGCCGCGCTGGGCCGGGCAGCTCGCGCGGATCGTCGGCTACATCGACCAGCTCAAGCAGATCCCGGAAGAGGCGTTCGCCTCCCCGGCAAGCGCCGAGGCGACGCCCGTCCGGCAGGACGTCCCGGTACCCGGCCATGGCGAGGAGGCCCTGGTCGCCAACGCCCCCCGGCTTTCCCACGGATTCGGGGTGGTGCCCCGCGTCGTCGGTCCCGGCGGGCAGGGCTAGACGTGAGCTCCCTTGGAGTCGTCGAGACCGCCGCCGACGTCGCGGCCGGAAGGCGGACTGCGGTCTCGGCCGTCGAGGACGCGCTCTCGCGCGTGAGCCGGCATGAGGAGCAGGTGCGCGCCTTCCTCGAAATCACCGGGGAGCAGGCGCTGGCCGAGGCACGCGTGGTCGACGCCCGCGTGAAGGCGGGGGAGACGCTGCCGCTTGGGGGAGTCGCTCTGGCCGTCAAGGACAACATGTGGGTGGAGGGCCGCCAGGCGACGTGCGCGTCGAAAATCCTGGAAGGCTTTCGCCCCCCGGGGGATGGAACGGTGGCCGCGCGCCTTCGCAAGGCCGGAGCCGTCTTCCTCGGGCGCGCGAACATGGATGAGTTCGCGATGGGGTCGTCCACGGAGAACAGCTCCTCCCACGTGACCCGAAACCCCTGGGACCTCGAGCGCGTCCCGGGAGGGTCCTCCGGCGGGAGCGCCGCCGCCGTGGCCGCGCGGTTCGTTCCTGGAGGATTCGGCTCGGATACCGGAGGTTCGATTCGCCAGCCCGCGGCCTGCTGCGGCGTCGTCGGCTTCAAGCCCACCTACGGCCGCGTTTCCCGCTACGGCCTGGTGGCCTTCGCCTCGTCGCTCGACCAGATCGGTCCGCTGACCCGCTCGGTCGCCGACGCGGCCCGCCTCTACTCCGTGATCGCCGGCCGCGATCCGATGGACTCGACCACCTCGGCCCGCGTCGTCGGTTCGCCCGAGACGGCTCTTTCCCGGGGCGTCTCGGGAATGCGGATCGGATTTCTCCAGGAGGCGGAGGTCGAGGGCCTCGATCCCGCCGTGGCCGCGGACCTCGACCGCGCCCGCGCGATCTTTCGCGACGCCGGAGCGAGCGTGACGACGGTGTCGGTGCCCCGAGCCCGTGTGGCGATCGCGATCTACTACGTGGTCGCCAGCGCCGAGGCATCCTCGAACCTGGCCCGGTTCGATGGCGTGCGGTACGGACCGCGCGCGTCCGAAGCGGATCTGGCCTCGCTCTACGTCGCGACGCGGACGGAGGGGTTCGGCCCCGAGGTCAAGCGCCGGATCCTGCTGGGCACCTTCGCTCTGGCTTCGGGTTACTACGAGGCCTACTACGGAGCGGCGATGCGCGCCCGCCAGCTCCTCTCCGACGACTTCTCCCGGGCTTTCCAGGGAGTCGACGTCATCGTGTGCCCGTCGATCCCGGCGCCCGCGTTTCGCGTCGGAGAGAAGACCGACGACCCGCTGACCATGTACCTCTCCGACATCTTCACGGTCCCCGCGTCGCTGGCGGGACTGCCGGCGATTTCCGTACCTTCGGCCCTGACCGCCGAGGGATTGCCCCTGGGCATCCAGGTGCTGGGCCCGCGCTTCGGAGAGGACGCGGTCTTCGCGGCGGCGCGCGCCTTCGAAGCGGGCACGGAGTTTCCGGATGCGCTTCCGCCCGCGGTGGCCTGATCTCCTCGCCGCGGGAGCGGCGCTGGGACTGGCCGCAGCCCCGGCGCCGGCCGCCGAGAAGACGGTCGTCGTCTCCCGCGAGATCCGCGTCTCCATCGCTTCCGGCGACGAGATCACGCTGTCCGCGCGACCGATCCCCGGAGAGGGAATCGACGCGTTCGTCAAACGCCTGACCGACGACCCCAAGACGAAGAAGGAGATCCTGGTTGGCAACCCCGGGCTTCGGGCGAAGCTGCGGTCGGATCAGTACCTCCGCGTGCCCTATCGGCTGCTCTCGGGCAGCTTCAAGAAGATCGCGATCGAGGCCCTCTATCCGGAGGATCACGCCACGGCGGAAGGCTGGGAGCATCGTGTCGCATCGCTCACCGGCAAGCCCGAGAGCCTGTGGCGCATCTCCGAATGGCTGACCGGCGAGGGCTCCAACTACGCCAAGATCCGCGAGGCCGGAGCGATCGCGTCTCTGGAGACCCGGGAAGGCCAGGTCGTCCGCGTTCCGGGAAAGCTGCTGTTGCCTTCTTTCCGGGAGGCCGTCGCGGCCGCCGCGCCTCCCGCCGAGGCGCCGCCGGCGCTCGAGTTCGCCTCCGACGCGCAGGGGCCGTACGCGATCTACCGGCTGCGGCGGGGCGAGGCCCTCTACTCGGCGGTCGTCGTGAGGTTCACGGGACGTGTGCACGCCGAGGACGTCAACGCCAAGGCCGGGGAGATCGCGGCGCGTAGCGGCATCACCGACGTCCACGCGATCCCGGTCGGATTCCCGGTCAAGATCCCGGTCGCCGATCTTTCTCCCGAGTTCCGTCCTCCGAACGATCCGGCGCGCATCGAGGAGGAGAACGCCCGCCTCGAGGCCGCGCAGTTCGCGAACAAAGTCCGGAGCGCGGACCTTTCCGGGGTGACGATCGTCATCGACGCCGGCCACGGCGGCCGCGACACCGGCGCGATCGTGGATGGCATGGAGGAGGCGGCGTACGTCTACGACATCGCCTGCCGGTTCGAGCGTCTGGTGTCCGCGAGGACTCGGGCGCGCGTCGTCCCGACCGTGGGCCGCGCCGCGCCGTGCACGGCGTCGGTGTCGGACGGGGTCGCCGAAGCGCGGAGTGCCCGCGTCCTGACGACCCCTCCCTATCCGATCGAGGACGCGGCCGTGGGCGTGAACTTCCGCTGGTACCTCGCCAACTCGGTCTACAAGAACGCCGGCAAGAACGGCGGCGACGCGGAGCGGATCGTCTTCATCTCGCTCCATGCCGACTCCCTGCACCCCGCCGTCCGCGGCACGATGATCTACGTCCCGGGCGAGAAGTTCCTCGGAGGAAGCTACGGCAAGGCCGGCGAGCCCTACACCTCGCGTCGGGAAGTGCGCGAGGCCCCTCGCGTCTCCTTCTCCCGGCGCGAGCGCGTCGAGGCGGAGGGCCTTTCCCAGGATCTGGCGGACCGCATCGTGGCGTCTTTCCGTCAGGCCGCACTGCCGCTGCACGCCTTTCAGCCCGTGCGCCGCAACGTCATTCGCGGAGGCCGCGAGTGGGTGCCGGCGATCCTGCGCTACAACCGGATCCCCGCGCGCGTGCTGGTGGAAGTCTGCAACCTCAACAATCCCGACGACCGCAGGCTGCTGAGGAGCCGGGCGTATCGCGAGAAGGTCGCGGCGTCGCTCTCGGAGGCCCTGGTCGCGTTCTACGGGGGAGGCAAAGGAGGGGGCGGCAGTGCGGAGGCGGCATCCGCGGTCGCACCCAGGCGCTGATTCGTCCCGCTCTTCGAGATTCGGCGAATCGCGGGGAATATACTCGCCGGTCGAGCGGGAAGGAGGGCGGGATGCGCTGTCGGAAGATCGCCGCGGCGTCGATTCTCACGCTGTTCATGGCCGGCGCGGCCTTCGGCCAGGAGTGGCGGGGCGGAAAGGCCCGCGTCGACGGCGTGGTCAAGAACGAGAAGGGCGAGCCGCTGGCCGGCGCGACGGTGAAGCTGCGCTGGGGCAAGAGCGGACACGGCGGTCCGGACCTGACCACCGACAAGAACGGCCGCTGGTCCGTGGGAGGGATTCAGCCCGGACCCTGGGACGTCGACGTCGAAGCCGCCGGCTATCAGACGAAGAAGATCAACGTCTCGCTTCAGGAGAGCGGCCGAAATCCATCGGTCGAGCTCCAGCTGGAGCCCCAGGCCCAGGCCGCCCCGGCGGCCGCCGCGGAGCCGGCGATTCAGGTCGGGGGAAAGACGATCTCGAAGGAGACCGCGGCGGCGATCGAAGCCGGCAACGCCTCGCTCGCGAGCCGGAACTACGCCGCGGCCCGCGAAAACTACATCAAGGCGCTCGCCGAGCTGCCCGACAACACGGCCCTGATCCAGCGGGTCGCGGCGGCGTATCTGGGCGAGGGCAACAAAGACGAGGCTCTGCGTTACGCCCGGATGGCCGCCGAGAAGAGCCCGCAGGATCCCCAACCCTGGCAGATGATCGCCGAGCTCGAGATCGCCAAGGGCAACGCCGAAGCGGGCCTCGAGGCTCTCGACAAGATCCCGCCCGATCGGATCAAGGACAACGGGCTCTACATCAACGCAGGCGTCCTGCTCTACAACAAGAAGAAGATGGCGGAAGCCGAGCCGGCGTTCGACAAGGCCATCGCGATCAAGCCGGACGCCACCGCGTACTACTACCGCGGTCTCGTCCGCTACCAGCAGAAGAAGACGAACGATGCGAAAGCCGACTTCCAGAAGGCTCTGGAGCTCGCGCCCGACGGCCCGGACGCCAAGGACATCAAGGACCTCCTGAAGTCGTTGCCGTAGAGAAGGTCGCGTGAGACTCTTTGCCGGTCTCGCCGCAGCCTCGATCGCGTGGAGCGCCGAGCTCGCCGCGCAACAGCCCGGGTCGGTGCGCGAGACCGCGGAGGTCACGCTGGTGGAAGTCGCCGTCCGCGTGACCGGCAAGGACGGACTCCCCATCCGGGATCTGAAGGCCGCCGACTTTGCGCTCTACGACGACGGCCGCAAGCAGGAGATCGTGGGCTTCGACGCGATCGACCTCGCCGAAAAGGTCCCCCCCGAGGCGCGAACGCCGGTCTCGCCGGCCGCCCGGCGGCGGTTTCTGATTCTGTTCGACTTCTCCTTCGCCCGGCCCAAGACTGTCGTGGCAGCCCGGCGCGCGGCGCGGGAGCTGATCCTCGAGGGACTCGAGGATCGGGACCTGTGCGCGGTCGCGACGTACTCGGTGGAGGCCGGCATCCGGTTCCTCGTCACGTTCTCCTCGGATCGGGCCCAGCTCGTGCAGGCGATCGACAGCCTCGGACTCGAAGGCCGCGACCGCAACGACCCTCTCGCGTTCGCGTTCGACAAGCCGGTCCGGAAGACGCCTGACCGCGTGACCGTCGCCGGCTTCGGCGCGGAACCGAGTCTCGGGGGGCGCAACGCCGATTCGACCATGTTGGCCGATTCGCTGGAGTCGATGGAATCGATCTCGCAAGCGCGGGCCGACGACTACGAGCGCGGCCGCGTCCGCTCGCTGATCCAGTCGTTTACCGACCTGGGCCGCGCGCTCGACGCCGTCGAAGGCCGCAAGGACATCATCTACCTTTCGGAGGGCTTCCGGAATCGGTTCGTCGTGGGCACGGAGGAGACGGCCGAAGAGCATCAGTGGCTGATCCAGGGCGAGCAGTGGAAGGTCGACGCGGACAAGCGATTCGGCAACACGCCGCTGCGCGAGCAGCTGACCAAGATGGGAGAGCTGTTCCGGCGCACGGACTGTGTCATCCACGCCGTCGACATCGCCGGCGTCGTCGCTGAGTCGGACTCCGAAGGCAAGTTCGCGCTCGGGAAGCGGGAGCGGCAGGACTCGCTCTACGATCTCGCGATTCCGACGGGCGGAGACGTCTTTCGGAACGCCAACGACCTGTCGTCGCAGCTCGGCGCTCTGATTGTCCGCACGAGCCTGACGTACGTGCTGGCGTTTCGTCCCGAGCGGTCCGGTCACGAGGGCCGCTTCCACGAATTGAAGGTGAAGGTCGCCGCTCCTGGCGCGCAGGTCGCCTCGCGCCGCGGGTATTTCGAGCGACGGGGCTTCAAGACGCTTTCGCCGCTGGAGCGTACGCTCTCGGCTGCCAACGTCATCGCCAGCGAGATCCCGGTTTCGGATATCCCCACAAGGGTTCTGGCGGCGCCGTTCGCGGGCTCCGGAGACGTCGCCACCGTGCCGGTGCTCCTCGAGATACCCGGGCCCGCGCTCCTCGCCGGCGATCGGCGGGACCGGAGCGGCCTCGAAATCTACGTGTACGCCCACGACGCGAGCAACCGCCTGGCGGACTATTTCGTCCAGACGCTGGGGCTGGATCTCTCCGCCGGCCGCGAGCGGCTCGAAGCCGGCGGAATGCGCTTCTTCGGGGTCCTGGAGCTGCCTCCCGGCGACTATCGGCTGCGCTCGCTCGTCCGGAACGCCGAGACCGGGCGGATGGGATTCCAGGTCGGGTCGGTGCACGTGCCCGATTTCTCCCGCCGCGAGCCTTACATTCTGCCGCCGGTCTTTCTCGAAGCCCCCGGAAGCTGGGTTACGGTCCGCGGCCAGGGGCCGGGAGGCGCGGGTGCACCCGCGGACCCGCCGGCGCCGCTCTTTGCGGGGCTCGCGGGGGAGAACGCGGTTCCTTCGGCGATGCCGAGGCTCGCGCCCGGAGCCGCTTCCCGGCTGTGTCTCGTGGCGTACCACTTCGGGTCCGGGGAGAGCGGCGAGCAGCTCAAAGTCGGCGGCCAGCTCCTCGACGGTACCGGGCGCCCGCTCTCGGGCGGCGAGCTCGAGGTCCTGGGCAAGTCGCCTGTCCAGCCTGACGGCAAGCGCATTTTCGTGCTGTCGTTCACGCCTCCCGAGGGACTCGCACCGGGCCGTTACGGGCTCCGGATCTTTCTTCAGGACGCGGCCACGGGCCAGGCCCGCCAGGCGTCGGCGCCGTTCACGGTCTCTTGATCCCGCAGGCCGCGCTGCTCGCCGCGCTGGCTCTGGCGGGACAGGACGCGGCCGATCGCGACCGCGCGGTCGCCGAGCTCCACCGGCGCGCTCAGGAAGTCGCGCCCGGCTCGGCCGCCGCGCGGGAGGTCGCGGACGGCCTGGCGAAGTTGGGCCGGCAGTGTCTCTCCGAAGGGCAGACAGGCTGCGCCGTCGAGCTGCTGGGCGAAGCCCTCGCGCTCGACGAGCGAAACGGCCTGGTCCAGGCGGAGCTCACGTTGGCGTTCGTGCGGTCCGAGGACTTCGACTCCGCGCGTTTCTACCTGAAGCGCGCCGAAGCCGGCGCCGCGGGAGCGCCGCCCGAGATCTACGCCGTCCTCGGAGACATCTACGACGGCCTGCACCGTCTCGACGACGCCGTGGACGCCTGGACGGAGTTCGCGCGCCTGGGCGGCCAGGATCCCGAGCGGCTCTCGCGGCTGGCCCGCGTTCGCGAGGAGAGGGCTCTGGCGCGCGGGCAGCGCTCGCTCGCAACGGATCACTTCGGGATTTTCGCCGACGTGGCGGTGTCCGAGGAGACCGTGTCGGAAGCGGCGCTCGCCCTCGAGGGAGTGTACGGGGGACAGGCGTCTCTGATGGGAGCGCCGCTCGCCGCGACGCAGATCGTCGTGCTTCACGCGGGCCGCCACTACTTCTCGCTCGTGTCGGCGCCGGAGTGGGCCTCGGGCCTCTTCGACGGCAAGATCCGCGTGACGCTGGCTCCGGATGGAGCCGAGCCTGCCGGGCTCGACGCCGTCCTCGCGCACGAGCTGGCGCACGCCCTGGTCCGTCTGGCCTCGCGAGGGGCCGCGCCGGCCTGGCTGCACGAAGGCGTGGCGCAGTGGTGCGAGGGCCGCCGCCTTCCGGCGCGAAGCGTCTCCGGAGCTCTGGGTGTCCCGCCGGCGGGAAGCCTCGATGCCCTGGAACGGCGTTTCGGCGGAAAGCTCGACGTCGCGGCCGCGCGCGCGACCTACGCCGAGGCGCTCTCGATTCTCGAGTATCTCCTCGCCATCCGCGGTGAGGGTGCGCTGCGGTGCGTTCTCGCGCGGCTGGCCGAGGGCGCGACGGTTTCCTCGGCGCTGCGGAGCGAGGCGGGCCTCACCCCGGCGGAGTTGTACGCGGGCTGGAGGCGTTGGGCGGCCGTTTGACCTGTCCCGGAACCGAGGGGGCCTCGGCCAGGAACGCGACCCATACGGGATCGGTGGCAATCGGCAGGTAGGCGGGGTCGGAGCGAAGCGCGAAACGATCGAGGCGGCCGCGGGATTCCAGCGGCCGGAGCGCGGCCACGGCGGCGGCCGCGTTTCCGGCGCGGGCGTAGACCTGAGACTCCAGCTCCGCTCGCCGCGTGTCCTCGGGAAGCAGCGCCCGCGCCGCCGCGATCGTGCGCACCGCCGCGTCGTTGTCGCCCGCATTGGCCTCGGCCACGGCGAGCGCCGAAAGGGTCTCCGGATCCGGGCCGGCGGCGCGAAGGTAATCCTCGAGGAGCCGCCGTGCCTCCTGCGGCCTGCCGTCGGCGAGCGCCATCGAGGCCAGTTCCTTGCCCGCCCCCGGCGCCGGAGGATTCTCGGCCAGCGCGCGCTCGAAGTCGGCCCGCGCCGTCGCGTTGTCGCCGGCCGCCCGCGCGGCCAGCCCCATCTGATACTCGATGGGCCCTCTCGGTGAGCCGGACTCGATCGCCCGCGTCCATGCCGCACGCGCCGCGTCGGTCTGGCCGTCGCGCTGGGCCTCGCGCGCCGTGTTCTCGAGCTCCCGCCACGGCGTCTCCGGCGGAGTCTCCGAGAGAGCGTAACGTTCCGACAGCGTGCGGCGCACCGCCAGGATCCCGTCGATCGCGAAGAGCAGCGCCGGGACACCGGCGAGAAGCCACAGCAGAGTCCTTCGCTCGCGAGGAAGGCGCGGTCGGAACACGACGATGATCGCGGCGAGCGCGATCAGGCCCAGGATTCGAGGAAGAGCCCGCGCCCGCGCCTCCCGCGCGGTGTCGCGAGGCCGCACGGGCGCGGCGGCGAACATCCGCCCGACCTCGGCAGCCAGCGAGATGCCCGGATCGACCAAAGAGATGTCCTCGATCGTCCAGCCCCGCGGCGTGCGCTGGACGGTCCATCGCGTCTTGAGGACCGCCGTCCCGTACCGCAGACCCAGATCGACGGGGATCGAACCGCTGCCGGCCGGGGACGCGACCGAGGCCCACGCGACGTCGGCCTGGCTGCCGCGGGGCGGTGCGAGCGCCCGCGCGAACTGTTCGCGGACGAGAGGACGCAGGAGTCCCTGCTGTCGCGGCGTGAGCTCGCCCCAGACGTTGCCGCCGAGGAGGCGGCGCAGGATCCCGTCGGCGTCGATGGATTCGAGGAAGATCTTCTGCGGCCCGTGGAGAGCGGCAGAGGCCGTGCGCCGCGCGAACTCGGCCGCTTCCTCGGCCTGGAGGGCATCCTGTCCGCGCACCGGCGCCGAGGAGAGAAGGACAGCGAGGATCGCGAGCGCGCCGAGAGCGGCGGCGCGAGACGGCCGCGGCCGCGCGGTCAGTATCCGGTAGCGGTGTCCGTCGAGCTCGGCCGGGCGAACACCTTGAGCGTCATCGGCACGTTGCCGATGCGCAGCTCGTCCCCGTCGCGGAGGGCGACAGGGGCCGAGAGCCGGATGCCGTTGACGTACGTTCCGTTCTTCGAGCCCAGGTCCTCGAGAGTCGCCAGCCCCGACGCCACCATGACGCGGGCGTGGCGGCGCGAGACGCTCTGCGCGTCGATCCACACCAGCGAGTCCGTGCCCCGGCCCAGGATGTTCTCGCCGTCGGAGAGAGCGACCTCGCGTTGTCCCCAGAGGAGCCGGAAGATCCGGTCCGTCGCGGAAGCCGGGCTGCCGTCGCGCCGCAGCGTCGTCGCGGGCCCGTGGAATGCGTAGCCGTATCCGTAGACGGTGCGGATGAACTCGGGGGAGCGCGCGCCGTCGCCGATGGCGTTGCGGATCTCGGCGATCAGCGTCGGCAGGTTGACGTCGGAGACCGTGGTATCGGGCCAGAGCCTCTGGTGCAGCTCCGCTTTCGGGATCGCGCGGGGCCGGCCCTCCAGGAGAACCTGCAGCAGCTTGAAGGCCTTCGGCGAGATCGCGACCGGACGGCCCTCCCGGAAGAGCGCCCGGCTCTCCGTGTCGAGCGTGAGGCTCCCGAACCGAAAGGTCATCGTCCCTCAATAAAAACACTATACCGCCCCATGGATTCTCCGATGCGTCGAGGGACGAAGGCCGCGTTCCGCGGGACGAACGCCGGCCGAACGTTGCCGACTTCTTAGGCCGACAGCGGCTCGAGACGCGTGACTCGGGGCGAGAGAGACTCGGCGCCGCGCTCGGTGCAGACGATGTCGTCCTCGATGCGCACGCCGAAGCGGCCCGACAGATAGATGCCGGGCTCCGACGTGAACGTCATGCCCGGCTCCAGCACCGTGCGCTCGTGGCCGACCATGTATGGAGGCTCGTGGACGTCGATGCCGAGGCCGTGGCCGAGGCGGTGCGTGAAGTATTCGCCGTACCCGGCGCGCTCGATGACGCGACGCGCGGCCGCGTCGACCTCGGAGCACGGCACGCCCGGCCCAGCGCGGTCGATCGCGGCGCTCTGCGCCTCGAGGACGATCGACCAGACCTTGCGGTATTCGTCGGTTGGCGTGCCGAAGTAGGTCGAGCGCGTGATGTCGTAGTAGTAGCCGTCGGGCCGGTCCCAGGCGTCGATCAGCACGGCCTGATTCTTCGCCAGCGTCGTCGCGGTCGAAGCTCCGTGCGGAAACGCCGAGGACGGTCCGAACTGGACGACGTTCTCTCCGCCGAAGAGGTGCGAGATCTCGGCTTCCTGGCAGCCGGGCTTGAGCGCTTCGAAAGCGCGGCGGAAACGGGGAAGAGCGACCGCGATCGCCTTGCGGATGAGCTCGATCTCGTCGGACGACTTGACCATGCGGAGCGCTGCGAAGATCGAGGCCGCCGAAACCGCTCCCCAGCCCGATCTCGCTCTCATGAGTCTCTCGACGTCGTCGAAGGCGGTGGAAGGCTCGACGGCCAGCGTTCCCGCGGAGGCGGGGAACAGGCCGGCAGCCTTCGCGAACGGGTCTTCCGTCTCCTCCCAGGTGACGACCTTCTCGACGGCCGACATGGTCCGCAGCCTGGACGCTTCGAACGCCGGGCAAACCACGACGGGGTCGGCATCCGGGAAGAGAAAGAGTGCCGTCAAGCGTTCGCTCCGGTGAAAATCGATGCCGGTCAGGTAATAGAGGTTCGAGGATGGAGTGGCGAACAGGCCATTGGCCTTCACGGCGGACAGGCGCGCGCGCACGTTATCGAGGCGACGGCGATAGATTTCGGGCTGAATGGGCATGGGGCGGATGCTAGCAGAGTCGGACAGGACCAGGACGTTCCGGGCTTTCGCCCTCGTCGCGGCGGCCATTCTTGGCCTTTGCGCGGGATGCGCGCGCTCCGGCGGAGCCGGCTCGGCCTCGGGGGCGCCCGTCGTGCTGATCTCCGTGGACACGCTTCGCGCCGACCACCTGCCGGCGTACGGGTACCGTGACGTCGCGACTCCGGCCCTGGACGCTCTCCGGAAGGACTCGGTCCTCTTCGAGAATGCGTACTCCCACGTTCCGCTGACGCTTCCGTCGCACACTACGATCTTCACGGGTCTGTTGCCGCCGCAGAACGGCGTTCGGGACAATCTCGGCTACGCGCTGGGACCGGAGCCGCCGACGCTGGCCTCGTGGCTGAAGGGGAAGGGTTACGCGACGGGAGGAGCGGTGTCCTCGATCGTCCTGTCGCATGCGACGGGGGTGTCGCGGGGCTTCGACTTCTACGAGGACGGGATCGAACCGACGAAGTCCAACCAGACGATCTCTCGCGTGCAGCGCGGCGGCGCCGAGACGGCGGCGCTGCTCACCGAGTGGATTCACGCGCGGGGGAAGTCTCCCTTCTTCGCGTTCCTGCACCTCTTCGAGCCCCACACGCCGTACGAGCCGCCGGAACCCTACAAGAGCCGCTTCCGGCTCCCGTACGACGGAGAGATCGCTCGCGCCGACGAGATCGTGGGCGTCTTCCTCGAAGACCTGAAGAAGCAGAGCCTTTACGACGAAGCGCTGGTCGTCTTCCTGTCGGACCACGGTGAAGGGCTCAACGATCACGGCGAAGACGAGCACGGCGTCCTGCTGAACCGCGAAGCGATCCACGTGCCGCTGATGGTCAAGCTTCCCCGGCAACGGCGAGCGGGGGAGAAGGTCTCCACACCCGTCGCGCTCGTCGACGTGTTTCCGACCGTCGTCGAGACGCTCGGAGCGTCGGCGCCCGCGGGTCTCGCGGGCAAATCGCTGCTTTCGGCTTCCGCAACGGGCGCCGCCGCGACCCGGCGCGTCTACAGCGAGACGCTGTACCCGCGGCTGCACCTGGGCTGGAGCGACCTGGCCTCGCTCATCGACGACCGCAACCACTACATCGAGTCGCCGCGGCCTGAGCTCTACGACATCGTCGCGGATCCGGGCGAGAAGAACGACCTCTCGGTCGGACTGCCGCCGGCCTTCCGCTCCATGCGGATCGAGCTGGCCGGGATGGCTCGACCGATTCAGGCGCCGGGGGCGACGGATGCCGAGCAGGTCAAGAAGCTCGCGGCGCTCGGTTACATCAGCGCCAACACCTCGGATCTGACGAAGAAGGACCTCCCGGCGCCGCGGGACCGCATCGGCGCCGTCGCGGATCTGAAAAAGGGATTCGGCGCGCTCCAGGCCGGCCGATATCCGGAAGCGGCGGCGGTCCTGTCGGCGCTTCTGAAGCGCGAGCCGGGGATGACGGACGTCTGGCAGATGTACGCGGAGGCGCTGGGAAAGCTGGGACGTGACCGGGAGGCCCTCGAGGCGCTGCAGACGGCGGCGAAGCTCTCTCCGGGTAACCCACAGGTCATGATGGCGCTGGCCGATTACTACCTGCAGATCGGCGACTACGAGCAAGCGCGCAAGCACGCGGAGGCCGTGGGCGAGGCCGGGACGGCCAGCCCGCACGAGAACCTGGCGCGCATCGCGCTGGCCGAAGGCAACCTCGACGCGGCCGAGCGCGAGGCCCGGGCGGCGCTCGAGCGCTACCCGGATCGCCGCGTTCCGCGCCTGATTTTGGGACGCGTCCTGCACGATCGAAAGGATTGCCTCGGAGCGATGGCGGAGCTCGACCGTGCCGCCAAGCCCCACGCCGCCGAGGTCAAGGTCTCGCTCCAGAACCTCCAGTACCTGCGCGGCGACTGCCTTGCCCGGATGGGCCGAATGGCCGAGGCGGAGGCCGCATTTCGCGAAGAGATCCAGGACTTCCCGTCCAATCCTGCCCCGCGGACGGGACTCGCCATGCTTTACGCGAGCCAGGGCCGCGAAGCCGAAGCGCGCAAGTCCCTGACGGGTCTGGTGCAGGACCTCGGTACCCCCGAGGCGTACTTCGCTGCGGCGCGGACCTACGAGATCCTCGGAGACGCGGCGAGCGCGAGGGAGCTGCAGGTCCAGGCGAAGCGCCTGTTTCCGAGCGCCAAGGAGCGGAAGGCGGGCGGGTGACCCTCCGCCGTCATCCCGAGGAGCAGAGCGACGAGGGATCCCGGACTTGACAGGGTTTTCGGCGCGTTGAATTCGGGACCCCTCGCTGCGCTCGGGATGACAGGCTTCAACTCAGCAGATCCCTCCCCTTCATCTCCGGCGGCAAATCCAATCCCTGGATCCCCAACAGCGTCGGAGCGACGTCGGCGAGTGTGCCGCCGCCGCGAAGGGCACCTCCCGACGCGCAGACGATGAGGGGAACGGGATTGGTCGTGTGAGCGGTCTGCGGCTCGCCCGTTGCGGGGTCGATCATCTGCTCGGCGTTACCGTGGTCCGCCGTCATCAGCAGGATCACTCCCTGCTCCCGGCACGCCGCCTCCAGGATTCCGAAGCAGCGGTCGAGCGTCTCGATCGCGGCAATCGTCTCGGGAAGCTTCCCTGTGTGGCCGACCATGTCCGCGTTGGCGAAGTTGACGACGTGCGCGCCGAACTTTCCGCCGCGCAAAGCCGTCACTGCCGCCTCGGTGATCTGCGCGGCGCTCATCTCGGGGTGGAGATCATACGTCGCGCCCTTCCACGAGGGGACCAGCACGCGCTCTTCCCCGGGATACGCCTTCTCGACGCCGCCGTTGAAGAAGTAGGTCACGTGCGCGTATTTCTCGGTCTCCGCCAGCCGGAGGTTCGCGACTCCGTGACGCGCCCAGACGTCGGCCAGGATGCCCGTCAGCTCCTGCGGCGGGAAGGCGCAGGGCAAGCCGAACTCCTTCTTGTATTCCGTGAAGCAGAAAAAGTGGGTTTTCGGAGGCTTCGGCCGCGGGAACTCGGCGAAGTCCGGCTCGGTCAAGCCGCGCGTGATCTGCCGCGCGCGGTCGGCCCGGAAGTTGAAGAAGACGACGACGTCGCCGTCCCGGATCGGGCCGGAGGGCTCGCCGTTGTCGAGGATGACGGTCGGCTGGATGAACTCGTCGGACTCGCCGCGGGCGTACGCGGCCTCGACGGCGGCGTCGGCGCTCTCCGCCTGGAGACCCGACGAGAACACGAGGGCCGCGTACGCGCGGGCCACGCGGTCCCACCGCTTGTCTCGATCCATGGCGTAGTAGCGCCCCGAAACCGTGGCGATCCTTCCTCCGACGGGCGCGAGCTCTTTCTCCAGGCGCTGGATGAACGGCCGCGCGGACTTGGGCGGTGTGTCGCGGCCGTCCGTGAAAACGTGGACTCGGAGCCGCGGCACGCGTTGCTTGCCGGCCATCGCGACGAGGCCCGCGAGGTGGCGCTCGTGCGAGTGCACGCCTCCGTCGGAGAGCAGACCCATCAGATGGAGCGTGGCGCCCTTGCGCCGCGCCTGCCGGCAGGCTTCCTCGAGCGCCGCGTTCTCGAAGAACGAGCCGTCGCGCAGAGCCAGGTCGATTCGCAGAAGATCCTGCGGCACCATCCGCCCCGCTCCGAGTGTGAGGTGCCCGACCTCCGAGTTGCCCATCACGCCGGCGGGCAGCCCCACGGCCTCGCCCGAGGCCTCCAGCAGCGCCGACGGGTATTCCTTCAGCCAACGGTCGAAGATCGGCGTCCGGGCCAGCGTGATGGCGTTGCCCGGCGAAGCGGGGGCATGCCCCCAGCCGTCGCAGATCAGGAGGAGGACCCGCGTCCCGCTCAAAGGGGAGGAGACAGACGCGGGCGCGCCTCGGCCGGCCGCGAAGCCGCGCGGCGAGGAACGCGCCGCTCCAGGTCCGATGCCACGTTCATGAAAGCGATGTACGCGTCGTACGGGGACTCATAGGGAGAGAAGTAGGCGTGCACCTCGCCGTCGGCTGCCGACTTGGTCGCCATGTAATAGAAGTGATCCGACGTCGACAGCCGGCGGAAGTCCGAGAGCAGCTCGGGCGACCCGGCGGCCTGGACGCGCGTCTCCAGAGCGAAGAGCGCCTTCAGCGCGTCGCGCTGGAGCTCGTTGCCCTGCCAGGCCGAAAGGTCGCGCGCTTCGTCCGCCCAGGACAGCTCGCGCGGAGCCGACAGCACGCCGCGGCTCTCGAGCCGTTCGATCGCTTCCGAGGGAGTCAGGAACGCCGTTCCCCGTTTTCGGAGGCGCAGGTCCACCCAGTCCTCGAAGAACTCGAAGATCCCGGTGTCGCGGCCCTGATGCTCGCCGAAGGTCTCGAAGTCCATGAAGAGCGAGACGACCTCGCCGTCGGAGCCGGAGATCCAGCGCTCGTACTTGGCCGCAGTCAAAGGCCATTCCGGCCACGCGCGGTTGCTGAAACGAAAAGCGATGTCGTCGGACAGGCGATAGTCGCGCAGGAGCAGAGGCAGGCCTCCCGGCGTGGCGGCCCGGTAGACGTGGCGGGGCGAGCGATCTCCCAGGAGCGGCTCCACGCCGTCGGCCAGCACGCCCGCGAAACCCTGTTCCTCGAGGACGGCGGCGAGCGCGTCCGAGAAGATCAGCTCGGTGTTTCGAAAGACGCGCGGCTCCACGCCGAACGTCTCGACGATCTGGCGCCGGTGGAGCGCGACCTGAGCGGTGAATTCCGAACGCGACGCCAGCCACGCGAGAGAGTGATGCGACGTCTCGGCCAGAAACTCCACCTGGCCCGTCGCAGCCAGGCGCCGGAACGCCCCGCGGACCTCGGGCGCGAACTCCTCGGCTTGCTCGAGCAGACAGCCCGACACCGAAAACGCGACGCGGAAACGGTCGTGCCGCTCCAGCAGCCGCGCGAGCATGGCCGTGGCGGGCAGATAGCAGCGATCCGCGACCCTGCGGAAGAGCTCCCGGTTTCCGGCGTCGTCGAAATAGCGGTGCTCGCGGCCGACGTCGAAGTAGTTGTAGCGGCGCAGCCGCCACGGCTGATGGACCTGAAAGTAGAGACAGACGGGAATCATCGCAGTGCGGCTCATTCTCGCACCAATTCCCGATAGACGCCGGTGCAGCGCCACGCCGCTTCCCGCCACGAGAGACGCTGCACCTCTTCACGCCCGCGCGAGGAGAGCGTCGCCTTGAGCGGCGGGTAGAGGAGCACCGCGAGGATCTTCGAGGCGAGGTCGTCGACGTCTCCGAAGCGGACGCGCAGCGCGTGGCGGACGACCTCGGAGACGCCAGCGCTGCGCGACAGGATCACCGGAGTGCCCTGGCGGAGCGCCTCCAGGGCCGTCAGGCCGAAGGGCTCCGAGACCGACGGCATGACGTAGACGTCGGCGCGGGCGTAGAGCCGGTCGAGGTCCTCGGAGGGCAGGAATCCCGTGAACAGGAACCGGCTCTCGAGGCCGTGAGCGGCCACCTGCGCGACCATGTCGGCGAGCCGGTCGCCTTCGCCCGCCACCGCGAATTTCACCTCGGGCATCTCCGCCGCGACGCGGGCCGCCGCCTCGACGAAGTACTCGGGGCCCTTCTGCCGCGTGATTCGTCCGGCGAACAGCACCAGCGGGTCTCCTTCCTCGATCGTCCAGCGCGCGAGCGGCCGCCCGGCGTCGATCGCGTTGTGGACGACGCGGAGCCGGTCGGCCGGAACGCCGTAGCGCGTCCCCAGGATCTCCGCGGTGTAGCCGGAAACCGCCACCACACGGTCCGCGGCGGCGAGCCCCGCGCGCTCGACCGCCATGACGAATCGATTCGGCGCGGCGCCGGCGCGGTCGTACTCCGTCGCGTGGACGTGCGCGACGAGCGGCTTTCCGGTGGCGCGCTGGGCGTGGACCCCCGCGAGAAAGGTCAGCCAGTCGTGGGCGTGGATCACGTCGAAGGACTCGCGCAGCGCGATCTTCGCCGCGGCTCCGGCGTACCGGAGGACCTCGCTGTGAAGGTCCGGGCCGTAGAGCGAGGCGCCGGGATCGCGCTCCACCTCCTCGACGCGCTCGCGAACGTAAGTCTCCTCGGTGACGTACGGCGCGAGGATCGTGCGCACGCGCCGGATCCGCACCGCGGGCTCGCGCCGCCCGCGCCGGCGCGCGCGCGGATGGTCGGGCAGCACCAGGAGAACCTTCGTTCCGAGCTCGCGCAGTCCCCGGACCAGCCCCTCGCATGCCACACCGAGGCCGCCGCTGACGAAGGGCGGAAACTCCCAGCCGAACATCAGGACGCGCATGAACGAAGTCTCGGGTCCCAGGTCTCAGGTCTCAGGTGGACGGGGCAACCTGAGACCTCGCTACTCGCCGCCTTGCAGATGCGTGTAAACGACCCTCGCCACCTCGGCCACGCTCCAGGCCTGGGCGAAACAGCCTCGCGGAATGTAGGGCGAGTCGCCGTCGAACATCTCGGAGACGAAGCCGAGGCCTGCCTCCCGCACGTGCGCCCGCAGCGGAGCCAGCAGCGCGCGCATCGTCCGGCGCGAATCCTCGGTGTGGCCGAAGACCCGGAAGTGCGCGTCGGCGAAGGGCCCCATCAGCCACGGGTAGACCGTTCCCTGGTGAGCGGCGGAGAGCCGTTCGGTCTCGTCGCCCTCGCAGCGGCCGCGGTATCTCGGATCAGACGGGTCCAGCGTCCGGAGACCGAACGGAGTCACCAGCGCTCGCCGCACGGCCCAGTACACCGACCGCGCCCGGTGCGGAGGAAGCAGGTCCTCGGTCAACGAAACGGCCAGGATCTGATTCGGCCGCAGGCTCGGGTCCGGTCCGAAGTCCCCGACGACGTCGTAGAGGAAACCTTTGTCGGCCTGCCAGAACGTTTCGTTGAACCGACGCGCGACGTGCCAGGCCTCCGATTCCAGCTCCCGGGCGCGCCCGGTCTCGCCGGCGGAGCGTTCCATACGCGCCGCGCTCTTCAACGCCGCGTGCCAGAGCGCGTTGACTTCGACGGCCCGTCCGGAGCGCGGCGTGACGGGCTGCCCGTTCACGACGGCGTCCATCCAGGTCAGCGGACGGCCGGGCGAGTCGCCGGAGAGAAGGCCGTCGGGCCCGACGCCGATGCCGTGACGCGTGCCCCGCCGATACGCCTCGATGACCGATCGCACGGCGCCGAGCAGGGGAGACGCGCCCGCGGGATTGCGCCGTGCGCTCCCGAACCACTCGACCGCCAGGATGAACCAGAGCGACGCGTCGATCGAGTCGTACTCGGGCTCTCCTTCTTCGCCGGAGAAATGGCCCGGCACCAGGCCGTCGCGGCGCAGGCGCGCGAACGTGTTCAGCACGCGCGCCACCGCCCCGGATCGGCCGGCGGCCAGCGCGATTCCCGGAGCCGCCACCATGGCCTGCCGGCCCCAGTCGCCGAGCCACGGGAACCCCGCGAGGATCGTGGTCTTGCGGTGATCGGCCTCGACCAGGAACGACTCCGCGCGGCGGGTCATCTCGTCGAAGATCGCGTCCCCTGTGGGCCCGAAGTCGGCGCGCCGGCGTCTCTCCTCGTCGCGGAGATGGTCCGGGTCGGCGGCCACCTCATCGAGGGAGAACAGGGCGAAGACGCGGGCCTCGGGGCGAAGACGCCACTCCCACTCCAGCGGGCTCCAGAGGTCCTCCTCGCGGTCGTAACCGCGGGCCGCGTCCTCGAGATACGCGAAGTGGCGGTACCAGACGGGATCCGCCCGGGTCGAGGCGAAAACTCCCCGCAGGTAGAGGCGCGGCAGGTAGGGGAGAGGCTTGACCCAGGACGTCTCTCCGCGCGCCTCCACCGACGCGTCCCAGTCCTGGGTCTCGCGCTGGAGCCGGTGCGAGCCTCGAAACGCGAGCAGAGGCCGCACCCGCAGGACGATCTCGTGGGCGCCCCGGTTGACCCAGCGCACGAGTGTGATCGATCGGTCGCGCACGAGGCACAGCGAGCGCTCGATCGCGAAATCCTCGGTCTCGTGCCGCCACGTCGGGAAGGGCTCCAGGCGAAAGCGCGTCAGGTTGGCGAGCCCCTCGGAGGCCGTGGCGTCGCGATAAACCTGGGAGGAGATGCTCGTCGTCGCTCCGCGGGCGGTCACGAACTCTTCGCTGCCGGACACCATCATCCAGCGCCGTCGCGGCGGAGGAATCGCCGGCACGTACCAGCCGTGGTACCGGCGCGTGCGTGGGCCCGCGGCCGTGCCGCAGGCGAAGCCGCCCAGTCCGTCGGTCTCCAGCCACTCCAGCGCGAGGGCGCGCGATTCCGCCTCCGCGCGGCTCCATTCGAGCGGTCGGCGGGCGGCGCGATCGCCGGAGATCGATTCTTTCGTGGACACGGGTATTCGAAACCTCTTCGGGAGATTCTCTATCAGATGGAGGAAGGATTCCCGTTCCTTCGCGGCATCTTCACCGGACCGCGTAATAAGATCGATCCTTCGAAGGAGGCCCCTTGACCACCAGCACTCACTCCCTCGACACGCTCTGCATCAACACCATCCGCACGCTGTCGATCGACGCGGTGCAGAAAGCTAACTCGGGCCATCCCGGGTTGCCGCTCGGCGCCGCCCCGATGGCATACGTCCTGTGGCAGCGATTCCTGAAGCACAATCCGCACAATCCGCATTGGGCCGATCGCGACCGCTTCGTTCTCTCGGCCGGCCACGGCTCGATGCTGCTCTACAGCCTCCTTCATCTCACGGGTTACGACCTGACGCTCGACGACATCAAGGCCTTCCGCCAGTGGGGAAGCCGCACTCCCGGCCACCCCGAGTACGGCCTGACTCCCGGCGTGGAGGCCACGACCGGGCCTCTGGGCCAGGGGACGGCGAATTCGGTCGGCATGGCGATCGCGGAACGCTTCCTGGCGAACCGCTTCAACCGGGACGGACACGAGATCGTGAATCACCGGACGTTCTGCCTCGTCGGGGACGGCGACATGATGGAGGGCATCTCGTCGGAGGCGGGCTCGCTGGCGGGGCACTTGAAGCTCGGCAAGCTCGTCTACCTCTACGACGACAACAAGGTCTCGCTCGACGGTCCGACGTCGCAGTCCTTCACCGAGGACGTTCTCACGCGCTACGCGGCCTACGGATGGAAGACGCTCCGCGTCGAGGACGGCAACACCGACATCGACGGGATCCAGCGGGCGATCGCCGAGGCGGTCTCCCAGACCGAGAAGCCCACGATCATCGCGGTCCGGACCACGATTGGTTACGGCTCTCCGCACAAGGCCGGAACCTCCGCCGCCCACGGCAGCCCGCTCGGCGTCGAGGAGGTCGCGCTGACCAAGAAGGCCCTGGGCTGGGAGTGGACGGAGGCCTTCTACGAGCCGCCCGAAGCCGTGAAGCATTTCCGGACCGCGGTGGATCGGGGCGAGAAGGCCGAGTCGGAGTGGCAGAAGCGTTTCGACGCGTGGGCCAAGGCATATCCGGATCTCGCCGAGGAGTGGCGCCTGGCCCAATCCGGCGAGCTGCCCGCCGGCTGGGACACGGACCTGCCGCAGTGGAAAGCCGGCGAGTCGCTGGCAACGCGCGTGGCCGGAGGAAAGTCGATCAACGCGATCGCCAAGCACGTGCCCTGGCTCCTCGGTGGCGACGCGGACCTCTCGGAGTCGACCAAGACCACGATCGAGGGCGCGGGGTCCTTCGACGGTCAGACCGGCGCCGGGAACAACATCCACTACGGCGTGCGCGAGCACGCCATGGCGGGGATCGGCAACGGGATTTCGTACCACGGGGGCGTGCGGCCCTTCGTAGCGACCTTCTTCTGCTTCTCCGACTACATGCGTCCGTCGATCCGCCTCGCGGCGCTCTCGAAGCTCTCGACGATCTTCGTCTGGACGCACGACTCGATCGGTCTCGGTGAAGACGGGCCGACCCACCAGGCGGTGGAACAGTTGATGTCGCTGCGCGACATGCCGGAGTTCTCGATAATCCGCCCGGGCGACGCCAACGAGACCGCCCAGGCCTGGCGGGCCGCGATGCGGCACGCCAAGGGCGCGGTCGGCATCGTCTGCTGCCGACAGAACCTCCCGGTCCTCGACCGCTCGGGCGCGAAGGGAGATGTCTCGCGCGGGGCCTACATCTTCGCCGACGCCTCTTCGGGCACTCCGGCGCTCATCCTGATGGCCACCGGCTCGGAGCTGCACCTGGCGGTCGGCGCTCGCCAGAAGCTCGAGGCCGAGGGCGTGCCGACGCGCGTCGTCTCGATGCCGTGCTGGGAGTTCTTCGAGGAGCAGCCTCCGGCCTACCGCGACGAGGTTCTTCCGCCCTCGGTCAAGGCGCGCCTCTCGATCGAGGCGGGCGTGACGCTGGGCTGGCAGAAGTGGGTCGGCGACGAAGGGGACTCGATCGGACTGGACCGCTACGGCGCTTCGGCGCCGGGCGACATCGTAATGAAGGAATACGGTTTCACGGTGGAGAACGTGGTGGCCCGCGCTCACGCCGTGCTCGGAAAGGGGGCAACGACATGGCCGACAATCCGCTGAAGAAGCTCGCGAGCCTCGGACAGAGCGTCTGGTACGACTACATCCGCCGCGATCTCGTCCAGGGCGGAGGTCTGAAGAAGCGGATCGACGAAGACGGGCTCGCGGGGATGACTTCGAATCCGACGATCTTCGAGAAGGCGATCGCCGGCAGCGACCTCTACGACGAGGACATCCGCGACGACGGCGACGGCAAGCCGCCCGCGCAGTTGTTCGAGGAGCTGGCCGTGCGCGATGTCCAGAGCGCGGCCGACGTCTTCCGGCCGACCTACGACGCGCGCCGCGGCGGCGACGGCTTCGTCTCGATCGAGGTTCAGCCTCACCTGGCGCGCGACACGCAAGGCACGATCGCCGAGGCCCGGCGGCTCTGGAGCTCCTGCGGGCGCCCCAACGTGATGGTCAAAATCCCGGGCACGCCCGAGGGGCTTCCTGCGATCCGGCAGTGCCTGGCCGAGGGCATCAACATCAACATCACTCTTCTCTTTTCGGTCCAGCGCCACCGCGAGGTCATGGAGGCTTATCTCTCGGCGCTCGAGGAGCGGGTCAAGGCCGGCAAGCCGATCGACTCCCTCGCTTCGGTCGCCAGCTTCTTCGTCTCGCGGGTCGACACGAATGCCGACAAGAAGCTCGACGCGCTCGCCGCGAAGGGGGACGCGAAGGCCAAGGCTCTGCGCGGGAAGATCGCCATCGCCAACGCGCGCATGGCCTATGCCGCGTACGAAGAGGTGTTCGGGCAGCCGCGCTTTGCGGCGCTCAAGGCGAAGGGAGCGAAGGTCCAGCGCCCGCTCTGGGCCTCGACGTCCACGAAGGACCCGGCATATCCCGACCTCTACTACGTCGAGGCGCTGATCGCCCCGGACACGGTCGACACGATGCCTCCCGAGACCTTCGACGCATATCGCGACCATGGTCAGCCGAAGGTCCGCATCCACGACGATCTCGACGGCACCCGCGCCGCGTTTCGCCAGCTCGGGGAGCTCGGCATCTCGGCCGACCAGATCTACAAGGAACTCGAGGACGAGGGCGTGAAGAAGTTCTCGGACTCCTACGACAGTCTGCTGAAGACGATCGAGCAGAAGGCGAGCTCCATGAGGGTGGGTTGAGCCCTGACCCTGGAGGGGGAGTCCGGCGCGAGGAGGAAATCCGTCCTCCGGCCACACTCGTCATCTTCGGGGCTTCGGGCGACCTGACCCACCGGCTCCTCGCGCCGGCGCTGGCGCATCTGAACCGGGACGGCGCGATCTCGCCGCAGTTCGCAATCGTCGGTGTCGGGCGCACTCCGTATTCCGACGAGCAGCTTCGCGAGAGGCTCGCCGACGGCGCCCGGGTTTTCACGCCGCCGAACCAGGGGAGACCGGGGGATATTCCGGCGACGGTCCGATACGTCTCGGGCAACTTCACCGACCGCGAGCTCTACGTCCGCATCAAGCAGATCCTCGAGGAGATCGAGAACCAGCGGGGCGGCGGGCCGCGGAACCGGATCTTCTATCTCGCGACCCCTCCCGACGCCGACGAGACCATCGTCAAGTGCATCGGCGAGTCGTGCATGGCCCAGGTCGATTCGGGCTGGGTGCGCGTGGTCGTCGAAAAGCCCTTCGGCCACGACCTCGCGTCGGGGAGACACCTGAACGAGGCGCTCCTGCGCGTCTTCAAGGAAAAGCAGATCTACCGGATCGACCACTATCTCGGCAAGGAGACCGTCCAGAACATCTTCGTGCTGCGCTTCGCCAACGGGATCTTCGAGCCCATGTGGAACCACCGCTACATCGACCACGTCCAGATCTCCGTGGCCGAATCGGTTGGCGTCGGTCACCGGGCCGGCTTCTACGAGAAGGCCGGCGTCGTGCGCGACATGTTCCAGAACCACCTCATGCAGCTGCTGACGCTGACGGCGATGGAGGCCCCGGCCGCGTACGAAGCCGACGCGATCCGCGCCGAGAAGGTCAAGGTCCTGGAGTCGATCCGTCCCTTCCCGGAGGACGCGATCGAGGAGTGGGCGGTGCGGGGGCAGTACGGGCCCGGAGTCGTCGTCGGCAAGCGCGTGCCGGGATACCGGGAGGAGGAAGGCGTCGATCCGCACTCGCCGACGCCGACGTACGCCGCCGTCAAGTTCGCCATCGACAACTGGCGGTGGGCGGGAGTGCCGTTCTACTTGCGCTCGGGCAAGCGGCTGGGAAAGCGCGTCACCGAAGTCGCGATCGAGTTCAAGGGAGTGCCCCACCGATTCTTCAGCAAGGCTTCGGGTGAGCTCCTGCCCAATGTCCTGCGCCTCCACATCCAGCCGGACGAGGGAGTGTCACTGAAGTTCAGCGTAAAGATCCCGGGGCCCGTCCTCACGATCCAGTCGGTGTACATGGATTTCCCGTACTCGAAGCTCGGCGCTCCGATCGGCGGCGGCTACGAGCGGCTGCTTCTCGACGTCACGCACGGGGACCAGACGCTCTTCATCCGCGGCGACGAAGCCGAGAACGCCTGGGAAGTCCTGACGCCGATCCTGAGCGCCTACGAGAAGCAGACTCCTCCCGACTTTCCCAACTACGCCGCCGGCACTTTCGGGCCGGAGGCCGCCGACCGGTTTCTCGAGAAGGACGGAAGGCGCTGGCGGACGCTGTAGCGTCGTCCCCGCGGCGTGGTCTCCTCGTTTTGGGCTGGGGCGCCGCGCTGGCGCTCTACGCCACGCGGCGCTATCTGATGATGCGGAGTTGAACGTCCGCCGGATCGAAGATCGAGTGGCTAGAATGCGGCGCAGTTCACATGACGGCTGAAAGCCTCGGGGAGGCGACGCCCCAGGATCTGCGGGTCCCCTGGTCGACCCTGCGCTCGATCTTTACGGAGCATGCCCGAACCGGAATCGCCGGCTGGATCGACGAGAGCGAGCCGCACTTTCGAGCGCAGCTGACCTTTGCCTTGAGTCGGGTCGATCAGGGGATGGACCTCCTGAAACACTGCGAATCGCACGAGGCGCTACCGCCCCGTCGCGTCGATGTTCTTGATATCGGTGCCGGCAACGGGGGGGTTGCATTCGCTTTCGCCAATCGCGACCGATACCGCGTTCACGCAATAGATATCGTGCCGAATTCAGCCCTTCTCGCTGTGAGGCGGGCTACCAGCCTGCGGTTGGATTACACGGTAGGAAGTGGCCACGCCCTGCCGTACCCGAGCTCGTCGTTCGATATCGGTCCTGCTCATCGACACGATCGAGCACGTTCGAGCTCCCGCCAAGCTAGGGTCTGAGATCATGAGGGTCCTGAGGACCGGCGGCTTTTGCATCGTATCCACCATCGCGCGATTGCGTTACTTTTTCAGGAGGGATCCCCACTGGGGCATTCGCGGACTCGTCATGCTGCCAAACAGCCTCCAGCGATTTGTCGTCAACCGCATCGCACGACGTCGTACCTTGGGTGAAGGCGGCCGCTCCACGCTCGCCTACGACGTTGAGCATATCTATTGGCATCGTGACGAAATTGGCCGGCTCTTCCCAGGGGCGGCTTCGGCAACTGCGCTGTGGGCGTGGCCCGTCTACCCAAACGCTAAGCCCCCGTCCTGGCAGTGGCTCCGTTACCGGCTACGTGATTTCGTGTTCGATCACGTTTTGATACGAAAAGGCTGACGGGCGCGGCTTCGACGACTCCTCCTGTCGCTGGCTTCGGGATCTTTATGGACACAGGCCGCCGGCAGGCGCGGATTCCGCGGGGCAGCCAGGCCCGATACCGGAAACGCTGCGGCTCGCAGGCACCTCTGGACTGGCCCCCGGCAGCCTTAGAACAACGGCGCAGTCGGCTGCCGGCCCAGGAAGACGCGGCCGGCGTCCTCCCACACGTGAGGCGCGACGGTGAAGTGGTGCGTGATCGCCTCGGCGTCGCGCATGTGGCGTTGCAAGGAAGAGGACGAATAGATCGAGCTGCCGCCCGCGAGGACGTGGGCCGTTCTCGTCACCGAGGCTCCGGTCTCGGCGGCGTGGATGGCCGCGGCGCGGTTGCGGGCGATCTGCCTGGGAGTCGGCTGCTTTCCGGCGCGTGCGGTCTGCCAGAGATCCTCGACCGACTCGTAGAGACCGGCGCGGGCGGCCGCGAGGGCCGCCTCGGCACGCGCCAGGTCGATCTGGGCGACGGGCCTGTCGGCCAGCACGGCCACGCTGAAGGTGGGCACCTTCGTCTGCGCGATCTCGATCAGTTCGTCGACGGCTCCCCGCGCGATTCCGAGGCTGACGGCGACGACCTGGGAAACGAACCAGCCTATCGACGGCATCTGGTACAGGGGCTCCGGACGGTGCTTGGCGGCGTCGAAGAGGTCGAAGACCCAGTGCTCGGGCACGAACGCGTCGGAAACGCTGACGTCGTTGCTGGCGGTTCCGGCGAGGCCGCTGACGAACCAGGTGTCGTGGACCTGGACCTGGCTGATCGGGAAGCACGCGTGGAAAATCTCCGGGCCGTGGGGAGTCATTCGGGGTTTGCCGTTCTCCATGACCATGCAGCCTGCCCATAGCCACTCGGCATGCGTGATCCCGCTCGCGAAGGGCCAGCGGCCCGTGACGCGATAGCCCCCGTCCACGGGCTGCGCCTTGCCGGCCGGGGCCGCGACGCCGGCCCAGGGAACGGTGGGATCGAGAAAGAGCTCCTTCGCGCCTTTCTCGTTCAGGTAGCCGGACGTCAGGTTGTTGGCGGTGGCGATCATGGCGCACCAGCCGGTCGAGCCGTCGGCCGACGCGATCGTTTCGATCGCGCGGAGAATGTCGATGGGAGCCGCTTCCTGTCCGCCGATCGCGCGGGGAACCGACAGGCCGAGGAGGCCCGTCCGGCGTAGATCGTTCACGAGGTCGCGCGGCAGGCGCCGCGCCTTCTCGATCTCTTCGCGCCGAGCGCGGATGCCCGGACGAAGGGCTTCGAGTCTCTCAAGCAGTCCTTCCGTCTGCATGCTTACTCCTCGGCGTCGCGAGAGAGGGGGACTCCCCGGCTAGGCGTGGCTCGCTTCGCCGCCCTTGCTCTTGGACTGCGCGATGACCTTGTCCTGGAGGGCGTGCGGCACCTCGGCGTAGTGAGAGAACTCGAGGTGGAACGAGCCGCGGCCCTGCGTGATCGAACGCAGCTGCGCGCCGTAGGTCAGCAGCTCCGCCATCGGCACCTGCGCCTTGATGACGGTGTCGTCCTCGGAGGTGTCCATACCTTCGACCTTGCCCCGGCGCGAGGACAGGTCGCCCATCAGGTCTCCGACGTATTCGTTGGGTGCCGTGATCTCGACGTTCATCACGGGCTCGAGCAGCGTGGGCTTGGCCGCCGCCATCGCCTCTTTGTAGGCCAGCGCGCCGGCCAGCTTGAACGCGAGCTCCGAGGAATCCACGTCGTGGTACTGCCCGTCGTAGAGCGTGACGCGGAAGTCGACCATCGGATAACCGGCGAGGAAGCCCTTGCGGCGGACCTCCTGGATGCCCTTCTCGACGGCGGGGATGAAGTTGCGGGGGATCGCGCCGCCGTAGATGTCGTCGACGAACTCGAAGTCCTTGCCGCGCGGCAGAGGCTCCACGCGGATCCGGCAGTCGGCGAACTGTCCGTGGCCTCCGGTCTGTTTCTTGTGGCGGCCGTGCGCCTCGGCTTTGCGGGTAATCGTCTCGCGGTAGGGGACCTTGGGCGGATGGAGGATGACCTCGACGCCGTAGCGCTTCTTCAACCGGGCGACGGCGATCTCGACGTGGAGCTGGGACGCGCCCGCGAGATGGAACTCCTTGGTCTCCTCGTCACGCTGGAAGTTGAGCGAGGGGTCTTCCTCGATCAGCTTGTGGAGGGCGGTCGAGATCTTGTCCTCGTCGCCCTTGGCCTTGGGCTCGATGGCATACGCGATGGACGCCTCCGGCACCGTCAGCTTCGGCAGGACGACGGAGTGGTCCTTCGTCGTGAGCGTGTCGCCGGTCAGCGTCTCTTTCAGCTTCGCGACCGCGACGACGTCGCCCGCCCTCGCCTCCGGAACGTTGACGTGCTCCTTGCCCTGAGGGAGGAAGAGTCCCGAGAAGCGCTCGTGGACTCCGCGGCCCGCGTTCCAGTAGTTGCCGTCGGACTGGAAATGTCCCGCGAGCACCCGCACGTAGGAGATCCGGCCCGCGAAGGGGTCCGAAACCGTCTTGAACACCTGGCCGACGGCGTGGTCCTTCTCGTTGGCGAAGACCATGACGGGCTTGCCATCCTTGCCGGTTCCCTCGGTCTTGCGGCTTTCCGGTGAGGGCAGCAGGGCGACGCAAGCGTCGAGGATGCGCATCGTCCCGATCCCGAGCGACGAGGACGCGCACATCACCGGGAAGACCTTGCGCTCGACGATCTCGCGCTTCAGGCCCGGCACGATGTCGCCCGGCTCGAGGGTGCCCTGGGCGAAGAACTTCTCCATCAGGTCGTCTTCGCCTTCGGCGACGTTCTCCACCAGCGCCTCGTGCTCGGCCTTGGCGCGCTCGGCGAGCTCCGG
>Ga0114129_10000248_pt1 | contig 60807 bp, 52 predicted proteins | sample RhiMetdeltSRZDD1_FD_80071 | JGI IMG/M metagenome (GOLD analysis project Ga0114129, IMG submission 80071) | Populus rhizosphere microbial communities from Tennessee, USA - Rhizosphere MetaG P. deltoides SRZDD1 (version 2) (version 2) | ecosystem: Host-associated > Plants > Roots > Rhizosphere >...
ACCAGTCTGCGCACGGAATGGGAGGGGTGTGATGGACAGAAACCTGGCTGCGTTGGCTTTATCACTGCTCATGTGCTTGGCGCCCATCGCGGCCAAAAGCACTGTAATTGCAATACCGGGAGGTGCGCAGCAGACGTTGTGGGCTGAGAACCAGGGCGGATCGGACCCGTGGTTCTACACCCATGCCACCGAGACCTGGTCATTTTCCACCAACATCACTGGACGCTTCTTGAGTCTTGGGAGCACTTCTCCCTTATTCATCGATGACCTCGGTGGGGGTGCTTACACCGTGACCGCGCACATCGATCATGATGGCAACGTACTCGGCGGCGCATTCTCTTGGGTGAGCCAAAGCGCGATGCTGGGCATCCTCTCTCCGGAGATCTTCTTGTCCGGGACGATCCTGGGCGCGGTGCAGGAGAACAGCGGTGGGCTCGTGCAGCTCTGGGCATCTGTCGATTACACCAATCCGGCGATAGCCGCTCGGACGCTTGCGCCCAACTTCGCCGCTCTCAGCTTCATTGGGGGACCGTGTTGGCTGCCGTGCGAGCAGGTCAATGCGTTCGCACAGAATGGGCAGGGCGTAGTCATTCAGCCCGATATTTTCGGCTACGCAATTGATGAACCAACACTGCCGATGCTCGCCTGGTTGGTACTCGCCGCGATCGTGACCAGCGAGTACCGAGTTCGGGTCAAAGCCGCCGCAAGACGGTGAACCGACCCGACTCTTGCGCTAAATTCATGCGCCATGTTATGCGTCGCTCAACATGGCCGAGACCAAAACCAAGCCGACCAAAGCCAGCGTCCGTGACTTCATCGCCGCCGTCGAGAATGACACACGACGGGCAGACGCCAACGCGCTGTTGAAGCTCTTTGCGAAGGTTACGGGCTGGAAACCGCAGATGTGGGGCCCGACGATCGTCGGCTTCGGTGCGTACCACTACAAGTACGACAGCGGGCACTCCGGCTCGACGTGTGTCGTCGGCTTCAGCCCGCGCAAGTCCAGTCTCGTGATCTACGTCTTCGACTTTCCCGGCAAGGCAGAGCTCCTGCAGAAGCTCGGCAAGCACAAGGGCGGTCTCAAGCAATGTCTCTACATCAACAAACTCGCCGACGTTGACGTCGCTGTCCTGTCGAAGATCCTCGAGGCGGGTGTGGCTGAGACGAAGAAGGCCTGGCCGGCGACTGCGGCCTAGCGGATGGACTCAGTAGTCGGCTCGCAGGAGTACTCACGTGGATTGGGACAATCGAACTTACGCCCCCGCGCCCTTCAAACAGGCTGCGCACCTCTCCGGCCTGGAGCTGATGCGCAAGATCGCGACGGGCGAATTTCCCGATCCGCCGATCTGCAAGCAACTCACCTTTCGTCTGACCGAAGTGGGCGAAGGCTTCGCGGTGTTCGAAGGCGAGACTGGGCCGCATCTGATGAATCCGATGGGTGGCGTGCACGGCGGATGGGCGTTGACGCTGATCGACAGCGCAACCGGTGTCGCAGCTCACACGACGCTGCCGCCGGGGAAGATCCACGCGACCATCGAAACGAAGGGCAATTTCTCGCGTCCGATCCGTCCCGACACCGGCAAGGTCCGTTGCGAGGCGCGAGTCGTTTCAGTCGGGCGCACGGTGATCTCGTGCGAGGCCAGAGTCATTGACAGCAACGGCAAAGTGCTCGCTCACGGTACGTCGACAGTCATGGTTCTCGACGCGCCCACCTGAAGCGCCATTACTCCTTTGCAGCCGCCGCCGGCAGCGGCTCGGGCACGCGGTTCTCGACCGCCGGGATCGACTGCAGATAACTGAAGATCGCTTTCAGATCCTCATCGGTGAAGTTCTTGTACATCGGCTGCGGCATCGGCGGCAGGATCGGCCGGCCGCGACCCATGTGACGACCCGTACGAATCGTCTGGATGAAGGTGCTCTCGGTCCACTTGCCCAGACCCGTTTCCTTGTCCGGCGTCAGATTCGCAGTGAAGCTCACGCCCCACGGTCCTGACCACGCGGTCATCGTCGGCGCTGCCACGATGTTCCACGCGCCCTCCGGAGCTTTCGCCGGCGCCGCAACCTTGAGTTGCGCGGGATGGCCGGAGAGCATGCGCGACATGTCCGGCTCAGGTCCGGCTTCGCCCATCTTCCAGGGCGTATGGCAGTCGTTGCAGACCGCAACCGTCACCAGATACTTGCCGCGTGCGACTCGAGCTTCTTTGCTCGCGTCGTCGCCGGCGAACGCGGAGCCTGCGGTCAAGTGCACACCGAGCAGGCCAAGACAGAATGCAATGGATAACTTCATAGGTTCATGACTCCGGTAGGTTGGAAGAACGTTCGGTGATCCAGCGCTCCAGCAGCTCGAGCGCCTCGCGATCGAGCGCGCGCACGCCAAGCGGCGGCATCTGCGTCTGCGGATTCGTCGAGCGGACCCGCCACAGCAACGTGCTCGCTTCGGGACGGCCGGGTGCTACGACGCGCGCATCGTGCGGGAGATCGGCAGCGCGAAAGCGGCTGGAAGCATCGAGCAGCGAGCGCAGCACCTGTTCGCTGCTCTTCGCGCCGAGCGATACGTCCTGAGCGAGACGAGCATCGACCGGGACAGGCGAGCCGTCGGCGTTGTGACAGTGGCCGCAGTTGCCGTGCAGATATCCAAGTGCCGCGCGCTCGGTTGGCGAAGTGGCGGCGATACGCGGTGGAGCATCTAGTAGCTCCCGAGGAAGGTTGCGTATCAACCCGCGTGCGACGAGCTGGCGCAAGTCAGTCGCGCTGAAGGCGTCCGCGTGCGGTGCAAGCGGATCTCGATCAGGCGAGAGCTGCAGCGCGTTGAACCCGAGCACCGGGACAGCGGCGCCCTCGTGACACGCGCGACAGTCGAACTCGCCCGGAACGCTGTAGCGACCGTCAGGCGCTCCCGCGACGGGCAATCCGCGTACACCGTCTGCAGGCGCGAGCGTTGCGTCCGTTCCTGTCTCATTCCAGATGTACGTGGCATAGAGCCACTGGCCGTCGGCGAGGCGCTCGATGTAGCGGGTCTCGACCGCGCGGCCGAACGAGAATTCCTTCCAGAGCCGTGTGCCGACGGGAAAGTCCCAGGCGTTCGGCCGCGAAGCATCGATGGAGGTCTGCGGTGGCAGCGAGAGCCAACGGCGCTTGGTCGCCCCATCCGTCCACAACGGATACTGCGGAGAAAACGCGAGATGCGCCGGATCGACGACGAGTCCCGTCCCCGGCAAGTACAGGCCGGTCTCGCGTAGCGTCTGGGGCGGGGAGGGTGCGGACGCCGGCTCCGCCGTGCTTGCGGCGACGCACGATAATGCCGCGACCACAACGAGGGCGGACAGGCCGATTGAACGGCGGGCGGGGCGGCTGAATCCTGGCGGCAACACTGCGATAGCACTGAAAAGGCGGCTCCACTGAGCCCATAGTCAGGTATCGCGCAAACCGGCCGGAAATCAGCTCACTTTTTTAGCGTCATCCCTTCCGCACGAACGACCCGTGAAACCCGAGAGGAATCGAGCTCGGGACTTCCGCACTGGCGACGAGCGCCATCGTCTTCGCGTCGATGACTGCCAGCATCGACATCTCGGTGTCCTTTGCCGATCCGACACTGAGCAGCACCCCGTCATCCTCACTGTCGCCCTGCGGCCGCGCGACGAAGAGCGGCTCACCGAAAATGTGTGTGCCACCGCTGAACGACTTCGACGCGCCGGTCTCGGTATCCACTTTGACGATGGCCGACGACCACGCGCTGCCAGCCTGATAACCATCCGACGCCCCATACACCATGCGATACGGACGCCCGCTGACGCGCTTGTAGTTCGTCGACGGAAACTCGAAGCCGACATCGCTCAGCTTCTCGACAGTCGCACGCTCCACGCCCGACCGCATCACAACCCGCATCAGCGATGGCCGAAGGTCTGGCAGCTCGGCAGCCATGCGATCGGTACGCAGGGCTCTCACGATGTCCGCGTTCGGATAGGCCAGGAGATCGAGCACTGTCGCGTCATCCCGCTCGAACGCGTTGACGGTATGAAATATGAAGAACGCCTCCGTGACGTGTTCGCGAGCCTCACCGCTCGAGCGATCGATCACGACGAGTCGCGTCCCTTCCTCCGGATGCCAATCGAAGTGATCGATGTAGCCCTTGCTGGACCAGAGCATCTTCACCGGTGTGACTGCAAACGGGTGTACGACGAGAATCGCGTGCTGCGGCGTCAGTCCAAACGTGTGGACGTACGGCACGCGCTTCGTGCGCCACGAGCCGATTACGTCTCGCTGCCGCGCCGCCGGTGCATGCTCGTAGATCGAAATCACCCCGCTGGCGCCGAACCCCGTTGCGACGTTGACCACCTTGCCACGCTCGAAATCGAAGTGCGGGTGCGCTGTCATGATCGCCCCGCGGAGCGTGTCCCCTGCATAGGCCACGGGCCGGACCGCGGCGAGTGTGTCGTCATCGATGACGAGCTGGCTGTCGCCTTCAGTCATCGCGACGAGCTCATGCCCCAATCTCACGACGTTGACGTTGGTGTTGTCGGAGATGCGCGGGACCGGCTCGAAGATCCGCTGCAGAAGAGGGCGCGTCATCGAAGTTCCGAAGGACCCGTGGTTCGACTTGCCGCGCCAGGCATCGCGCGCGGTTGCGGAATCGAGCAGGCGCGAACGAAAGTCGACGCCCGAGTCACCAATGCGGAAGGCGTACATCATCCCGAGACCGTCGAACCAGTGTTGCGCACGCCAGCCGCTCGTCTCGAAGACAGCGGGACATGTACGGACGACCTCACCGCGCAGCCAGTCGGGGATCGTCCCGCGGATCGTGGCTGGTATCCCGGCCTGCAGCTCGGATGAGCGGCGGAACGGGGAGAGGTTCTCGATAGACCGTGTCGGCGAGAGAGCAGCGTTCATGGACCGATCCTACCGGTGACGACTGGATCCGAGAACTGATACCAAAGTCTTGCTGCAAATTCGCGGGCCATGTTATTCGTCTGCCGTGCACTCTCACCCGAGAATTCCGCTACTCGCATTGCTCGCGTCCGCGGCGTTGTCCTGTGCGGCTGACTCGCCTGACGTGCCGCCGCCGGCAGAGCTCGAACGCACCGGGGCCGTCATCGGCGAAATCCTCATCTACAACGAAAACATCTTCGATCTGGAGGATCCGCAGGAGAACAAGCAGCTCTATCGACTCGCGAACAAGCTGCACATCCGCACGCAGCCGCAGGTGATTCGTCAGCAACTGCTATTCAAGAGCGGCGATCCCTATTCGCAACGCCTGCTCGATGAGTCGGCGCGCATCCTGCGATCGGCCCGCTACCTTTACGATGCGTCGGTCAAGCCGGTCGCCTACAAGGACGGCCGCGTCGACATCGCGGTCACGACGCGCGATGTCTGGACGCTGAATCCGGGTCTGTCATTCAGCCGCAGCGGCGGCGAGAACACGGTCGGGGTGGAGCTCGAAGAGCTCAATCTTCTGGGCACGGGTACGGACCTGGAGCTCTCCCATGTCTCCGGCGTCGATCGCGACTCGACGTTGATCGAGTACAAGGATCGCCACGTCTTCGACAGCTGGGTGAGAGTGCGAGCCGCGTACGCGGACAACAGCGACGGCGCGTTCAAGGCCCTGGAAGTCGAACGTCCCTTCTACGCGCTCGACACGCGCTGGACGGCCGGCGTGTTCCTGCAGGACGACGAACACATCCAGCCTTTGTACGACCTGGGCGAAATCGTGGAGGAGTTCGCTTCGCATCGGAAGTTCGCTGCTGCTACCTGGGGATGGTCGGCCGGTCTGCGCAACGGATGGGTGCGACGCTGGCGCATCGGCGCAACCTACGATGAGAGCGAGTTCAGCGAGCTGCCGGGCTCGATCCCACCGACGCTCGTGCCTGCAAATCGCAAACTCGTCTATCCGTGGCTGGGCTTCGAGCTGGTGCAGAACGATTTCGACAAGTTCAGGAACCACGATCAGATCGGCCGCACTGAGGATTTCCATCTGGGCGCACGCCTCAGCGCGCAGTTGGGGTACGCGGACCAGGCATTCGGTGCGGATCGAAGCGCGTTGATCTTCGCGGCCAGGGCGAGTCATGGCTTTGGCGGCGCCGATCGTTCCGCGCTGCTGCTCAGCGGTGCGCTGGAGGGTCGGGTCGAGAGTGGCGAGCTGCGCAACGCGATTCTCGACAGCGCTTTGCGTTACTACGTTCGACAATCCGAAAAGCGCCTGTTCTTCACGACGCTCGAAGCTTCAGTCGGACGCGCGCTCGATCTGGAGACGCAGATCCTGCTCGGCGGCGACAATGGACTGCGCGGCTACCCGCTGCGCTATCAGGGCGGCGAAGCTCGTGCACTGCTGACGGTGGAGCAGCGCTACTTCACGGACTGGTATCCGTTTCGCCTGGTTCGTGTCGGCGCCGCTGCTTTCTTCGATATCGGTCGGACCTGGGGAGAGAGCCCCGTCAGCACTCCGAGTCTCGGCCTGCTGAAAGACATCGGCATCGGCCTGCGGCTCGGCAACAGCCGTTCGGGGCTCGGCAATATCATCCACATCGATCTCGCGTTCCCGCTCGACGGCGATTCCTCCATCGACGATGTGCAGATTCTGGTGGAGACCAAGGAGCGGTTCTGAAGGACGGTGAGTGCTCTTAACTCTTTGCCAGACTCTCGACGACTGGATTTCCCGGAAGTTTCGCCTCCCACCCGCGCGCTAGCTCCTGCTGCCGCCTGCGGACTGCTTCGGCCTTCCTCTCATCCCCCGCTTGCACATACAAACTCGCCAGCGTGCGAAGCACACGCGCCAGCCTTTGCGCCGACCGCAAATCCTTTTCCGGCTCCGCCCAGGACGTGTCGTACTTCGCTTTGCTCAGAATCTCTTCATAAGTCACGGCAGCTTTCTCGATCTCGCCGTTCGCTGCAGCGGCGTCCGCTCGTGCACTCAGCACAGCGAATTGCGGACTGTCGAGCGCGACTGCTGCCGCGGGCAGGTCCTTCGTCTCTGTGAGAATCGCAAGCGCAGCGTCGAGCCTTTTTCCAGCCTCGCTTGCCCGATCAAGTTTTCGCAGGGGATACGTGGACTTCGCGAGTAGCTCCGCCCGTGTGCGCAGCGACTTGGTCGTCTTTGGCGTTTCGTCGATGCGTCGCAAGGCATTGTCGTAAACGGCAAGCGCACGTTGCGGATCACGCTCCTTCAGGAGGTCGCCCAGCTCGCGACTTGCCGTCGCCAGTCGTCCTCGACTGCTGGAGTCCTTTGGATCGCGAGCCGCATACTCCTCGGTGACCTCGACGGCTTTCTGGAACGGAAGCGTCGGATCGACCGGCGCGTCGGGGTCGAGCTCTTTGAGCTCACGCAGGATCATGCCCTCACGCAGCAGGATCCCGTATCGGTGGCCCATGCGCGTGATCGCACTCGTGTAGGTCATGCGGTCAGCGATCTCACGGGCCTCTCGAATCGTCGTCACGGCCTCCGGCAAGTTGCCTTGCAAGCGCAGCGCATTGGCGAGCAGGCTGAGGGCGACGCTGCGGCGGAGGTCGGCATCGGGGCCACCCTCGATCCTGTCGAGCTCGAGTACCCTGCGCAGCATTCGGACCGCTTCCTCGTACTGCGACATGTTGATCAAGCCCAGGGCTACGTTGCCTGAGCAGAGCAGTACGTCGGTCAAATCCTTCTGATCCGCGGGGCCAGCGCTCAGGAAGCGATCCACGAGCAGGGCCGCTTTCCGCGCATGGGCGAGCGCGTCGTCCCGCCGCCGCCCTTCATCGGCCAGGATCATGCGATCGTGCGCGATGTTGACAGCGAGAAGTTGCACATGACGATCGTCCGGCCTGTCGGCGTAGACCGCGTCGACATAGCGCTCTGCGATCGCAAGATTGCGCTCCGCCTGGTCGTACTCGCCGAGGTTGGAATCGGTGGGCACACCCTGAATATGCGCGACCCGCCAGTAGCCATCGCCGAGTGCCAGCATGAGATCCAGATCGCCGTGCACGTCCTTCGCAAGACCTTCGAGGTACTGCAGCGATGCAGTGACCAGCCTTTGCCGCGCCAACGTCGACTCGGGAAGTCCGACGATGGCCTTGTCGAGCTCGAAGACTTTCGCGGACAACGCTCGCAGCTGATCGAAGCGCCGCTCGGCAACGACACGTTCCCGGTTGACCGCGAACAAGGCGGCGCTGAGTGCCATGAGCAGCAACAGGCCTGCCGCGACGGGCACGCGATGGCGACGGACAAACTTTCGGGCTCGATACAGGAAAGTATCGGGTCGTGCCCTGATGGGCAGATGGGTCAGGTAGCGGCGCAGATCGTCGGCGAAGGCGGTGGCCGAGCCGTAGCGTTCTTGCGGCGACTTCTTCAATGCCTTGCCAAGGATCGTTTGCAGCTCACCATCGATACCGGGCACGGCCTGCGTGAGCGGAGGCGGGTCGACGTGCAGAATTCCATGAACCACTTCCGCGGGCGAGCTCGCTTGCGCGCTGGTCGGATGCACGCCGCTCAGTAATACGTAAAGCAATACGCCGAGCGCATACACGTCGGTGGCCGTCGTGATCGCCGCGTTCGTGAGCTGCTCCGGCGCCGCGTAAGCCGGAGTCAGCGCGAACATGCCTTCGCGCGTCACCATCGCGAAGCCCGGCAAGTTGGCGTCCTCGACCAGTTTCGCGACACCGAAGTCGAGCAGCTTCACGACGCCATCATGCGTGACGAGGACGTTCGAGGGTTTGATGTCCCGGTGCACGACCAGATGTTCCTGCGCATGCGTGACGGCGGCCAACACATCCATGAAGAGTCGCAACCGCTCTTTGATATCGAGCGACTGCGAATCGCAATAGCGATCGATCGAAACTCCTTCGACATACTCGAGAGCCAGGTACGAATGTCCGGCTGCCGTCGCGCCGGCATCGAGCAACCGCGCGATGTTGGGATGCGCCAGTCGACCGAGGAGCTGCCCCTCGCGCTGGAAGCGCTCGGCCATCTCGCCTTTCGGGGCGGTGCTGCTCAGGAACTTGATCGCACACTGTCCCTGGTAACGACCATCGCTGCGATCGGCCAGCCAGACTTCGCCCATGCCGCCGCGGCCGATCAGTCGATCGAGTTTGTATGCGCCGACCTGCATCCCGGAGTGCGCGGTCGGTGCCGGAGGATCGATTGCGGATCGTTCGAGAAATCCCTGGGCATCGAGCACTGCATGACGTGCCAGGAGGCTGCGGACCTTCTGTGCGATCTCCGGCCGGGTCTGCGTCAGCTCCGCGAGCCATGTTTCCCGCTCAGGCGGTTCGAGATCGAGCGCGCGATCGAGATAGGGAGCGATGAGATCCCATCGAGGCGATGCGTGCGCTGGTTGCTGCATGGCTAATCGATCGGCTGCCCGTCGAGATACTGGTGCAGCAGGATGCGTGCCTTCTCCCAGTCGCGCTGGACAGTCCGCTCCGACACCGAGCGCATGCGTGCGATCTCCGCGACCGAGAATCCGCAGAAGAACTTGAGGTCGACGCATTCGCCGAGCCAGGGATCCACTCGCGTGAGCTCCTCGAGCGCGTCGTTCATCTTCGCGGAATCGAGATCTTCCTCTTTCGCGATGGGCAGCTCGGTCGACAACGAGGTGATCTCGAACTGACCGCCGCGCTTCTGCGCCTGACGATCGCGCAGGTAGTTGAGGATCAGCCCACGCATCGCGCGCGACGCATAGACCATGAACCGCGCGCGATCGACCGCCGGTGCAGTCTGACGTCCGCAAATGTTGAGGAACGTCTCGTGCAGCAGCGTCGTGGGGCTGAGAGTGGCGTGGGCGTTGCGGCGCAGTTCCCGCTGCGCGACGCGATGCAATTGGTCATAAAGCGCTGCAAAGAGCGCCCGTCGCTGTGCGACGTCTCCAGCGTCAGCCGACTCGACGAGTGCCAGGAGCGCTTCTTCTGTCATGTCATAGAGGCGCGTTGTTTGGGCAAATACTAGCCTCCGCGGAATGGCAGCCACAATGGCCCGTTCGTTCTTCGAGAAAGTTTTCTTCGGCAGTGGCGCGTTTGCTGCCGAAACCGTGACTACCCAGTTACGACCCCTGGAATATCGAGGAAACGGACGATGAAAAGCAGACGAACTTGGGTGGCGCTCGCCGCCGTCGCGGGCATTGTCACTGCGGCACCGGCTTCGGCAACACTGGTCAGCTCCCGCGATGCATTGGGCGGCAACGATTTCCTCGACTGGGAAACGGTCGGCCAGTCCTTCTTCATCATCGACGAGCCTTTCGACCTGGCGACGAACGGCGGCCTGACCGCGACGGTCCGTGGATCTGGCAACGGAGTGATACGCGACGGCTTTCTCGGCAACCTTTTGCCCTACAGAACGATAGAGTCGATGCGCTGTGGTTTCGACGATGCCGGGCAGCCCACGAATTGTGGCGTGCCGCGCATCAGCATCTCGTTCGCGACCGGCCTGAAAGCCTTCGGAGCGCAGATCCAGGATATCGGCTTCGACGAGTCTTTCCTCGGCAGCATCTCGGTGTTCGATGTGCTCGGGAATTTGCTGGAGACCTACACTGCGAGCGGTTTCAATTCCGCACCCTTCCTCGGCGTATCGCGAGCCACCGCGGATATCTTTCGCATCGACTTCGGAACGAATACGGGCCGGGACTTCGCGATCAATCGCGCAGACCTCCTGCGCGGCCTGCCCGAAGTGGAGGCGCCGCCCACGCAATCGGTTCCCGAGCCGTCATCGCTGGCGTTGTTCGGACTGGCGCTGTCGGGGGCGATATTCGCCCGCCGTGCGAGGGAACGACGGGGCGCGCCCGCGTGTTTCCATGGTCATGGCAGACGACACGGCCGAGACACCCAGCCCCGACCTCCTGGCGCACGGTGCTGAGATACTCAGCCGCGTCACGGTAGACGCATACAACGCCGAACTACGCACCCCGGAAGGCTTCGTCGGCGACCGCGCGAGCAAGCGGGCGTTTCAGGCGATCCTGGATGATTGGCGAGATCGCGTTCGCAAGATGGGCGAAGACCCGCTGGGTGAGCAGCCGAGCGAGGAGATCAGCAAGAAGCAGCTCGACAAGGTCCTGCTGGAGGGCGACCCCGAGGCGGCGGGCATGGTCCATAGCGCGATCGAGGAGTTCGCGCAGGAATTTGCCGCTGTGATCCGTCGCTTCCTGAGATTGAAGGAATGGAAGGACGTCGAGCGTATCGTCGTCGGTGGCGGTCTGCGTCAAAGCCGCATCGGAGAGCTGGCGATCGGCCGCACCGCCGTCGCCCTCAAAGCACGAGGGCACTCGGTCGAGCTACAACCCATTCGTCATGCGCCCGATCATGCCGGACTCATCGGCTGCATCCACCTGGTTCCGTCGTGGATATTGGCCGGCCACGACAGCATCCTGGCGGTCGACATCGGCGGCAGCAACATCCGCGCCGGCATCGTCCAGTTCGAGGCGAAGAAGAAGCGCCTCGATGCGAGCGTGCATCGGCTCGAACTCTGGCGGCACAGCGACGATGCGCCGAAGCGTGAGGATGCGGTGGAGCGGCTCATCGAGTTCCTGCACGATCTCGTCAAGCGAGCCGGCAAGGATGGATTGACGCTGGCGCCGTTCATCGGCATCGGCTGCCCAGGTGTGATTCGGGCCGACGGCTCGATCGAGCGCGGCGGCCAGAACCTGCCGGGCAACTGGGAAGCGAAGGGCTTCAACCTTCCGCAAAAACTCCGCGAGGCGCTGCCGACCATCGACGACCACGAGACAGTGGTCGTCATGCATAACGATGCCGTGGTGCAAGGGCTCAGCGAACTGCCCTGGATGCAGGACGTGAAGCACTGGGCAGTGATGACGATCGGCACCGGCCTCGGCAATGCGCACTACACCAATCGAGCGCAAGCCGATCAATAGCCCTTCTCGAACGATCTGCTGGACGCCCACCTGGAACAAGAACCAGGAGGGCGTAGGACTGGAGCATCTCCTCCTGGCAGAGCACGTGGCCGATAGCGTCGTCCTCGCATTCGATGAGGACAGCGGTCCATTCCGGCTGACCTATCGGCTCAACTGGGACGCGTCGTGGCAGCTCCGCGATGCTGAGCTGAGCGTCGCGGCAGAGTGTTTGAGCCGATCGCTGAGTCTGCAAACAGATGGCCAGGGTCACTGGCGACATCGCGATGGCGAGGCCATCGACGATCTCGACGGCTGCCTGGATATCGATATCTGGCCAACTCCTTTCACCAATAGCTTCCCGATCCGGCGCGAGCCGATGGCAGTCGGTGAGAGACGGCAGTTCCGCGTGGCCTGGATCTTCGCGCCGGACCTGACGGTTCATATGCAATCGCAGGCCTATACGCGGCTGGGCGATCGGCTCTACCTTTTCGAAAATCTCGACGGCAGCGGCTTCAGGGCAGAGCTTGCCGTGGACGAAGACGGCATCGTCCTGGACTATCCGGAGCTGTTCCGGCGAGTGAGATGACACAGCCGACCGGACGCGAGTGACTCGTGCCTCTCGCCCCAGGAGACGAGAGGCACGACAACGAACTTTCTTCTTCTCTTACGGCGCCGGCGTTGCACTCAAGGCCGCATCGGCCCGCAGGACCCCTGAGCCGACGGCGTCGCAAGGCGTACCGTCGCAATCCGTGTCCCACTCGATGGTCGCCGGATGATCGAAGTCGAAGATGTCACGCGAGCCGGAGGCAGCCAGCGGCAGCGCCGTCGACTTCATGATGGCCTGCACCTGGGCCTGCGTCAGATTCGGATTCTTCTGCAGCATCAGCGCGGCAACCGCGGAGGTATGCGGCGTCGCCATCGACGTGCCACCCACGTAGAAGAAGTTGCCGGAGTTGTGCCCGCCTTTCACATCGCCGATCCCTTTCGACCACCACGGCAGGTGGTTGAAGCCGGGGTCGCCGGGGAACGGACCGCGCACCCACGAGCCCGGTGCAAGCACGTCGAGCTCTTGCCCGGCCAACTCACGACTGCTGAAGTCCGTCACGTAGATGTCCGACGCCACCGTCGGATCGGCGACCTCGCCGGTGCCGGGCAACAGCGGCGGCACGTGATCGCCGTCCTTCAGCCACCACATGCGATAGCGCGGCAGCCCATCGGTGGGCTTCAGCCATTCCTTGGTCCAGCCGATCGCGCCGGCCGAGATCACCGGCGCGTAAGCACCGGGGAAGCCCATGCCGGCTTCACCCTCGTTGCCGGCTGCAGCGACGACGATCACGCCGTTGGCGATCGCATAGTCGAGTGCATCCTTTTCCACCTGCGCGAGCTGCGATCCGCCCAGGCTCATGTTGATCACCATCGGGCTGTAGCCGGCCCGCTTGAGATCAGTCGCATAGCGGATGCCGGCGGCGACCATTGCATCCGTGCCGAACACGGCGTTGCCTGCGGGCTGCGGGCCCGGGTCGGTGCACTTCGGCAGCGCTGGAACCTGATGATCGGTGAGCACCTTCACCGGAATGACGGTCACGTCCGGCGCAATGCCGCGCACCTGGATTGGCGGCAACGGGAAGCCGCCGGCCGCGTCGAAGTTGGAGTAATAGTTGTAGCCGAGAATCGTGCTCGCAACGTGCGTGCCGTGAGTCGAGCCCGTCGAGCCCACCCAAGTCGTTTGCTGGAGCTGGCCCACCTCGACGTCGATCCCGCACCGATTGTCCTTCGAGGCCCGGAACGTCACCGGTTGATCGAAGCCTGTGCCCAATGCCGTCGCGACCCGCGCTTCCGGGAAGTAGTCGCGCCAGTTCGGCACCATGCCGGTGTCGAGCACGGCGACGTAGACACCATGCCCCGTCTGCGACACTGCATCGACGTTGATCAGGTCGGAATCCCAAGTGTGATAGCCGCCCTCCGTTGTCGTCAGCCCCTTGAAGGGATTGCCGGCCAACGCTGTCGAGCACACTGCGATGGTGAGCCCGGCACTGACCGCCAGGGTTGTACGCTTGCTGAACATTTCGAATCCCCTTGTATGCGTGAGGGGAAAATTTATATTCGCCGCGCAGATCCATTGACATACCACGTTGGTGGTACAGCGTTCTTATGACAAAATGAAACCCAACCACATACTCATCCTGCTGCTCGTGTACATCGCGGCGCTGAGCGCCATGGCCTCTTACCTGGAGGTCATGCACATAGCCGAGCCGCAATGGTCCGTGATCCTCACGTCGCTGCTCGCTTCGTCGCTCATCTTCTGGTGGTACTGGGCGGATAGCACGTCGAGGTCGTACAGACGCTCGCCGCTGTTGAACGTTGCGGTCGTCGCCGTGGCATTCGTTGCCGTGCCGTACTATCTGGTGCGCAGTAGAGAGCGAGGACGACGCCTTCCGGCGCTCGGCAACATGTTGGGGTTCTTCTTGCTGATGGTGGTCGCGTTGGTAGTCGGAGCGTTGCCCTTCGCCTTCATCGGCTAAGGCGCATCTCCGCGAACGCTCAAAACCGGAACGTGAGCCCAACCGACCCGAACCGATCCGGTTGCTCCTGCCCCTCGAATTCTTTGCTGCGGATCACGTACGTGTACGCGAAGCGGAGCTTGCGCCAGAGCACGGCAAAGCCGGCCTGCGCGTCGTAGACGAACGTTTCCTTCTGAATCACTACGTCATACGTCGATGCTTCGCCGTCGAGAAAGATGTTGTACGCGACAGCACGCGCATCCACGCCTGCGAACACGTACCAGCCCATCCCATCGCGCGGCTGGAAGAACGCCGAACCTGGCAGGCTCGGTCGGATGCGAGGCACGCCGAAGTCGTTGCGCAAGTCTCTGCCCAGCCGCAGCGTGATTCCGGCATTGGCGTAGGTCGCGATGTTGCCGAGACTGAAGCCGAGGTGCGGACTGAAATCCATTTCCACGGGCCCGACGCGTTTCTTGCCGACGTTGCGCCACCGATGCTCGTAGAGCAGCTGGTAGCCGAACTCGTCGCTCAGTTGATTGTCCCAGCCGTTCGCGTGCGCGCTGCCGATCCAGTCGTGGAAGCCGTTCTGCACTTCCTCGCCCTGCGCTGAAGGGCCGACAACGCCAAGGTTGAGCACCCACGTGTCCAGCTCGTTGCCCTGGTTCGCGACGACCGCGACGCCGAGATAGAGCCAGCCTGCGTACGGCCGTTGATCCGGCAGTGGCTCCGTCGCCTCGGTGTCATCCGGCGTGAAGATGCTTTGACCGAGCGCGAGCCCGACTCGCACGTGATCGTCCTTGTTCACGCCCGGCAGCAGGTTCGAGCCGTTGCGGAACCAGTCCCAGAGGCGATCTTCGATCGAGAGATAGGACAGCTCCACGCCGTTGGTGTAGTGATGATCGGTACCGGCGATGGTGTCGTTTTCCCAGAGGAAGTTGAAGGTCCCGCTCTCTTCTTGCGCTACGCTGGCGCAGATGCTGCTGAAATAGAGCGCGACGATGATCAACGCCTTCATTGCGGCACCGTAGTTCGCCGGGCCGCAGGAAGGTATCGGACGAAGGGTCAGGGGTCACTCGACTAGGGGAGGAGCACACGATGGGTCCGCTGGAAATCATCCTGACTGTCCTCACTGCGGCGGGTGGTAGTGCAGTCGTGTTGGCCGCGCTGGCGGCATGGCTCGGCAAAGTCTGGGCGGATCGCATCGCGCAGAACCAGAAGCTCAACGCCGACATCGACGTCGATCTGCGGGTGCGACGAATTGACGTCTACCAGGAGCTTTGGAGTTGCACATCCTTGCTGCCGAAGTGGCCCAAGGCCAGTGGCGTCACCTATCAGCAGCTCCTCGCCTTCAGCCAGACACTGCGCGACTGGTATTTCATGAAGGGCGGCATGTATCTCTCGCGAAGTACCCATGACAAGGCGTACAGCCCGCTGCAAGACGCTTTGGCCGAGGTGCTCAAGTCGAACAGCTCCGGCGCAATCTCGGACGAACACTATGAGCGGATCAGAAGGGCCTGCAGCACTCTGCGGACTGCTCTGGCCGGCGATATCGAGTCGCGCAGGGAAGGACCGGAGTGATGCGGACTTGGGAAACTAGAGGTGTACGCTGAGCTGCAGGAAGTAAGTGCGGCCCAGCACGCGATAGGTCGCCGCATCTGTATTCCCGTCGCCGCCGGCGCTGAAAAACGGCGGATCCCGGTCGGTCACATTGTTGATGCCTGCGTGTAGCACGATGCCATTCCATCGGTAGGAGGCCGCGAGATCGTGATAGACGATTGAAGGAATGTCGTGACAGTAGGGTTCGAACTCCTGCGTGCGCGCGCACTCAACAAACGCGCCTATCCACTGCAGCGTATAACTGGCACTCCAGGCGTCTCGCGTCCAGTTCACTCCGCCGAGTCCGCGCCATTCGGGGAGAGAAAAGCCGAAGTTCGCACGACCGAGCCGGTGGAGCGTATCGCCGCCCTCGAATACCTGCACGTCGTGACGGAGGAGATGGGTCACGAGTGCGTGCAGGTCGAATCCGCCTGCGCGCGATGCAAGGCCGAGCCGGGCGGCGAGATCGATTCCTTCGACGCTGACGCGCCCGTAGTTGCTGAGGCGTGTGTCGATGCTGCGGATCGAGCCGTCGGCGAAGCGCACGACCTTCCCGCATGCGAGCGCAGTACCGTGGTCAGCACATTCGCTGAGAATGACGGCCTCGCCCGGGCTCTCGACGGAGCGGTCGAGTTGCGTCTGAAAGAAGTCGACGCTCGCCTGCCAGGTAGCGGCGCCCGTCGATCGAAACTCGACGCCAGCATCGAACGAGTGGCCGTCTTCTGGATCCAGATGCGGATTGCCGCCGGCGGACACGAGATACGTCTGGTCCTCAGACTGCACATAGCTGCCTCCCGGCACGCCGTTGGCCGCGCAGTTGGTCTGTTGTTCGGGTGAGGGGGAGTTTCCGCACGGATCGAGAGGCAGAAATGACTGCTCGGAGACCTCCGCCCGAAAGAGCTCGTTGAGCGCGGGCGCACGAAACAAAGTGGCGTAGTCGGCTCGCAGCACCCACGCGCTCGACAGCGCCCAATGCAAACCTGAATGCCACGTCGTGTGCGTCCCGAATGTGTTGAAGTCCGAGACGCGGCCGCCGAGCGTCGCGTCAAGACGTCCCCAACCCGTTTGCCCGGCGATCAGCGGAACTCGCATCTCTGCATAACCTTCGCGAGCCTCGAACGAGCCTCCGGGAACATCCGCCGCGAGGGGCAAGCTCAGGACTCCACCGACACGCTGCGGATCGTAGCGAAAGGCGCCGGAATCGCGCCGGAACTCGCCGCCGAGCGCCCAAAGGATCTCGCCTGCAGGCAAGCGTCCCCCGGCGCCATCGAAGCCGACAGTCACGAGACGTTGCGAGTAGTAGCCGTCATCGCGCAGCTCACCGGCCATGTACGCGGCCTGCTCCTGCGTGATCGAGCCGGCTCCGCCGAAGAGATTGATCGGCACACAACCGTCGATCACTGCGCTCGCGGCCACGATCCCGGTGACCGGATCGGGCGCTCCACACACGACGCGGCCGGATGCATCGCGGCCGGACGGGCCAATGCCGGTCATCAAGGGTTCTACCAGCGGCAGGCCATTCTCGCGCGTGACTGCATCGGACTCGGAAGTTGCAGCCGACACCTCCCATCGCCAGTCGCCAATCTCGCCGCGAATGCCGGCGAGGGCGCGCCACATCTCCACGCGCTGATTGGAACTGCGCGTATCGAGTTCCACGAGTCGACGCAGGCCAAAGGGGATGTCAACGCCGAACGGGTTGTAGTGGTTGTTTGCGGGGACGCCCACGTCGATCACGAGCGGGGCGGGCGCGACCATTTGCGCCGACTCACGGCGACTGAACAGACCTTCGAAGAACAATTCGACAACGCCGCCAAGCGGCTGAGTGCCCAAGAGCCACAGCGACGCGCGTTCGTTCGGCGTCTGCAGATAGGTGTACGGCGCAAAGTTGAACAAGTCGTTGAAATCATCGTGCGGGCGCCAGTCATCCGCTGTCTGACCCGTGGCGCCGGGCACGCGCGTGTAGAACCCAGGTGGCAAGGCCAGCGCATTTCCGTCAGGCACCTCGAAGCTACCGTCGGGGAGCACGGAAGAACCGGTCGCTACGCGCGTGCCGTCGGTGCTGGCGACTGCGAGCGGTGTTGCCGAGTGTTGTCGCGCCGCCTTGGAGACACCTTTCTGATCGACGTAGTCTGCGCCGAGCATCCAGCGCCCTTGACCGACGTGGCCGCCGACGAACGCTTGCGCGCGGGTGATCGTGCCGTCGCCGCGGTCGGTTTCGGAGCGCTGCAAGCCCAGCTCTACGCCGGTGAAATCCGAGCGCGTGATGATATTGACAACGCCGCCAATCGCGTCCGCACCGTACACCGCCGAGGCACCCGTCGTGAGCACTTCGACGCGCTCGATCATCGACAGCGGCAACGAATCGATGTCCACGGACGAATCGGCGCCGATGCCGCCGTTCGGCAGCCGTCTGCCGTTCAGCAGCGTAAGGGTTCGCTGCGGCTCCAGTCCGCGCAGGTCGACTCGGGTCGATCCGTCGGCGAGCGCGTTTACGTTGGTGTTGGCAGGCGACCCGGTGTTGAAGGGGAGGGTCTGCAGGGCCTTGCCGAGCGAATCGTTGCCGCCGCGCGTGAGCTGTTCCTTCGTCAACACGGTCACGGGTCCGGTGGTTTCGCCCGCTTCACCGCGAATGCGCGAACCGGTCACGACTACGGTTTGCAGGACATCGAGGTCGGCGGCCCGCGCAACAGCGGGTGCGAGCGTAACGAGCAGGGCGCCGCACGCTTCCGTGAGGGCGGTTGTGCTGCGTCGCCGACGACCGGTGCGCACTTTCAGCTCCGCTTCGGCACTTCCCCTTTACGCCGCATCTGCTCGAGCAGCGCGCGCTGCTCGATGCGGTACTTGCTCGCTTGATCCGTCAACGCACGGAACCGCGGGTCGCTTCTGAGGTGCGCGAAGAGAGGATCGCGCTCTGCGAGGTACCACCAACGATAGTACTTTCTCATCTTCTGTGCGATGGCCAGTTCAGCGAGTGCCCGCTCATCGTCGCCGAGGATCGCGAATGCGGCAGCGCGCTCGCGGCAGAACCAGTTTTCCGTCCGGCCGACGGATTCGGCTTCGAGTTGCACCAGGATCGAGGTGGCCAGTTTGCGGCCGCGCTGCGTTTCGCCGGCGAGCAGGAGCGTGTGCGCATATACCAGCCCCAGGCCGCGGCTCCAGACGCGCGGCTCCGCGTCGGTCGCCTGGAGCGCATAGCGTGCTTCGAGTCGTTCGAGAACCCGGGCATAGTCGCCCGTCGCGATGGCACCATCCCGCAGAGCTTCGGAGATGGGTGCGACGGGTGCAGTTTCCCAGTCGTCTTCAACCTTCCACGCGAGTTCCGCCGCGCGGCGGGCATCGCCTCGATACTGCGCGATCTTGACCTGTGCGGACACCGCGTGCTGCGACTGGCCAAGCACTGCCATCGCGGCCGCAGGATCGTCGAGGTCCAGATAGATCGTCGCCGCCAGGCTGCGATCGGGACTGGCCGGATCCTTCGCCACACCCTGTTCGACCAGCCGGATGCCTTGCGCAAACTCACCGCTGAATTCGTACTGGGACTGGCCGAGCTGAATCAGCGCGGACTCGAGTCCGGGGCTGATCGCCAGCGCCTCGCGCACCAGGCGATCGTGCCCCGCGACGTCGCTGCTGCCCACCATGACGAAGAAGGCCTGCGCCAGGTGCAGCTCAGGCGTCAGGGGATCGAGCTGGCGGGCGCGATTGATCATCTCGATCGCTTCGCCTTTGCGATGGTGGCCGAACATGAAGCGCGCAAACTCGGCGTACCCGGCGGCGTAGCTGGGCGAGAGCGCGAGCCCCTTTCGATACCACTCCTCGGCCCTGATCGGATCGCTGTAGCGAGCGACAGCGGCGCGTTCGATCCAGACCTCGCCCAGCGCAGGGTCCAGTTCCAGCGCTCGATCGAGCGACTGGTTCGCCTCTGCCAGCAGCTCTGGATGCTGTCCGTTCGTCAGCGAGTCGGCAATGAGCTGCGCCTGTCCCAGCGACAGGTAACCCCGCGCGAAGCTCGGATCGAGGATAGTGGCGCGCCGGAACAGTTCGATCGCCTTACTGACATTGTCGATTCCCCAGTTCTCCTCTATCAATTTCCAGCCGCGTACCTGCAGCAGGTATGCATCCAGATTGATCGTGGCGGGCATGGATGTGGGCGATGTGGACTTTGCTGCGACGTGCAGCGTGCCGGCCGCTCGCTGGACAATCTCCTCGCGGAGGAGCGCAACATCCTTCGATGAATGGTCGAACGAAGCCGACCACAGTCGGGCGCCGGATGTCGCATCGAGCAGCTCGGCCTCGGTCCTGATCTTGTCGCCAGAGCGCGCTGTGCTTCCCTTCAACAGCAACTGCGCGTTGAGTTTGCGGCCAATATCACGGGCATCCAGATCCGGATCGGGCAGGCGGGCCGTCGAGCCGGTGGCAATGGAGATGACGCCGTCGATGCTCGCCAGCCGGTTGCGAAGTACGTCTGTTACGACCAGCGCGAGCTCTTCATTCGCTTCGCCCGGAGTTGCTGCGCGAAAAGGCAGGACAGCAATGGTTCGGCTGTCCACTGTGGGGGAGGGGGTTGGTTCGGTGGACGATTCGCGGCGAGTTGCGACGAAGGTGAGGGTGGCGGCAATCAGCACCAGCGCAGCCAATCCTGCTGCATAGAGATATGTGCGCCTCGGCGGCACGATCGGTGAAGCAATCGGGGAATCGATCGGGACGATGAATCGATAACCCTTGCGCGGGACGGTCTCGATGTAGCGCGGCGTCTCGACGTCATCCTGCAACGCCATGCGCAGCTTGCGCATGGCCGAATTGAGACCGGTATCGAAGTCGACCACGCCCTTCGGCCAAAGGCGCGCGATCAATTGCTCGCGCGTCACCAGCTCGCCGGGATTGCGCAGCAGCTCCTCGAGGATCTGCAGCGGCTGTTCCTGGAGGCGAATCCTGCGCCCGTCCTTCGCAAGGTCGCCCGAATCCAGGTGCAGCACCCAGCCGTCGAAGCGGATCGCGCGCGCAGGCGCTCTGCCTAGTTCTGACGCGGTCGCCATCGTTCCCTTTCGGATCAGTCGGTTGGGCGGATCAGGCGCGGATCAGAAACAAACCAGCCCTGGAACAGAGCTGGGCCATGGAGCTGCGCGCCCATCGCGCCCAGCTTCACCCCCGCCAGCCGACAACTCAACTCACAGGAGATCGCCATGAACACATTCACTCATCTCGCCGGCGCTGCCTTCTTCGGTCTCTTTCTGAATGCAGCCTACGCCGAAGAAGCGCCGAAAACGTTGACCGTGCATTTCGCCGATCTGGATCTGAGCAACGACGCGGGTGTAGCAAGGTTGTTCGACCGGATCAAGGGCGCTGCGACGCGAGTCTGCAGCGGACAGCGCGGTGGCCAGACGCTGCGGGACAAGCAGCAGTACACGGCGTGCGTCGACCTCGCGCTGTCCAACGCGGTGGCCCGGGTCGACCGTCCCGCGCTGACCGACTACGTCGTCAGCCAGCAGCCCACCGAAACGAAGGCCTCGAGCAAGGTCGCGACCAATCGTTGAGACGTCGTCAGCCCGGCGCTGCGACGTCGGGCTGATGCGGGGTGCGGCGGATGGGGAAACCTATCCGCCGCTTTTTCATTCGTGCCGATCAACAGGAGCTGCGGGCGGTCGGATCCGGTTTGCGTGACGGCACCTCGCCGCGATCGCGCATCTGCTGGAGCAACGTGCGTTGAGACGCGGCGTGCTGGCGGACGCGCGCTGCGAGTGCCTGGAACCTTGGGTCTTTGCCAAGGGCCGACTGCAGTAAAGGTTCGCGCTCGAACGTGTACCACCATCGCCTCAGGTACCCGCGCTTTACGTTCTGCTCGAGTGTGAGGATCGCCGCGTCCTTGTCGCCCAGAAGCACGTATGCGTACGGTCTTGCGTATTCGATCCCGTGTGCAGCATGCGGCTCATCGATCTTCAGCAGGTCTCGCGCGAGCTGTTGGGCCTCGCTGCGATTGCCGCGGGTAATCTGAAGCTTGGCGAACGCTATTCTCGTTGCCCAGAGTTCCGCGCTCGGCGGTCTCGTCCGGGCCCGCTCCCACCGCGCTCGCAGCACAGCAGCGTCGCGAAGCGAGAACGGCAGGAACTCGTCCTCGTAAGAGTCGACCGTCTCCTGCTCGATCGGGAGCGTCGCGAAGATCGCGGCGGCCCGCTCGGTCTTGCCTTCGAACATGCAGACCGAGGTCCACTGGAGATCGTCCGACTGATTTGCCAGGACCGCCCGTGCCGCATCGACCTCGCCGATGTCGAGATAGAACTCTGCGAGAGTGAACGGCACCCACCCCACGGCCGGTTCGATGGCCGCGGCTCGCTCTCCGAGCCGGATTGCTTCCGCGAACAGTCCCGACTCCTCGCGAATCTCGCCAAGGCGCAGCAGGGCCGGGTAGTAGTCGGGCGCAATCTCGAGAGCGCGCAGGTAGAGCCTCTCGGCTTCCTTGAAGGAACCGACGTCGGCGAGCATCCGTCCCTTCATGTAGTGGATCCTCGGCCGGAGGGGGTCGACGACCCGCGCGCGATCGATAACTGCCAGCGCCTCGTCGAAGCGGCGCCGGTCCACCTGCAGGAACTCTGAGAATTGCTCGTACCCCGGCCCGTAGCTCGGTGCGAGCTGGAGACCCTTGCGGAAGTCGACTTCAGCGCGTGCCGCATCGCCGTCGAACCACTCGATGAATCCGCGCAGCACGTACGCCTCACCCAGCGTCGCGTCGAGCTGCAATGCCTTCGCCGCGAGTGGGCGTCCTCGTTCGACCGCGTCGCGGATGGCATCCGATAAGAACGAGGTGCGCAGCCTTGCCTCGGTTATGTATGCATACGCCAGATCCACGTAGGCGAGGGCGAAGTCCGGCGCGATCTCGATGGCCCGTTCGAATCGCTTGATAGCCTGTTCGACATCTGCCGGTTTGCGGCTCGCGACGAGCGCACGACCCTGCAGCAGCGACAGGTATGCGTCGGTGCCGAAGCGCGCATAAGGATGGTGAGTTTCCGCGAGGGTGACCTGCAGCGCCTGAGCCACGTTCTGCGTGATTTCATCCTCGACCGCAAAGATGTCGTCGACGGTGCGGTCGAACTGCAGCGACCAGACGTGAGCCCCGCTCGTGGCGTCGATGAGCTGCGTCATGATGCGCAGGCGCTTTCCCGAGCGTTGCACGCTGCCTTCGATCAGATATCTCGCGTTGAGACTCCTGCCGATTGCTCGCGCGTCTGCGGATGGCGTAGCCGCGGCGTACGACGAACTGCGGGCGATCAGAGTGAGATCGCGCATGCTTGCCAGGCGATGCAGCAGACCCTCCGCGACGCCGAAAGCGATCAGCTCGCTGTCCTTCTCCGCCTCGGCGCTGAGATTCCGGAACGGCAACACCGCAACGGTATGGGGTGGCAAGGCGTTCGCGGCGGTCGAGCTCGCAACGGGTTCTGCACTCTGTCGTTTCGCGTAGTAGGTGGTCAGCAGAACGGCGCCCGCAGCTCCAAGAATGACGAGAGCGCCGATGAGCGCGAGGCGATTTCTGCGTGGCGATGCAGGCGCTACAGTCGAAACATCGACTGGCTTCGCTTCCGGCAGATCGATCGCGGCGATGAACCGATAGCCCTTGCGCGGCACGGTCTCGATATAGCGCGGCGTCTCGACGTCATCCTGCAACGCGTTGCGCAGCTTACGCATTGCCGAATTCAGGCCGGTGTCGAAGTCGACCACGCCTTTCGGCCAAAGGCGCGCGATCAGCTGCTCGCGTGTCACCAGCTCGCCGGGACGATTGAGCAGCTCCTCGAGTATCTGCAGCGGCTGATCCTGGAGGCGAATCTTGCGGCCGTCTTTCTCCAGGTCGCCCGAATCGATGTGCAGCACCCAGCCGTCGAAGCGGATCGTACGAGGGTGTGACATGGATGCGAGATTACGACATGCGTCGAATGTGGGAAACTCATCCGCCGCATTGCTGGAGTGCCCTCATGTCCATCGCGAAAGCTCTGTACACCGCCCAGGCCACCGTCAACGGAGGCCGCGACGGTCGTGCCGTATCTTCAGACGGCGTCCTGAACCTGCAGCTATCGACGCCGCGTGAGCTCGGGGGTGCCGGCGGCCCGGGAACGAATCCCGAGCAGCTCTTCGCCGCGGGCTATGCGGCCTGCTTCCTCAGTGCAATGAAGTTCGTCGCGGGCAAGGAGAAGGTGGCGCTTCCCGCGGAGACCACCATCACCAGCCGCGTGGGCATCGGTCCGATCGCGACCGGTTTCGGTATCGAGGCCGAGTTGCGCATTACGGTGCCGGGATTGCCGAACGAGAAAGTACATGCGCTGGTCGAGAAGGCGCACGCCGTGTGTCCGTACTCGAACGCGACCCGCGGCAACATCGATGTGAGGCTCGTCATCGCATGAAAGCGACTCACCTCATTGCCGTATCGATCCTCAGCGTCAGCAGCGCCTTCGCTCAGCAGCCGGGAGTCAAGCGCACCGAGCTGCAACGGCACGACCTCAGCGTTCCGGGCCGCGAAGTGATTCAGATGCGCGTCGAGATCGACCCGGGCGTCGCGTTGCCGATGCACTCGCATCCCGGCGAAGAGATCGTCTACGTGCTCGAAGGCACCTGGGAGTTTCAGGTCGAAGGGAAGGGCCCGATGACGCTCAAAGCCGGCGACGTCTCATTCGTGCCAGCGGGAGCGAAGCATGCGGCGAAGAATATCGGCAGCAGCAAGGGATCTGTGATCGCGACGTATATCGTCGAGAAAGGCAAGCCGCTCGTCGTGCCGGCGAAGTAAGCGAGACGGTTGTCAGCCTGCAATGCTCCGAATGGCGCGGCACGGGTTGCCAGCGGCAAACGTTGCTTCCGGCACATCGTGTGTCACGACGCTGCCGGCACCGATGACCGCGCGCGCACCAATGTGCACGCCGGGAAGAATGATCGCGCCTCCGCCGACCCAGACGTCCGCACCGATCTCTATCGGTTTTCCGTACTCTTCGCGTCGCCGCAACTCAGGATCGAGCGGATGCAGGGGCGTGTAGATCTGCACGGCCGGTCCAAACAGGGTGAAGCTGCCGATGCGAACGGTGCACACATCCAGCACTACGCAATTGAAGTTGAAGAAAACGCGTTCGCCGAGCTCTATGTTGGATCCGTAGTCGCAGTAGAAGGGCGGCTGCATCCACACGGTCTCCCCGCCCGCTCCGAACAGCTCCACGAGAATTCGGCGTCGCTCTTCCGCTTCTTCCTCGCGAGTCCGGTTGAGTGCCTGACAGAGATCGCGCGCGCGATTTCTAGCGGTGACCAGCTCGGAATCCAATGCGTCGTAGAGCTCGCCGGCCAGCATCTTCTCGCGTTCGCTGCGCATGTCGAGGTCTCATTCGTGCGGCCGTATTGGCCAGTTCCGCGGATAGAGATCCAGCAGCTCGCTTCGTTCCGCTTCTGACAGTGCAAAAATCCTCGGCGCAGCCGTCTCGAATGCATCCGGCCGACAGGACGCCGGCCGGCCGCACATCAGCAGGCTCGGATCGCGATTGTGATCGAGTCCGAGCCCGTGACCGATCTCGTGCGCGATGACGTTCCGCACGACGTTCGGCAGAGACAGCGGCGGTGTGGTGCCGTCCTTGATGCCGATGACGACGCGGTCTTCGGAATGCGCGGTGAAGGAGATGAACCTCGCATTCGATAAGACGATGAGTAAGTCGCCGGGATAGCGCTCGATGCTCGGCGGCATCGTCGGCCACGGGTTGTAGCGCGCCCGCCGGCCGAGCGCTTGAATCTCGTCGTCGGGAATCGAGCCCGTGACCCACGTGACATCGCCCAGTCGAAACGGCGTTCCCAGCTCGGCAAACGTTCGATTCCAATACGCGACCGCTTCCCGAACCGCCTCTCTGCGCGGATCGCCTTCTTCCGAGATGACGGTGATGGTCGGACTCCTGGTCCAATGGCTGCCGAACGGGGCGGACCACGCGATCGCGCCAGTCCCGACGACTGCGGCGAGGATCCACAAAGCCGAACGCCAGTCCCGAACGTGCATCGAGCGATTGTAGGTGGAGCGCCGCGGAATCTCGACTTCGAGCTTTGACTACCCAGCGACGAGCAGCGCGCGCACCTTCAAGGCAGGCGCGCGACCGCGGGAGAGAGTAGGTACACAGCGCGCCGGCTCTTGCACGACTTCTACCGACAACTTTGGAAGAACCTGCCTCCGCAACTGTTGCACGAGCTCGCAATCGGCGGATGTGAGCTGCATGTGGCTCTCGCGCAGCGCAAGCGTTGTCCATGCAGCCGGAAAGCGCGCCACATCTCCTGCCGTAGGAAGCTGGCCGCCTTGCAGGCGGGCGACGAGCAGGTCCCTGGTGTCGTAGTCGGTCGCGGCGCGGAGGTTTTCCGGGGTCGCTTCCACCGGCGATTCGAGGGCGATCTGCAGCCTCACGGTGCCGGCGAAGTCATTGCATTGGAAACCTTCGAAGGGCGCTGCGGTGCGCGCGCCGACGTAGAGGAGCATTCCCGAGATCTTCTGCCAGAGGATGCGGCAGGAATACGTGGTCTCGTCGGCACGGTACTCGAAGTTGACGACCTGGCGGCGCCAGATGGCTTCGACGCTGCCAGTGTTTCCCCACGCGATCGAAGGTGCGGTGCTCAACCACAGCGAGGCCATGAATAGCAGGGCTTTCATCGTTACCTCCGCGACAGCGCCGTGAAGCGCTTGCATCCCCTAGGACTCGGCAACCACCCCGACGGTTGCAGCTCCCGGGAGCGTGTTAGCGATCATTGCTACCACTAAGACGCACCACGGGTACTCTTTTAGACGCAGGTCGCGAAAAAACGTTACTTGGTCTCCGTTACCCTCTCGCCGGTCCGCTGATTGACGTGCACCCGCCAGGAATAGTTGTCTTCCGCAAGATCCTTGCACGCCGGATTGCGGAAATGCTGAGTGAGCACGAGCCGCCATCGGTCCGACGAGTTCCCGGTCGTCATGTGCGGCGTCTTGCTGTGATGAAAGGTCACGGTGCCTGCTTCGATCGGGCACACCACGACGTCGGCGTCCTGCGGAACGTCGCAGACCAATAGATCGCTGGCCATCTCCGGCGGATTGCGGTGCTGGAGCAGGCGCTTGTGGCCGCCGCGGACGAAGTGCATGCAGCCATTCTCCGGCCCGACGGAGTGAAACGCGGTCCAGCAGGTGACGCCGCGATCGCGCAGCGTGCGGCCCCAGTACGCCTCGTCCTGATGCCACGGCGTCGGCGCACCGGTTGCGGGCGGCTTGCCCAGGAATTGCTCGTACCAGAACTCCATCTCCTGCTGCATCAGCAGGCCACCGAAGCGCGCAGCCCAGGTGCGGAAGGCAGATGTGACGAGCCACGGATAGTGGCGGTCGACCGCGCTCTGCACGATGCGATATGCACGCTTCTCGCGTGATTCGCCCTTGCGCCAGTCCCAGTCGTTAGCGTTCGGATCGAGCGGACGCTCGATCATCTCGTGGCCCATCCGGATGAGAGCGTCCAGCTCCTGCGGATCGATGGCGTTTTCGACGACGAGAAAGCCGTCCTGATTGAAGCGCTGAAGCTGTTCGGCAGTCGGTGTGGGGTAGGGCATGCCTTTGCCTGGGCTGCGAGACGCGCCAAGAGTAGCGGCGTGGCTGCCCGGCGGAAACGCGCGACAAGGATTTTCAGACGCAACCAAATGTAACGTCCTTCCGCTTCGTACGTCTTTTCTTGAATGACAGTGGAGGCACCGTGACGCTTACCCGAAGGTCCTTCATCGGAGCTGCCGCGGCGCTCGTCGTCGGGCGCGCCTCCGCAACCTATGGCTTCCGCAACGCGCAGTGGTTCGATGGCGAGCGCTTCAGGCGCGGCGATCTGTATTCCGTCGCGGGCGCTTTGACCTTCGAGCGGCCGCGGCAGGTCGACACGACGCTGGATCTGTCGGGCAAGTACGTGATCCCGCCGCTCGCCGAGGCGCACAACCACAACGTCGAGAGCTCGCCGCGCTTCGACGAGGTCGTCGGCAACTACCTTCGCGACGGCATCTTCTACGTCAAGAACCCCTGCATTCCGCTCGCGAGCCGGACCGCGATCGCTCACAAGGTCAACATCCCTGCGGGTCTCGACGTGAGCTTCGCCAACGGTGGAATCACGGCGAGCGGCGGTCATCCCCTGGCCCTCGCGCGACGCAATCTCGAGCGCGGCGGACCGCTCGCGATGTGGGGCGAAGGAGGCTTCTACTTCTTCGTGGACAACCAGGCGGATCTCGATCGCAAGTGGCCGCAGATCCTGGACGGCAAGCCGGACTTCATCAAGACGCTACTCCAGTATTCGGAGGAGTACGCGCGGCGCAAGGCGGACGACGCATACATCGACTGGCGTGGGCTGGATCCGGCCCTGCTGCCGTCGATCGTCGAGCTGGCGCATCGCGCCAGATTGCGAGTGTCGACGCACGTCGAAACTGCGACGGACTTTCATCATGCCTTGCTTGCGGGTGTCGACGAGATCAACCACATGCCGGGGTTCAGGCCGGAGCGCGGAGACTGGACGACGGCGGATGTCGAACGGTTCAGGATCTCAGTGGCGGATGCCCGGCGCGCAGCGCAGGCGAAGACAGTCGTCGTGACGACTTTGATCGGTGCGCTCGATCGAATCTCAGAGGCGCGCGCCGGCGAGAAAGTGCGCGAGTGGCAGGAGCTCATCGTTGCCAATCTGCGAACGCTGCGCGACAACTCCGTGCGGTTGGCGATCGGCAGCGACAGCTATCGCCAGACGGCCATGAGCGAGGGGCTGGCGCTGGCGAAGCTCGGGATCTTCGACAATCGCTCGCTCTTGCAGATGTGGTGCGAGACGACGGCGGCGACGATCCTTCCGGCACGCAAGATCGGCCGGCTGAGCGAGGGCTACGAGGCGAGCTTTCTTATCCTCGAGGCCGACCCGCTGCAGGACTTTGCCAACCTGCAGAAGATCTCGCGCCGCTTCAAACAGGGAGAGTTCCTGTCGAGTTGACTCAGCCCGCCACTAGCAGCGCGCGCACTTTCATCGCGGGCACCCTGCCGCGCGAGAGCACGGGAACGCAGCGCGCGGGCTCCTGGACGACTTGTACGGACAGCTTGGTGAAGACCTGACGGCGCAACTGGTGCACGAGCTCGCAATCTGCTGCGGTTAGCTGCATTCCGCTCTCGCGCAAGGACAACGTCGTCCATGCACCGGGAAAGCGTGGGACATCGTTCGCGGCAACGAGCTGTTCGCCGTGCAGGCGCGCGACCAACTCGTCTTTGCTGTCGTAGTCGGTGATGGCAGTGAGGTTCTCGGCGGTCGCTTCAACCGGAGATTCCAGCGCGATCTGCATGCTCACCGTGCTTGCAAAGTCATCGCACCTGACCTTGCCGGACGCCCAGGCACTGCGCGCGCCGACAAACGACAGCATGCCTGCGACTTTCTGCCGGAGTGCGCTGCACGTGTAAGTCGTACTGTCCGCGCGATAGACGAAACTTACGACCTGCCGCAACCAGATGGCCTCGATGCGTGAAACGTCATCGCGCGCCTGCGCAGGGATGGCTCCGAGTAATGCAGAAGCTACGACCAACAAGGCTCTCATCATCACCTCCGGTCAGTTCGACGAAGCGCATCCATCAACAAGATGCGGGGAGTGCGACAATGGTTGCATCTCAGCGGTCGCGACGTAGCTGTCCAGATGGTGCATTAGTGACGAAAGTACATGGGCAGGTCGGTTGTCTGTACAACGAAAGCAGGAGGACGCGTATGTTGTTGGAATTGCGTGGCGCGAGTGAGCGCTGGTTCCAGGCGTGGCTGGAAAAAGACGCTGCGATCGTTGAGCGGCTGGCGGCGGCAGACTATGTCTACATCGCGCCGAGCGGGCTGATGATGGATCGCGAGGCCATTTTGCAAGTTATCCGCTCTCCGGGCTATCGGCTCGATCGTGGCACGCGCACTGAAATTGTCACTCGTGCGCTGGGTCGTGACGCGGCCTTGGTGCGGCATCGCTATCAAGGTGCAGGTACGTTCGAGGGCGCGTCGTTCACGGATGACCAGCGTGGTCTCATGGTGTGGGAGAAGCGCGGCGAGGAGTGGCAACTGGTGATGGAGCAGAACTCCTTTTTCACGGGATGAGCTCATGATCCGATGCACGCGACGTCGCGCATGATGCAGAAACTGCTGTTTCGCGACCGTTGATCCCGCAAGGACTGCTCCGCCTGCAAGAACAGCCGTGACTATCGTGACACCCTGAGTCTCAACCAGGGGAGTTGCCTCATGTCACGTAACAACGATCTCGCACTGGCCGTGCGCCGCGCTCTCGTGCTCGGTGTTGCAAGTACCGCCGCTTTCGTTCAACCGATCCAGGCTGCCGAAGAAGGCTCGACGATTCAGGAAGTCGTCGTCACGGGCTCGCGCATCGCGCAGCCAGGCCTGACGAGCATCAGCCCGGTGGTGTCGGTCGGCTCCGATCAGATCAAGATCGAAGGTGTCACGCGGGTCGAGGACCTGATCAACAATCTGCCGCAAGCGGTGGCAGATTTCGGCGGCAACCTGTCGAACGGCTCGACCGGCGCCGCGACGGTGAATCTGCGCGGCCTCGGCTCGCAGCGCACGCTGGTGCTGGTGAACAGCCGGCGCCTGATGCCCGGCGATCCGACGCAGAACGGCTCGGCTTCGCCGGATCTCAACCAGATTCCCACGGCATTGATCGAGCGCGTCGATGTGCTGACCGGCGGCGCCTCCGCTGTGTACGGCGCAGATGCTGTCGCTGGTGTCGTCAACTTCATCATGAACGACAACTTCGAAGGCGTGCGCGTCGATGCGCAATACAGCCTGTACCAGCACAATCAGCACAGCGACGACATTGCGGCGCTGGTGCGTGGACGGAATTTCGCTCTGCCCGACAGCAACGTGACGGACGGCGCGACGAAGGACATCACCTTCGTCGCCGGCATCAACACGCCGGATGCTCGCGGCAACGCAACGGTGTACATCGGCTACCGCGAGTTGGAGAAGATCAAGCAGGACCAGCGCGACTTCAGCGCCTGCTCGCTCGGTTCGGGCAGCGCGTTCAGTTGCGCGGGCTCCTCGACATCGGCACCCGGTCGCTTCCGCACGCGCTCGGACTCACCGTTCGGCAGCTTCGACAGCACGATCGGTCCGGACAACCGGCTGCGGCCCTGGTCGGCGACCGATCAGTTCAACTTTGCGCCGGACAACTACTATCAGCGTCCGGACGAGCGCAGGACCGCGGGCCTGTTCGCGCACTATGACTTCAGCGAGAAGGCCAGCGTCTACACCGAGTTCATGTTCATGGACGACCGCACGCGCGCACAGATCGCCGCCAGCGGCGCCTTCCTCGGCGGCGGACCCGGACAGCCGCCGTTCTTCGGCGACCTCACCGTCAACTGCGACAATCCGCTGCTGACGCCCGATGAGCTGAACGCCTGGTGCGGCGGCAATACTGCTTCCGGTGACATCTTCCTGAACATCGGCCGGCGCAATGTCGAAAGCGGCGGGCGCCTGGACGATTTGCGCCATACATCTTTCCGCGGCGTCATCGGCGCCCGCGGCGAGATCGCCGAGGGTTGGAACTACGACATCTACGGCCTGTACGGCACGTCGCTCCTGTCCGAGAACTATCAGAACGACGTGTCGCGCAGCCGGATCAACAAGGCACTCAACGCGGTCACCGACACGCGCCCGGACTCGCTGACGAACGGTCAGATCGTCTGCCGCGTCAACGCGGATGCCGACTTGTCCAATGACGATCCGGCCTGCGTGCCGTGGAACATCTTCAACATCAACGGCGTGACGCCGCAGCAGCTCGCATACATCCAGATACCGGGCGTGATGCAAGGCTCGACGACGGAGCAGGTGCTGAGCGGCTCGATCTCCGGCGACCTCGGCCAGTACGGACTCAAGCTGCCGACGGCCAACGACGGCCTCGCATTCGCGGTCGGCGCGGAGTATCGCTCGGAGCGTTCGGAGCTGCGCCCGGATGCCTCGTATCAGACGAACGACCTGTCGGGTCAGGGCGCACCGACGCTCGACACGATCGGCGGCTTCGATGTGAAGGAGCTGTTCGCAGAATTGCGCGCGCCGATCCTGCAGGACAAGCCGATGGCGCAGACGTTGTCGTTCGAAACGGGCTACCGCTACTCGGACTACAACCTCGGCTTCGACACGAACAGCTACAAGCTCGGTCTCGATTGGGCGCCGGTCGACAGCGTCCGGCTGCGCGGCAGTTATCAGCGCGCATCGCGATCGCCGAACGTGCAGGAGCTGTTCCTGCAGCCGCGCGTCCAGCTCAACGGCACCACCGATCCGTGCGCAGGCGATCTGACCAATTCGACCACGTCGGACGATCCGACAGCGAGCTTCGCGCAGTGTGCGCTGTCAGGTGTCACGGCCGCGCAGTACGGCAACATCCTCGTGAACCCGGCCGGACAGTACAACGGCAACGTCACCGGCAATCCGAATCTCGACCCGGAGGAATCCGATACGTACTCGTATGGCATCGTGCTCACGCCGTCGTTCCTGCCGAACTTCAGCGTGTCGGTCGACTACTACGACATCAAGGTCGAGAAGCTGATCGGGCAGGTCGGCCAGGATTTCATCCTGGGGCAGTGTCTCGCAGGGGAAACGCAATTCTGCGGCGCCGTGCACCGCGTAGCGCTGAACGGCTCGATCTGGCTCGGCTCGACGGGCTTCGTCGACGATCCGATCATCAACATGGGATCGCTGCAGGCGAAGGGCTTCGACGTCGACGCGAACTATCGCTTCGATGTCGGCGGCCTCGGTCAGGTCACGCTGAGCCTGGTCGGCAACTATGCGGACGAGTTCATCACCGAGCCGCTGCCTGGATATCCGAAGTACGACTGCGCCGGACTCTACGGCGCGGTGTGCGGCGTGCCGCTGCCGGATTGGCGACACAAGTTGCGCACGAGCTGGCTGACGCCCTGGGGCGTGGATCTGTCGCTCACCTGGCGTCACATCAATGAGGTGGATGTCGACGGGACCAATCCGGCCACCGGCGCGCCGCCCATTGCTGCCACCGACGCCAAGCTCGGCTCTCGCGAGTACATCGACTTGTCGGCCGCGTACAGCTTCACCGACGTGGGTGTGTTCAGCAACATGACGGCGCGCCTCGGCATCAACAACGTCACGGACAAGGATCCGCCCCTGTTAGGGGCAACCAACTGCATCAGCACCTACTGCAACGGCAACACGTTCCCGCAGGTGTACGACACGTTGGGGCGCTACATCTTCGTGGGGTTGACCGCAGACTTTTGACGTTGACCTGTAGGTCGGGCTTCAGCCCGACTCCCATCGACGGCGGGCTGCGGCCCGCCGTCCTTTTTTCTGTCCGCGCACTCATCCTGTAAAGCAATACTCGCCTAGGATAAGTGCAGCTTCTGCAACACCGGTCGGTTGACCTGACGGTTCCACGCAGTAGGCTTGGATCGGGAGGTTGCCGATGTTGCTGTTGCTGCGATCGCTGCCGCGCCCCAGGGATCTGCACCGGGACTGCGAGTTCCGCCGCTCGTTCTATGCGGTGTGGGGCAAGGTGAATGCCATCCTCGATGCGCCGGAGACCGACGTCGAGTACATCCCGTACATGCAGCGCCTCTCCGTCAAGGCGTGCTGGGGCGGCAAGGAGCGGTACTTCATCGACAATCGCGCGCTGACTGTCGACGACGACATCTACCTGATCTTCAACGACCGTCGTACTTACGCCAGCCAGATCCGCAGCGTCCGGCCGGTGCGCAGCTTCAGCATCTTCTTCCGGCCCGGCTTTGCCGAGGAAGTCCTCGGCGCAATGCTCACGCCGCAGGATCGCATCCTCGACCGGGGCGGCGAGGGGAGTAGCAGACCGGTCGAGTTCGCCGAGCACTTGCGGCCCCACGATCGGATGGTGACGCCGGTCCTGCGCTACATCGCGTTCCACGTTCAGCAAGGCGTCGACGATGAAGCATGGTACGAAGAGCAGCTCAGCTTCCTGCTGGAGCGGATGCTCGCCAGTCACCGCTTGACCACGCAAGCAATTCAGTCGCTGCCGGCCGAGCGTTCAGCCAAGCGCAAGGAGCTGTACCGCCGCCTGTCGTGGGCCCGCGATTTCATTCACAGCAACTATCAGCAACAGATCACGATCGACGACATGTCTCATGCCGCGTGCCTGTCGAAGTACCACTTCATTCGGTTGTTCCACGCTCTCGAGGGCGTCACGCCCTACAACTACCTGCAGCGTAAGCGTGTCGCAGCCGCGCAGCGCTTGCTGTCCACGACCAAACTGACTCACGTGGAGATTGCCGAGCAAGTCGGTTTCGATCATCGCTCGACGATGTTCCGGCACATCCGTCGCGTGACGGGCCGGTCGGGCCGGCAGTGGCGCAATCGAACGTCCAGATCTGCATGAAGGCCTGGTCGTTGGCCCTGCTGCTCTGCTTCGCTCCCGGACCCGGCGCCCTGGCGGCAGAGCAGCCCAATGCGATTGCCGTCGATGCCACGGCCGGAATCCTCGAAGCGTTTCGAGCGCATCGCCTGGTCGCGATCGGTCATCACGACGATGAATCGCAGGCCTTTCTGCGTTCGCTGGTCAGCGAAGACCGGTTGGCCTGGACGATCAATGACATCGTCGTCGAGTTCGGCAGCGCGAAGTACCAGGACCTCATGGATCGCTATCAGCGCGGCGATAAGGTACCGGCGCGGGAGCTCGAGAAGGTCTGGCAGGACGTGACCGGGCCGAACGGCAGCTTCGACGGACCCGCTGTCGAGCGGTTTTTTCGCGCGGTCAGGGACAAGAATTGGCTGCTGCCTCAGGAGCGCCAGATGCGGGTGCTGCTCGGCGAACCCCCGATCGACTGGAGCAAGATCCACAGCGACGCGGACTACGTCGCGCAGCTGCAAGTCTTGGGCAATCGCGATGGCTACGTCGCCGACCTCATCCGCCGAGAGGTGCTCGACAAGGGCCGTCGCGCCCTGATCGTCTACGGCTCGCTCCACTTTCAGCGCAAGACCGTCTGGTCCAACTACAGCCCGGAGTGGCCGGAGGCCGACACGCTCGTCATGCGACTCGAGGCGCAGGCGCCCGGCGAAGTCTTCACGATCTGGAGAGTGACGGCTGCGATGCACGTGCCGCCGTACTTCACGGCGTGGCGAGTCCCGAGCCTCGCGATGCTGAAGAACACCGACCTGGGCCTGGCGGACTTCGGTCGCTATTTCGCTTACGACGGCGAGCGGCGCGCCGTTCGCAACGGCAAGGCCGTTGTGATTCCGCGTGAAGGATGGAAGTCGCTGCGGATGCAGGATCAGTTCGATGCCGTGATCTACCTGGGCCCCGAGCAGTCGTTCGACGACTGGATGCTGTCGCAGGAGAAGTGCGTCGACCGCGCTTACATCGGCATGCGCTTGGGACGCATGTCGATGTTCGCCTGGGCGAAGGACGAGGCCGATCAGTTGCGAAAGCGTTGCAAGCTGTGAGCTCTAGCGCTCCGAGGCGACGCTCTTCGCACGCTTGCCGCCGAGCAGCTTCAACAGGATCAAGCCGCCGACGATCAGCGCGCCGAACGACGCGCCGGTGAAGGCGACGCCGAAGCCTGTCGTCTGTGCCTCCGGGTGGCTGAGGATCCAGTCGTAGTAGCCCGTGACGAATCCGTTGTACGCCGCGTGCAGCAGGATGCATGGCCATAGAGACCTGCAGCGCTCGTACAGCCAGCCCGCGACGATGCCGAGCACCAGCGCAGTCGCCATCTGGTACAGGTTGAGATGCGCGATGCCGAATAACGTCGCGGACCACAGTATCGCGAACGTGCGCGAATACTGGCGCAGGAAGCTGCGCAGGATCACGCCACGGAACAGCATCTCTTCCAGCACCGGCGCGGCGACGCATGAAAACAGGACCGGCACGATCCCGGGTGCCATCTGCTCTTCGAAGCGCGCGAGGTCATCGGCGTCCATCGGAAACAACCACTGCACGAGCGTGTTGGCCGCGCCGGCCCCGATGACGAGTCCCGGCACGACCATGAGGATCGGCACCGAGACGAGCGTCATCGTCGCGACGACCGAGTGCCCGGCGGGATGGAACAGCGCGCGATAGTTGAGGCGCTTGTACGCCATCAGTCCGACGAACAGGATGCCGTTGCCGACGACGGTGATGAAACCGTAGACGTCGCCGTCGTTGACACCGGCGAGCACGTTCGCGTCGAACACTGCAGCCGCGACGAACAGCTCGATCGCCATGAGCAAGGCGATCAGCAGCAGGGCTTCGACGGCGTTGGGATACGTCGGGTGGTGCTCGCTCATGGTCTCGCGTGCGCTACTTCGTCGGAGCTTCCAGGCCCTTGCTGTACAGCACGCGGCCGTCGGGCGTCACGAGGATCGCGTCGATGTCGTCGAGGCGATTGTAGATCTCCATCGCACGCTCGGGCCCGAGCACGAAGGCCGTCTTCGACAGGCCGTCGGTGCGCGTCGCCGAGGGTCCGATGATCGTCGCGCTCCGCACTTTGCTCGCCGAGTGTCCCGTGCCCGGATCGATGATGTGGTGATAGCGCACGCCGCCTTCGTCGAAGTAGCGCTCGTAGTCGCCAGACGTGGAGATCGCGGCGTCTTCCAGCGGGATGCGCGCGATCACTTCTTCCTTGCGATCGGGATGGCGAATGCCGACGACCCACGGCTTGCCGAAGCGATCGCCGATGATGCGACTGTCGCCGCCTGCAGTGACGAGCGCGTGCACGAAGCCGCGTCCGTGCAAGAGCACGATGCCGCGGTCGACGGAATGTCCCTTGGCTATGCCGCCGAGGTCGATGCGCACGCCGGGTTGCGTGAAGCGCACCGTGTGCTGCGACTTGTCGAGCACGACGTGCCGATAGTTCACGCCGGGCAGCGCCGCCTTGATCTGTTCCTCGGCGGGGCGGACGTGCTTGCGGTAGTCATAGAGGTAGCCGACGCTGGCATACGTGATGTCGAACGCTCCGTCGGTCACGCGCGAATAGACCAGCGCCGTATCCAACAGGTCGAATAGCTCCGGCGAGATCTGCACCGGGCCCTGCGCCGCGCGCGCGTTGACCATCGACAGCTCGCTGGTCGGCTTGTAGGTGCTCATCGCCTCGTCGACCCGGCGCATCTCGGCGAGCACCGCGTCGATCGCGGCCTGTCCCTGCTTGGGGTCGTCCGCCCACAACTCGACGGCGATGCGCGTCCCCATGATCCCGTCTTCGACCCGTTCCAGCCATTCGGCGGCAGCGAGGCCTGGAGCGAGCAGACCGATCAGCGTGATGGCCGGTGCGAGGCTCAGTTTCATGTACGTATGGTAGAGCACTTGGGCGCTTTCGGTATCATCGCGCCCCATGGAGCAATTCGACGTAGTCGTGATCGGCAGCGGCCCGGCGGGCGAGGGCGCCGCCATGACGGCCGCCAAGCATCACAAGACCGTCGCCGTGATCGAGCGCTATTTCGAAGTCGGCGGCGGCACCACTCACTGGGGCACGATCCCGAGCAAGGCGCTGCGGCATGCCGCGAAGGTTCTGCACGACGTGCGTCGCAACCCGCTGCTGCGCGAGGTCAGCGAGGCTTCGAGTCTGACCTACCCGCAGCTCCTGGCCACTGCGAACAAGGTGATCGACACGCAGGTCGCGACCCGCAACCGTTTCTACGAGCGCAATCGTGTGCCGATCTACTCGGGCGAGGCGTCGTTCGTCGATCCGCACACGCTGGAGGTGCAGCCGGCCAACGGCAAGCCGATTCGCGTGTCGGGCAAGCATGTCGTGATCGCCGCGGGCTCGCGGCCCTATCACCCGCCGGAAGTCGACTTCACGCACGAGCGCATCTGCGACAGCGACACGATCCTGCGTTACGGCCAGCATCCGTTCTCGGTCACGATCTATGGCGCCGGCGTCATCGGTTGCGAGTACGCCTCGATCTTCGTGAACCTCGGCGTCAAGGTGACGCTGGTCAACACTCACGACCGGCTGCTGTCGTTCCTCGACGACGAGATCGCGGAGGCGCTGTCGTATCACCTGCGCGAGCAGGGTTGCGTCATCCGCCACAACGAGCAGTTCAAGGAGCTCGAAGCGCGCGAGCGCGACGTCGTGCTGCACCTGGAGTCGGGCCGCAAGATCAAGTCGGACGTGCTGCTGTGGGCGAACGGGCGCACCGGCAATTCTCAGGCGCTCAAGCTGGAAAACGCCGGGCTCGCGAGCAACCAGCGCGGACAGATCGCAGTGAGCCGCCAGTACCAGACATCGGTTCCGCACATCTACGCGGTCGGCGATATCGTCGGACCGCCGGCCCTGGCGAGCGCTGCGTACGTGCAAGGCTCGCATGCGGTGGAGCACATCCTCAATCCGAACGTGGCGCCGCATCAGCTCGAGATGATCCCGAGCGGCATCTACACGATCCCGGAGATTTCCTCGATCGGCCGCAGCGAGCGCGAGCTGCAGGAAGCGAAGGTGCCGTACGAAGTCGGCCATTGCGCGTTCAAGAACCTGGCGCGTGCACAGATGACCGAAGAGAAGGTCGGCATGCTCAAGATCATCTTCCACGCCGAGACCCTGGCGGTGCTCGGCGTGCACTGTTTCGGCGACGGTGCCTCCGAGATCGTGCACATCGGCCAGACCGTCATGGCCAGCAAGGACATCAACGACATCCGTTACTTCACCGGCACGACGTTCAACTACCCGACGATGGCGGAGGCGTATCGCGTCGCCGCCTACAACGGCATCAACCGACTGACCTGAGAGGGGAGCCTGCGATGAGCATCGCCAAAGAATTCCGAGAATTTGCAGTCAAAGGCAACGTCGTCGACATGGCAGTCGGCATCATCATCGGCGCGGCGTTCGGCAAGATCGTCAGCTCGCTGGTCAGCGACGTGGTTACGCCGCCGCTCGGCTACATCATCGGCGGCGTCGACTTCACCAAGCTGGCGATCACGCTGCCGCCCATGCTCGAAGGCGCGGAGGCGGTGACGATCCGCTACGGCGTGTTCCTGCAGACGCTGTTCGATTTCATCATCGTCGCGTTCGCGATCTTCATGATCGTGAAGCTCATCAACCGCGTCCGCCGCAAAGAAGAAGCCAAGCCCGCCGCTCCGCCGGCCCCGCCGCGGCAGGAAGTGTTGTTGGAAGAAATTCGGGATCTCTTGAAGAACAGATAACCGGAAAATTCTCTCGCCAAGACGCCAAGAACGCCAAGAAGAATCAGAATTCTGGGTTCGGAATTCTTTCCTTGGCGTTCTTGGCGTCTTGGCGAGAGTTTCCTCTTACGCGAGCGCCGCGAAGGCGGCGCGCGTGAGGTTCTCAGGCACGGCGGCGGTGCAAGCGACGTTGTCTTCGACGCGGATGCCGCCGTAGGGTCGGAACTCGTCGACGCGTCGCCAGTTGATGTGCTTGCCGTGTGCGCTGTCGCGCGCTTCGTTCAGCAGCATGTCGATGAAATAGAGCCCGGGCTCGATTGTCACGACGAAGCCTGGCTCAAGCGTGCGTGTGAGCCGCAGGTACGGATGCCCCGCGGGCCGTGCCTTCTGCGTACCCTTCGCGTCCACGCTGAACCCAGCGACGTCATGCACCTGCAGGCCCAGCAGGTGTCCGACGCCGTGCGGGAAGAACACACCGGACAAGCCGCTCGTCACCGCATCCGCCGCCGGCATCGTGATCACGCCCGAGTCGTGCAGCAGGTTGGCGATGCGCAAATGCGCATCGACGTGAATGTTCGCGTAGTCGACGCCGTTGCGAACCTGCGCGCAGAGCTGCAACTGCAGCGTTTCCATGCCCGCGATCAGCGCGGCGAAGTCGCCGTCGCTCCCGGCGTAGGTGCGTGTGACATCGGCGGCGTACGTGTGGAACTGCGCGCCTGCATCGATCAGGAACGACAAGTGCCTGGCCGGCGCCTCGCGCTCCTGATGTTGATAGTGCAGAACAGATGCATTCGTGTTGAGCGCGACGATGTTCGAATACGGCAGCTCACGCTCCGAGTGACCCGTCGCGCGCACGTACGCCATGTGAATCTCGTATTCCGACTTGCCCGCGCGGAACGCAGCTTCGGCGGCGACGTGGCCGCGTGCAGCGGCGTGCGACGCATGGCGCATGCACTCCAGCTCGTACTCGGTCTTGATGGCACGCGGATAGTGCAACCGATGCAGCAGGTCTTCCGGGTTGCTCTCTGCGAATCCCCAGTCCTTGAACTGCTCCTGCCATTCGCCGATGAATGCGCAACGGCCGAGGTGAGTGAGATGGCGACGCGCGTCGGCAGCCTCGCGGATCACCTCGATCTGGAAATGATGCGTCCAGAAGCCGTGCGGCAGCGAGGGTGGCTTGTGCCAGTAATCGGCCGGCTGCAGGAAAATCAGCCGCGGCTTCGCGCCGGGCTTGTACAGGAGCCAGCAGTCGATCGCGTCTTCGAGCGGCACCCACAGCTTGAAATGCGGATTCGGCTTGAACGGATAGGCATGGTCGTCCAGGAACAGCATGTGCTGACTGCCCGCGTGAATCGCGAGCGTGTCGACTTTGCACGCTGCCATCGCCTCGTCCGTGCGCTGGCGCTGAATGCGGAGGTGATCTTCGAACGATTGCGAGAGCAGAGGCGAGACATGCATGGTCGTGATCCGGGATGTCAACGTTTCGTCATGTCAATATTTCGTCAATGTCGCCGCGTGCACACACTGCACGAAACACTGGAATTTCCAGGTTCAAATCGCGTTGCAAAGTCACTAGAATTCCGCGCGGGCCAAGCAACGCGGGAGCGAGAACTCTCTCCCAACTTGTCTTCACTGTCCACCTTCATCAGTCACACTAGGGTGATCATTCACATGAACACAAAAATGATTCTCGCCGCAGTCGCGCTGTCGCTGTCGTTGGCCGCGTGCGCGAAGAAGGAAGAACCCGCTGAGGCTGCTCAGGACGCCGCTGCAACGGCGAACGAAGCTGCCGGTCAGGCTCAGGAAGCTGCTGGTGACGCTGCTGCCGCGGCGGGTGATGCCGCTGCCGCCGCGGGCGACGCCGCTGCCCCGGCCGAAGCGCCTGCCGAGCAGCCGCCTGCTCAGCCGCAGCAGTAGTATCGGTAATCGTCCCGATATCGAGGGACGATCGTCGAACTCAGGATACCGGGCGGGACCCTCCGCCCGGTATCTTGAAGCGGAGCCTCCCTCGGAGGTGTGCCGTGACAGTCAGCATCCGCGACGCGCAGAACTCTCCGCAGGACCGCACCTGGATTCAGGGGCAGTACCCGGAATATCTCGAAGACCTCTCGCAGCAGAGCATGAACACCGGGATGTTCCCGGCGAAAGGCGAATACGGCGAGCGTCAGCAGGAGCTCATGGCGCGCTGGTTCGCGGATGAGACCTCGCATCCGCTCATCATCCTCAAGAACGACAAGCCCGCCGGCTTCGCGCTGGTGAGCCGCCCGCCGCGCCACCAGCGGCAGGAAGTCGATTTCCGCATGGCCGATTTCTTCATCACGCCGCGCTCGCGGCGCCTGGGGATAGGGCGCGATGCGGCGGCGCTGATCTTCAATCGCTTCGCCGGCACGTGGGAAATCGTCGAGTTCGTCTACAACAAGCCGGCCGTGCAGTTCTGGCGCGCGATCGTCGGCGCGTACACCGGCGGGAAGTTCAAGGAGCGGGTGTCCCAGGGCGAAGTGCACCAGGTGTTCGTTTCAGGCAAACCCCGGGCAGGGAGATAGCTAGCCGGCCGCGACCTTGCGTCGCTGCGGCCTGGCCTTCCGCTCCAGCACCGGCCGCAGATACTTCCCCGTGTAACTCTTCTCGTTCGCCGCGATCTCTTCCGGCGTGCCCGTCGCGACGAGCGTGCCGCCGCCGGCGCCGCCTTCCGGCCCCAGGTCGATGACCCAGTCCGCCGTCTTGATCACGTCGAGGTTGTGCTCGATGACTACGATCGTGTTGCCCTCGTCGCGCAGACGATGCAGTACGCCGAGGAGCTGCTCGATGTCGTAGAAATGCAGGCCGGTCGTCGGCTCGTCGAGGATGTACAGCGTGCGGCCGGTCGAGCGCTTCGACAGCTCCTTCGCGAGCTTCACGCGCTGCGCTTCGCCGCCCGAAAGTGTGGTCGCGTTCTGGCCGAGGCGGATGTAGGACAGGCCCACGTCCATCAGCGTCTGCAGCTTCGGCGCGATCGCCGGCGCATGCCGGAAGAAATCGAGCGCGTCCTCGACCGTCATCTCCAGCACTTCATTGATGTTCTTGCCCTTGTAGCGGATCTCCAGCGTCTCGCGGTTGTAGCGCCGGCCTTTGCACACGTCGCACGGTACGTAGACGTCCGGCAGGAAGTGCATTTCGACCTTGATGACGCCGTCGCCCTGGCACGCTTCGCAGCGCCCGCCCTTCACGTTGAAGCTGAAGCGACCGGCCTCGTAGCCGCGGGCACGCGCCTCGGGCACGGCGGAGAAGATGTCGCGGATCGGCGTGAACAACCCGGTGTACGTCGCAGGATTGGAGCGCGGCGTGCGCCCGATCGGGCTCTGGTCGATGTCGATCACGCGATCGATGTTCTCCAGGCCTTCGACGCCGTCGTTGGGCGCAGGATCGGTCGAAGCATCGTTCAGCTTGCGCGCAACGAACTGGTACAGCGTGTCGTTGACGAGCGTCGACTTGCCCGAGCCCGACACGCCGGTGACGCACGTCATCACGCCGAGCGGAATCTCGACCGTGACGTTGCGCAGGTTGTTGCCGCGGGCGTTGACGATGCGCAGGGCGCGATCGTCCTGGCGCGGCATCCGCATCGGCGGAATCGCAATGGCGCGCGCGCCGGAAAGATACTGGCCGGTGATCGAGTCCTTGCTCGCAGCGATATCCGCAGGCGTGCCTTGCGCGATCACGCGGCCGCCGTGCACGCCAGCGCCGGGACCCAGATCGACCACGTAGTCGGCGTGACGGATCGCATCCTCGTCGTGCTCGACGACGATCACCGTGTTGCCGAGATCGCGCAGGCGATTCAGCGTGCGCAGCAGCCGATCGTTGTCGCGTTGGTGCAAGCCGATCGACGGCTCGTCGAGGATGTACATCACGCCGACCAGCCCGGAGCCGATCTGGCTCGCGAGACGAATGCGCTGCGCCTCGCCGCCGGAAAGCGTGTCGGCACTGCGATCGAGCGTCAGGTAATCGAGACCGACGTCGCTCAGGAACCGCAGCCGCTCGTGGATCTCCTTGACGATCTTCGCGGCGATCTCGCCGCGCCAGCCTTCCAGCTTCAACTCATCGCTGAACCGCAGCGCATCGCTGACCGCGAGTCTTGCGATATCGGGCAGCGTGCGCTCAGCCACGAACACGTTGCGCGCGGCGCGGTTCAGGCGTGTCCCTTTGCACTCCGGGCAGGGCTGGTTGCTCAGGTACTTCGCGAGCTCTTCGCGCACCGCGAGCGATTCGGTTTCGCGGTAACGGCGCTCCAGGTTCGGGATCACGCCTTCCCATTTGTGCGCGCGTCGCATAGTGCCGCCGCGCGCATCGACGTAGCGGAAATCGATCTTCTCGTCGCCGCTGCCGTAGAGCACGACCTTCTGGTTCTTCGCCGACAGGTCCTGCCACGGCTCCTCGACGTCGAACTTGTAATGCCGCGCGAGCGATTGCACCAGCGCGAAGTAATAGGCGTTGCGGCGATCCCAGCCGCGGATCGCGCCGCCCGCGAGCGACAAATGCGTGTGATGGACGACGCGCGCCGGATCGAAGAACTGCTGCACGCCGAGGCCCGAGCACGTCGGGCAGGCGCCCGCCGGGTTGTTGAACGAAAACAGCCGCGGCTCGAGCTCCGAAAGACTGTAGCCGCAGATCGGGCAGGCAAACTTGTCGGAGAACACCAGCTCGGGCTTCTTCGCATCGTCCATGAAGGAGACCCGCGCGACGCCGTCGGCGAGCCGCAACGCCGTCTCGAACGATTCGGCCAGTCGCTGGCCGACGTCGGCGCGCACTTTCAACCGGTCCACGACGGCCTCGATCGTGTGTTTCTTCTTCGGATCGAGCTTCGGCGGCGTTTCCAGCTCGGCGACGATCCCGTCGATGCGCGCGCGTACGAAGCCCTGTCCCCGCAACTGTTCGATCACGTGCGCGTGCTCGCCCTTGCGCGCATCGATCAGCGGCGCGAGCAGCAGGATCGGGGTGCCATCCGGCAGCCGCAGCACCTGGTCGACCATCTGGCTGACCGTCTGCGCCAGCAGGTCGTTGCCATGATCGGGACAGCGCGGAATGCCGACACGTGCGAACAACAGTCGGAGGTGATCGTAGATCTCCGTCACCGTGCCGACGGTCGAGCGCGGATTGTGGGACGTGGACTTCTGCTCGATAGCGATCGCCGGCGACAGGCCCTCGATGGAATCGACGTCGGGCTTTTCCATCATCGACAGGAACTGCCGCGCGTAGGCCGACAGCGACTCGACGTAACGGCGCTGGCCCTCGGCGTAGATCGTATCGAACGCGAGCGACGACTTGCCCGACCCGGACAGGCCGGTGAACACGATGAGGCGGTCCCGCGGCAGCTCGAGGTCGAGATTGCGCAGGTTGTGAGTACGTGCGCCGCGGATGAGGATCGAAGGCATTGCGACGGACATCCTGAGGGCGTTTCCGGACCGATCAATATACATGGATGTCCGGGGACGAAATCCCCTGCTCCGGCACCCCACACCCGCTACAATCCGCCCCCTATTGAATGAGGGGTTCGGCCATGGCGCGCGGAGTCAACAAAGTCATTCTGGTGGGCAATCTCGGGGCGGATCCCGACACGCGCTACATGCCGAGCGGCAAGGCCGTGACCAACATCCGCGTCGCCACCAGCGAGTCCTGGAAGGACCGCACGACGGGCGACATGCAGGAGCGCACCGAATGGCACAGCGTCGTCATGTACGACAAGCTGGGCGAGATCGCGGCCGAGTACCTGCGCAAGGGCTCGCAGGTGTACATCGAGGGCAAGATCCGCACCCGCAAATGGCAGGATAAGGAAGGCAAGGACCGCTATACGACCGAGATCATCGCCGACCAGATGCAGATGCTGGGGGGTCGCGGCGGCGGCGGTGGCGCCTCTGGCGAGGCCCGCAGCAGCTCCCGTCCGGCGCCAGCTGCCGAGGACCGCTCGGCCGCACCCGTGGATGAAGGCGGCGGCGGCGGAGGCGGGGAATTCGACGACGATATTCCGTTCTAGGGACGCGGATAGGCCTTAAAATCAGCCCCTTACGACGCGTAGCTGCAGCTCCTGGCGAGGAAGTGGGCTACCCGCAGCCCGCCATCCGCTTCTATTCTTAGCGCCCCATGCCGCTGCTCTATATTCGCACCTTCGGTTGCCAGATGAACGAGTACGACTCCGCCAAGATGGTGGACGTGCTGCGTGAGTCGCAGGGCTATGAGCTGACGGACGATCCGGCCCAGGCCGACCTGCTGCTGCTCAACACCTGCTCGGTGCGCGAGAAGGCACAAGAGAAGGTGTTCTCGCAGCTCGGCGGCTGGAAGCAGCTCAAGAAGGCCAAGCCGCACTTGCTGATCGGCGTGGGCGGCTGCGTCGCGAGCCAGGAGGGCGACGGCATCACCAAGCGTGCGCCGCATGTCGATCTCGTGTTCGGACCGCAGACGCTGCACCGGCTTCCCGAGATGATCGCCGAGCTCAGGTCGACCGGCCGCTCGGTCGTCGACGTCAGCTTCCCGGAGATCGAGAAGTTCGACTCGCTGCCCGAGCCGCGCGCCGAGGGCGCGACTGCGTTCGTGTCGATCATGGAAGGCTGCAGCAAGTACTGCACGTTCTGCGTCGTGCCCTACACGCGCGGCGAGGAGATCAGCCGTTCGTTCGAATCGGTGATGTCGGAGATCCGCAGCCTGGCGCAGCAAGGCGTGCGTGAGATCACGCTGCTTGGGCAGAACGTCAACGCGTACAACGGCCCGATGTCGGACGGCACGCTGTGCGATCTCGGCACGCTGATCTACTACGTCGCCGAAGTGGCGGGCATCGAGCGCATCCGCTTCACGACTTCGCATCCGGTGGAGTTCAAGGACTCGCTGATCGAGGCCTATCGCGACATCCCGCAGCTTGCGAACTACCTGCATCTGCCGGTGCAATCGGGCTCGGATCGCATTCTCGCGGCGATGAAGCGCGGCTACACGACGCTGGAATACAAGCAGAAGATCCGCAAGCTGCGCGCAGTGCGCCCGGACATCAGCCTGTCGTCCGACTTCATCGTCGGCTTCCCGGGCGAGACGCAGCGCGATTTCGACTCGACCATGAGCCTGATCGCCGAAGTCGGTTTCGATCAGTCTTTCAGCTTCATCTACAGCCGCCGGCCGGGTACGCCCGCCGCCTCGTTGCCGGATGACGTCACGTATGAAGAGAAGCAACAACGCCTGGCGGCGCTGCAGTCGCGGGTCGACGGCCAGGCGCAGGCGATCAGCCGCGCGATGGTCGGAACGAAGCAGCGCGTGCTGGTGGAGCGTCCGTCGAAGAAGGACGCCACGAAGCTCGCGGGACGCACCGAGAACATGCGCTGGGTGAACTTCGACGGGCCGCAGACGTTGATCAATCGCTTCGCGGACGTCGTGATCACGGAGGCAATGCCGAACTCGCTGCGCGGCCGTCTTGCATGAGTGCTTCGATCGCAACGCGCGACCTTGCATTCGAGCCGGTCGACAACGCGCGGCTCGCCAACTTCGTCGGCCCGATGGACGAGAACCTGCGGCAAGTCGAGCAACGCTTGAACGTGCAGGTACGCCGGCGCGGCGGCTGGGTCGAAGTCTCCGGCACGCCGGAGGCGACGGTCGCGGCCGAGCACGTACTGCGGCATCTGTTCGAGCTGTCGGGCAGCGAAGCGCTGACGCCCGATCGCGTGCACCTCGCTGTCCAGGAAGCGCACATGGATCCCGGTCCCGTCGTGGTGACGCGCGCCGCGGACGAGGTGACGATTCACACGCAGCGCGGCGGTATTCGCGGCCGCGGCCCGAATCAGCGCCAGTATCTCGCGAACATTCACACGTGCGATCTGACGTTCGGCATCGGGCCCGCCGGCACCGGCAAGACCTATCTCGCAGTGGCCTGCGCCGTCGAAGCGCTGCAGACCGATCGCGTGCGACGCATCGTGCTCGTGCGTCCGGCAGTGGAGGCGGGCGAGCGCCTCGGCTTCCTGCCTGGCGACATCGGACAGAAGGTGGATCCTTACCTGCGGCCGATGTACGACGCGCTCTACGACATGATGGGCTTCGATCGCGTGGCGCGCGCAGTCGAGCGGCAGGTCATCGAGATCGCGCCGCTCGCGTTCATGCGCGGCCGCTCGCTCAACGACTCGTTCATCATTCTCGACGAGGCGCAGAACACCTCGGTCGAGCAGATGAAGATGTTCCTGACGCGCATGGGCTTCGGCTCGAAAGCCGTCGTGACCGGCGACATCACGCAGACCGACCTGCCGAAGCAGCAGCTCTCCGGCCTCAGGCACGTGATGAACGTGCTGCCCGGCGTCGAGGGCGTCGCGTTTACGCAGTTCACATCGAAGGACGTCGTGCGTCATCCGCTCGTACAGCGCATCGTGCAGGCGTACGAGCGCTCCGCCCCGGACAAACCCGCTTGATGGTGACCGTGCAGATCGCAACCCGCAGGGCTGGAGTGCCGCACGCGCGCAGTTTCGCGCGCTGGGCGAACGCTGCGTTCGCCGGCGGCCGCCGCCGCGCGGATGCGCTGCCCGAGCTGACGATTCGCGTCGTCGGTGCAGCGGAAAGCCGCAAGCTGAACCGCACCTGGCGCGGCAAGAACAAGCCGACCAACGTCCTGTCCTTCGAGGGCGGCGATCTGGCGATCTGTGCGCCGGTCGTGGCGCGCGAAGCGCGCGAGCAGGGCAAACCGCCAGCCGCGCATTGGGCACACATGGTCGTGCACGGTGTCCTGCACCTGCTCGGCTACGATCACGAGAACGACCGCGACGCCGCGCAAATGGAAGCGCGCGAAGCGAAGATCCTGGCACAACTCGGAATGCCGAATCCTTATGGCTGAAGACCAAGGTTCGACCGGACGCTGGCTGCGACGGATCACCGACACGCTGAGCGGCGAGCCGCGCGACATCGATGGTTTGATCGAGACGCTGCAGCAGGCGCGGCAGCGCGGCCTGATCAACTCCGACGCCTTCGAGATGCTCGAAGGCGTGCTGAGCGTCGCCGAGTTGCAGGTGCGCGACATCATGGTGGCGCGCGGGCAGATGACGGTCGTCAATCGCGACGATCCGCCGGAGGACATCCTGCCGATCGTGATCGAGTCGGGCCACTCGCGCTTCCCGGTGATCGGCGAGGATCGCGACCAGGTCGTCGGCATCCTGCTGGCGAAGGACCTGCTGCGCTACTTCGCCGAGGGCGGGCGCGACGACTTCGACATCAAGGAAGTGCTGCGCCCGGTCGTGTTCATTCCGGAGAGCAAGCGCCTCAACGTGCTGCTCAAGGAATTCCGCGTCAGCCATCACCACATGGCGATCGTGGTCGACGAGTACGGCGGCGTCGCCGGGCTGGTCACGATCGAGGACGTGCTGGAGCAGATCGTCGGCGACATCGGCGACGAGTACGACGTCGAGGACGACCTGGACATCCGCAAGGAAGGCGAGCGCCAGTTCACGGTCAAGGCACAGACGCGCATCGAGGACTTCAACGCCTACTTCGGTACCGAGTTCAGCGACGAGGAGTTCGACACGATCGGCGGCCTCGCGATGAACTACCTCGGGCGCCTGCCACGCCGCGGCGAGACCTTCGTGCTCGGCGGCCTGGAGTTCAAGGTGTTGCGCGCGGACCGGCGCCGGCTCGACATGCTGCGCGTCATCACACAACGCGACATCATCGGAAAGGAGTAGGTCGGGCTTCAGCCCGACTTCTTTGCTGGAATGAATGCCGACCTGCTGAAAAACCGCCTGGCCGCATGGCTGGCGCTGCCGGTCGGTGCTCTCGTCTCGCTCGCGTTCGCTCCGTTCAACTGGTGGCCGCTGGGAATTCTCGGCACAGCGTATCTGTTCGCGTTGTGGCACAACGCCGCGCCGCGGCGCGCCGCGCTCAGCGGCTTTCTGTTCACGTCCGGCACGTTCCTGGCCGGCACGTACTGGCTCTATCACAGCGTCTACCAGATCGGGCATGCACCGATCGCGCTGACGATCTTCGTGATCGTCGCGATTGCCGGCGTCATGGGTGGCTACACCGCGCTGTTGGGCTACGTGATCGCACGCTGGGTTCGCGTGCAAGGCGCATTTCGCTGGCTCGTCGTCCTGCCTGCCGGGATCGCCGTGCTCGAATGGTTCCGCGGCTGGTTTCTCAGCGGCTTTCCGTGGCTCGCGCTCGGCTATACACAAACCGATGCGCCGCTCGCAGGCTTCGCTCCGCTGCTCGGTGTGTACGGCGTCACCTTCGCCGTGGCGCTGACTGCGGGTGCTGTCGTCGCGTTGTTGTTCGGCAGCGCGAATGCGCGCGTCATTGCCGGCAGCACGTTAGCTGCGCTCTGGATCTTCGGCTTCGTGCTGTGGGGACGCGAGTGGACGCAGCCGACCGGCCAGCCCGTCACGGTCGCGATCGTGCAAGGCGCGGTCCCGCAGGAAATGAAGTGGGACCAGGCGCAGTTCGAGGCGACGCTCGAGTTGTATCGCAGTCTCACGGCGCCGCATCTCGGCGCCAACATCATCGTGTGGCCGGAGTCGGCGCTCGCCGCGCCGGTGCACATGCTCGGCGGATTCCTCGGACCGCAATGGGACGCGGCGAAGCGCAGCGGCTCGACGCTGGTGCTCGGGCAGCTTCGGCGCGATCCGCGTCGCGAGATCTACTACAACGCGGTGCTGGCGCTCGGCGACGAGCCGCAGTGGTACGCCAAGCGCCGGCTCGTGCCATTGAGCGAATTCTTTCCGGTGCCGGAGTTCGTGCGCGACTGGCTGCAAGGGATGGATCTGCCGTACAGCGGCTTCGAGGCCGGCGGCGACTCGCAACCCGCTCTCGATGCAGCAGGGCAGAAGCTCGGCATCACGATCTGCTATGAGGACGCGTACGCGTCGGATCAGCTTGCAGTGCTCAAGAGCGCAACGTTGCTCGTGAACGTAACCAACGATGCGTGGTTCGGCGATTCGACCGCGGCTCATCAGCATCTGCAGATCAGCCGCATGCGTGCGCTCGAAGCGGGCCGCACTATGCTGCGCGCGGCGAACGATGGCATCTCGGCGATCATCGGTCCGGACGGCCGCGTCACGTCGACGCTGCCGCGCTTTCAGCCGGGCGTCCTGACGGGCAGCGTTCAGCCTCGTGTCGGGCTGACGCCATACGCTCGTGTCGGTAATTGGCTGATCATCGCGTTCAGCTGTGCGGTGCTATTGCTGGCGCTGATCATGCTGCGCGTACAGTCCAAAACTGCTCAGGGCAGCGACCGTCGCTCCGTTGTTGCTGACTAGCGACTACTATTAGCTAGTCGGACCCCTCAGTGCTTTAACGGCACTTGTATCCTCTCTCCCAAGCCTTTGCCTCTACAGCGAATGCTTTTCGCCGCCGCAACGTGCGCCCACTTGTTGCGGGCAAGCACGCCGAGTGCAGCGGCGAGCCAACACCTCAGGAGAGAGACATGCTCAAGAACGTTCTTGTCCGGCGTGCCGTCAGGTACGCCCTGCTCGCGAATGCGCTCGCGATTGCCTGCGCCACGGTGCAGGCTGCGGAAGAGCCCATCGCCGAAATCGTGGTCACTGGCTCGCGCATCGCGCGTCCGGACATCGAAGCATCGACGCCGGTGCAGGTGCTCAGCAGCCAGGCAATCGACATGCAAGGCTCGCAGAATGTCGCCGACATCATCGCGGAGCTGCCCGCTGTCGGCACACCGGGCCTGTCGCGCACCAACAGCAACTTCCTCACCAGCTCGAACGGCGTATCGACCGTCAACCTCCGCAACATGGAGGACCAGCGCACGCTGGTGCTGATCAACGGTCGTCGCGTTGTCGCGGGCGTCGGCGGCACCTCGATCGTCGACGTCAACAACATTCCGACGGATCTGATCGAGAGCGTGCAGGTGCTCACCGGCGGCGCGTCCGCGGTGTACGGCTCCGAAGCAGTGGCCGGCGTCGTCAACTTCATCCTGAAGGACGATTACGAAGGCCTGAACTTCCGCGCACAGACCGGCGCTTCGGCTGAAGGCGATGCCGAGCGCAACATGTTCTCGGTGACCGGCGGATTGAACATTGGCGATCGCGGCAACATCACCGGCAACGTGCAGTACGACCGCGACTTCGGCCTGCGTTCGCGCAACCGTGAGATTTCGGCGAATGACATTCCGGCCCGCAGCGGCTTCCCGCCGCAAGGCCGCTTCCCGCTGGACTCCGACTGGACGTTCGGTCCCGACAACGTGCTGAAGCCGACGTTCGTGACTGCGCAGGACGGCTTCAATCGCAACGCCGAGCGTTACATCGCCGTGCCGCTCGAGCGCACGCTGGTGACCGTACTCGGCAACTATCAACTGACCGATCGGGTGAAGTTCTTCGCCGAGGGCAGCTATTCGAAGATGGAGTCGAACTCCAGGCTCGAGCCGCTCGCCACCGACAACTCCGACGCGGTGTTGCCGGACGGCACCGTGCTGCCGGGCCTGTCGCGCGACAATCCGTTCATCCCGGCGCCGATCCTGGCCGAGATGGACGCGATCGCGGCCGACACCGGCGAGGAAGTGTTCCTGCCGATGATCAAGCGCATGAACGGCGTGTTCGACCGCTCGAACCAGAACGATCGCGACTTCTATCGCGGCGTGGTCGGCTTCAGCGGAGATTTCGGCAACGACTGGCACTGGGATACCTACTACAACCGCAGCCAGACGAAGGAAGCGACGGCATCCGAGACGGCGCTGCGCGATCGTTACTTCTTCGCGCTGGACGCGATCCGGGATCCGGCGACAGGTCAGGCGGTTTGCCGCGACGCCGCTGCGCGCGCTGCAGGCTGTGCGCCGTTCAATCCGTTCGGCTTCAACTCGGTGTCGCAGGAGGCAGCCGACTACATCACTGCCGGCGGCATCAAGGATACGTACGACGCCACGGTGGATCAGGAAGTCATCGCGGCCAACATCACCGGTCCCGTGTTCGATTTGCCTGCGGGCTCGGTGAAGATCGCCGCCGGCGTGGAGTATCGCGAGGAGAAGAGCGAGGAGATCTACTCGCTCGAGACGCAAGCCGGCAACACGATGGGCAACGCGCTCAGCAACACGTTCGGCAAGTACGACGTGAAGGAAGCGTACGTCGAGACCGTGGTGCCGCTGCTCAGCGATGCGCCGTTCGCCCGGTCCTGGGACGTCGAGGCGGCGTATCGCTTCGGCGATTACTCGACCGTCGGCAGCGTCGATAGCTGGAAGCTCGGCACGACCTGGGCGCCGACGGACGATGTGCGCTTCCGCGCGGTGTACTCGGTTGCGACCCGTGCGCCGAACATCGGCGAGCTGTTCGCCGGTCCGAACCAGACGTTCGAGACGGTGCCGGATCCGTGCGTCGACGCCGTTACGGAGGCTGGCGCGGTCGGTGACTTCTGCCGCTCGATCCCGGGCATCGCACAGCAGCTCGCCACGACGGGTGGCTTCGAGTACACGCTCGGCGACGAGCAGAGCATGGAGGGGCGCAACCTCAGCAATCCGGACGTGAAGGAAGAGGAGGCGAAGACCTGGACGGTCGGCGTCGTGCTGACGCCGCAGGCGTTCCGCAACTTCACGGTGTCGGTCGACTGGTTCCAGATCAAGATCAACGACGCGATCAAGCTGGTGTCGCGCGACTTCATCCTGAGCAGCTGCGTGAACTCGCTGGGCACCGATCCTCTGTGCAGCCGCATTACGCGTGAGAATGTAGGTACGCCGCGGCCGCGCACTCCGGGTACGGTGTTCTCAATCGACACGCTGCCGCTGAATGCAGCATCGATCGAGACCAGCGGTGTCGACGTCGCACTCGGCTATGCGCTCGAGTTCGGCAGCGCGCAACGCCTCGGCGTGACGCTCGCTTACACGTATCTCGACAAGCGGACGCTGCAGCAGAATGCGACGCTGCCGCCCGAGAACGAGAAGGGGCAGCTCGACGGTCCGGGCCGCCTCGGCGCCGGCTTCGAGCATCGCGCCAATCTCGGCCTCAACTACTCGTGGGATCGCTTCTCGGCGAGCTGGCGCATGAACTACCTCAGCGCCATCAAGGACACGCTCGACGAAAACGGCCCGACCGTCCCGCCCGAGGTCAACGACATCGGCTCGACGATCTATCACGACATCACGGCGCGCTACGAACTCGGCGCCGACCGGGAGTACGCGGTGTACGCAGGCGTGGACAACGCGTTCGACAAGAAGCCGCCGGTCCTCGGCCAGAACGCGCAGTCCGAGATCACCGGCACCGAGACGGCTGCGGACACCTTCGACCCGTTCGGTCGCATGTGGTACGCGGGCGTGGAGGTGAGCTTCTGAAACACCCCGCCAGGGGATGCGATGACGGGTGCGGCGGAGTTAATCTCCGCCGCACCCGCTTGTTGCAGGGGATGTGCCATGAACGTTGCAGTGCTCGTAGTCGCGGCTGCTCTGTGCGCATGCACGCCAGCGAAGAAGGACGAGTCCACCCGGGAAGTTGCCTGGGAGACGTACAAGCCGACCGGATCGCACATCCGCGAGCGAGCTGACGGCAGGCGCTCGCCCAAGAACAGCAGCAGCGCTCCGGTCAGGGACGTGCAGGATGTGCCCGCGGTGACGATCATTCCCAATCAGGCGCCGAAATAAGCCGATTGCCCGTATGATTGCGCCCTTTACTGTCGGAGCCCGACGGAAGGCGCGTGGAAAATCTGCTTCAGGTCATCCTGCTCGGCATCATCGAGGGCATCACCGAATTCCTGCCGATCTCCAGCACCGGGCACCTGCTGATCGCTCAGCATTGGCTGGGCGCGCGCTCGGAGCTGTTCACCGTCGCCATCCAGGCCGGGGCGATCCTCGCCGTCATTGCCATCTACTGGCAGCGCCTGTGGCAGCTCACTTTGAACCTGTCGCAGCCCGCGAATCGTAGTTACCTGTTCAAGCTGCTGACGGCGTTCGTCATCACCGTGATCGGCGGGTTCGCCGCCAAGGCGATGGGCCTGGAGCTGCCGGAAAACGTGGCGCCGGTCGCCTGGGCCATGGTCATCGGCGGCGCGGCGATTTTTTTGATCGAGGCGTATACCGCGCAGAAGCCACTCAACGACGAGGTTACGTGGCGGGTCGCGCATTGGGTCGGCATTGCGCAGATCGTAGCCGCGGTCTTCCCGGGCACGTCACGTTCGGCTGCCACGCTGTTCGCGGCGATGCTCGCCGGCACGACGTCGCGGCCGGCGGCGGCGGAGTTTTCGTTTTTGCTCGCCATTCCGACGATGTTCGCGGCCACGGCGTTCGAGGTGCTGAACCTTTATCGCCACGACCGGATCGCACAGGAGAACTGGACCGACCTCGGCGTGGGCTTCGTCGTGTCGGCCATCGTCGCCTTCATCGCGGTGAAATGGCTGCTGAACTACATCCAGACGCACAAGTTCACCGTATTCGCCTGGTATCGGATCATCGCCGGCGTGGCGCTGTTAGCGCTCGTCCGGTGATCAGTAAGGAGTGTCGATGTCGTCGCAGCGCCTGACCCGCTACATCCTGATTGCCCTGGTGCTCGGCATCGTCGCCGGCTACGTCGTCAACTCGTCATTCGAGTCGTCGGCGGCGACGTTCGCGTCGCGGGTCGAGCTGCTGCCGTTCGCGTTCCTGCGTCTCATCAAGATGATCATCGCGCCGCTGGTGTTTTCGACGCTGGTGGTCGGCATCGGCAAGATGGGCGACATCGCGACCGTCGGGCGTGTCGGCGGCAAGGCGCTCGGCTGGTTCATCTTTGCATCGCTGGTGTCGCTGACCCTGGGCCTCGTGCTGGTGGAGACCCTCGAGCCGGGCAAGGCCATGCAGCTCGCGATACCGGACGCCGCCGCGAGTTCGGGCGTGCAGAGCGGCGCGCTGACGTTGAAGGGTTTCATCGAGCATCTGATTCCCGCCAGCATTGCCGATGCGATGTCGCGCAACGAGATTCTGCAGATCGTCGTGTTCTCGCTGTTCTTCGGCGTCGGAATGGCGGCACTCGGCGAGCGCGGTCGTGCAGTGGTCGAAGTGCTCGATGTCGTCGCGCACATCATGCTGAAGGTGACCGGCTACGTGATGCTGTTCGCGCCGCTCGCCGTATTCGGCGCGCTCGCCGGCATCGTGTCGAAGGAAGGCCTCGAAATCCTCGGCGTGTACGGCATCTTCATGGGCGAGTTCTACCTGGGTCTGCTCATCCTGTGGGCAGTGCTGGTGACGCTCGGTGGCCTCGTCATCGGCCCGCGCGTGCTGCGATTGATCAAGCGCGTGCGCGAGCCGACGATCCTGGCGTTTTCCACCGCGAGCTCGGAAGCCGCGTATCCGAAGACGCTGGAAGAGCTGGAGCGCTTCGGCTGCAGCAATCGCGTGGCCAGCTTCGTGCTGCCGCTCGGCTACTCGTTCAATCTCGACGGCTCGATGATGTACTGCACGTTCGCGGTCATGTTCATCGCGCAGGTCTACGGCATCGAGCTGTCGTTCGGTCAGCAGCTCGTGATGGTCGCGATCCTGATGCTGACGTCGAAGGGAATAGCCGGCGTCCCGCGTGCATCGCTGGTGGTGATCGCCGCGACGCTGGGCCAGTTCGGCATTCCGGAGCAGGGCCTGCTGTTGCTGCTAGGCGTCGATCACTTCCTCGACATGGGTCGCTCCGCGACCAACGTGATCGGCAACAGCATCGCCACGGCTGTCGTCTCCAAATGGGAAGGCGAGCTCAAGACCGAAACCGAGGTCGAATCGGCCGCTGTCGGTGAGGCTTCAGCCCGACTCTGAGAAACTCTGAGTTGCCCTCGATGAACAAAAGGGCAGGTGGCCCGCTCGCGGGCCTCCGCATATACTCGGCCGCATCATGAACCGCCGGTTGTTCAGGAAATGGGCGCGATGGCTGCTGCCATTACTGGTAGCGCGCGCCTTTCTGCCTGTCGGTTTCATGCTGGCGACTACGCAGGCAGATGGCCTGCAGCTCGCTTTCTGCCCCGACCAGGCCGCGGTCGTCCAGGGCCATTCAGGCGCCCACCACGACGACGGTAGTCAGCACGCTGGTGCGCATGGCGCCACGCAGTGCCCGTTCGCGGTGGCCGCCGTCGCCGCAGTCATCGACATCCCGCATCTCGATCCGGTCGCCTCACAGGCTGCCGAGCAAATCCTTCCCGAACGCGTCACGGCCGTCCCACTGGCCGGCCCGCAGCGCATCGACCGCATCCGCGGTCCTCCCTCGCTCTCTTAAAAGCTGATTTACCGACGGCCCAGTCGGGCACGCGGACTCTCGCGTGCGATCTGTTTTGGAGAGTTTCATGGTTACCCGCATTGTTGCATCGACAGCGTTTCTGTCGATTGCCGCGGTTTCACTGGCACACGCCCAGGGCGTCGCCAGCGACAAGCTCATTGATTCGATTACCGTCACCGGCGAACGGCAGCGCATCGAGCTGGACGTGCCTGCACCGACAGCGTCGAAGACTGCCGACGCCCTGCGCGCGCAAAACCTCGTCAATCCCGAGGACGCGCTCAGGTACGTGCCGAACGTGACGATCCGCAAGCGCTACATCGGCGACCGCAACGCGCTCATCGGCGGACGCAGCTTCTCGACGCTGCAGGCGCCGCGCGGCCTGGTGCTGATGGACGGCTACCTGCTGTCCAACTTCCTCGGCCGTTTCGACGCACCGCGCTGGAACATGATCTCGCCGGAGGAGATCGATCGCGTCGACGTGCTGTACGGGCCGTTCTCCGCGCTCTATCCCGGCAACTCGATCGGCACGACGGTGCAGGTCCGCACGCGGCGGCCCGAACAGCGCCAGCTCAGTGTGCGCACGACTGCGTTCGGCGAGAACTTCGACCAGTACGGCGACAGCGAAGATCACTCCGGCTATCAGGCGTCGGCGTTCTTCGGCGACGCCTTCGACAACGGCGCGTGGTTCACGCTGGCCGCGAATCGTCAGGATTCGACCAGCCATCCGATGCAGTACTTCACGGTGTCACAGGGTGCGACCGGGCAATTCCCCGCGGTGCCGGCCAACGGCGTGGCGACGCCTGTGACCGGCGTGAGATTCGATACCGATCCTTTCGGCCGGCGGCGCGCAGTCTTCGGCGCCAGCGGCGGCGCGATCGATCACACGGTCCAGAACCAGTGGAAGCTACGCGGCGGCTACGCGCTGACCGACTGGCTGGAAGCGGAAGGTTTCGTCGCCGAGTGGCGCAACGACACCGAGAACGAGAACCGTACGTTCATGCACGATGCGTCCGGCCAGGAAGTCTGGCAGGGCCGCGTGATCGCAGACGGCATCGTGTTCGATGTTCCCGCGGCGGCACTCGCGCCCAGCACACGCGATGAGCGTCATGTGCAGTGGGGCACCACGTTGCGCACGACGCGTGACACCGGCTGGAATGCTTCGGCGGTGTTTTCCGAATATCGGATCGCTGAAGACTCGACGCTTCAGGCGAACACTCCGGATCCGTTCGCTGCCAGCGGCGGGCCGGGCACGAACTCCGAGCGCGATGGTACGGGCTGGCATACGTTCGAGGTGCAGGGCGTGTACACGCCGAGCGCGGGCGATTGGACCGACGGCGCGCACACGCTCGCGTTCGGTTATCACCGCAACGACTATCGACTCGAAAGTCCGATCTATGAGACCCCGGACTGGCGCTCGCGCGCCGGCGTGCTCGCCCAGGATGCGCGCGGCGAGACGAACCTGCAGGCGCTCTATGCGCAGGACGCGTGGGCGCTGGCGGAACGCTGGGTGCTGACGCTCGGCGTGCGCTACGAAGACTGGCAGGCGAGCGACGGCTTCCAGTTCGTTCGCGGTCTCGAGCCGAAGAACTATCCGTCGCGCACCGAGCGCAAGTGGTCGCCGAAGGCGTCGTTGTCGTTCCGGCCCGACGACGAGTGGCAGGTGCGTCTCAGCGCCGGCCGCGGCGTGCGGTTCCCGACGGTCGCCGAGCTGTTCCTCGGCGCGGTCACGTCCACGCAGATCGTCGTCAACGATCCGAACCTGAAGCCGGAGATCTCCGATTCGGTCGACCTCAGCGTCGAGTACCAGCCCGGGTTCGGCCGCGTGCGCGTGTCGCTGTTCCAGGACGACGTGCAGGACACGATCTGGAATCAAAACAACGCGTTCGTGTTCCGCAGCCCGAGCATCGTGCAGAACATCGATCGTGTGCGCACGCGCGGCGTCGAGACCGCCTTCGGCATCGACGGCATTCTCATCGAAACACTCTCGCTCGAAGGCAGTCTCGCGTATGCGGAAGCACGCATCCTGCGCAACGAGAATCACCCGGACTACGTAGGCAACTGGTGGCCGCGCGTGCCCGACTGGCGCGGCAACCTGCAGGCGGTCTGGCGCCCGTCGCCTTCGTGGCTCGCGAGCCTCGGCTTTCGCTATTCCGGCAAGACGTTCGGCCGGCTCGAGAACGACGACATCAACGGCGACACGTATGGCGGCATTTCGCGCGTGCGCTCGTGGGACGGTCGCGTCGCGTACACGATGCTGAACGGGACCGAGCTGGCGTTCGGCATCGACAACATCACGAACGATCGTTCCTACCAGTCGCATCCGTATCCCTCGCGCACGGCGTTCGCAGAAGTGCGCTGGTCGATGGGAGCCGGGCGATGAAGCGCGCAGTCCTGGCTTGTGCGGTTCTGCTCGCCGGCGCTGCGAGTGCAGCGTCGATGGATCGGTCTGCGCTCGGCACGTCGGCTGCGGTCGATGGCAAGGGCCGTCTGTGGGTTGCCTATGCGCGTCCGGCGGGCAACGCGGGGCAGGTGGTTCTGCAACGCTCCGACGATGATGGCGCGACCTGGCAGTCACCCGTGCGCGTGAACGCAACCGTGGAGCCCGTAGCTGCGGAAGGCGAGAACCGGCCGAAGCTCGCGTTCGGCCCCGGCGGCGAAATGTATGTCACGTGGACTTCGCCGACTTCGGCGAAATTCACCGGCGATATCCGTTTCGCGCGCTCGCTCGACGGCGGCAAGACGTGGTCGGCGCCGACGGTCGTGCATCACGATCGCCAGCTCATCACGCATCGATTCGAATCGCTGCTCGTCGATCCCAAGGGCCGGCTGTGGGGTGCCTGGGTCGACAAGCGCGATCTGAAAGTTGCCGAGGATGCGGGCCGCACGTACCGAGGCGCTGCGATCTACTACGCACGCTCCGACGACCGCGGCGCGACGTGGAGCGCCGACGCGAAACTCGCCGACAGCAGTTGCGAGTGCTGCCGGATTGCGCTTGCGAGCGACGGCCAGGGACGCGTCGCCGCGCTGTGGAGGCACGTGTTCGAACCGAACGAGCGCGATCACGCGTTCGCATTCCTCGGTGCGTCGAAGCCGACGGTTGAGCGAGCGACGGTCGACCGCTGGCGTGTCGACGCGTGCCCGCATCACGGACCTTCGCTCGCGTTCGGGCCCGATGGCACGCGCCACGCGGTGTGGTTCAACCAGGTCGACGGCCAGGGTCGGGCGTTCTATGGCCAGTTGGCCCAGGGTGGATCGAGCGGACCGACACACTTACGAACGTTGCCGACGGGCGCTACCCACGCAGACCTGGCAGTCCTGGGCCGCACTGTCGCGGTAGCGTGGAAGCGCTTCGACGGCAGCGTCACGAAGATCGAGTCGCTGATCTCGAGCGATGCGGGGCGCACCTTCGCCCCGGGGCCATCGCTGCAGACAGCGGGCGACTCCGATCAACCGCGTCTCGTGAAATCAGGAGAACGCATCCTGGTCGTCTGGCGCAACGCCGACGGCATTGCAGTTCGCGACGTCGCCGCCGCGTCGGCACTCGACACGCGCATCAAGCCGTTCGGACGCGACACACTGGCATCGATCGAGCGGCAATATGCTCGTTCGCCGTTCTGGCTCGTGCTGTGGGACCTCGAATGTCCGTACTGCATGAAGTCGCTCAGTCACCTGGCGGCCGCGCAGCGCACCGATCCGCAGCTGAAAGTGGTGACGATCTCCACCGATCCGTTCCAGAGTGCGGACGAGATCGGGGCTCGCCTGGCGCAACTCGGCGTGCGCTCGGACGCCTACGCATTCGGCGACGCCCCGCGCGAGGCGTTGCAGTACGCGATCGATCCGTCGTGGCTCGGCGAAAAACCGCGCGCGTACCGCTACGGCCCGGACGGCAAGCGCGAGGCTCTCAGCGGAGTGATACAACTGACGGCGCCCCCGCGATAGACTGCGCGGCGCACTGACCTGCGCCTACAACAAAATTTCGGGGGGAGCATGCATACCGAAGGTCGCCTGCGGCGTCCGCCGCGCGTGTTCGCGGTCATCCTGGTCCTGATCGGTCTGGCGCTCGCCGCGGGCGGCGTGCGGCTGGTCACGCTGGGCGGTTCCTTCTATTACGCGCTCGCGGGCCTCGCGATAGTCGCGTCCGGCGTGCTGTTGTGGCGTCGTGACCGTCGCGGCTCGCTCGTCTACGGCCTGTTGCTCATCGCGACGTTGCTGTGGAGTCTCTACGAAGTCGGCACCGACCTCTGGGCGCTCGCGCCACGGCTGCTCGCGCTGCTCGTCATCGGTGCATGGTTCCTTTCGCCGTGGCTGCGGCGCTCGTTGTATTCGCCGGCACCGCCGCCGCCGCTATTCGGTCGCCGTGACAGCGTTGCGGCGCTTGCCGGCATCGCTGTCTTCGCTGTGACAGTCGTGGTCGTCGGAGCACGTGCTTCGGTTCCCGCGCACGAGGCAAAGCCACCCGCTGTGTCGAACACTGAGCAAGCGGAAGCGCCGCAGACGAAGCCGCCTGTCACGACCGGCACTGATTGGCAGAACTACGGCAACACGACTGCCGGCACGCGCTATGTGCGGATCGATCAGCTCACGCCGGACAACGTCGGCAAGCTGCAGAAGATCTGGCACTACCGCACCGGGCGCGGCGGCGCGTTCAAGGCGACGCCGATCCAGATCGGCGATCTGCTGTACGCGTGCACG
>Ga0114129_10000249_pt1 | contig 60701 bp, 66 predicted proteins | sample RhiMetdeltSRZDD1_FD_80071 | JGI IMG/M metagenome (GOLD analysis project Ga0114129, IMG submission 80071) | Populus rhizosphere microbial communities from Tennessee, USA - Rhizosphere MetaG P. deltoides SRZDD1 (version 2) (version 2) | ecosystem: Host-associated > Plants > Roots > Rhizosphere >...
AGGCGTGGTGCTCGCCGGCGGCCAGGGGCGCCGCATGGGCGGCGTCGACAAGGGTCTGCAGCCGCTGCGCGGCAAGCCGATGGCGCAGTGGGCGCTCGAGCGCCTCGCGCCGCAGGTCGACGAAATCCTGATCAACTGCAACCAGAACCTCGACGCGTACGCGCGGTTCGGCTACCGCCTGGTGCCCGACGAGATCGGCGGCTTCGCCGGTCCGCTCGCCGGCCTGCACGCGAGCCTCAAGGCCGCCGCGCATCCTCTCGTGGTGACCGTTCCTTGCGACTCGCCGTTCCTGCCATCCGATCTGGTTTCGCGACTGAAACAACACTTGAAGGGGAAAGACCTCGCGGTCGCCAAGACGGGAGACCAGCCGCACCCGGTGTTCTCGCTCGTGCGCAAGGACGTGCTCGACAATCTCGAAGCGTTCCTGCGCTCGGGCGGCCGCAAGATCGACGCCTGGTACGCGTCGCTCGCCACCGTGGAAGTGAGCTTCGACGATGAGGCCGACGCCTTCCGCAACATCAACACGCTGGAGGAGCTGGGCAAGGCATGACCAGCATCCTCCAGACCGTCAGCTGCCTCGACGACTACGACCCGGATGCGCTGCGCGTCGACAAGGCGAACGAGGCGGTCCGCGCCTGCCTTTCGCCGATCACGGCGAGTGAAAGCGTTGCGATTCGACAGGCGCTGGGACGAGTGCTCGCGCAGGACATCGTGCCGTCGATCAACGTGCCGGCGCACGACAACTCGGCGATGGACGGCTACGCGCTGCGCTTTTCCGACCTCCAGCCCGGCGAGACCGCGCTCGGCGAGGTCGGCGCGGCCTTGGCGGGCCGGGTCTTCGAGGGGAAGGTCGGCGCGGGCGAATGCGTGCGCATCATGACCGGCGCGGTGATGCCCGCCGGCACCGATACGGTCGTGATCCAGGAGCTCGTCCGCCGGGACGGAAACCGGGTCGTGATTCCACCCGGACAGAAGCAGGCGCAGAACGTGCGCTATGCAGGCGAGGATCTCAAGGCCGGCGTTGCCGTTTTGCGTTCCGGAAAACACATTGGGCCGGCGGATCTGGGGCTGATTGCATCGCTGGGACTCGGCGAAGTCACGGTCAAGCGCAAGCTGAAGGTCGCCTTTTTCGCCACCGGCGACGAGCTTGCCTCGATCGGCGCCCCGCTCAAGGAGGGCGAGGTCTACGACTCAAACCGCTACACGCTGCACGGCATGCTCTCGCGCCTCGGCGTCGAGCTGAACGACCTCGGCGTGGTACGCGACGATCCCAAGCTTCTCGAGCAGGCATTTCGCAGGGCTTCGGCGTCGAGCGATGTCGTCATCACGACCGGCGGCGTGTCGGTCGGCGAAGCCGACTTCACGCGCGAGCTCATGGCGAAGCTCGGCGAGGTGCTGTTCTGGAAGATCGCCATGCGGCCCGGCCGGCCGATGGCGTTCGGCCGCATCGGCAACGCGTTCCTCTTCGGCCTCCCCGGCAATCCGGTGGCGGTGATGGTGACCTTCTACCAGTTCGTGCGCGATGCGCTGCTGCACCTCTCGGGTCGCAGCGACGACTACGCGATTCCCCTGTTGAAAGCAAAGGCCGCGGCGCCGCTGCGCAAAGTGCCGGGACGCACCGAATATCAGCGCGGCGTCCTGTTCCGCGAGGACGGCGAATGGAGGGTGCGCACCACCGGCCAGCAGGGCTCCGGCGTGCTGCGCTCCATGTCGGAAGCGAACTGCTTCATCGTCCTCGAGCACGCGCGCGGCAAGGTGGACGCAGGCGAGCTGGTGCAGGTGCAGCTTTTCGAAGGGCTGGTCTAGGCCTTAGAGCGCGCGCTCCAGCTCGACGATCTCCAGAGCAGCGTTAGCCCCGCATAGCCCGCGAGCGCGCCCGCGGCTGCCGCGATCCATGGATTCATGCCGCCTTAGCCTCGGAAACCAACGCGCGATATTTCGGCGTCAGATGCCGGTGGCATAGCCAAAGCACGCGCGCCGGCATTGCCGAAAATCGCCACCCTCCTCACTTGCGGTGAGATGAAACATAGCGATACACGCTCGTATCGCGGACCGCAAAGCCGACCTTCTCGTACAGCCGGTGCGCGGCCTCCCGGGAGCGGCGCGAGGTGAGATCGATCGTGCGAGCGCCTCGCGCCTGGGCGATGCGCACGGCTTCCTCGGTCAGAGCCTCGCCGACGCCGCGCCCGCGCGCCCCCGAATCCACCACGACGTCCTCGATCCATGCGCGCAGCGCGGTCGGGATGCGGAACATCACCAGCGTGAGCGCGCCGACGATACGCGCGCCGTCCGAGCCGTCGCGCGCCAGCAGAACCGTGTTGGACGGCGCCGAAATGATCTCCGACAGCACCTGCCGGTCGGGCGGCGAGGCGCTGGTCGAGAGCTGTGGAATCAGCCGGCGAAACGCCTCCACCACCTCGTCGGTGGCTTGCGTGGCGATCGATACTTCGATCCCGGCGGCGGCGCCCGTCATGCCGGCGCCTTCACATCGCCATCACGCGCGCGAGCTCGAGGAGCTCCGCGTTCGCCGGACGCGTCCGGCCCGCGACCTCGCCGAGCGGCGTGGCCGCGATCTCGCTGCACAAGCTGCCGACCAGCACGCCGCTCTCGCCGCGCGCGAGGCACTCCACTGCGGCGTCCCCGAGGCGCGTCGCGAGGACGCGGTCGGCGGCGCCCGGCGTGCCGCCGCGCACCACGTGGCCGAGGCGCGTGACGCGCAGGTCGAAGCCGATCGAATCGCCCTGCGCCTCGTAGTACTGCATGAGCTCGCGCACGCCGCAGCGCGCGCCCTCGGCGATCACCACGAGCGCATGGGTCTTGCCCCGCCGGTGGGCCGCGCGCAGGCGCTCGGCCACCTGCGCGGGCGCGATCTCCTGCTCGGGAAGCGCGATCACCTCGGCGCCGCCGGCGATGCCGGCCATGAGCGCGATGTAGCCGCAGTCGCGCCCCATCGTCTCCACCGCGAAGGCGCGCTGGTGCGACGAGGCGGTGGTGCGCAGCCGGTCGATCGCCTCGAGCGTGATGTTGACCGCCGTGTCCGCGCCGATGCTGACGTCCGTGCCGTACAGGTCGTTGTCGATGGTGGAGGCGACGCCCACCACCGAGAAGCCCTCTTGCGCAAGCGCGCTCGAGCCGGTCTGCGAGCCGTTGCCGCCGATGACGACCAGCGCGTCGATGCCGCGCGCGGCGAGATTCGCGAGTGCCCGCGCGCGTCCCTGGACTTCCCTGAACTCGGGGCTGCGCGCGCTGCCGAGGACCGTGCCGCCGTGCTGGATGATCCCGCCGACGTCGCGCGCCGCCAGCCGCTCCAGGGCGCCCGACACCAGCCCGGCGAAGCCGTTGCGCACGCCGAACACCTCCCAGCTTTTGGCCAGCGCGGCGCGGGTCACCGCGCGCACCGCCGCATTCATTCCGGGAGCGTCGCCGCCGCTCGTCAGGACTGCAATTTTTTTCAAGCCGGACATTCTAAAGCTCGATGGCCAAATCACTGAAGCAACTGCGCGAGGAAGCGCGCGGCTGCCAGGCTTGCCCGTTATGGGCGAACGCGACCCAGACGGTCTTCGGCGCCGGCGAGCCTCATGCAAGAGTCATGCTGGTCGGCGAGCAGCCGGGCGACGAGGAAGACAAGAAGGGCCTGCCCTTCGTCGGGCCGGCCGGACGCCTGCTCGACCGCGCCCTCGACGCTGCCGGCGTCGATCGCGACGATCTGTACGTGACCAACGCGGTGAAGCACTTCAAGTGGCAGCTCCGCGGCAAGCGGCGCCTGCACAAGACCCCGGCGCAGCGCGAGGTCGACGCCTGCCGCCAATGGCTCGAGCGCGAGATCGCCGCGGTGAAGCCCCACGTAATCGTCGCGCTGGGCGCCACCGCGGCTCGTTCGGTGATCAGCAAGGACTTCAAGGTGACGACGATGCGGGGCCGGTTCGTGGAGAGCTCGCTCGCACCCTGCGTCTTTGCCACGTTCCACCCGTCGGCGCTGCTCAGGTTAAGGGACGAAGCCGAAAAAGAGGCCGCTTTCGAGCAGCTCGTCGGCGATCTTGGCCTGATCAAAAAAGCCTTGGGCAAATGAAGAAATAAAGGGGTCTGACCCCTTTACTACGCAGGCCAGAGCATCGCCGCGCCGCGCACGCCGCTCGCATCGCCGAACTTCGCCGGCACGATCGGCGTCTCGACGACCGGCGAGTACACATAGCGCGGCAGGAGCTGCGGCACGCTCGCATAGAGGCGCTGCTCGCGCGAGACGCCGCCGCCCAAGACGATGACTTCCGGATCGAGGAAGTTGACCACCAGCGAAAGCGCGCGCGCGAGCCGGTCGGCGTAGACGGCGAGCGCCTGGTCTTCGCCGCGCGCCGCCTTCTCGCGCGCCAGCGCCGGCCCGGAGCACCACTGCTCGATGCAGCCGCGGCGGCCGCAATTGCACATCGGGCCGGGATGCTCCTCGCGCGTCATCCACGGCAGCGGCGTATGGCCCCATTCTCCGCCGATGCCGTGGTGGCCGTTCAGCACCGCTCCGCTCACGACGATGCCGCCGCCCACGCCGGTCCCGAGGATGGCGCCGAACACCACGCCGCGTCCCGCGCCCGCGCCGTCGAGCGCCTCGGAGAGCGCGAAGCAGTTGGCGTCGTTCGCGAAGCGCACTTCCCGCGCGAGCCGCGCCTCGAGATCGTGCTTGAGGCGCCTGCCGTTGAACGGCGTGTTGTAGGCGTTGATCACGCGGCCGTTGCGCGGGTGAATCGTGCCCGGCATGCCGATGCCGACGTTGCAGGGCGCGCCGGCGGCGCGTTCCGCGTCCAGGATCAGGGCGGAAAATTCCTCGAGCGCCGCGTCGTAGCCGGCGCGCGGCGTGGCAGCACGCCGCCGCAGCATCTCGCGGCCGTCGCTTTCGAACACCGCGATCTCGATCTTGGTGCCGCCCAGGTCCACGCCAAGCCGCAAGGCCATGATCTCGTTCCGATCCCTTCCCGCCCCCGCAGTTCAATGCCTCGAACGGGCGATTGTGAACTGGTGGCTAGCGCACCGCCTCGATTGCGGCGCAAAGTAACGCGGATGTGCCGTATTTCGCGGGAGACTTTCATGATAGCGGCCCGATCGATCCTTGCCGGCGTGGCGCTCGTCCTGGCCGGCGCAGCGGCGGCTGGAGAACGCTGCAGCGCCCTTGACGGCACCACCCTGCAGTGCGGCCGGGAGCGCGTGCGCGTCGACGACTTGCGTGCGCCGACCCTGAACGAGCCCGGAGGTCCGGAAGCGCGAGCGAGACTGGAACGCCGGATTCGTCAGGGCGAGCTCGTGATCGAGCGCGGGGAGCGGGACCGGTTCGGCCGCACCCACGCACGGATCTACGTCAACGGCAAGCGCATCACGCAGCTCGAACTCGAGCCGAAGCCCGCACGCGCGAGCCGCCGCGGCTAGGGATCGACCTTCGCGCCGGCGAAGGCGTCGCGCCACGCGCCAAGCCAGGACTTCGCCCCGGCGGGGTCGGTCAGGCGCCAGCGCGCGGCAGTTTCGCCCCCGCCGATCTTCACCGAGTGGCCGCCGAGGCGGTTCACTACCCGGAACCCCGATTCGTCCGTGACGTCGTCGCCGAGAAATACCGGGATGCGGCCGGCGAAGGGCGCCTCGGACATGAACTCGCCGATGGCGCTTCCCTTGTCGACGCCCGAGGGCTTGAGCTCGTACACCATCTTGCCGGCCTGGACCTCGAACGCGCCGCCCGCGCTTCTCGCCGCCTCTTCGACCACCGCCCGCGCCGCCGCCTGGAGCTGCGGCGCGAGCCGGTAGTGCAGCGCCACGCTCGCGCCCTTGTCTTCGAAGATCAGGCCCTCGTTCCGCGCCACGAACTTGCGCACCGGCGCGGCGGCGCGGTGCAGCGCCTCCACTGCGAATCGGTGACGGTGGCGCTTGCCGCGCGCGTCGCGGCGCTCGGCGCCGTGCTGGCCGGCGATCGGCAGCTTGAGCGGATGGAACAGCGCGTCGATGCCGGCGAGCGGACGCCCGCTCACCAGCGCGAGCGCCCCGCCGGTGGCGCGGTGCAGCCCCGCCACCAGGTCCGCCTCCGGCCGTTCGATGCGCACGTCGTCGGGATGGCCCTCGATGTCGAGCAGCGTGCCGTCGATGTCGAGGAAGAAGGCCCAGTTGGCGGCAAAGGGCGGCATGCCCTAGCCCGTGCCGGCGCGCCGCCGCGCGGCCCGCGCACGCGACTGGACGCGGCGGCGGTGGCGCATGCGCGCCGCGTCGAGAAGCATGCGGCCCGCCCAGCGGAACACGTTGAACTCCTGCACCAGGGTGCGCATGCTGCGCATGCGCGCGCGCTGCTCTTCGGGCGACATGGTGAGCGCGAGGTGCATCGCCGCAGCGCTCTGCTCGATGTCGTAGGGGTTCACGATCAGCGACTCCGACAGCTCGCGCGCCGCGCCGGTGAACTGCGACAGGATCAGCACGCCCTGTTCATCATCGCGCGCGGCGACGAACTCCTTCGCCACCAGGTTCATGCCGTCGTGCAGGCTGGAGACGTAGCACAGCTCCGCCGCGCGGTAGAGCTCGTACACCTGCGCCGCGTCGTGGTGCTCGATCTTGAGGATGATCGGCTCGTAGCCCGGGCGCGCGAAGCGCTCGTTGATGCGAGCGGCCATGGCGCGCACCCGGGCATCGAGGTTCTGGTACTCGTCGATCGAGGAGCGCGACGGCGCCGCGATCTGGAGGAACGCGAACTGTCCCACCCAGCGCGGCTCGAGCTCGAGCAGCCGCTCGATCGCCATGAAGCGCTCGAGGATTCCCTTGGTGTAGTCGAGGCGGTCGACGCCGACGCCGAGCTTCAAGCTCTCCGCGAGCCCGAGCCGCTCGCGCACCCGCTTGCGGCACTCCGCCACCGGCGCCTGGAGCTGCAGCGCCGCCGGCGGCCATTCGATCGAGATCGGGTAGCGGCGCACCTCGGTCGGATTGCCGCCGTAGGAGATGGTGAAGGTCTCGCGGTCGACGCGCGCCTCGAGGAAGCGGTCGACCGTGTCGAAGAAGTTGTTGCAGTGGAACTGGGTGTGGAAGCCGAGGATCGAGGAGCCGAGCAGGCCCTCGAGCACTTCCTCGCGCCAGGGCAGGATGCCGAAGGCCTCCGGGTTGGGCCAGGGGATGTGCCAGAACGTGATGATCGTCGCGCGCGGCAGGCGCTCGCGCACCATGCGTGGCAGCAGCGCGAAATGATAATCCTGCACCAGGATGATCGGGTCCTCGGTACGCGCCTCGTCGGCCACGATGTCGGCGAAGCGCTGGTTCACGTTGCGGTAGTGCTCCCAGTCCTGCGTGCGGAAGGTCGGGCGCGTATGGGCGATGTGGCAAAGCGGCCACAGGCCCTCGTTCGCGAAGCCGAAGTAATACCCCTGCTCCTCCTCCTTCGACAGCCACACGCGGCGGATGCGGTAGGCCGGATGCTCGGGCGGCACCATCACGTGGTCGTGCTTGTCGACCGTGTCGCGGTCCGCGTTGCCCGCGCCATGGGCGATCCAGGTGCCCGAGGTGGCGCGGACGATGGGCTCGAGCGCCGTGACCAGGCCGCTCGCCGGGCGCTGGATCTCGATCACGTTGTCCTTGCGCCGGGTGTGGATGTAGGGCTCGCGGTTCGAGACGATGAGCACCTCGTCGCCCTTCAGGTCCTGGCGCAGGATGCGCCGCAGCGCGTCGGGGCCCCAGGTCGTCTGCGACTCGTCGCGCGTGCGCCGCTCCGATTCGAGGTCGAGCACCAGCGCATGCAGGTCGCGCGCAATGGGACGCAATTCGGGGGAGGCCGATTTCCAGGCGAGCGGCGACCGAAGCAGCGTCTCGCCCTTCACCAGCGCCTTCATGCCCGCGACCCAGCCGCGCCAGGAGATCTCCGCGATGATCACCGTGATCAGCGCCACCACGGTGGCGATCGCGGCGAAGAGGTAAAGGACGTATTTCTTCGTGTCGTTGCTGCGCCGCTGCACGAAGCTCATGTCGTCCACCACGATCAGCTCGCCGTAGCTGGCGCCGTCGGCGCCGACGATGCGGTTGGCCGAGACGTGCAGCGGCCCATGCGAGAGCTGCAGCACCCAGTTCTTCTCCTCGTTGCCCTTCGAGGTGCTGCAGCGGATCTCTTTCGGGAACGCCGAGGTGGCGTAGGCGATGCGCCCGGCCCGGTCGCAGTAGCCGAGGGCGTAGATGCGCTGGTCCTGGATGATGCGATCGAAGTAGCGCAGCATCTTGCCCTTCGGGTCGCGATTTTCGGCGATCAGCTCGGCAAGGGGTTCCTGCGCGGTCTTCGCGATCGCCGCCCCTCGCGTGTCGAGGTCGCGCACGAACCACTGGAAAGTAAGACGGTCCACCAGCGGAACCACCGCGTATGCGATGGCGGCGAGGGCCAGGGCGAGCGGTACGACGAAACGCAGCGAAAGCGGCATGGAGCTCCCGGCAATCCCCATTGCCCCCAGCAAAGTCTACGCCCGCTCCCTGAAATGCAAGCGACTCCCGGCGGCCTGTCGCCGCCAGGCGTCTAGGCCGAACGGCCTATGACCGCCTCATTCTCCGCGGCCAGCTCGGTAAGGTGCCCCGGAAGCGGCTTGGACGGTTTCAGGCCGAGCTCGCGGATGCGCTCCACCTGGCGGATGAGGTTGCCTTTGCCGCTCGCCAGCTTGCCGTAGGCGTCGTCGTAGCTCGACTGCGCCGCTTTCAGGCGCCTGCCGATCTCCTCGAGATCGGCGACGAACCCGACAAACTTGTCATAGAGCGCGGTGCACTGCCGGACCAGCTCCTGGGCATTGCGGTTCTGGTACTCGTAGCGCCAGATGTTGGCGATCGTGCGCAGCGAAAACAGCAGCGTGGTCGAGGTCACGACCATCACGCCGCGCCGGAACGCGTCCTCGAACAGGTCCTGCCTTTCGCGCACCGCAAGCGAGAAGGCCGCCTCGATCGGCACGAACATGAGGACGAAGTCCGGGGTGCGAATGTCGTACAACGACTGGTAATTTTTCTCCGCCAGGCCTTTCACGTGGCTGCGCAGCGACTCGACGTGGCGGGCGAGCTCGCGCTTCTTGGTCAGGTCATCCTCGGCGCTGCAGTAGGCGTCGTAGGCCGTCAGCGCCACCTTGGAGTCGATCACCAGGTGCTTACCCTCCGGCAGGCGGATGATGACGTCGGGGCGTGCCTTGCCGCCGTCGGCGGCCTCGAAGGTCGCCTGCAGGTCGTACTCCCGGCCTTTCTGCAGGCCCGAGGCCTCCAGGATCCTTTCGAGCACCACCTCGCCCCACGCTCCCTGGGTCCTCGAGTCCCCCTTGAGGGCGTTGGTCAGGTTCAGGGCGTCCGCGCTCATCCTCGCGTTGACCTCGACGAGTTTCTGGATCTCGTTCTGCAGCGAGAAGCGCTGCTTGGATTCCTTGTCGTAGGTTTCCTCGACCCGCACCTGGAATTCCTTGAGCCGCTCGCCCAGGGGCCGCAGCAGCGAATCGAGGTTGGCCACGTTCTGCTGGACGAGCTTCTCGCCCTTTTCCTCGAAAATCCGGTTGGCGAGGTTCTGGAACTGCTCGGCGAGCGCTTCCTTCGCCTCGGCCAGCAGCTTCAGCTTCTCGTCGGCCTGGCGCCGCTCGAGCGACAGGGCCTGGAGCAGGCGGGCGTTCTCCTCTCGCACCGCCTGGTAGCCTTCGAGCTCCTGCTCGAGCTCGGGGATGCGCTGGACACGCTCCTCCAGCTTCGCCAGCATCACCTCGCCCGCGAGCCGGGCCTTTTCGCTTCTGAGGTCCGCCAGGCGCTCGGCTGCATCGCGCTGCCATAGCCACGCGCCGAGCGCCCCGAGCGCCGCCCCCACGACCAGGGCGGCGAGCAGCGAGAGCGCGATCTCCATGCCGGCATTCTAGCCGTGCATGAAGGACTAGTCGCGACGCCGAAGCTGCGTCCGACAATTTCACCACGGTATGGGATCCTCGAGCGGCATGAGATTCGGCGTTGCGCGCAGGCATTGGAAATTGGCGCTGCTGCTGTCGGCGGGCGTTGCTACTGGCATTGCGGCGCTTGGCCCGAGCCAGAAGGCCGAGGCGGTCCTCGCGGTGCAAAGGCCCTTCGCTGGAGAAATTGCGACGGCCACGCGGCCGCTTTCGCTGCCGAAGCGCGAGTCGCTCGCCAGGCTGCGCAGCGACCCCTTCACGCCCCGGTCATGGACGCCGCCGCCGGCGCCCAAGCCGCCGGCGCCGGAAACCACAGCGCCGGCGGAGCCCACTGCGCCGCCGAATCCCTATCGCTTCGCGGGAACGGTGCGGTACGGAGGAATTCTGAGGGTCGCGCTGGCGGCGGGAGAGCGCATCCACCTCGTCAAGGGCGGAGAGATCATCGATGACCTCTACCGGGTGGAAGCCGTAAGCCGGGACGCGGTCAGGCTCGTCTATTTGCCGCTCGGCGTCGAGCATCAGCTCGCCCATACGGGCGAGGCGCCTCAGGCTCCGGCCGCCCAGGCCGCGCCACTGGCGCGCAACGCGCCCTAGCTGCGTCTACTGCGAGTCGTAGAGCGGCCAGGCCTGCGCGCGGATGGCGCAGGTCACGCGCTCGAGCGTCGCGTCGAGCCTGCGGTCTTCCGCCAGGAAATCGAAGTGCTCGGCGGTGCGCTCGACGAAGCCGCGCAGCGGGGCAGCCAAGGCCGCCGGCTCGAGCTCGCCGTCGCGCCGCCGCAGCAGCACGGCCTGCCGGGTGGCGAGCAGGTGGGCCGCCGCGACCTGCTCCGTGAGCGCGAGCACCCGCAGGCAGTCGCGCGCGGCGATCGACCCCATGCTGACCTTGTCCTGGTTGTGCGATTCGGTCGAGCGCGAAAACGACGCCGCCGGCATGGTGAGCTTCAGCGCCTCGGCGGTCCAGGCCGAAGCCGCGATCTGCACCGCCTTGAAGCCGTGGTTGATGGCGGCGCGCTCGAGCGAGGCTCCGGAGAGGTTCTGCGGCAGGCCGCCGTTGAACTTGGCGTCAACCAGCAGCGCGAGCTGGCGATCGAGCAGATCCGCCACGCTCGCCACCGCCGCCTTGAGCGCGTCCATGGCGAAGGCGATGTGGCCGCCGTAGAAATGCCCGCCGTGCAGGATGAGCTCGGCCTCCGGGTCGATGATGGGATTGTCGTTCGCGCTGTTCAGCTCGTTCTCGATGTCGCGCCGCATCCAGGGAAGCGCGTCGCGCAGCACCCCGATCACGTGGGGCGCGCAGCGGATCGAATAGCGGTCCTGCAGCCGGGCGCCCAGGGCCGCGTCGCCCGCGAGCGCCATGTCGCCGTGGATCCAGGCGGCGGCCTCGTTCTGGCCGGCGTGCGGCTTCACCGCGAAGAGGCGCGGGTCGAAGTGGGCGCGGTTGTTGCGCATGGCGAGCGCCGCGATGGCGCTCAGGCGCGCGGCGAGGCGGCTGAGATACTCGGCCCGGCTCCATCCGAGGCAGGCGAGCCCGGTCATGACCGCCGTGCCGTTCATGATCGCGAGGCCCTCCTTCGGCGCGAGCTCGAGCGCGGCGAGCCCCGCCTCGCGCAGCACGTCGGCCGCCGGGCGCACGCTCCCTTCGTAGCTCACCTCGCGCTCGCCGATCAGCGCCGCCGCCACATAGGAGAGCGGCGTCAGGTCGCCGCTCGCGCCCACCGACCCTTCGGCCGGAATGCAGGGCAGGATGCGCCGGTTGACGAGCTCCTCAAGGCGCTCGAGCAGCTCCCAGCGCACGCCGGAGTAGCCGCGCGCGAGGGAGCACAGCCGCGCCACCAGCACCGCCAGCGTCTGCGCCTCGTCGAGGCGCTCGCCGGACCCGCAGCCGTGGTAGCGCACGAGATGCGCCGGCAGCTCGGCGACGAGGTGCGCCGGGATCGATACCACGCAGGAGTCGCCGTAGCCGGTGTTGACGCCGTAGATCGATGCGCCCTGGTCGAGCGTGTGCTTGAGAAACTGCGCGCCGCGCTCGATGCGGCCGCGGAACGCCGGCTCGCGGTTGAGGCGCAGCGCGCGGCGGCCGGAGGCGACGGCCACGAGAGCCTCGATCGTGAGCCAGGCGTCGCCAAGCGCGACGGGGCTCATGTGGCGTCGCGCAGCGTGAGCGCCGGAGAAGAGCGCAGCACCTGGCGCGAGGAAAGCCACGCGTTGAACGACAGCAGCGCGATTCCGGCGAGCGGGCCGGCGAGCCACAGCTCGACGCTCGGCGCCAGGTTGAGCTCGAATACCTTGCGCGCCACCAGCTGGCCGATGCCTGCGGCACCCAGCGTCGCGAGCAGCCCGGCCACCACGCCCATCGCGAGGAACTCGGCGCGCTGGCTTCCCGCGACCTGCGCGCGCGAGGCGCCGCAAACCCGCATCAGCGCCGCCTCGCGCCGGCGCTCGTCCTCGGTCGCGAGCAGCGCCGAGTAGAGCACCAGCACCCCAGCCGCCAGGGTAAACAGGAACACGAACTGCACGGCCTCGATCAGCTGGTCGATCACGAGCTGCGCCTGGCGCACCGCCGCGGCGACGTCGACCAGCGTCACGTTCGGAAAGCGCGTCGAGAGCTCGTTCAGCACCGGCTCGCGTCCGGGCTCGACGCGGAACGCCGACACGAAGCTCGCGGGAAAGTCCGCCAGCAGCCCGGGCGGCGCGATGACGAAGAAATTGACCCGCATCGAGTCCCAGCGCAGCTTGCGCAGCGAGGTGATGCGCGCGCTGAAGGGCTGCGCGCCGACGCTGAAGCTGAGCTCGTCGCCGAGCTTCCATCCGAGGCGCTCGGCGATGCCCTCCTCCACCGAGAGCTCGCGCGCGCCGGCGCCGGTGAACCAGCGGCCGGCCGCGACCGTATTGTGCTCCGGCGGCGCGTCCATGTAGGAGAGGTTGAACTCGCGCTCGACCAGGCGGCGCGCCCGCTCCTCTGCATAGTCCTGATCGCGCACCGGCTTTCCGTTCACCGCGATGAGGCGGCCGCGCACCATCGGGTAGAGCTCCGGTACGGGCATGCGGTGCTCGGCAAAGAACTGCGCCAGGGCGGCGCGCTGGTCGGGCTGCACGCCGATCAGGAAGCGGTTGGGGGCGTCGGGCGGCACGCTCCTGCGCCAGGCCTGGACCAGGTCGTGCCGCGTGAAGGTGAGAAGGAGGAGCGCGGTCAGACCGAGCGCCAGACAGGTGGTCTGCACCGCGTTCCCCGCCGCGTGGCGCCGCAACTGCGCGAGCCCGTAACGCAGGCTCGCGCCGCCCACGCGGCGGGTCACCGCAGGATGGCTCGCAAGCCGCAGCAAGAGCCACGCGACGGCGACGAACGCCGCGACGGCCACGGTGAAGCCGCCGATCACATAGGCGCCGAGCTTGATGTCGGCAGCCTGCCACAGGAGCAGCGCGGCGAGGGCGCCGAAGCCGCATCCGTACGCGGCGAGCACCCCGCCCTTGGGTCGGCCGGATTCGCGCCGCATCACGCGCAGCGCCGGCACGTTCTTGAGCTGCAGCAGCGGCGGCAGCAGGAACCCGAGCATCAGCGCCAGGCCGACGAGGAACCCCTGCAGGGCCGGGACCGGCCCCGGCGCTGGCAGCTCGGCGCGCAGCAGCTCCTCCAGCGCCGCGCTGAGAGCCTGCTGACCGGCGAAGCCGACCGCCGCGCCGACGGCGCACGCCGCCACGCCCACGGCGACGAACTCGCCGCCGTAGAGCAGCACCAGCCTCGATTGCGTAGCCCCGAGGCAGCGCATCACCGCACACGCGTCGAGGTGCCGCTGCACGAAGCGCCGCGCCGCGAGCGCGATCGCCACGCCGGCGAGGATCGCCGCGAGCAGCGCCGTGAGCGCGAGAAAGCGCTGCGCCCGGTCGACCGAGGCGCGCACCTCGGGGCGGCCGGTCTCGAGGGTCTCCATCCGCTGGCCGCGCTCGAGCGCGTCCCTGAGCACGCTTTCGGCAGCCTGCAGCTCGCGCGGCGCGCCGGCGAGGTACAGGTAGTACGAGGCCCGGCTGCCCGGGCGGATCAAGCCGCTCGCCGGCACGTCGGCGGCGTTCATCATCAGGCGCGGAGCGAAGTTGAAAAAATTGGCGCTGCGCTCGGGCTCGAGCGTCAGCACCGCGCCGACCTCGAGCTCGGCGTCGCCGAGTCGCAGGCGCGTCCCCACCGGCGCTCCGAGCGCGGTCACCAGGCGCTCCTCGATCCAGACCTTGCCGCGCGGCGGGCCCGCCTCGACCGGCGCGTCGGCGGCGCCCGGCGCGGGCGCGACGCGCAGCTGCCCGCGCAGCGGATAGTTCTCGGTCACCGCCTTCACGCCGGCGAGCTGCGATTTTCCGTCGACGATGGCCATGCTCATGAACGCGAGCGCCGAGGCGCTGCGCAGGTTGCGCTTCTCCATGTCCGCGGCGAGGCTCGCGGCGAAGGCGTGGTCGGACACCAGCACCAGGTCGGCGCCAAGGAGCTGGTGCGCGTCGCGCGCGAGCCCGCGGCCGACGCGATCGGCGAAGAAGCCGACGCTGGTCACGCTCGCGACCGCGATCACCATCGCAGCGGCGAGCACGCGGAGCTCCCCCGCGCGCCAGTCGCGCGCCAGCATGCGCAGCGACTGCCTCACGCGAGCACCCTCCCGGCGGTGAGGCGCACGATGCGCTTGCAGCGCCGGGCGAGCCCTTCGTCGTGCGTCACCATGACGAGCGTGGTGCCCTGCTCGCGGTTCATCCGGAACAGGAGCTCGATGACGTCTGCGCCGGCGTCCGCGTCGAGGCTCCCGGTCGGCTCGTCGGCGAGCAGCAGCTTCGGGCGCACCACGAACGCGCGGGCGAGCGCCACGCGCTGCTGCTCGCCGCCCGAGAGGTGCTTGGGATAGTGGCGCAGCCGCTCGCTCAGCCCGACGCGCGACAGCATGTCGCGCGCCAGCGACTCGGCGTCGGCATTCCCGGCGAGCTCGAGCGGGAGCATGACGTTTTCGAGCGCGGTGAGCGCCGGCAGCAGCTGGAACGACTGGAACACGAATCCGACCAGGCGCCCGCGCAGCTCGGCGCGGGCATCCTCGTCGAGCCGGAACAGGTCGGTTCCGCCGAGCTCGACCCTCCCGGTGGTGGGCGTGTCGAGCCCCGCCAGGATGGCGAGCAGGGTCGATTTTCCCGACCCCGAGGCGCCGACCACGGCGAGCGCCTCCCCCGGGGTGATTTCCAGGTCGATGTCCCGCAGAATAACGAGCTCCGAATCGCCGCTCTTCACCGTCTTGCCGATGCCACGCGCCGCCAGAACGCTGCTGTTCTTCATCTTGCTGCCGATTTCATTCGCAGTGGCTGCAGCCGAAAAGTCCATCCTGGTCTACGGTGACAGTATCTCCGCGGCCTACGGCATGGCGCAGAACCGGGGCTGGGTGGCGTTGCTGGGCGAGCGGCTCAAGCGGGAGCGGCCCGATTATAGCGTCGTGAACGACAGCGTTTCGGGCGAGACGAGCAGCGGCGGCCTCGCCCGCATCGACGCCGCGCTCGCCCGGCACAAGCCGGGCCTCGTCATCCTGGAGCTCGGCGGCAACGACGGCCTGCGCGGCCTGCCGGTCGACGAAATGAAGAAGAACCTGGGCGCGATCATCGAGCGCTCGCAGAAAGCCGGCGCGCGCGTGCTGCTCGTGGGCATGCGCATGCCCCCGAACTACGGACCCCACTACACCCAGGCCTTCGAGTCGGTCTTTGACGAATTGGCCAAGCGCTACCGCACGCCGCTGGTGCCCTCGCTGCTGGAGGGCTTCGGCGAAAACTATGCCCTGTTCCAGCCCGACCGGATCCATCCTGCCGAGGAGGCGCAACCGCTGATGGTCGAACGCGTCTGGAAGACGCTGAGGCCAATGCTCAGGTAATCGTGATTCCGGGTCGGCCGGCGGCTAACCGGCCGATCGCCCGGGCGTCGAATCCGTCGCTGCGGAAAAGCTCGCGCACCTCGGCCTCGGCCTCGGCCGCGCAGGCCACCAGCAGGCCGCCGCTCGTCTGCGGATCGGTGAGGAGCTTGCGCTTCCAGTCGGCGAAGCCCGCGGGCAGCGCGACCTCGCGCCCGTAGCCGCTCCAGTTGCGCTCCGAGGCCCCGGTGGCGATGCCCTGCTTCGCCCAGTCCAGCGCCTCGGGAATCACCGGCAGCGCGTCGAAGCGCACCTCGGCCGCCAGCTTCGAGCCGCGGCAGATCTCGAGCAGGTGCCCGGCCAGCCCGAACCCGGTCACGTCGGTGAGCGCGTGCACCGCTTCGAGCTCCGCGAGCTGCCGGCCGGGCGTATTGAGGCGCGTGGTCCAATCGACCATCTGCGCGTATCCCGACGCCGACAGGCAGCCTTTCTTGAGCGCCGCCGACAGGATGCCGATGCCGAGCGGCTTGCCGAGGATCAGGACGTCGCCGTCCCGGGCGCGGCTGTTGCGCTTCACCTTGGCGGGATGCACCAGGCCGAGCGCGACCAGCCCGTAGATCGGCTCCAGCGTGTCGATGGAGTGCCCGCCCGCCACCGGGATGCCGGCGGCGGCGCAGACCGCCTCGCCGCCCTGCAGGATCTTGCCGATCGCAGAAAGCGGCAGCTTCTCGAGCGGCATGCCCACGAGGGCAAGGGCCATGATCGGCGTGCCGCCCATCGCGTAGATATCGGAGATTGCGTTGGTAGCGGCGATCCGGCCGAAGTCGAACGGATCGTCGACGATCGGCGTGAAGAAGTCGGTGGTCGCGACGAGCGCCTGGCTGTCGTTCAAGCGGTAGACCGCGGCGTCGTCGGCGGTCTCGGTGCCCACCATGAGGGCCTCGGGCAGTCCGCGCACCGGCGTCGCAGCGAGAATTTCGGACAGCACGGCCGGCGCGATCTTGCAACCGCAGCCGCCGCCATGGCTGAACTGCGTGAGGCGGATTCGCTCCGGCGCGTTCATGCGCCAATGCTACCGTAACAACGGCGTAAAATCGCTCTTGCAATGAACGCCCGCGACCTGCCCGAAATCGCGCTTGTCCCCGAGACCCGCATCGGCTTTTGGTTCCTCGGCACCCAGACCTGGACCGTGCACGTCATTCGCGTGGCGCTCAACGACCTGGTGCGGCTGATCCCGGAGCGCCGCGGCGCCTACCCCGTGGTGCTCGACGTCGGCTGCGGCCAGGGCAAGTCTTTCCGCCCGCTGATCGAGCATTTCGCTCCGCAGCGGCTGATCGGCGTGGATGCCGACGAGCGCGCGCTGGAACGCGCGCGCCGGGAAGCGGGCACGGAAGCGACGCCGATCGAGCTGCGCCTGGGCGATGCCGCCGCGCTCGGCCTCGCCGACTCGAGCGTCGATCTCGTCTTCTGCCACCAGACCTTCCACCATCTCGTGCGCCAGGAGCAGGCGCTGCGGGAGTTCTACCGCGTGCTCAAGCCGGGCGGCGTGCTGCTCTTCGCGGAGTCGACGCGCGCCTATATCCACTCGTGGATCATCCGGCTGCTCTTCCGCCACCCGATGCACCTGCAGCGCAGCGCCGAGGAATACATGGCGATGCTGCGCCAGCGCGGCTTTCGCTTCGGGCCGCGCAACGTCTCGCTGCCCTACCTGTGGTGGAGCCGGCCCGACCTCGGCGCGGTGGAATGGCTCGGCTTCGGCGTACCCGAGCGGCGCGAGGAAACGCTGGTCAACCTCGCGGCGGTGAAGCCGGCGTAGCGCCGGCCTAGGGCAAGCCGAACACCAGGCTCGCGTTGGTGCCGCCGAAGCCGAAGCTGTTGGACATCGCGCGCGCGACGCGCTGCTCGCGCGCGGCGGCGAGAAGCGGCAGGCCTTCCGCGGCCGCGTCGGGCTGATCGAGGTTGGCGCAACCCGCGACGAAGCCCTCGGCCATCATCAGCAGGCAGTAGATCGCCTCCTGCGCGCCCGAAGCGCCGAGCGAATGCCCGCTCAGTCCCTTGGTCGACGAAATGAGCGGAGCGCCGGCGGGAAACACCTCGCGCAGCGCCGCGAGCTCGGCACGGTCCCCTTCGATGCTGGAGATCGCGTGCGCGTTGACATAGTCGATCGCTTCCCCACCCGCGTCGTCGAGCGCGCTGCGCATGGCCGCGGCCGCTGCCGCTGACGACAGCGCCACCATGTCGCCCCCGGAGCTCGCGCCGTATCCGCAGACTTCGCCATGGCAATGCGCGCCGCGCGCGCGCGCGTGCTCGAGCTCCTCGAGGACCAGCATCCCGGCGCCGCCCGCCATCACGAAGCCGTCGCGCGCCGCGTCGTACGGGCGCGAGGCCGCCTGCGGCCGGTCGTTGTAGCCGGCCGAGAGCGCGTGCATCGCGTCGAACATCACGGCGCTGGTCCACGCCGCTTCCTCGGCGCCTCCGGCGAGCACCACGTCCTGCCTGCCCGAGCGGATGAGCTCCGCCCCCTGGCCGATGGCGTGCGCGGCGCTGGCGCAGGCGGCCGAGGTGGCGTAGCTCACGCCGCCGATGCGATAGGCGGTGGCAAGGCACGCCGCGGCGGTGCTCGCCATCGTCTGCGGCACCACGTAAGGCGAGAGCTTCCGCATGCCGCCCGCGCGCAGCGCGTCGAGCGCCTCGACGTAGCGCGCGAGCGATCCGACGCCCGTGCCCACGATCAGGCCGGTGCGCGGGCTGGCGAGCTGCCGCCCGGTCAGGCGCGCGTCCTCGACCGCCTTGCGAAACGCATGATAGGCGTACAGGCTCACCTCGCCCATGAAGCGCCGGAGCCTGCGCTCGACCGGCGGCTCACTCGCGAGCTGCGGCAGGCCCGCGACCTGGCTGCGCATTCCTGCCGCGCGGTACGCGTCGCAGAACTGGATGCCGCTACGCCCGTCGCGCAGCGCGCGCGCCACGCTGGCGAGGTCGTTGCCCAGGCACGAGACGATGCCGAGGCCGGTGACTGCGACGCGGCGGTTCAGAGCTTGGAGAGCTCCGCGCGGATCGACTGGATGAGCTCGTCGACGAACTTGTTGTAGTGTGGATGAATGTACGGGACGCCGTTTTCCATCTCGTACTTCAGGTTCACGCTATCGAGATACCTGAACGAGTACCCGGTCGCCGTCGGCCGGATGTCCAGCACGATGCTGTGCTTGTTGCGGTTCCAAGAGTAGCTGCCCTTGATCGACTTTCCGTCCGCTGAAGGGACCATGTCCCACTGGCGCCTTTGCCCCCCGCTGATGATGGCCTTGCGCACCGTATCCGGATCGATGGTCTTTCCAGCCGCGCCGGTGAAGGCAATCTCCCGCTCCGTCACCGGGACGGTCGAGCGGGCGAAGGCGGCGGGCGCGGTCAGCAGCACGCCCACCAGAAGCACTGCTGTGGCAAGTTTCCCCATAAAGATGTTCTTCCTCCCGAGATTCAGATCTTCTTGAAGATGAGCGAGGTATTTACCCCGCCGAAAGCGAAATTGTTGCTCATGAAATATTCGAGGTCCATAGCGCGGCCCTCGCCGGTGAGGTAGTCCGCTTCGGCGCAAGCGCTGTCCACGCTACGCAGGTTGATGGTCGGCGCGAACCAGCCGGCTTTCAGCATCTCGATGCCCCACCAGGCCTCGATCGCGCCGCAGGCACCGAGCGTGTGGCCGAGGTAGCTCTTCATCGAGCTGATCGGGATCTTCGGGCCCAGCACCTTGCAGGTGGCATGGCTCTCGGCGACGTCGCCGCTGGCGGTGGCGGTGCCGTGGGCGCTGACGTAGCCGATGGCCGACGGCGGCAGGCGCGCGTCCTCGAGCGCGAGCTCCATGACATGGGCCATGGTGGGCGCCGCGGGCTCGGTGACGTGGGCGCCGTCGGAGTTGGTGGCGAAGCCGACGATCTCGGCGTGGATGCGCGCGCCGCGCGCGAGCGCGTGCTCGCGCTCTTCCAGCACCAGCGTGGCGGCGCCCTCGCCGACGACGAGGCCGTCGCGGTCGCGGTCGAAGGGCCGCGGCGTGGCGCCGGGCTCGTCGTTGCGCGTGCTGGTCGCGAACAGGGTGTCGAAGATCGCGGCGCCCGGCGCCGAAAGCTCCTCCGCGCCGCCCGCCACCATGAGCGCCTGCTTTCCGTAGCGGATCGACTCGTAGGCGTAGCCGAGCGCCTGGCTGCCGGAGGTGCACGCGCTGCTCGTAGGCACGATGCGGCCCTTCAGCTGAAAATAGAGGCCCACGTTCACCGCGGTGGTATGCGGCATCATCTGGATGTAGCTCGTCGAGGTCACGCCCTCCATCGAGCCGGTGGCGAGCATGTTGCCGAACACCTGCACCGGCGCGACGCTGCCGGCGGACGAGCCGTAGGCCACGCCCATGCGGCCGTCGCGCACCGACGCGTCCTCGTCGAGGCCGGCATCGGCCAGCGCCATTTCGGTGGCGCGCACCGCGAGCAGCGCCACGCGCCCCATGGAGCGGATCTGCTTGCGCGGATAGTGGGCGGGCGTCTTGAAGTCGTCGACCGGCGCGCCGAGCCGGGTGTGCAGCGACTCGTAGCGCTCCCATTCGGCCATGCGCCGCACGCCATTGCGGCCGCTGCGCAGCACGCGCTCGATCGCCTCCCAGCGCTCGCCGAGCGCGGTGATGCCGCCCATGCCGGTTACGACCACGCGGCGCGTCATGCGATACCGCCGTTCACGCCGAGCACCTGGCGCGTGACGTACGCCGCCTCGTCGGACATGAGGAACGCGACCGCGGCTGCGACCTCCGCCGGCTTGCCGATGCGGCTCATCGGCACCATCTTAAGCGCCTCCTCGAGCGGCAAGTCCGCGGTCATGTCGCTTTCGATGAGGCCGGGCGCGACGCAATTCACGGTGATGGCCCGGCTCGCGAGCTCGACCGCGAGCGCCTTGGTCGCGCCGATGAGCCCGGCCTTGGCGGCGCTGTAGTTCACCTGTCCGCGGTTGCCCGTGACGCCCGACACCGAGGCGATGGTGACGATGCGTCCGCCCTGCTTCGCGCGCACCATCGGCATGATCAGCGGCTGCACCACGTTGTAGAAGCCGCCGAGGCTGGTGTCGAGCACCTCGTCCCAGTCGGACTCGGACAGCGCGGCGAAAGTGTTGTCGCGAGTGACGCCGGCGTTGCACACCACCCCGTAGTAGGCGCCGCGAGCCTCGAGGTCGAGCTCGAGCGCGCGGCGCGCGGCGGCGCGCTCGGCCACGTCGAACTGCAGCACCGCGGCGCCGATCCTCGCCGCCAGCTCGTCGGCCTGGGCGCGGCTCGCGCGGCAGTGCACGGTGACGGAAAATCCCGACTCGGCGAGGCGCTCGGCGATCGCCCGGCCGATGCCGCGGCCGGAACCCGTGACCAGCACGCGTCTCATGGCGCCTCGCCCGCTCGCAGGAACGCCTCGAAATCCGGCGGCTCGTACACCTTGAGCGTGGCCGAGGCGAGCTCGGTGCGCTGGTCTGCGATGGTGCATTCGTAGGCGCCGAAGCCGCTTTCATCCCGGTACGAAAGCCGCACCGAGACGCTCAATTTCGTGCCGGGCGCGAAGCTGCCCACGCTGGAGCGGTAGCGCCGGCAACCGAGCAGCACGCCGGGCTTCGCCGGCTTGCCGTCGCGCCACCCCCGCAGGCCGACATGAGCGGCGACCGCCTGCGCCATCAGCTCGATGCCGAGCCAGGCCGGCATCCCGGGTTGCGGGTCGAGGTAACCCGCGCCGACCGGCACCGTAGCCGCGGCCTCGACCGCGTCGTCGGCCGCCGCGACCAGCCGCTCGAGCCATAGCATGTCGCCGCGGTGCGGGACCACCGCTTCGATCGCCGGCAACGCCGTGGCCGATGGCCTCATCGCGCGTCCCCCAGGATCAGGCTCGCATTGCTGCCGCCGAAGGCGAACGAATTGCTCATGCACACCCGCCCCTCGCTACGCCGGAAGCGCGCTCCCGGCGCAGTCTGCATGAGCGCGGGCAGCTCCGCGTCGGCCTCGCCGTCCCAGACGTGCGGCGGCAGCCGGCCGTCGCCCTGCAGCGCGAGCCAGCAGAACGCGATCTCGGTGGCGCCGGCGGCGCCGAGCGTGTGGCCGGTCAGGGGCTTGGTGCCGCTGCACGGCACGCCGCGCGGAAACACACGGTGTACCGCGTGCGCCTCCATATGGTCGTTCTTCGGCGTCGCGGTGGCGTGCAGGTTGAGGTAGTCCACGGCCTCGGGGTCGAGCCCCGCCTGGGCGAGCGCCGCCCGCATCGCGCTCTCCGCGCCGCGGCCGGCGGGATCCGGCGCCGAGATGTGGTGCGCGTCGCTCGACTCGCCGCAGCCGAGGATCTCGACCGCGGCCGGCTCGCGGCTGACAAGCAGGAGCGCCACCCCTTCACCGAGGTTGATGCCGCGTCGATTGCGGCTCAGAGGATTGCACAGCTCCAGGGTAGTCGATTCGAGGGCGGCGAAACCGTTGACCGTGAGGCGGCAGAGCGTGTCCGCGCCACCGGTCAGCACCGCATCGCAGAGGCCGGCGCGAACCAGCCTGCAGGCGGCCGCGATCGCCTTCACGCTCGAGGTGCAGGCGGTCGACACCACGTAGGCCGGGCCGGTCACGCCCAGGTGCGCGGCGAGAAATTGCGCGCCGCGGCCGATCTCCTGCTGCGTGTATCGATAGCCCTCCGGGTAGGCGCCGCTGCGTACGAGCGCCGCCATGGCCCGCTCGCCCTCGGCGATGCCGGCGGTGCTCGTGCCCAGCACGACGCCGAAGCGCGCGGGCGACACGCGCCCCAGGGCAGGCGCTAGCGCGGCGCCCATTTCGGCGAGCGCGAGCAGGAGGAACCGGTTGTTGCGGCAATCGAATCGCGCCTGCGCCTGCGGCACGCGCGGCAGCTCGGCGCCGACCCTGCCGACGCGCGCGGTGCCGCCGGACAGCCAGCCCTCCTCGACGCGCATGCCGGAGGTGTCCCCCGCCATGAGGCCGCGCCGCACCGCCTCGCAGCCGGTGCCGAGCGCGTTCGCGATGCCCACGGCGTGGATGAAGCAGCGCGGCGCGCTCACCGGCGTGCCTCCCAGCGACCGAGGCTGAGCGAGAGCGGTGCACCAAGCACCGTTACCGCGATTCCCGCGAGCAGGGTGGCGCCGAAGCCGGCGAGCGCCGGCGTGCCGCTGAAGGCGAGCAGGCCGAACGACAGCATGGTGGTCGCGGCCGAGAGCGCGACCGCGATGACGGTGCTGCCGGCGCGGCTGCGCCCCTCGACGAGGAAGATCGAATAGTTGACGCCGACCCCGAGCACCAGGAGAAGCGCCATCGCGTTGAAGAGCGTCACCGCAGAGCCGGCGTAGCCGGCGAGCGCCAGCGCCGCCGCCATGCCGAGCACCGCCGGCAGGAGCACCGCCGCGCCGCCGCGCAGGCCATAGCGCCAGGACAGAACGCCCAGCACGAGGAGCAACGCGACGCCGAGGCCATAGCTCAAAGCCTTGCGGTACTGCGCGAACAGGCGCGAGACGCTGGCGGCCTTGTCGACGAACGTCACCCCGGGAATGCCCGCGGCAAGCGCCTCGAGGGCAGCGTTGTCCGCCGCGCCCCCCGGCACGACGACCGACGCGTAGCCCTCGCCGCTGCGCCCGAGCCACAGGTGGCGGAACGGACCCGCCGTCGGCGAAGCGGCCCATGTCTGCGGCGTGAGCAGCCTGCCCTCCGATTCGCGGTAGGCGGCCGCGAGATCGACCGCGGCGGCGCTCTTCAGGCCGATCTGGCGAAACTTCTCCGCCAGCGCATTGCCCTCGAGCTGGAGATTCCTGCGCAGGAGCTCCCGGTTCTCCGCCTGGCGCGCGGCCGAGGGCACGAACACGGACACGGCCTGGTAATGCGCGAGCTCGCCTTGTTCCACGAGCGCCCGCAGCCTCGCGGTGAGCCGCTCCTCCGCCTGCAACGTGGCCTCGGGCGTGGCCGCCTCGACCACGAAGAAGCGCGCGCCGAGCTCGACTCCCGTCAGCGCGCGGATGCGCGCCTCCTGTTCGAGCAGCGCCGGCGGGCGGCTGCTCAGCGCGCGCACGTCGTCGTCGGCCCGAAGCTGCAGCCATCCCGGCACGCACAGCACGAGGAGCGTGAGCGTCATCGCCGCCGCAGGCTTCGCGCCGACGCGCGCAGTCCACCATCCGATGAGCCGCGATGCGGGTGCGGCAATCGGCGCGAGGTCGCGGCGATAGGGCCTCCTGAGGAGCTCGGGCAGGAGCAGCAGCACGGAAAGAAAGGCGGCGACCAGACCCGCGAGCGCGAAGAGCGCGATCTGCCGCACCGCGGGAAAGGGCATCAGCATCAGCGCGCCGTAGCCGAGCGCGCTCGTCGCGAGCGCGAGGCTGAGCCCTGGGCGCACGGCCGCGAGGCCGCGTCTCGGATCCCACTGCCCGCCGGCGCCCGCGTAGAGGCAGAAATACTGGATCGAGTAGTCGATCGCCTCGCCGATGAGGCTCGCCCCGAAGACCAGCGTGAGCAGGTGCACCTCGCCGTGCGCGAGCACCGTCGCCGAGACCGCGGCGGCAAGCCCGGTGAGGACCGTGAGCAGGCCGAGCGCGAGCGGCCACACCGAGCGGAACACGGCGAGCATCAGGAGCACGATGCCGGCGAGCGAGCCGAGGCCGATCAGCTCCACGTCGTGCTCGGCGGAGCCGCGCGCCGCCTCGGCGAAGAACACCGCGCCGGCCCGCAGCACCTGCGCCTGCGGCGCGACCCGGTGTGCCGCCGCCTCCGCCGCCGCCACCGCGGCGATGCTGGAGCGCTGGATGCGATCGTCGTACGCCGAGCCCGCGAGTTCCGCCGACACCAGCACGTGCAGCCCGGGCACACCCCGCGTCTTGCCGCGCACCACGAGCAGACCGTCGTCCAGGTCGAAGCGCAGCTGCCGGTACGGCAGGCTGGCGATGAAGTTGTCGAAGAAGCCGAACGGATCCTGCGCCAGGCTGCCGCCCAGGGGCGTGCGGAAGGGATCGTTGAGCCGCCGCAGCAGCCATTGCTCGATGTCGAAGCTGCCGTCGGCGAGCACCGCGCGGTCGGCGTCGGTCAGCAAGCCGAAGCGGAACTCGCGATGCGCAGCCGTCAGGCGCTGCGGGCCGGCGTCGGGGACCTCGAGCTGCACCGAGGCGAAGGCGCCGCTCTCCCTGAGCGCGGCCGCGAATTGCCCCGCGGCGCGGCGCGCGCTCGCCGCATCGGCGTCTCCGATCAGGAACACGGCGCGGTTGCCCGCGGCATCGCGCATTGCCGCGACCGCGCGCTCGGCGGCGACGCTGCGCTCGGTCGGCGGCAGCAACGCCAGCAGATCGGTCTGGACCGGCGCGTAGCGCCCGAGAAGCAGCGCGGCCGCCAGCGTAAGCGCGACCGAGATGCCCGCCCACGCGAGGCTCGCGCGCCGCGCCATCAGCGCACCCCGAGGAGGCCCGCCTCCTCGCTCGTGAGCGGGGCGGCGTCGCGGTGGTTGCGGAAGCTGATCTGCGTCGAATCGCCGTTCACCTCGTCGATCGCCACCGTCCGCACGTACTTGTCCCCGCTGACCTGCATCGAGCGCAGGAACGAGGCCACCGCGCCGCGGCGCGGGGTGAGCGCGATCGACCATTGCTGCGCGTCGATGCGCGCGGCGATGTCGAACCACTGTTCCAGCGTCGCGGTGTCGCCGTTCAGGAGCGCGCCCAGAATCCTGCCGGCGCGCGCGGCCCCGGCATCGTCGTCGGTGCGCTGGGTGCGGCGCCGGCCGTTGGCATCGATCTGGATGGTCACGTCCTCGCGCAGCACGACCAGCATTTTCACCGGCTGCTCGAGCTGCCACAGCACGCCGGCCTCGCGCCAGACCAGCATGCGCCCGTGGGCGAGCACCGGACGCTCCAGCTCGGCGCTGCGCCGGGTCTGGTCGAACTCGGCGCGCAGGCGCGGCTGCGCGTCGAGCAGCGCGCGGATGCGCGCGAGCGACTCGTCGGCAGCGGCGGCGCCCGGGCCGAGCGCGAGCAGCGTGGCGGCCACGATCATCCGGCCCATGCCCGCTCCAGCTTCTCGCGCAGGATCGGCGGCGACACGAACTGCAGCTCGCCGCTCGCCATGTCGACCGCCACCTGGATGGTGCTGCCGGTGGTGAGCTTGGCGCCGCTCGCGGCGTCCACGATGCGATAGTCGATGCGCAGGCGGTTCTCCCACTCGCGCAGCATGGCGCGCGCGACCAGGCGCTGGCCGTAGCGCGTCGCGCCGACGTACCTCAGCCTGCAGTCGACGATCGGCCACAGGTAACCCGAGTCGCGCATCTCGGGATAGTCGTAGCCGATTTTGCGCAGCAGCGCGCAGCGCGCCCGCTCGAAGTACTTCACGTAGTGCCCGTGCCAGGTGACCTGCATCGCGTCCACGTCGTAGAAGTCGACCTCGATCTCGACCTCGGCCTCGAGCGTGTTCATCGGCGTCTTCATCGGCCGCGCCAGTAGCTGTAGAAATTGAACCACTGGTACGGCGCGCGCAGGCAGTAGGCCTCGAGCCTGCGCGCATAGCGCTGCGCCAGCTCGCGGATGCGGCGCTCGCGCTCGCCGCGCGGCAGCACGACGCGCGCCTCGAAGCGCTCCAGATGGATGCAGTAGCCGTGCTCCTCCTTCAGGCAGAAGAACAGGTAAACCGGGCATTGCAGCAGCGCCGCGAGGATGAACGGGCCCTGCGCGAACGGCGCCGGGGCGCCGAGGAACTCGACCTCGCAGACCCGGCCGCGCTCGCCCGGCGGCGTGCGGTCGCCGACGATGACCACCAGCTCGCCGCGGTCGATCTTGTCCTTGAGCGCCATTGCGGTCGCGGGGCCGATCTCCGAGACGTGGATCAGGTTGACGCCGAAGTCCGGGCTGAGCCTGGCGAGCGCGCCGAAGAAGCGCGGCCCGTGCTGCGAATACACCACCGCGTTGATCGCTGCAAGTCGCTCGCCGGCGGCGAGCGCGCGGCACATCTCGAGATTGCCGAGGTGGGCGCCGACCAGCAGCGCCCCCCTGCCGCTCGCGAGCAGCGCCTCGAACTCGGCGCGGTTCGGAAACCGCACCGCGCCGCCGGCCGCGCGGCCGGTCCAGGCGGCGAACTTGTGCAACGCGGATTCGGCGAACGCAAGCAGGTGGCGAAAGCGCGTCGCCCAGCCCGGCCGCGGCACGCCGCTGCCCGCGCCCGCGAATTGCGCCAGCCGTCTGAAGTACTCGTCGGACGCGCGCCGCACCGCGGGGCTGGTGAGGAGAAAGTAGGCTACGACCGGATACAGCAGCACGCGCGCGCAGCGCTCGCCGAGGAGCCGCAGGCAGGCACCGACGAACTGAATACCGGCCGCGCTGCCGCGCTCGGCGATCCCGGCCCAGTTGGCGCTCATGCGCGCCCCCGCCCGCTCAGCCTGCGCCCGAGCAGCAGCGGCAGCCGCAGCAGCATGCCGAGCACCAGCATGGTGTGGAGACAGGTGATTCGAACATTATCGGCGAGCATGTCGAAGTGCGACAAGCCGCCGGCCGGATAGACCACCCGCGTGGGCAGGTTCTGCACCGGCGTACCGCACCACGCCATGCGCACCACGATCGCGATATCGAAGGAGTAGCGGCGCGGCAGCGCCGCGCGCTCGATCAGCGCGCAGGTCGCGGCAAGAGGGTAGAGGCGAAAGCCGCACTGGCTGTCCTTCACCGCCATCGACAGGGTCTCGACGCAGACCCAGAAATTGGTCAGCCTGCGACCGTAGAGGCGCGCCTTGGGCGCGGAAGCGTCGAACTGCGGATCGCCGACGATCATCGCTTCGGGGCGCTCGGCGGCGCAGGACAGGAATCGCGGCACGTCGCGCACGTCGTGCTGGCCGTCGGCGTCGATCTGCAGCGCATGGCTCATGCCCTCGGCGCGCGCCCACCGCAGCGCGTAGTTCATCGCCGTTCCCTTGCCGCTGTTCTGCCGGAAGCGGTGCGCTCGAACCAGCGGGAAGTCGCGCGCCACCCGGGCGAGCTCGGCCTGGGTCGGCGCGTGGCTGCCGTCGTCGACGATGTAGATCGGCAGGCCGTGCGATGACAGCGCGGCCACCAGCGCGCGGAGGGTGCTGCCGTGGTCATAGAGCGGAACCACGATGCAGGGCCGGAAGGCGCTCATGAGGGCGCAAACACCAGCGTGCCGGAGGAGTACTTGCGGCTGCGGCTCGAGTAGCCGAAGCGCAGGCGCGAGGTGTCGAGCAGTTCGAGCGCGAGCGTGAGATGCGCGCCGGGTCGCACGATCGACAGGAACTTGAGGTTCTCCGCCGCGGCGAACTCGCCGGCGAGGCCAAGCCGCTCACGGCCGAGCTTCACCGACCAGTCGACCTGCACCACGCCGGGCAGGATCGGCAGGCCGGGAAAGTGCCCCGCGAAGCAAGCGAGGTCCTCGGGCACGCGCAGCTCGAGCTCGACGCGGCCGCCCTGGGCGCGCTCGCCGAGGATCTCAGGAAGCAGGCGCATCCTGGGCCCGGTGAAACAGCTGGCGCATTGCCGCGGCGGTGAGCTTGCCGCGCTCGTCGCTCGGCAGGCGCGCGACGAACCGCCACTGCCGCGGCACGAGCACGCGATCGAAGCGCGCAGCGAGAAATTCGCGCAGCGCGCCGATCAGCGCCTCGCGCCCGGCCGCCTCGCGCGCGGGCTCGCGCAGGATCAACACTGCGCCGAGCGCCTGCTTCGCTCCGTCGAGCGGCACCACCGCGGCATCGCGCACCCACGGATGCTCGCGCAGCGCCTGCTCCAGTTCGGGCAGCGAAGCGCGTTTGCCCTCGATCTTGACCACGCGGTCGAGCCGTCCCTTGAGGCGAAAGCGGCCGTCGGGCTCGAGCTCGGCGGCGTCGCCCATCGTGAGCCAGTCGTCGTCGGGAAGATAGGGCGAGCGCAGGCACAGCGCGCCGTCGGCGTCGATCCGGATCTGCATCTGCGCGAACGCACGCCACGCGGCGCCGGCCTCGCTGCCGTCCTGCTCGCGCCAGGCGATGCCGCCCGACTCGGTGCTGCCGTACACCTCGGTCGGCGGCGCGCCGAGCGCCAGCTGGTACTGAGCGGCGGTGGCCGCCGGCAGCGGGCCGCCGGAGGAGAAGATGCGGCGCACCAGCGGCCTGAGGCTTGCGAGGTCGATCAGCTCCGGCAGCCGCGTGAGGTGCGCGGGACTCGACACCAGCACCGCCTCGCCGTGGCGGCGCAGGCTCTGCATGAGAAGGTCCGGCTCGGCGCACAAGGCGGCCTCGAAGCATCGGCCGGCGGCGAGCGGCCAGAACAGGCGGAAAAGCAACCCGTAGATGTGGTGGTGCGGCACGGTGGCGACGACCGCAGCGCCGCCGAGCGTCGCGCCCCAGCTCGCCTCCAGCACCTGCGCCTCGGTCTCGAGCTGGTAGAGCGACTTCTCGACCCGCTTGGACTCGCCGCTGCTTCCCGAGGTATAGAGGTCGATGCGCGCGGCGCGCGGCGCGAGCGGCCGGAAATCGAGCGCGGCGGGCGCAATCCGCCGCAGGTCGAGCTCGGCCGCGGCAGCGTCGCCGAGGATGGCGTCGTACGCAGGGCGCAGCGCGTCGAGCAGCGCCGGCTGCAGCCCGGGCGCGAGCACCGCCCGTCGGCCGGCGTGCAGGACCGCGAGCAAGGCGGCCGCGAACGCGAGCGGATGCTCGCAGTGAATCAGCCAGCGCGCCTCGGGGCGCGGCGCGAGCGCCTGCACGACGCCGCCGACCTGGCAGGCGAATTCGCGCCAGCTCACTTCGCGCCCGCGGTCGGCGCACACGGCGAGCCGTGGCGCGCGGCCGGTGGCGAGCAACCGGGAAACCGCGATGAACTCGCCCGGCATTACGCGGCCGGCAGAAGGCGCCGCCGAAGCAGCCGCTCGCCGGCGAAGAGGGTGCCCATCGCGAGATACGCGATGACACCGTTGTACAGGGCCCAGGCCTCGCGCGACGCGTATACCGCGGTCCAGGCGGCGATCGCGCCGTTGAGCACGAAGAAGGCGCACCAGGCGAAGGTGACGCGGCGGGTGTAGCGCACGCTCGCGGGCGAAAGCTCGGGCTCCTGCAGTCGGGCGAAGCGCTCCACCATGGTGGGCGGGTGGACCAGCGTGACGCCGAAGAGGATCAGCATGCTCGCGCTGATCGCCGCCGGATAGAGCCGCAGCAGGACCTCGCTATTGGTGGCGAGCACGGCGAGGCCGAGGAGCGGCGCCATGCCGAGCGCCACGAACTGCGTCGCGGAAAGGCCGGCGAGGATGCGCAGGGTGTGGCGACGGTAGCGCAGCACGAGCGCGCCGAGCACCAGCAGGGCCACGCTGCGCGGATCGAGGAACTGCAGTCCGGCAAAGATCAGCAGCGGGTAGAGCGCGAACAGGATCTGGCCGATGTGGATCCGGGCACGCATCGTTCCCGCACGCTACGACTCGAGCAGCCGCCTGACGGTGGCGACCACGTCGCCGACGGTGCGGATGCCCTTGAACTCCTGCGGCTTCACGCGCTTGCCGGTGATCTCCTGCAACTTGATGGCGAGGTCGACCGCGTCGATGCTGTCGAGGTCGAGGTCGCGGAACAGGTCCGCCTGCGGCGTGATGCGCGCCGGCTCGATCTCGAAGCTCGCGCTGAGCACCGTTCTCAACTGCTCGAGGATCTCGGAATCCGTGACCTGCGGTGCCGCGGACAGCTGTGGCGTGCTCATGTGGACCCCCGATAGCGCTCGACCAGGCGGCACAGGCTGGTCACGTTGCGGAAATAGTCGCGGATGCCGGCGTCGTTGGCCTCGAGCCTGATCTGGTAGCGCTTGCGCAAGGCCACGCCGAGCTCCAGCGCGTCGATCGAGTCCAGGCCGAGCCCCTCGTTGAAGAGCGGAGCGTCGTCCTGGATGTCTTCCGGCCGCACGTCCTCGAGCGAAAGCACCTCGACGATGAGCCGCTTGATCTCGAGCTTCAGGTCGTTCATAGCGTCCTCAGTCCGTCGACGAAGTAGGTTTCGAGCGCGTGCGTGAGACGGCGCGCCGCGATCACGCTCGGCTGGCGCAGGTCGGCCAGCCCCGCCGGCGCGAGCTCGTCGCGCACGATCACGCGGAAGCAGAACGCACGCGGCGGGATGTGGTACCAGCTTGAGCCCTTGGTGAGGGTCGGTGGATCGCATTGCAGCAGCACCGGCACGATCGGGCGCCCGCTTTTCAGCGCGATGTGCGCGGCGCCGCGCAGGAACTTGAGCGGCTCGTTCGGCCGGCTGCGCGTCCCCTCGGGGAACACGATCACTGCAGCGCCCCTGCCGAGCGCACGCTCGCAGTCCTCGAGGACCTGCTCGGGCTCGGAGTTGCGGATGTAGCCGGCCGCGCGGACGACGCCGGCGATGAAGGGATTCGACCACCACGCCTCCTTGACTACGCACGTCGCGCGCGGCATCGCCGATAGCAGCACCACCACGTCTAGCAGGCTCGGATGGTTGGCTAGCACCAGTACCCCGCCGGCCCGCTGCAGGCGCTCCAGGCCATGGGTTTCCAGGCGCATCACGCCCGTGACCCTGAGCAGCGCGACCATCATGCCGAAGTATCGGCAGATCATCCATCTTACGCGCCGCTCGCGCAGGCTCGGGTCCCGCGACAGCAGACGCAAGGCCGGGAACACGGTGAACGAGCCTATGGCCCCTCCTGTCGAGAACAGGAGGAAGGTCGCCCCGGTCATCAGCAGGCGCCAATAGTAGTTGACGAGCACAATCACGTCAGTGCCAGCTCCAGCTCGTCGTGCCGGCGCTCCAGCGCACGGCGCTGCGTTGTTCGAGGTGCCGGATGAACGCCTGCACCTGAGGCTCGGGCGAGGGCGCCTCCTCGGCGGTTTCGGTCGACACCGCAGTCGGGCGCGAGGCGTCGCGGCTCACGAGCAGCGCCAGCGCACGGCCGTTCGGAATCGCGGCGTCGGCCGGCGAGCCGAAGCGGCGGTACTCGTCGGGCAACGGGGCGTCGCCATACACCATGAGGACGGGCTTGTGCGGCTGCGAGGCAAGCTGGCAATGGGCCTCGAGCAGCGCATAGCCCAGCGTTTCCTCGCCCGCCGCGACGGCCGTCGACTCGGCGCGATCGGCGCGCGCCGTGGAGAGCAGTCCCGCGGCCGCGTTGTGGACCGAAAGGCTGAAGAGCGTGGGCGACAGCGGTTCGCCCGCGGCAAGCGCGCGCAGAAGCGCAACCGTGTAGCCGAGCTCCCCATGCTGCGAAGCGAACACCAGGCGCAGCCCGGTCATGCCCTGGGCACACGCTCCGGCAACATGCAGCATCGTTCTGGCGAGCGGCCCGAGGCGCCGTCTCAGCGACGCGTCCACGAACCGAACATCGGGAGCTACGGCATCCTCGGCTGGCGCGGGCGGCCACGCGCACCAGCGCGCCACCGGAAGCTCGAAACGGGCACCAGCGCCCACGATCCCCCTCGTTGTCTGTTTATCTATTTATCGTATTTGTAAATGCTACAAAACGCCCGCGCCCTCCGCGCGGATGATCTATCGTGATCGTATCAAAGTTTCGCGCGGTCCGACCGCACTGCCTGGCTCAAAAATAACGCATGTTTTCACCGTTCGATGTCGCGTTGGGCGCCAGCGTTCCGGCCCCGGCGTCGTTCCAGGTGTTCGCGACCACGGTTCCGGCCGAGCTGCGCGCGGCGCGCGAGTTCGAATGGCTGACGCACGCGGACGCGGCCCGAGCACGCGCGATCGCACGCCCGGAACGGCGTGCGCAATTTGCCACGGGGCGCTGGCTGCTGCGCCATGCGGCGGCGCGGATCTTCGGCGAGAGCGGCTTTCGCCTGGGCAGCGTCGACGGCAGGCCGATCGTGACCGCCGCGGCGGGCGAGCCCGCGGCGGTCAGCCTGAGCCACAGCGGGGAGCTCGTGCTGTGCGCGGCGGGACGCTTGCGCTCGCTCGGCGTCGACGTGGAGCGCGTCCGCCCGCGCGCCGACTGGCACGCCCTCTGCGCATGGACCTTGCACCCGCGCGAGCGCGAGCGGATCGAGCGCGCGCGAGAATCACGGCGCTGGCCGAGCTTCTACCAGTCATGGACGTACAAGGAAGCGCTGGCCAAGGCGCTCGGCGAGGGCGTGTTCGGCCTGCCCTTCGATCGCATCCTCGTCTCGCCCGACGGGCGGCTCGAATCGGCCGACGAGCGGCTCGAATCGGGGCCGCCGGACGCGCGCCTGCGCGACCCTGACTGGCGGCTCGCGGCACTGCGTCTTGGAGAGGGCTTTGCCGGCGCGGTGGCTTGGCGCGCGTAACATCCGGCCTATGAGCAGCAACGATCTGCCATCGCTCGTCGGGCGCTTCGACGCCGTGGTCGACTGCCGCTCACCTTCGGAATATGCCGAAGATCACATTCCCGGCGCGGTCTCGGCTCCCGTGCTCGACGATGCCGAGCGCGCCGCCGTGGGCACGCTCTACAAGCAGGTGTCGCCCTTCGAGGCGAAGAAGGTCGGCGCGGCGCTGGTGGCGAAGAACGTCGCCCGGCACGTGGAGACGCTGTTCGCCGGAAAGGATCGCCGCTGGCGGCCGCTCGTCTATTGCTGGCGCGGCGGCAAGCGCTCGGCGGCCATGGCGCACATCCTGCGCGAGATCGGCTGGGAGGCGCAGACGCTCGCCGGCGGCTACCGCGGCTACCGCAGGTGGGTGGTCGCGCAGCTGGAGACAGTCCCTCACAAATTGCCATTCAGGGTCGTGCATGGCCCTACGGGGAGCGGGAAGAGCCGCTTCCTCGGCGCCCTCCGCCGCGCCGGCGCCCAGGTGCTCGACCTCGAAGACCTCGCCGCGCACCGCGGGTCGGTGCTCGGCAATCTGCCGGACCGGCCGCAGCCCTCGCAGAAGTGGTTCGAGAGCCAGGTCCTGCACCAGCTCGCCGCGCTCGATCCCGCGCGCGCGGTATTCGTCGAAGGCGAGTCGAAAAAAATCGGCCAGCTGCAGGTACCCGAGGCGCTGATCGCGGCGATGCGCGCCTCCCCCTGCATCGTTCTCGACACGGCGATCGAGGTGCGCGTGACTCTGCTGCTCGAGGAGTACCGGCATTTCGTGGACAACCCGGGGGCGCTCGAGGCTCAGCTCGACTGCCTGGTCGGCCTGCACGGCCGGGAGAAGATTGCGGGGTGGAAGTCGCTGGCCTCGCGCGGCGCCTGGCGTGACTTCGTGGCCCTGCTTCTCATGGAGCATTACGACCCGGCCTACCGGCGCTCGTCGCTGCACAATTTTGTGCATCTGCAGCGGGCGGAGCGCATCGCAATCGGTTCGGGCGAAGCCGCGGCGTTCGACGCCGCAGCGCGCCGGCTGCTCGAAGAGACGGTGGCGGTCTGAAGCACCCAGCCCGGAAATTCCTGGCGATTTCCGCGATTCTCTGCGCAAGCGCGCTCGCGCAGATTCCTCCCAGCGAGAGCGAGCTGCAGCGCTACACCGGCCTGCACCGTGCGGCCGCGCGCGGCGAGATCGCGCTGATCAAGCCCGGAAACGTGGACGCGCGCGACGGCCGAGGACGCACGCCGCTGCACGTCGCGGCGTTTCGCGGGCAGCATGAAGCGATGCGGGCGCTGCTCGCCGCGGGTGCCGATCCGAACGCGCTCGAGAACGAGCGCTACGACATCGTCACGATCGCGGCCGTCGCGAACGACGTTCCGACGCTGAAACTCGCGCTCGAGCTCGGCGCGAGCGCGAAGAACGTCACCAGCCGCTATGACGGCACCGCGCTCATCGCCGCCGCGCACCTGGGGCACGCCGAAGTGGTCCGGATTCTGACCGCGGCAGGCGCGCCGCTAGATCATGTCAACAACCTCGGCTGGACCGCGCTGATGGAATCGATCGTGCTGGGCGACGGCGGCTCGCGCCATACCGAGACCCTGAAGGTGCTGCTCGATGCGGGGGCGGATCCGAACCTCCCGGATCGCGCGGGCGTCACGCCGCTCGCTCAAGCGCGCGCGCGCAACTACTCCGCGATGGTGAAGCTCCTGGAAGCGCGAAAAGCCCGCCAGGCGTCGAGGCCGGCGAGGACCCGCATGTGCTGCACCACGCTCCGGCCGAGCGCCGAGAGGGCGTAGCCGCCCTCGAGCACCGACACCATGCGCCCCTCGGCGTGACGTTCGGCGACGTTCTTCATCTGCGAGGTCACCCAGGCGTAGTCGGCGTCGGTGAAGCGCAGCATCGCCATGTCGTCTTCGGCGTGCGCGTCGAATCCGGCCGAGAACAGGATCAGCTCGGGCGCGAATTCCTCCAGCGCGGGCAGCCACGCTTCGCGCACCGCCTCGCGGAGCTCGCGCGAGCCCGCGCCCGCCGCGAGCGGAATATTCACCATGTTGGCGGCGGGCTCCTCGGTGCCGCTGTACGGGTAGAACGGATGCTGGAAGGTCGAGGCCATCAGCACCTGAGGGTCGCCTTCGAAAATGTCCTCGGTGCCGTTGCCGTGGTGCACGTCGAAGTCGATGATCGCCACGCGCTCGAGGTGATGCGCCTGCAGCGCGTGGCGCGCCGCGACCGCCACGTTGTTGAAGATGCAGAAGCCCATCGGGCGGGCGCGGCACGCGTGGTGGCCGGGCGGGCGCACCGCGCAGAACGCGGCCTTGACTTCACCTTTCAGAACCAGGTCGGTGGCGAGGACGGCAGCTCCCGCCGCGCGCAGCGCGGCCTGCAGGCTCCATGGGTTCATCGCGGTGTCGGGATCGAGATGGACGGTACCCTGCCTCGGCGCGAGCTCGCGGATCGCGCGCACGTACTCGATCGGATGCACGCGCGCGAGCTGCTCGTCGGTCGCGAGCGGCGCCTCGTAGCGCGCGACATACGGCGCCACGCCCGACGCGATCAGCTGGTCCTCGATCGCCGAGAGCCGCGCCGGCTGCTCGGGATGGTGCGCTCCCATCTCGTGCTTCAGGCACTCGGGATGCGTGATAAATGCCGCAGACATGCTCATGCGATCTTAGCGCAACCCCAGTACAATCGAAGCATGCTGCTCAAGGCCGAATTCCAACCAAAAAACCTCGGCAGCGGCCCGATCCAGCGCGTGATCCAGGCCGCGGGCGGCATCATCCTCGGCAAGGAACCGCAGGTGCGCCTGGCGCTCGCCTGCCTGCTGGCGCGCGGCCACCTGCTGATCGAGGATCTGCCCGGCGTCGGCAAGACCACGCTCGCGCACGTGCTCGCGCGCTCGCTCGGCCTGCAGTTCCAGCGCATCCAGTTCACCAGCGACATGCTGCCGGCCGACATCATCGGCGTCTCGGTGTACGAGCGCGAGAGCGGCGCCTTCAACTTCCACCCCGGTCCGATCTTCGCGCAGGTGATCCTCGCCGACGAGGTCAACCGGGCCACGCCCAAGACCCAGTCGGCGCTGCTCGAGGCGATGGAGGAGCACCAGGTCACCGCGGAGGGCGAGACGCGCAAGCTGCCGACCCCCTTCTTCGTCATCGCGACCCAGAATCCGTCGGAGCAGGTCGGCACCTTTCCGCTGCCCGAATCCCAGCTCGACCGCTTCACCATGAGAATCGAGCTCGGCTATCCCGACCGCGAGGCCGAGCGGGCCCTGCTCGCCGGAACCGACCGGCGCGACCTCCTCGCCACGCTCGACCCGTGCATGACGCCCGCGGAGCTGATGGAGCTCCAGGCGAGCGTGCAGCGCGTGTATGTCGCGGCGGCGCTGCTGGACTACGTGCAGGCGATCGTGGAGCACACGCGGCGCTCGGCCGACTACGTGGCGGGCCTGTCGCCGCGCGCCGCGCTCGCGCTGGTGCATTCGGCGCGCGCCTGGGCGCTGCTCGAGGGCCGCGACAAAGTGCTGCCCGAGGACGTGCAGGCGGTGCTCGCCGGCGTCGCCGCGCACCGACTACGCCCGGCGCACGACTCGACCCGCCGCGTCGACGTGGGTGCGCAGCTTCTCGCTGCCGTTCCGATCCCGTAACAAAACCTTCGGTAGAATTCGCCGTTCCGCGCACCGCGTACTGAAGCCGGTAACAGCCGCGAGCGGAAAATTCCATGCCGCCCGGTACGCGCTACTTCCTCGAGGTCAATCCCCGCATTCCCAAGCGCCTGGCGCGCCTCGAGGAGCTCGCGCAGAACCTCTGGTACAGCTGGGACCGGCCGACGCGGGCGCTCTTCGCCAAGCTCAACCCGCCGCTGTGGGACGCCGTGGGCCACAGCCCGAAAGCGATGCTGAAGAGAATCGACGAGCAGCGCCTGATCGACGCCGCGACCGACCCGGCGTTTCTCGACAGCCTCACGCGCGTGCTGGCGGCGTTCGACGCCTACCACGCCGAGCCGCCGTTCCGGCAGAACGCGGGCGGGGTGCAGCGCGAGGACCTGGTGGCGTATTTCTGCGCCGAGTTCGGCATACACGAAAGCCTGCCCATCTATTCCGGCGGCCTGGGCATCCTGGCCGGCGACCACTGCAAGGCGGCGAGCGATTTCCAGCTGCCGTTCGTAGCCGTCGGCCTCATGTACCGCCAGGGCTATTTCACCCAGACGATCGACGGCGACGGCCGCCAGCGCGCCGCGTACTACGACTCCGACTTCGAGGACTTGCCGATCGAAGCGGTGAAGCGCAAGGACGGCGCCGAGCTCACGGTCGAGCTCGCGCTGCCGGCGCGCAGGCTCCTGGTGAAGGTCTGGCAGGCGCGCATCGGCCACGTTTCGCTCTATCTTCTCGACACCGACCTGCCCGAGAACACCGAGCGCGAGCGCGACATCGTGCACCGGCTCTACGGCGGCGACCGCACCACGCGCCTGGAGCAGGAGATCGTGCTCGGCGTGGGTGGCATGCGAGCGCTCGCGGCCCTCGGCTTCAAGCCCACGGTCTGGCACATCAACGAGGGACACGCGGCGTTCCTGGTCCTCGAGCGCATGCGGGCGCTGGTCGCCGAGGGCCTCGCGCTCGAAGCCGCGATCGAGGCGGTGGCCGCCAACATGGTCTTCACGACGCACACGCCCGTGCCGGCGGGGCACGATCAGTTCACCGACGCCACCGTGGTGCCCTACCTGAAGAGCCTGTTCGGCGAGCTCGGCGCCCCGGACAGGGTCGCGGCGCTGGCGCGCCCGCCGGCGGGCGGCGACTTCAACATGACCGCGCTCGCGATCCGCGGCTCGCGCCACCATAACGGCGTCTCGCGCATCCACGGCGGCGTGTCGCAGGATCTGCTGAAGGATTTCTGGCCGCAGGTCTCGCCCGAGGAGAACCCGGTCGGCTACGTCACCAATGCCGTTCACGTGCCGACCTTCCTCGCGCCGGAATGGAGCGAGGTGCTCGACCGCTTCCTCGGCGTGGGCTGGATGCACCGCCTCGGCTATCCGGGCATCTGGGAAAAAATCCGCGACATCCCGGACCACATCTTCTGGAGCGTGCGCCAGGACATCAAGGCGCGGATGCTGCACATGGTGCGCCATCGCCTCATGATCCAGCACACGCGCAACCACGGCAGCGAGTCGCATCTCGAGCGGCTGCTCCGCTGCGCCGACCCGGCGAAGCCGCACGTGCTCACGATCGGCTTCGGCAGGCGCTTTGCCACCTACAAGCGCGCCACCCTCCTCTTCAACGACATGGAGCGCCTGAAGCGCATCGTCTCCGACCGCGAGCGCCCGGTGCTGTTCCTGTTCGCCGGCAAGGCGCACCCCGCCGACGAGCCGGGCCAGGATCTCATCCGCGCCATCGCCCAGATGTCGCAGGCGCCGGACTTCGAGGGGCGGATCCTGTTCCTCGAGGGTTACGACCTGCACCTCGCGCGGCGCCTGGTGGCGGGCGTCGACGTGTGGCTGAACAATCCGGTGCATCCGCTGGAAGCCTCGGGCACCTCGGGTATGAAGGCCGGGATGAACGGCGTGCTCAACCTTTCGATCCTCGACGGCTGGTGGGACGAGGGCTACGACGGCGACAACGGCTTCGCCATCAAGCCGGCCTCGCCCGACCTCGAGGCGCACCGGCGCGACCGCGAGGAGGCGCGCACGCTCTACGAGATCCTGCAGGACCGCGTCGTGCCGCTCTACTACCAGCGGCCGAACAGCGGCGCGAACATGGGCTATTCGCCCGAATGGATCCGCATCGCCAAACGCTCGATGGCCTCGCTCCTGCCGCGCTACGACGCCTCGCGCATGCTCGGCGAGTATGTCTCGAAGTACTACCTGCCCGCCTCGCGCCAGGGCCGCCGGTACGCCGAACACGCCTACGAGGGCGCGAAGACCGTGGCGCAGTGGAAAGCGCGCGTGCGCGCCGCCTGGCCCGGGGTCGCCGCGCGCCGCCTCGACACGCCGAAGACCCGCATCCAGTTCGGCGACAGCCTCCCGGTCGAAATCGCGGTGCGGCTGAACGGGCTCGCGCCGGCCGACGTGTGCGTGGAGCTGCTCCTCGCGCGCGGCATGCGCGAGGCGCCGATGGTGCAGCACAGCCACGAGCTGACCCCGGAGGGCTCGCTCGAGGGCGGAGAGCACCGTTACCGCATCGACCTAAAGCCCGGCCTGGCCGGACGCCTGGACTACCGCATCCGCGTGTTCCCGCGGCACGAGCTTCTCACGCATCGCTTCGAGCTGGGTCTCGCCTGTTGGGTTTGACGAGAAGCGACAGCGCGCGCGCGGCGAGCGGATAGGTGGTGCCGCGGCCGTAGCGCTTGCCTTCGAAGGCAGGGTGGCCGGTATCGATCAGCGCGTCCCAGCGCTCGCCCTCCGCGCCCGGCAGCGTGAACGCCACGCTGTCGTCGTGGGCGTTGAGGAGCAGCAGCACGTCGTCGTCCTCGACCGGTCGGCCGAGCTCGTCGCGTTCGCTCAAGCCGCGCCCGGAAATCAGCACGCCGAGCGAGCGCGCGGAGCTGCGCGTCCAGTCCTCGTCGCTCATCTCGGCGCCGTCCGGATTGAGCCACGAGATGTCCTTCATCTGCACCTCGCGCATCTCGCGGCCGCGGAAGTAAGTGCGGCGGCGGAAAAGCGGATGCTGGTTTCTCAGGCTTATTAGCTTCCTCGTAAATTCCAGAAGTGCCGGATCCGCGTTCTGCCAGTCGATCCAGGAAAGCTCGCTATCGTGGCAGTACGCGTTGTTGTTGCCGCGCTGGCTGCGGCCGAGCTCGTCGCCCGCGACGAGCATCGGCACGCCCTGCGAGAACAACAGCGTCGCGAGGAAATTGCGCTTTTGCTTTTCCCTGAGGGAACGAATCGCGGAGCTGTCGCTCGGGCCTTCCGCCCCGCAGTTCCAGCTGCGGTTGTTGTCCGAGCCGTCGCGATTGTCCTCGAGGTTCGCCTCGTTGTGCTTCGCGTTGTAGCTCACCAGGTCCTCGAGCGTGAAGCCGTCGTGCGCCGTGACGAAATTGATGCTGGCGGCGGGGCCGCGGCCGGCCGGCTGGAAGATGTCGCTCGAGCCCGAAAGCCGCGAGGCCACCTCGCCGATCACGCCGCCCTCCCCCTTCCAGTACGAGCGCACCGAGTCGCGGTACTTGTCGTTCCATTCCGCCCAGCCGGGCGGAAAGTTGCCGAGCTGGTAGCCGCCATGAGCGATGTCCCAAGGCTCGGCGATGAGCTTCACCTGCGACAGCACCGGGTCCTGGCGCAGCGCCGAGAGAAACGCGCCGTTGCGATCGAACGCATGCGCGGCGTTGCGCGCCAGCGTCGCGGCGAGGTCGAAGCGGAAGCCGTCGACGTGCATCTCCTCGGCCCAGTAGCGCAAGCTGTCCATGATGAGGGCGAGCACCACGCGGTGCGCCGAGTTGAAGCTGTTGCCGGTGCCGGTGAAGTTCAGATAGCGGCGCGGGTTGCCGGGATCGAGCCGGTAGTAGATGGCATTGTCGATGCCGCGGAACGAGAGCGTCGGCCCGGCATGGTCGGCTTCGCCGGTATGGTTGTAGACCACGTCCAGGATCACCTCGATGCCCGCCGAGTGCAGCGTCTTCACCATGCTCTTGAACTCGCCCAGCGTGCCGGTCGCCGAATAGCGCAGCTCGGGCGCGAAGAAGCCGATGCTGTTGTAGCCCCAGTAGTTGCGCAGTCCGTGCTGCAGAAGATGGCGCTCGTCGACGAAGGCATGGACCGGGAGCAGCTCCACCGCGGTGACGCCGAGCTTCCTCAGGTACTCGATCACGGGCGCCGTGGCGAGGCCGGCGTAGGTGCCGCGGAGCTGCTCCGGCACCTCGGGATGGCGCTGCGTGAAGCCCTTGACGTGCAGCTCGTAGATCAGCGTGTCCTGCCACGGCGTGCGCGGCGGCCGGTCGTCGCCCCAGCTGAAGGCGGTGTCGACCACCTGGCAGCGGCCGAGGCCCGCGCCGATCTTGCCGCGGATCAGCTTCGCGTACGGATCTAACAGAACCCTCGCCGGATCGAAGCGGTGCCCACGCTCGGGATCCGACGGCCCGTGTACGCGATAGCCGTAGAGCAGGCCCGGCCGGGCGTCCGGGAGGTAGCAGTGCCAGACAAAATTGGTGCGCTCCAGCAATTCGACGCGCTCGATTTCGCGCCGGCCCTTGGGATCGAAAAGGCAAAGCTCGACCCGCTCGGCGTTCTTCGAGAACAGCGCGAAGTTGACGCCCGCCCCGTCCCAGGTGGCGCCGAGAGGATAGGGCCGGCCGCGCCAGAGCGTGCTCGGCGCGACGACGATGCGGGCGGGCGCTTCCACGTGGGTCGCTAATTTACGCCAACCGATGCTTCTTGGAGCCTTGTGTCGCGGGCGGACTACAGCGGGTCGGGTCGCTACTACCTTATGAATCAAGTCCGGGCGATAGTCGCTGTTCGCACTACTTCCTATCATCGGGCCGGGTCGCAACAAGAATTTTCACACTGTAGAGGTGCACAAACTCATGAAGATCGTCGCCCTGGTCCTCGCTGGCGGGGAAGGCACGCGCTTGTATCCCCTGACGGCCGAGCACTCGAAGCCCGCGCTGCCGTTCGCGAACGGCTACCGCATCGTGGACTTCGTGCTGAGCAACCTGGTGAACTCGAAGATCTCGACGATCTACATGCTCGCGCAATACAAGCCCGACTCGCTCATGCGCCACGTCGCCTCCGCGTGGGCGCCGTGGCTCAACGCGCCGGGCAGCGTCATCAAGGTGCTGCTGCCGCGCTCGAACCGGCAGCTCTTCCGCGGCACCGCGGACGCCGTGCACCAGTGCCTCGACGTGCTGCAGGCCCATTCGCCCGACGTGGTGGCGATCTTCGCCGCCGACCACGTGTACCGCATGGACGTGCGCCAGATGGTCGACTTCCATCGCGCGCGCGCCGCCGACGTGACCGTGGCCGCGGTCGGCGTGCCGCTCGAGAAGGCCTCGTCCTTCGGCATCATCAGCGCGGGCGCCGACGGCCGGGTGCGCGAGTTCCACGAGAAGCCGCGGCGCGCCATGCCGAGCCCGCGCAATCCGGCGCAGGCGTACGCGTCCATGGGCAACTATCTCTTCGACCCGCGGGTCCTCGAGCGCGCGCTCGAGGAAGGCATCGCGCGCGGCGAGGTCGACTTCGGCCGCGACGTTCTGCCGCGGCTCTGCAAGGACGCGCGCGTCTACGCGTACGACTTCTCCCAGAACCAGGTGCCGGGACTGCTCGACTACGAGGAGCCCGCGTACTGGCGCGACGTCGGCACGCTGACGGCGCTCGCCGCCGCGCAGCAGGACGCGATGGGGCACCGGCCGCGCTTCAACCTGTGGAACCGGCGCTGGCCGATCCGGGGCGAGCACGACGCCGCGCTCCTCGAAAAGCTGCGCGGCTGGCAGCCGCAAGCCGCGGCGGCCGAGGCCGAATTGGGCACCGCACCTACCGCTGCCGCAGCATGGCGAGCTTCGGGTAGAGATCTGCGTAGCGACGAGCGGCTGCCGACCAGCTGAAATCCCGGGCCATCCCGGCGCGCTGCAGCCTTCGCCAGCGCGCCGGCTCGGCGAACGCGGCGAGCGCCCGCCGCAGCGCCTCCAGCAGCGCGGCGCTGTCGGCCCGCTCGAACAGAAAGCCGCTCACCCCGTCCTGCACGGTATCGGCCAAGCCGCCCGTCGCGCGCGCCACCGGCGGCGTGCCGTAGCGCTGGCTGTACATCTGGTTGAGCCCGCACGGCTCGAAGCGCGAGGGCATCGCGAAGAGGTCGGCGCCGGCTTCGATCGCGTGCGCCAGTTCCTCATCGAACGCAATCCGCACGGCGATCCGACCGGGGTGGCGCGCCGCGGCCGCCGCGAGCGCGCGCTCCAGCTCCCCTTCGCCCTTGCCGATCACTGCAAGCTGCGCCGGCAGGGCGGCGAGCGCATCGGCCGCCGCGGCGAGCAGGTCGACGCCTTTCTGGTGCGTCAGGCGCGACACCGTGCCGACGAGCGGCACCCCGGCGCGCGGTTCGAGTCCCAGGCCCCGCTGCAGCGCAGCCTTGTTCGCGGCCTTGCGCTCGAGCGTGTCCGCGTCGTAGCGCTGCGCGATGAGCGCATCGCTGGCCGGATCCCACACCGCGGTATCGATGCCGTTCAGGATGCCGCTCAGCACCTCGCGCCGGTGGCGCAGCAGCCCGTCCATGCCGTGGCCGAGCTCGGGGGTCTGGATTTCGCGCGCGTACGTCGGGCTGACCGTGGTGACGGCGTCCGCGGTGGCGATGCCGCCCTTCAGGAACGAGAGCCGGCCGTAGAACTCGACCCCGTCGATCGTGAACGCAGAGGAAGGCAGCTCCAATCGCGCCAAAAGCTGCGCGTCGTAGTTTCCCTGGAAGGCGAGGTTGTGGATCGTCATCACCGAGGCGGCGCGCGCGGGCTCTTCGCGCAGGTACACCGGCGCGAGCCCCGCGGGCCAGTCGTGGCAGTGCACGATCGCCGGCCGCCAGTCGAGCGGGCTGCGCGCCCCGCCGAGCAGCGCCGCGGCGCGCGAGAGCACGCCGAAGCGCAGCGCGTTGTCATGCCAATCCTGCCCGTCCGGCGCGTGGTATGGACCGCCGTCGCGGCGGTAGAGCGCCGGGCAGTCGATCACGATGAAAGGATCTGCTTGCAGCAGCGAGCACTCGAAACCGAGCACCTTGAGCTCCGCAACCCGAGTTTTCTTTCCGACGCCGTCCAGGACCGCCGGATAGCCCGGCAGAAGCGTCATCGCATCCACGCCGTCCGCACGCAGCGCAGCCGGCAGCGCTTCGCTCACGTCGCCGAGCCCGCCGGTCTTGGTCATCGGCGCGCATTCGGGCGTGACGTGAAGGACGCGCACGCGCGCGCCGTCCCGGGGGGAACTCATGGATTTCCGTACTTTATATCCGACTTCTAGGGCGCGGCGATGCGGGCTTCAGGCGCGGGCGAAGGCGCGATCGCGACGACCCGGCGCCGCGCGGCCCCTTCGAAATCGCGCCGCACCTCGAACTCCACGCACACCGAGCCGTTGACGCTGCGGCCGCCGAGCGCTCGCGCGAGCGCCGGTTCATCCTTGGTCGATTCGAGCTCGATGATGCACGCGACGCGCGCGGTGCCGCGGTTGTGCACCAGCTTGAAGGAGTGCACCGGCCCGTACGGCTCGCACAGCGCGAGAATGCCCTTGGTCAGCGCGCAGAAATCGCGTGCCTGCGAGGTCGTTTCGGCAAGGTTTTCGGCGAGGGTGCTGCGCATGGCGAAGGCCATGCTAGTTCCGCGTCCAACACCGCGACTATCACCGAACGCCTGAACCTCGTGTAGCCGAACAGCTACATCGCCGCTCAAATCAGCAGAGCCACGGTCGCTGCAGTCAAGCAGGTGGCGAGCGTACCGGCGAGGATCGATTTCAGCCCGAGCGCGACCACTTCGCTCCGCCGCTCGGGGCACATCGTGCCCAGGCCGCCGAGCATGATGCCGAGACTGCCGAAGTTGGCGAAGCCGCAGAGCGCGTAGGTGAGCAGGACGCGGCTGCGCTCGGAGAGCTCGGTCAGCTTCGAGAGCTCGACGTAGGCGACGAGCTCGTTGATCACGGTCTTCGTGCCGAGGAGCGCGCCCGCGGCACGCGCCTCGCTCCACGGGATGCCGCAGAGCCAGGCGAGCGGCGCGAGCGCCCAGCCGAGCGCGCCCTGCAGGCTGTAGGGCGCGATGACGAGGTTGACGAGCGCGACGAGCGCCACGAACACCACCAGCATGGCGACGATGTTCAGGAGAAGCTGCGCGCCGTCGAGCGTGCCGCGCGTGAGCGCGTCCATGCTGCTCGCGGCCTCGGAGCGCAGCTCGATGTTGCCGCCCGTGACGGCGCCTTCGGGCGGCACCATGAGAAAGGCGATCACGAGCGCGGCCGGAGCGGAAAGGATGGAAGCGATGAGCAAGTGCGCCACCGCGTCGGGCAGGACCGGCCGCAGGATGGCCGCATACAGGAACAGCACCGTGCCCGCGATGGAAGCCATGCCGCCGACCATGATGGCGAAGAGCTCGCCGCGCGAGACGCGTGCGAGATACGGCCGCACGAAGAGGGGTGCCTCGACCATGCCGACGAAGATGTTCGCGGCGGCGGACAGCCCCACCACCCCGCCCACTCGCATGAGCTTCTCCAGGGCGAGCGAAAGCGCGCGCACGATCGCGGGCAGGATGCGCCAGTAGAAGAGCAGAGCGCTCAAAGCGCTGATCACGAGCACGAGCGGCAGCGCGCGGAACGCGAGCACGAAAGTTGCTCCGGTGTCGGTCACCTGGAACGGGGCCGGCCCGCCGCCGAGATAGCCGAACACGAGGCCCGTTCCCGCCTGGGTCGCCTGCTCGAGCACGAGCAGCGCATCGTTCAGCTTGAGAAAGGCTTCCTTCACCAGCGTGACCTTCAGGAACACGACCGCCATGGCGAGCTGCAGGGCGAGGCCGGCGACGACCGCCCGCCACGGCACCGCGCTGCGCTTCTCGCCGGCGAGCCAGGCGAGCGCCACAAGCCCTGCTATTCCGGCGAGGGCGTGAATAGAATCGGGCATCGATGGACGCCACCTTGAACGTCACCTGCCTTTGCGCCCTGTGGTGCGACAGCTGCGAGGGCTACCGCGAGGGCTTCTTCGAGCTGGCCAAGGAATTTCCCGGCGCGCGCTTCCGCTGGCTCGATATCGAGGACGACGCCGCGGAGGTCGGCGACCGGGAGGTGGAGAATTTCCCCACCCTGCTCGTCGAGCGCGACGGCGCGGAGCTCTTCTACGGTCCCCTCCTACCCCACCACGGGCATCTCAGGCGGCTGCTCCAGGCCCTCATGGAAAACCCGCAACAGCAGGAAAACTCGTAGCGATCGTGTCCTGGATCGCCTGCGCGGCGGCGCGCGGGTCCGCGGCGGCGCGGATCGGCCGCCCGACGACGATGTAATCGGCCCCGTTTCTGAATGCCTCGGCCACGTCGACCGTGCGCTTCTGATCGCCGGCGTCGGCGCCGGCGGGCCGGATGCCCGGCGTGACGACGAGCAGTCGCTGGCCGAATTCGGCTTTCAGCTTCGCCGCCTCGTGCCCCGAAGCGATCACACCGTCGCAACCCGCCTCCACAGCGCCTCTTGCGCGGGCGAGAACCAGCTGCTCGAGCGTCTTCGTGGCGCCCATTTCGTCGAGATCGCTCTGGTCGAAGCTGGTGAGCACCGTCACGGCGAGGATCTTCATCGGCCCCTTCTCGGCCGCGGCGGCCTCCATCACCGAGCGGTGGCCATGCACGGTGAGGAAGGTTGCGCCGCGGCTGCGCACGTTGGCGACCGCGCGCCGGACGGTCTCGGGAATGTCGTGGAACTTGAGGTCGGCGAACACCTTGTGGCCGCGGCCGGCGAGCCACGAGACGAGCTCGAAGCAGCCCGGCGCGCTGAAGAGCTCGAGCCCCACCTTGTAGAACCTCGCCGCATCGCCGAGGCGCGCGACCAGCGCGCGCGCCTCGGCGGGGGTCGGGAAGTCGAGCGCGACGATCAGGCGCTCGGCGCGGGGAATCGAGGTCATGTGGCGGTTTCCTTTGCGGAGAGCTGGCGCAGCGAGGCGCCGAGCGAGGCATCGACGTGCTTCCAGTGCTCGGCGAGGCGCTCGCCGGTCAGGTCCGGATCGAGCACGAAGGCGCGATAGATGTCCGCGAGGCGGATGGTATCCGCATCGCGCGCGAGAACCCAGCCGTCCTTTTCCGCCTTGGCGACCCAGCCTTGCTCGGCGCAGCGTTCGAGCACGATCTCGCAGCGCTCGGGCATGACCTCGGCCTGGGTCGCGATGCGCGTGAGCGGCAGGACGTAGCCGCCGTCTTGGGCGCGCGAGAGCACCGACAGGATGTCGAGCGCCTCGGTCAGCTCGCGGCCCGGCGCCCGGTTGCGCTCGAGCGCGATCACCCGGTAGCCCGGCAGCATCGCGGTGAGCACGGCGCCCGCGAGCACCACCACCCAGGAGACGTACATCCAGAGGAGAAAGATCGGCAGCGCGGCGAAAGCGCCGTAGATCATGGTGTAGGTCGGGAAGTTGGCGAGGTACAGGGCGAACGCGCGCTTCGCGACCTCGAATGCCGTGCCGGCGAGGAGCGCGCCAGCCGCGGCGTGGAGAAAGTCGACGTGCCGGTACGGCACCAGGATGTAGAGGAGCGTCAGCGCAGCCCAGGTGAAGGCGAAAGGCACGAGGCGCAGCACCATCGACGCATTGCCGATGAGGTAGCTGGTGAGCGACAGGCTCGCGCCGATCAGCACCGGCCAGAGCGTGAGGACGCTCCAGTACACGATGATCTTGTGCGCGAGCGGGCGACGCCGGCGCACGCGGAAGATGCGGTTGAGGGTGTCGTCGATCGTGAGCATCAGCAGCACCGCGGTCACGACGAGGAACGCGAGGCCGATCGCGGTCAGCCGGCCCGCCTGCTCGGTGAACGACAGGATCTGCTCGCTGATCGTCTCCACGCCGTCGGCGTCGGGCAGGAAGTTCTCGAACAGGAAGAGCTGCAGCGTGTTGATCGCCTCGTCGAACGCGGGAAACGCGGTCGCGAGCGAAAGCGCCACCGCGAGGAGCGGAACGACGGAAAGAAGGGTCGTGTAGGTGAGGCTGCCCGCGGCCTGGGCCGCACGGTCCTCGTAGAAGCGGCGCGCCACGGCCATCAGGAATTCTGCGGCGCCGCGCCACGCGCTATGCTTCATTGCTTTTATGATACCGAAGTGGCCGCGCAAGCTTCGCTGCAACCTGCCCCGGTTCTCGTCCTCTACTACAGCGTGGGCGGCTCGGTGCGCCGCATGGCCGAGCTGATCGCCGAGGGCATCGAGCGGGTTCCCGGCGCGGCGGCGCGCCTTCGCACCGTGCCGCGCGTGTTCACCAACATCGGCGAAGAAAAGGCGATTCCTGCCGACGGGCCGCCGTACTGCGAGCTGCAGGACCTCGTCGATTGCGCCGGGCTCGCGCTCGGCAGCCCGACCCGCTTCGGCAACATGGCGGCGCCGCTCAAGCATTTCCTGGACGGCACGGCGCTGCTCTGGAACCGGGGAGCGCTCGCGGGCAAGCCCGCCTGCGTGTTCACCTCCACCGCCAGCCTCCACGGCGGGCAGGAGACGACCCTGGTCTCCATGATGCTGCCGCTCCTGCACCACGGCATGCTGGTCCTCGGCCTGCCGTATACCCAGGCCGAGCTCAACGCCACGCGCGCCGGCGGCACGCCCTACGGCGCCAGCCACTTCGCCGGCCTCGGCGACGACCTCCCGGTGAGCGGCGACGAGCGCACGCTCTGCATCGCCCAGGGGCGGCGTCTTGCGGAAATCGCTCTCAAACTTGCCTAGGTTGGTGGCGCTCGGCAGCCTCACGCTGCTGATCTGCCTGTGCCTCGCCTGGGAGCTGTGGCTCGCGCCGCTTCGCCCCGGGGGGTCCTGGCTGGCGCTGAAGGCGTTGCCACTCGCCCTTCCCCTGACGGGCGTGCTCCTGGGAAAACGGTACACCTACCAGTGGGCGAGCATGCTGATCCTCGCCTATTTCGCCGAGGGTGTAACTCGCGCCTGGGCCGAGTCGGGCCTCTCCAGGACCCTGGCTTGGCTGGAGATCACGCTTGCGCTCGCCTTCTTCGCGGCGGCGGTCAGCTTTGCCCGTCTGACTCGAGCAGGCGCTTAGCCGCGGCGTAGGCCGGCACCTCGATCAGCGCGCCGTCCAGCCGCGCGCGATCCTTGCCCTGCGCACGCGCCTTCTCGAAAGCGGCCACGATCCGCCGCGCGCGCGCGAGATTTGGCGTGAGCGCGCGGTTCACCGCGGCGACGTGCGAGGGGTCGACCAGGCTTTTCATGCGGTAGCCGAGGCGGCGTGCATAGCGAGCGTCCGCCGCCGCACCCTCGACGTCGCTGAAGGTGTAGGGGCAGTCGATCGCCTCGACGCCCGCCGCGCGGCACTCGACGAGGAAGCGGCTGCGCACGTAGGCGAGCTCGCCGCCGCGCCGGCTGCGCACGGCGCCGAGGCTGGCCGCCATGTCCTCGCTCGCTACGAGCGCCGCGACCACCCGCTTGCTCGCCTTGGCGATCGCGTAGGCATTGAGAAGCCCGGCGGCGTTCTCGATGTTCGGCACCAGGTCCACCGCGCCGCCGGTCTCGGCCTCGAGCGCCTTGACCTGCGCCGGCGAGTCGACCTTGGACATCATGATGAAATCCGGCCGGCCGGCGAGCACCCCGACCAGGTCATCGCGGCCGCAGGTCTCGAGCGGATTGATGCGCACGCCGGCGAGGGCCCCCGCGGCGCGCCATTCGTCGAGTACTTCGGCAGCGTGCGCGCGCGCCTTCGGCCGCAGCTCCGGCGGGGTGAAGTCCTCGAGCTCGAGAATGATGGCGTCGGCACCCGAGCGCGCCGCGGCGCGGTGCGCCGCCTCGTCCGCGCCGGCTACGAAGAGCCAGGTGCGGCGCCGCCGCGGCTTCGGGGTTCCGGACTTGATCAGGGGCGGTCGCTCGCCGCCGACGAGGGAAAGCGCGCGGAGCCGTATCGCACGACCAGGTTGGCCAGCGCCAGCAGCAGGATCGCAACCGGAACTGTCACGATGCCCCACTCGAGCGTGTGGTGGGTCGCGATGTCGCCGACCAGGAGCCGCGTGAGCGCGGTGATGCCGACGTAGATCAGGAAACGCACCGGCATGTGCTTGGTCTTGAAGTAGATGCCGACCATGGCGCCGAGCTCGAGGTAGATGAACAGAAGCAGGATGTCGTCGATCGAAGCGCGCCCGTTGACGGCCATGCCGACGAAGGCATGGACCGCCGACCAGACGACCGCGCCGCCGATGGCGAACAGCGCGAGATAGTGGAAAGCGTCCACCAGCAGGTCGCCCACCACGTCCGACAGCCTGTTCAGGCGCTGGTGCAGCGCCCCGGTCTTTTCCATCGCCATGCCTCTCCCCTTGTCGTCGTTACAGCTGGTATTGCGGGTTCACGCGCTCGGCTTTGCTTTCCAGCTTGTTCAGCGCGCTGATGTAGGCCTTGGCCGAGGCCACCACGATGTCGGTATCCGCTCCGACGCCGTTGACGATGCGCCCGCCCTTCGACAGGCGGACCGTCACCTCCCCTTGCGACTCGGTGCCCTGCGTCACCGCGTTGACCGAATAGAGCAGCAGCTCGGCGCCGCTCTTCGCCAGGCTCTCGATCGCCTTGAAGGTGGCGTCGACCGGGCCGTCACCTTGCGCCTCGGCGCGCTTTTCAACATCCTTTTCCGTCAGAACCACCGCAGCGTGGGGCTTCTGCCCCGTCCCGCTCGCCTGGTTCATGGTGACCAGCTGCCAGTGCTCCTTGGCCGCCGCGCCCGCCTCCTGCGCCACCAGCTGCATCAGGTCCTCGTCGAAGATCTCGGCCTTCTTGTCGGCCAGGTCCTTGAAGCGCTGGAACGCCTTGTTGGCCGCGTCGTCGCTCTCCAGCTCGATGCCGAGCTCCTTCAGCCGCTGCTTGAAGGCGTTGCGGCCGGACAGCTTGCCGAGCACGATCTTGTTCGCCGACCAGCCCACGTCCTCGGCGCGCATGATCTCGTAGGTGTCGCGCGCCTTGAGCACGCCGTCCTGGTGGATGCCGGAGGCGTGAGCGAAGGCGTTCGCCCCCACCACTGCCTTGTTCGGCTGAACCACGAAGCCGGTGATCTGCGACACCAGGCGCGAGGTCGGCACGATGTGGGTCGTGTCGATGTTCGTCGCCAAGCCGAAGAAGTCCTGGCGGGTCCGCACCGCCATGACGACTTCCTCGAGCGAGGTGTTTCCGGCGCGCTCGCCGAGGCCGTTGATGGTGCACTCGATCTGGCGCGCGCCGCCGATCTGCACCGCGGCGAGCGAATTGGCGACCGCCATGCCGAGGTCGTTGTGGCAGTGGACGCTCCACACGGCCTTGTCCGAGTTCGGAATCCGTTCCCTCAGCTTGCGGATGAACTCGCCGAACTGCTGCGGCACCGCATAGCCCACGGTGTCCGGGATGTTGATCGTGGTCGCGCCTTCCTTGATGACCGCCTCGAGCACGCGGCACAGGAAATCGAGCTCCGAGCGCGAGCCGTCCTCGGGCGAGAATTCGACGTCGGGGCAGGCCCGCCGGGCGAAACGAACCGATTGCCTCGCCTGCTCGAACACCTGCTCGGGCGTCATGCGCAGCTTCTTCTCCATGTGCAGCGGGCTGGTCGCAATGAAGGTGTGGATGCGCCAGGCCTTCGCGCCCTTCAGGGCGTCGATGCCGCGCTGGATGTCGCGGTCGTTCGCGCGGCACAAGCCGCACACGGTCGAGTCCTTGATGACGTTGGCGATCGCGCGCACCGCCTCGAAGTCGCCGTTGGACGAGGCCGGGAAGCCGGCCTCGATCACGTCGATGCGCATGCGCTCCAGGGCGCGCGCGATGCGCAGCTTCTCGTCACGCGTCATGGAGGCGCCCGGGCTCTGCTCGCCGTCGCGCATGGTGGTGTCGAAGATGATCAAATTTTCCTTGCTCATGGACTGATCCCTCGGCGGGTTATCGCCGGCTCGCATGCTGCTCGGGCCAGCTAGGATGCTACTCGGATTGTGGGATAGGGGATTTAGCGCGCGAGGCGCAGCAGCAGGCCCAGCGCGAGGAGCGCCTGGGGAAGGAAAGCGAGAAGCTTGGCCTGTTGCACGAAGCGACTATAGCTTTACTCTAGCGACATGACAAGGGAAGCGCTGAAGCGGCTGGAGCCGGGCTTGCCGGCGAGCTGGTACCGCGACCCGGCCCACTACGAGCGCGAGCTCGAAGTGTTCTGGTACGGGCGATGGATCTGCGTGGCGCGCGGCGAGGAGCTCGCCGCGGCCGGGGACTGGAGGCTCGCTCGCGTAGGCACGCAGTCCGTGCTGCTGGTGCGCGACGAGGCCGGCGCGGTGCGGGCGTTCCACAACACCTGCCGGCACCGCGGCTCGGTGCTGTGCACCGAGGAGCGCGGGCACTTCGCGCGCCGGCGCATCGTCTGCCCCTACCACGCCTGGACCTACGACCTCGGCGGGCAGCTCGTGGCGACGCCGCGCCGCCTGGAAACGCCGGACTTCCGGCTCGAGGACTTCCCGCTGTTCGAGGTGGCCGCCGGGAGCTGGGGCGGGTTCGTGTTTGTCCATCTCGGCAAGGATCCGGCGCCGCTCGCCGGCGCGATCGGCGACCGCGAAGGGCGCTACCGGCGCTATGGCTTCGCCGATCTGAGGATCGGCAAGCGCGTCGTGCTCGACGTGGCTGCCAACTGGAAGCTGCTCGCCGAGAACTTCTCGGAATGCTTCCACTGCCCGCCGGTGCACCCCGAGTTCTGCCGCATCGTCACCGCCTACCAGGAGGCCGGCGCCTGGGGGCTGCGCGGCGGCACTGAGGCGAAGCCCGAATACAAGCCGGGCGCGCAGACGCTGACGCTCGACGGCACTGCGCGGCTGCCGGCATTCGGCGGCCTGAACGAGGAGGAAAGGGCGCGCCTGTACGCCGCCGACATGGTGCTACCCAACCTGTTCCTGAACGTGCATCCGGACTACGTGAACTCGCAGCTCATGTTCCCGACCGGGCCGCACAGCGTGCGCATGGTGTACGACTGGCTGTTCGAGCCTCGCCACCTGCCGCTCGCCGAAGCCGACCTGCAGCATTACGTGGCGCTCTGGGACATCACCAACCGGCAGGACGCGCGCAACTGCGAATGGCAGCAGCAGGGCCTGCAGTCGCGGGAGTTCCGGCACGGCGTGTACGTGCCGCAGGAATTCGACGCGCACCGCTTTGCGCAGTGGGTGCGCGACGGACTGGGATTCAGTGCACCAGCAGCGCCATCAGCCAGACGATGAGAGCGAGTGCGCCGATGATGCCGACGAACGCCCCAAGGCGCGCCTGAAGCTTCGCATCTTCGTTCGCCGCGGCCGGCGCGCCGGCCGGCTCGGCTACGACCTCGAACCGCGGATAGCTTCTTCCAACCTTGCCCATGACGCCCCCTGTTTAGTCGCCATGACCACGGCACAATAGTGCGCGCCGGTTTTGGTGTGCGGGCGCCGCATCAACAACTTTGACAAGGGGTCGTGTGCAATGCAGCCGGTTTTTCGCGATTACGATCAAAAGGCGCTCGACGACGCCTACGACCAGGCCGTGTACGCGCCCAACCGTGACCAATTACTCGAACGCCGCAACCTCGCTTCCGAGGCGGCGCGCGCCCGCCTGGGCGAGCCGCGCCGCTTCGCCTATGGTCCGGGGCGCAACGAGCAGCTCGACGTCTACCCCACCCGCAGCGGAACCCATGTCCAGGTCTTCGTGCACGGCGGGGCGTGGCGCGCGGGACGCGCCCGCGAATACGCCGCCCCCGCCGAGATGTTCGTCAACGCCGGCGCGCACTATGTCGCGCTCGATTTCGACAACGCGCCCGATTGCGGGGGCGACCTGTTCGTGATGGCCGACCAGGTGCGACGGGCGATCGCGTGGGTGTACCGCAACGCCCCGGCTTTCGGCGGCGACGCCGAGCGGATCTACGTCTCGGGCACCTCCTCCGGGGCGCACCTCGCCGGCGTGGCCGCCACCACCGACTGGCAGCTTCGGTTCAGTCTTCCAAACGACATCGTCAAGGGCTACGCGCTGTGCAGCGGAATGTACGACCTGCGCGGGCCGCGGCTGTCGAAGCGCAGCGCGTACGTTCGCTTCAGCGACGAGATGGAGGTGGAGCTATCGCCGCAGCGGCATCTCGAGCGCATCCGGGCGCCGATGGTGCTGCTCTACGGCTCGCTCGAGACGCCGGAGTTCCAGCGCCAGGCGCGCGAATTCGCCGCGGCGCTCGAGCGCGCCGGGAAGACGGTCGAGCTGATCCTGGCGCCGGGCTACAACCACTTCGAGATCGCCGAGACGCTCGGCAATCCCTACGGTCCGATGGGGCGCGCGGTCCTGGCGCAAATGGGGCTGGTCATTCCTCGGGCAGGACGGGGCGCACCCGGTGGCCCATCGCCCACATGACGTAGCCGGAGAAGGCGTACGACATGAAGAGCGCCCACAGCACGAGCGAGGGGCGCGAAGCGATCACCGAGATCGCGATCACGCACACCAGGATCACCCAGAGCGGGACGCGCTTCTTCCAGTTCACTTCCTTGAAGCTCCAGAAGGGCACGTTCGACACCATGGTCACGCCCGCGAACACGGCGACGATCCAGGTGACGATCGCGAGCCAGCCGGTGGGCGTGAAGCCGAAATCGACCAGCACCCAGACGAGGCCGGTCATGACCGCCGCGCCCGAAGGGCTCGGCAGCCCCTGGAAGTAGCGCTTGTCCACCACCGTGATGTTGGCGTTGAACCGGGCGAGGCGGATGCCGGCGCCGGCGCAGTAGATGAACGCCCCGATCCATCCCAGCGTGCCGAGGTCCTTCAGCACCCAGATGTAGGCGATCAGTCCCGGCGCGGCGCCGAAGGCGACCATGTCGGCGATGCTGTCGAACTGGGCGCCGAACTCGCTTTGCGTGTTGGTCCAGCGCGCGACGCGCCCGTCCATGCCGTCGAGCACCATTGCGACGAAGATCGCGATCGCGCCGACCTCGAAGCGCTGGTTCATCGCCTGCACGATGGCGAAGAAGCCGCAGAACAGCACTCCGGTGGTGAACAGGTTCGGCAGCAGGTAGATGCCGCGGCGGCGCAGGCCACCCAGGCGCGCCTGGGGCGGCATCTCGCCGAGACGCGCCGGCAAATGCTCGTCTACCGGGTCTTCGAGCTCGGGGTCTTCAGCCATGCGAGCACGCTGTGCGCTGCGTACACCCTTTCGCCGATCGCCGCCTTCGCCTGTGCGTCGGGAGGAAGGTACAGGTCCACGCGCGAGCCGAAGCGGATGAAGCCGAAGCGCTGTCCGCGCACGAGCCGCGCACCCGGCTCAACATAGCACAGGATGCGCCGGGCGATCAGCCCCGCCACCTGCACGCAGGTGAGGTCCTGACCGTCGTCGCGCTGGATCCACAGGGCGTTGCGCTCGTTGGCGGACGAGGCCTTGTCGAGCGCAGCGTTGACGAACGCGCCGCCGAAATACCAGCGCTCCTTCACCGTGCCGTCGGCCGGCGCGCGGTTGGAATGCACGTTGAACACGTTCATGAAGACGCTGACCTTGAGCGCCTCGCGCTTGAGGTACGGGTCGTGGCTGCGGCTCACCTCGACGATGCGGCCGTCGGCCGGCGAGACCACCGCCGCCGGATCGTCCGGCGTCTCGCGCGGCGGATCGCGGAAGAACTGCAGGATGAAGACGGTGGCGAGCCAGAACGGCGCGGACCACCACGCGCCCAGAAAGAAAAATACGAGTATGGAAACGGCTAAGGCAATGCCGACGAACGGCCAGCCCTCGCGGGCGATGATCGGATGCGGCCAGGGCGGGGTCACGCGCTGCTTGCGACCTTTCAGTTCCTGGACGTGTCGACCAGGCGGTTCTTCTTGATCCAGGGCATCATCTCGCGCAGCCGCGCACCGACCTTTTCGATCGGCAGCTCGGCGGTCATGCGGCGGCGCGAGAGCAGCGTGGGGGCGCCGGCGCGGTTCTCCAGCACGAACTCCTTGGCGTACTCGCCCGACTGGATGCGGTACAGGATCTCTTTCATGCGCTTGCGTGTGCCCTCGTCGATGATCTTGGGCCCGGACACATACTCGCCGTACTCCGCATTGTTGGAAATCGAGTAGTTCATGGTGCCGATGCCGCCCTCGTACATGAGGTCGACGATCAGCTTCAGCTCGTGCAGGCACTCGAAGTACGCCATCTCGGGGGCATAGCCCGCCTCCACCAGCGTATCGAAGCCGGCCTTCACCAGCTCGACGCAGCCGCCGCAGAGCACGGTCTGCTCGCCGAACAGATCGGTCTCGGTCTCTTCCTTGAAATCGGTCTCGATCACGCCGGCCTTGCCGCCGCCGATCGCGGCGGCGTAGGACAGCGCGAGGTCGCGCGCCTTGCCTGAGGGACCCTGATGCACCGCGATCAGCATCGGCACCCCGCCGCCGCCGGCGTACGTGGAGCGCACCGTATGGCCCGGCGCCTTGGGCGCGACCATCCACACGTCGAGATCGGCGCGCGGCTGGATCAGGCCGTAATGGATGTTGAAGCCGTGCGCGAAGGCGAGCGACGCGCCCTTCCTGATGTTGGGCTCGATGAACTCCTTGTAAACCGCGGCGTGGTGCTCGTCGGGCAGCAGCACCATGACGATGTCGGCGCTCTTGATCGCCTGGTCGATCTCGGCGACCTCGATGCCGCCCTTTTTCGCCTTTTCCCACGATGCGCCGCTCTTGCGCAGCCCCACGCTGACCTTCACTCCCGAGTCCTGCAGGTTCTGGGCATGCGCGTGACCCTGCGACCCGTACCCGAGGATGGTGACCTTCTTGCCCTTGACGAGCGAGAGATCGGCGTCCTTGTCGTAATAGACTTTCATTGACTTTCCCCTGAAGAAACTAGACGCGCAAGACGCGGTTGCCGCGGCCGATGCCGCTCGCCCCGGTGCGCACGGTCTCGATGATGCTCGCCTGGTCGAGCGCGTGGATGAACGCATCGAGCTTGCGCGTGTCGCCGGTGAGCTCGATGGTATAGGTGTTGTCGGACACGTCGATGATGCGGCCGCGGAAGATGTCGGCCATGCGCTTCATGTCCTCGCGCTCCTTCGCGCCGGCGCGCACCTTGATCAGCATCAGCTCGCGCTCGATGTGCTCGGCCTCCGACAGGTCCACCACCTTCACCACCTCGATCAGCTTGTTCAGCTGCTTGGTGATCTGCTCGACCACGTCCTCGGAGCCGGTGGTGACGATGGTCATGCGCGACATCGAGGCGTCCTCGGTGGGCGCGACCGTCAGCGTCTCGATGTTGTAGCCGCGCGCCGAGAACAGCCCGGAGATCCTGGAGAGCGCCCCGGCCTCGTTCTCGACGAGCACCGAGATGATGTGACGGCTCACAGATCCTCGTAGAGGATCATCTCCGTGATGCCTTTGCCTCCCGGGATCATCGGATAGACGTTCTCTTTCTGGTCGGTGACGAAGTCGAGGAACACCAGCTCGTTCTTCGCCGCGAAGGCCTCGCGCAGGGCGGGCTCGACGTCGGCGGGCTTTTCCACCAGCACGCCGCGGTGGCCGTAGCCCTCGGCAAGTTTGGTGAAATCCGGAAGCGCGTCCATGTAGGACTCGGAATACCTGTTGCCGTGGAAGAACTGCTGCCACTGCCGCACCATGCCCATGTACTTGTTGTTCAGGTTGACGATCTTGATGGGCAGGCGGTACTGCTTGCAGGTGGAGAGCTCCTGCAGGCACATCTGGATCGACGACTCGCCGGTCACGCAGGCGACGGTCGCGCCGGGATTCGCGAGCTGCACGCCCATCGCCGCCGGCAGGCCGAAGCCCATGGTGCCGAGGCCGCCGGAGTTGATCCAGCGCCGCGGCTGGTCGAACTTGTAGAACTGCGCCGCCCACATCTGGTGCTGGCCGACGTCGGAGGTGACGAAGGCCTCGCCTTTCGTCACCTCATAGAGCTTCTCGAGCACGAACTGGGGCTTGATGATCGCGGACTTGCGGTCGTAGCGCAGGCAATCCTTGGCGCGCCACTCGCCGATCTGCTTCCACCAGGGCTGGATGTCCGGCGCCTGCGCCTGCCGCAGGAGCTTCAGCACGTCGTCGAGCACGTCCGGAATGTTGCCGACGATCGGCACGTCGACCTTCACGCGCTTCGAGATCGACGACGGGTCGATGTCGATATGGATGATCTTGCGCGGGTTCTGCGCGAAATGCGCCGGATTGCCGATGACGCGGTCGTCGAAGCGTGCGCCGATCGCGAGCAGCACGTCGCAGTGCTGCATCGCCATGTTGGCCTCGTAAGTGCCGTGCATGCCGAGCATGCCGAGGAACTGCCGGTCGGTGGCGGGATACGCGCCGAGGCCCATCAGCGTGTTGGTGCACGGGAAGCCGAGCAGCTTCACCAGCTCGCGCAGCTGGCCCGAGGCCTCGGACAGGATCACGCCACCGCCGGTATAGATCATCGGCCGCTGAGCCTCGAGAAGGAGCTGCACCGCCTTCTTGATCTGGCCGGCGTGGCCCTTGCGCACCGGGTTGTAGGAGCGCATGGTGATCGTCTCGGGATAGTGGAACTCGGTGACCGCCGCGGTCACGTCCTTCGGGATGTCCACCACCACCGGGCCGGGCCGCCCCGTGGCCGCGATGTGAAAAGCCTTCTTGATGGCCGACGCGAGGTCCTTGACGTCCTTCACCAGCATGTTGTGCTTCACGATCGGACGCGTGATTCCGACGGTGTCGCACTCCTGGAAGGCGTCCAGGCCGATGGCGTGGGTCGGCACCTGCCCTGTCAGCACCACGAGCGGAATCGAATCCATGTACGCGGTAGCGATGCCGGTGACGGCGTTGGTGACGCCCGGCCCCGAGGTGACGAGGCACACGCCCACCTTCTTCGAGGAGCGCGAATAGCCGTCGGCTGCGTGCACCGCGCCCTGCTCGTGGCGCACCAGGACATGGCGCACCTTGTCCTGCTTGAACAGCTCGTCGTAGATGAACAGAACGGCGCCGCCGGGGTAGCCGAATACGTATTCGACGCCCTCCTGCTGCAGGCAGCGCACGACGATCTCGGCGCCGGTGATCTGGCTGGTCTTGATCCGGTCCATGGGGAAACCTTTGAACAATAAAGGCTTGGTGCGGTGCGGTCAATATGACCCGCGTCGGCCCGCGGTGCATTTTGGTACCATCGCCGCCAACAACACCGCCCCGGCAGAGGGTCTACTGGCATCCCGCAGCGAGCTGTCGGCGTTTCTGAAGGGCGTCGAGCGGCGCGCGTTCAAGCAGGCCGTATTCGCCGTCCGCGACCAGGAGGCGGCGCTCGATATCGTGCAGGACGCGATGCTGCGGCTCGCGGAAAAGTACGGCGATCGCCCGGCCGCCGAGCTGCCGCTGCTCTTCCATCGCATCACGCAGAACGCGATCCGCGACTGGTTCCGGCGCCAGAAGGTGCGCTCGCTGTGGACGACGCTGCTTTCATCGCTCACCCCCAACCGCGAGGACGACGACCAGGATCCTCTGGAAACCTTGGAGCCCGCCTACGAGTCCAACCGCCAGGAGGCCCCCGGGGATCGACTAGAACAGTCACAAATCCTTGAAATCATTGAAGAAGAGATCTCGCGATTGCCAGAGCGTCAACGCGAGGCCTTCATCATGCGTTACTGGGAGGAATTGGACGTGGCCGAAACCGCGCGCCGCATGCGATGCTCGGAGGGCAGCGTGAAAACGCACTGCTCCCGGGCTACCCATACTTTGGCGGTGGCGCTCCGGGCGCGGGGCATCACGCTTTGAGCCAGTCCGACAACGCTATGAACGAGCAACAATTCGGAAAAAAGGTCCGCCACCTGCTGAACAGCGGATCGCTGGGTACCCAGGTCGAACGCCGGCTGCTGGCGGCGCGCGAAGCGGCGCTCGCGCACCAGCGTTCGGAGCGCGTGCCCGCGCTCGCGTGGGCCGACAACGTCTTCGGCCGTTTTGGCGGCTGGACCACCGGAGCGCTTTACGCGGTGCTTTCGCTCGCCCTCCTGGCGGGGGGTGGCACGGGCCTCTACAGTTGGCAGCAGAGCCAGCGCATCGCCGAGCTCGAGGAAATCGATTCGCAACTCCTGACCGACGACCTGCCGATCGACGCTTACCTCGATCGCGGCTTCCAGAACTGGCTGAAAAAACGCAGCGCGGAGCAGTAATGCTGCGCGCTGCGCTTGTCGTGCTGGCCCTCTCCCTGGCTGGCGGCGCCATCGCGCAGGCGCCCGACAAGCCCAAGTCCGTCGAAAAATCCAAGGCGCCCGAGAAAACCAAGCCGGCCGCCAAGGCCAAGGCGCCGGCGCGCCCGGCGTGGGCCGAGCTGACCGCGGACCAGCAGATGGTGCTCGCGCCGCTCAAGGCGGACTGGGAAAGGCTCGAGCCGGAGCGGCGCCGCAAATGGGTCGGCATCGCGAACCGCTACCCGAAGATGAAGCCCGAGGAGCAGGAGCGGGTGCAGCGGCGGATGCAGGACTGGGCGAAGCTCAGCCCCGAGCAGCGCCGGCAGGCGCGCGAGAACTACAAGCGCATCGCGAAAGCGCCGCCGGAGAAGCGCGAGCAGCTGCGCGACGCCTGGGCGGAGTACCAGGCGCTGCCGCCGGAAAAGCGCCAGAGCCTCGCCCCCCCGCCCACCCCGCCGGCGGAGAAGAAGCGCCGGTGAGCGCCGCAACGCCGGGGCTGGCGCGGCGCCTGGCGAGCATGGTCTACGAAGCGCTCCTCCTCTTCGCGGTGGCTTTCTTCGCCGCGTGGGTGTTCTTCTTCGCGAGCGGCGGCCGCGATGCCAGCGCCGGCGGCATGCGCCACCTGCTGCAGCTCTTCATCGGCCTGTTCTTCGCCGCCTATTTCCTGTGGTCCTGGCTGCGCGGCGGCCAGACGCTCGCGATGAAAGCCTGGCGCATCCGGTTGATCGGCGTGACCCCCGGCCGCGCGCTCGTCAGACTGATTCTTGCGGCGATCCTCGTGCCGACTGGAATTTCGGTGCTCTGGGCCTTGTTCGACCGCGACCGGCAGTTCCTGCACGATCGGCTCGCGGGCAGCCGCCTGACTCTGGCCTGAATCAGCGGCGTTCGACCCACCACATCATGAGCAGCGCCGCGGCAAGGAACGCGGCGCTCGGCGCAAGGGCCGCCGACACCGGCGGCCAGTTCTGCAGCAGGCCGATGTGCGCGATCAGGCTGTTCAAGGCGTGGAACAGGATCCCGAGCATGATG